>JAEIGA010001299.1_pt1 | contig 38820 bp, 49 predicted proteins | sample 9270691 | NCBI WGS metagenome assembly JAEIGA01 (sample SAMN17057246, study PRJNA624740) | gut metagenome | biome: biome; isolation source: fecal sample | host: Bos grunniens | place: China: Xizang | collected 2019
CATGCACACTTCCTCCGGCGTGTCAATGTACACCAGCTCCGCGCCCAAGCTGGATGCCAGCCTCTCGCGCTCGCCCTTAAGCGGAAACGTCCGCACGATAAATGCGTTCACCCACCGCCCGTTCCGCGTCCGCACCATGTCTACAAGGCCCCGGTAAACCTGCATGACGTTGTCATAAAGTCTATTAGACCGCGCGTTGTTTATCGCGGAATAAATCCGGTCAATGTCAATAATTAAATCATCCTTAAGCGCGACGCTATCGACATAGGTCGACTTCCCCGCGCAGGGCGATCCGTAAACAATATATACATGGCGCGTATAAGTTCCGAACCTGTTGTGTATCTGGTTGTGGCACCTGTGGTGCACCAGCATTATGTTGTCCGGATTCAGCGACACGGAGTAGTCGTTCACGTTCGCCTCGGTGAGCGGCGTCCTGTGATGGGCTATGCAGTCGTACCTGTTGACTATGGGCTTCCCGCAGTGCCCGCATATCAGGTCGCCCCGCTCGTCCACCCGCTCCAGCATGAGCGCGGAGCGCAGGGCCGTCCACTCCGGCGAGCGGTAGAACGTCGATAAGGTCATACAATGTAGTCCAGTCTAAGGGTATAATTATCATTTATATTAGGATTCGTATTCATGTTATACGTATTTCCAGACACATAGTAATAATAATAAATGCAATCAAAGCCATCATTCGTCGGCCTGATCTCGATAAAACAATATTTATCTGAATCAAGTAATTTATATGGTTCTCCAAATATATACTTCTTGTCAGGAAGCCAGCCGCTTCCGCTCTGTAAAATAAAATTATCAAAAGTGATATTTTCTTCGTACGTTCGGATTAACTGTACCCTTAGCACTTTCGACATATCTAACGGCTCATCAAGAGTAAAATGAGCGGTGTACGCATCAACAGTTTTCCCATGAGCTGAAATGGAAGTAGTCGTGCCTTGGCCGTAAGGTGGAAAATTAAAATCAAGCGTTTGGATTGTATGCAGGCCGGCCACGCGCTGAGAGATTGTGCTTATGGATTCGGTGACAGAATCGGTCAAATTATTTATCGCCGTTTCAACCTCCGCCCGGCTCATCGCCTCCTGCTTGCTCTTGTTCTCGTCGAATACATAATGTTTTCCGCTCATTTAATCCTCCTAGAATGAGGCGTTATCCGCCATCTTTTTCCTGATCTCAAGCTCCTGTCTTTTGAACTCGTAGGCGTCCCACGATTCCTTCCAGTGCTCCCCGTCTATGTTCTTCAGCAGCAGGTGCGCCGCCGCGACGTTGCCGTCAACTTCCTTGGTCGTGATTTCCGTGTACTGCGTCTTGTGTCCAGTCTCAAGGTCATGCTTGATGTACTGCTTCTTGGTCTCAAGCGTATGCTTCAGGGCCTGACGCGCAAGCTCGCCCCGCAGATCAAGAACAAGACTTTGCCTTGCGTTTTTTATGTCCTCGGCTAACTCGGAATTCTCGGACATATATTTATACCAGCTGGACTCGTGAATGTCCAAGGCCTTGCAGATTTGAGAGTCGGTGGCGCCGTTGCGCTTCCATTGTTTAATTTTCTCAAGGTTGTCAGTAATGACTTTCAGTTTTGATGGTCGAGCCATAGGTCACCTCACCTATATTATTTGTCAAAAACGAATAAAAAATCAATACCCCTGAAAGCGATGCGCCGGAAGCTACGCATTTCATTTAAGGTGTCAATGAAAGCGTTACGCATTTCATTTAAAGCTACGCATTTTTAAAAAATGCGTAACGCCCCGCCTATATAAGAAGAAACTTTTAAAGCTACGCATTTACACTTTATATATATATATATTTATTATTTTAGAGGAAAATTTTTTTTAATTTAAAAATTTTTCATCCCCGATATTCAGGAAATAAGGAAAAATGCGTAATGCGTAGCTTTAAATTATAAACCCTTATAATATAAGGGTTTAGAGGTGTTACGCATTTTTAAAAATGCGTAGCTGATGCGTAGATTTAAAGGCAAAATGCGTAGCTTTAAACGAACAAAAGCGGCGGGATAATTCCCACCGCTGCGCCTGTATTATAACCCCGGCTCGTTCCAGCCCAGAGCGTGAGCCTGTATTTTTTCCCACTCTTCCGGCAGCTCCTTGTCCCTGAACTTCTCATAAATGTTTTTTCCGTCAATCATCTTCATATCTCCTATGCAAAATAAGCCCGGCGCGTGTGCGCCGAGCGTTTGAATTAAAAAGTTTTTACGTCCCACTTTCCTACTGAACGCTTTCTAATGAACTGATAATTCACGCCGTCAACAATCAAGTAGCGGTCGTTAAGAATTGCAATTTTTTCGCGCATTTCTGAATCAGACATAAACATCAAGTACTGGTAGATTTTTTTAACAAATTTCTCAACTGAAATACCAGTACCATATCCTGCTACATAATTTTTAAGTGCTGCTTCAAAATTCTTTCTTGTTTCTGTATTCATCTTCTTGCTCCTTGCCAGCTCCCCGCTGACATTTATAATATAACATAACTGTAAAAAAATGTCAACTAGTAATTGACAAAAAATTAAAAAAAATAAGGGCCGGAAATGGATCCGGCCCAGCAGGAATTACTTCTTGTCGGCGTCCTTCTTCTGCAACATTTCCCTGATAAAGATGATCAGAAGTCCTATTGCCTCAATGATGCCGAAAACCAGCTCAGGAACCCGCACGATGTCACCCACGGCAGTTCCGCCCAGAATAAGCGCGAGCGTTCCGATTATGACGAATATCCACGCCAAAACCCGAACCCACACCTTGTTAAAAAAGTCTTTCATGCCTACAGTATAAACAAAAAGCCCCTGCCGCGCAATCCCCGAAAGCGGCAGGGTTGAAAGGTCGTGCAGGAGTTGGTCGTGTACTTGTGCCGGCCCCATGAATTACCGGTACCTTACATACTATGCTCCTGATCCGCGGGTTATGAATGAACTATCGGAAAATTATCCTCGCGGGTGCCCTCGTCCTCATAAAGGATTTTCTTCCGCCAGTCCGCCGCGTACTGCAATTCCTTCCTTGCCCCCGGACTTTTCTTCCAGTCTGAAAGCATATAGACCGCGTCGCACACGTCGATCATCGCAAAGCATATATGCAGGTAGTCCTCATGGTCAACCTGCTCATAATCCGGCAGCACCGCCGGATTGAAGGGCAGGTGCCCTGCCGTCCTTAATTTGCATGACGCCGCCGCAAACTTTTCCACTACGGCGGCCCTGTCCTCGCCGGTGATTTTTCCGGCTATGTAGATTTTCATATCGTCTCCTTGAAGCTGCCGTCTGTCCGGCCGTCAAGCGTCTTTCCGCTTTGCCTTGAGTCTAGTGTCGGACGTCTTTCCGCCCTGCCAAATAAATCCACCGCACTTATAGTGCCATTACCTTTCCCGTCTGTTCCGGGATGTCAGTATTGCTGCTCCAGTTCGGCCACGGTCATGCCCTCCAGCCTGCGCCGGAAACCCTCGGCGGCGTTCCTGAAAAACAGTTTCAAGTTCAGGTCGCAGGCGCTGATCGCCCGCCTCGTGCACCAGTCCATCATCAACTGGCAGTATCCGCATTTAGTCATCTTCCACCTCCCGTCAGACTAAAGACAAAATAAGCCCCGGCATGGGCCGGAGCGCCTCGTTTCCTTCCTGATTTTCTTTGCCGTTTTTCCGTTCATTTATTCCTCCTTTATTTTTCTGAACACGCGCACTGACTTTCCGTCCTGCCGCGTTACGTCTATCACGCAGTCAAAATATTTCTTGACCTGCTTTGAAAACTCGATGTTGGAAAGCTGCTGGTAGCTGTTGGACAAGCAGAACTCCGCGTATTTTTGATATACAAACTTCGTCTGCCGGCCCACCACGTCGCCTTCCTCCGCGTCCTGAAAGAACAATAAGACCGGGTTGTTGCTCTCCTCGTATTCCCGGATGTTCTCCGCAACCTTCCGGCTCTCAGTAAAGCCCTGATTGTCCAGCACCCGGCGCAGGCCCTTCAATCCCAGCTGCACCAGATATTCCATGACCGATTCGTCGCGCAGCTTATATTTGATGTAAGGGTCATAGTCAGGGTCGTCCTTGCTGAAAGATGCGTCAAACGGAACAATGATCAGGCGGTCGATTACGGCCCCTGACTTGTCCTTTATGCGCGGGATATTGTTCGCGGAAAAAAGCAGCTTCGAATACGGCGTGAAGTCAAACGGATCTTGGCCCTTGCGCTCCGCGTTCACCCGGTCGCCCGAAACAATCTTTTTGAAAATTGCAGGGTTCGCGATAAACTCGTCGCCTATATCATCGCCCAGAACCGCCAGCTTTGAGAAAATCTCCGCCGTCTTGAAGCGATCGCCCAGCTCCTTCAAATCAAGGGCGGTGGTGTTCTCATCGCCCAGAAGCTGGCCTATCATGTCAAGATATGTCGACTTTCCGTTGTGCCTGTCGCCTGTGAGAATGAACGCCTTGCGCAGCTCGTTCCGCCTGTAGAAAGTGTAGCCGATGACCTCTTCCAGAAGCGCACGGATTTTCTCATCATGGCAGGCCAGCCTGTCAAGCGTCCTGTCCGCAATCTCCGAGTATGCCCCCGCCCTGTAGTCATGGTTTATCTTGTTCGTGATTACAAGCGACGGGTCGAAGTCCCGGAACTCATCCGTGTTGATGTTGTACAGGCCGTTCCTGAAAGCAATCCACTCCGCGTCGCTCGGCGCCGTGTTTTCCGTAATCAGCAGGTCAAGGTACGCCATGACCTCGTTCCGCTTCTGCTTATTCAAATTTGAAATGTGCTTTATCATTTCCGCCTGAATCGCCTCATAGCCCAGACGGTAGATTCCGCCGTCGTAGATGTGGAGCTGGCGGTTTATCTTTATTATGCGGTTGGTCTCAATCAAATATTTTGAAAACTCGTCGAACTTAAACTGGCCCTTGGCAGTGAAAAAACCCGCTGGATCCCGGCTCATGTCCACAAAAGCGTCGTCCCGCATTATCGTATTCAATTCGCTTTCCTTGAGTTTGTCTTTCAAAATATAGCGGTTTATGATTCGGAGCGTTTCCTTTATATCATCCTTCTGCAGGCGGTGTTTTTGCAAAGTCAAAATGTGGTTGAAAAGCTTGTCGTTCCTTCCGTCCCCCTCCGCCATCATCCAGAAGTCCGTGTCGGTCTTGACAGGCAGAAGCCACGCAGGAAGCTCTGCCACCTCGCCCTCTTCCTCCCATTCCACAAAGCGCTCGTCCCCGTCAAACTTCAGGATCGCATAGCTGTTCTTGCTTCCCAGCTTTATGTCCGCGGTAAGTCCGCAGGCAAGGCGCGCTCCGGTCGCGCACTTTGCCACGCCCTTGTTCGTGAAGTAAAAGTGCCGCCCGCGGGTGGTCTGAATCACCCGGCAATTTATCTGCAGGTCTTCCACAATATCCATTAGAACCTCGGACTGCTCGCCGTCGTCAATGTCAATCAGGATGGTGTCCTTGGCAAGAATGCCCGCGTACTCGTCGAACTTCCGCGCCTGTGCCAACGTCAAAAGCTTCTCGCCGCCGGCAAACTTCTGCGTACATTTTTTATTTTTAGTCCTTACAAACCCTCTGAATAGTTCGCTCATCTTCTGCTCCTGTTGTCGTTAAAATATGTCCGTCGGATCCTGTTCCACCTGTTTCAGTTTCCTATCATCCAGCTTGAACTCAAGCTGCCTGCCGTCGACCTGAACGTCAACGCCGAACTTTTCCTGCAGGCGTTTGTTCGCAAGCGCGACGTACCAATTTTTATTTAATTTCGCAGGAATTGCAAGCCCCGTCAAATCTCCATTTTCTATGAAGCAGTGCGGCGGCGTGTTAGCAAACTTTTCAATCGTCGCCCATTCCCTCTTGCACTTGCCGATGTAGCTGTCCCGGCTGTCGCTGGAAGCGAAAACCCGGAACGTCTTGTCAGTCAGGTTCTTCCCGTTGTGCCAGCCGAACTTGTAGCTGCTGGAAACCTTGACGACCTTCTGAAACTTTTTCAATTCCGTGCATTTCCCGATGGTTTTCTCAACCGGGATGTTTTCCGTCAAATACCTCACAATCGCCTCGTTCACAATGGGCAGGTCATTGTCAAGGTCGTTCAACTCTTTGACATACGCGCCCTTGCGCTCCAGCTTTCCGTTGTCAAATCTGAAAACATAATTGTTCACGTCGCCCTGCCATATTTCGTTCAGCGTGTCGAAGCCCAGCGACATCCGCGTCCGCCGCTCCCACTCCCAGCATATATCGTCCACCCTGTCAAACGCCGCGTCGGTGTCCTCTACCTGAATAATAAGGCCGTCGGTGTTGCTCTGAATAAGCTCGCAGTGCCCCTCAAGTTTCTCAATCAAATCCAAAAGCAAAAGCTGGCCGTTGATGACCACGTTGTTTGACATCTGCGGATCGTAGGCTTTGCTCATTTTGTCCTTGCAGATTCCGAAGGTGCCGTTCAGGATGATTTTATAAGGAGCCTGCTCTTTCTTCTTTCCGGCTTTTTTCAGCTCCACGCGCTTGTCGTAGATTTCCTTGAACTTTTCTTTTCGTCTGCAATTCCGAGTTAAAAAATCATACTCAATCATAAGCGACGGATAGTAGGATGTAACGTCAACGTGAATCAGCAGGCCCTTGCGGTGTATGGGTTCAGCCGGCGCGCCGTGAAGTCCGCCCCAGCCGAAGGAATGCGGAAGCCCCGAAACCTCAACCTCAAGCGACTTATTATAATTATGATTTTCAGGATTTAAAAACCATTCCCTTATATAATCGTATTTGTCAAGCCTGAGCGTATCAACTATTTTTATATTCCACTCATCATAACGCTCACGCTTTATGCAGCCCAGAATCTCGGCGGTCAACTGCGCCTTCGTCTTGCTTATATATGACAGCGGCAGCTTGAAGGTGCGGATCAAGTCCATCTGCGCGTTGAAGTCGTCAACGGTGCGCGTGAAAACCTCAATCAGCTGCTCGACGTCGTGCCGGCAGTATTTGACCGTCAATTCCAGCTCGTCCGATGTGAGCGGCCTTGGCAGGTCAAACGGCACCGACGTCTCCCGGATGTCGTTTCCCATAAACGCCTCAAGCTGCTTCAAGCCGGTGTTCAGTTTATAGCAGTCATAATCAAAAAGCTGGACGCTCCGCAAGTTCGGGTCAATCTGCCAGCCCTTCAAGCCCTCATATATTATCTGGTCGTTTATCGTCTTCGGCTCCAAGCCTAAAACGATTGATTTCAGGATTACCGAATCATAGTTCCGGGAATTATACCCGCACCAGATCCAGCTCTTGTGCGCCTCATAAAACGCAATAAGCCCGACCCGGTCATTATAGAAAATGTATTCTTTTTCTTCTGCCGGGTTTATTATGACCACAAGCCAGTCGAACTTGAAAACCTCAAAGTCGTAAAATAAAATCATCTTCGTTTACTCCTTGCCGTTATAACATTTGACTGAATATACCCATTAAAACATTCACCACGATTGAGTTTCCCGCCTGCTTGTAAAGCTGCGTGTTGGAGCAGACTTTACTTGCTTTATCAAAATCAGAATCAGAAAATCCCATAAGCCTCCAGCACTCTCTCGGTGTGAGCTTCCTGATTCTGTATCGCTCTAAAACTAAATTGTCTTTTTGAACTGTAGTAAGTGCGTTTGTACATCCGCTCAAATTAGGCTCAAGCCTCTGTTCGTTGTGTTCTCCGCGTCCACGACTTGCGACAATATAATTATAAGACCCACCTGACAAGTTAGCAGGTTGAGCAAGCGCAATGTCGCCTTTATAAACTCTGTCCTGCTGGTGGTACTGTTTATCTCCCCATTTAGAATCAGAAAGACCGCCCACGCATTTTGTTTCCGTAATGATTTTCGGTTGTATTCCACCGCCTCCGCAAGTCGGTATTGTTGGACATAACCCGTTTTTATTATAAACTCGGTTTGCACTTTCAAAAGTATTATCAAGTGTATTATCCATTTTTCCTATTATTTTTATTTCCGTCATAATCAACCTCGGTTCTTTCCAATCTCTTGCGTTTATGGTCGGACATATTTGGTCGTAAATCCTTATACCATAACTTTTATAACTTAAATCCAGCATTACCATTAGAATTTATAACCTTCCTTGTGGAGCTGCTCAATTAGTTTCCTTGCTTTTTCAGAATCCACACAATATTTTTCGTCCACTTTTTCCTCTAAAAAATCATTCATAACTTTGTTTAATTTTATAGGTTCAGGAAATTCGTATTCAGCGGCACCCAAAATAGACACCATAAAGCAGCGGTTTCTGTTCTGCGGGATTCCATAATTCTTCGCATTCAAGTCCTGATAAAAGTTTGTGTAACCTCTGCCACGCAGATAGTCCTGCCACTTCTCAAAGTCACCGATGTTTTTCTTTGAATGGACTTGCGGTACATTCTCCATAAGAAGCACCTGCGGTAAGTTTTCAACTTCGTTCAAAAGCCGTTCGACTTCCCACAAAAGACCGCTCCTTGTTCCAGTGCCTTTACTCATTCCCTTTCCCAATCCTGCAACCGATAAATCCTGACACGGAAACGAGTAAGTAAGTAAGTAAGTAAACTTGTCCACATCAACAATTCCAAGGGCCTGGCCATGAACATTACGGATGTCAGTGGTCTCAAAATCCGTGCCGTGAATGGCGTTGTAACTCGCCACTGCATACTTGTCAAACTCGACAAGTCGGTAATGTTCAAAGTCCGCCCCGATGTTACGGAGCGCCATTGCCTGACTTCCTATCCCCCCGAAAAGTTCAATCAGGCGGATAGGTTTTTCAATTCTGTAATTCATCTCGCTGAATAGGTTCATCTTCTGCAAATCTCCTACGCAATAGGATAAAATATTTTAATTATTTTGTCAATTCAAAATTGCTTTTTTACCCGTCATTGTCTCCCAACGTTTCACGATTACGTCACAATACTTCGGATCCAGCTCCATACTGTAGCATTTGCGCCCCAGCTGCTCGCAGGCCATCATTGTCGACCCGCTTCCACCAAAGAAGTCCAGCACTATGTCGGATGTGTTGGAACTGTTGCGGATTAACTTCGCCAAGAGTTTAATCGGCTTCATTGTCGGGTGCAGGTCGTTTCTCAACGGCTTTCTTTCCCTCACCACGTCGGTCTCAAGAGTTGCAATAAGCTCCCGCAATGCCTCGCGCAATTCGATTTCATTCATCAAGTTTATGTCCTCGATTACGCTGGTCTGATTTCGCTTGCCGTTCCATGTCGCAGGCGTCTTTCCCTTATAGCCGAACAAAATCGGCTCGTACATATTCTGATAACGGCTTCCGCCTAAAACAATTTGATTTTTCACCCAGATTAACTCCTGCTTGAAAGTCAAGCCGCTTTTCTCCAGCTCCGATATAAAAACGCCTTTTCCCAGTTCCTTATAAAAAACATAAAAAGTCGCTTCATCATTAAGTGCGAAAAACACGCAGGCATAAAACCCAGCTAGAAATTCTTTAAAATCCTCATCGCTCAATTTGTCGTTCAGGATTTTATTCCCCTCGCGTTTTGCCTTCGGTGTCTTACCCGCGCCCTCGTATGCCATATTATATGGCGGGTCTGTTACCACAAGGTCAGCTTTCTTCAATAAGTTCAGCCTTCTTTCCAGTCAAGGCTTCCCACCTCTTAATAATTACATCACAATATTTTTCGTCAAGTTCCATTAAACGCGCCTTTCGTTTTGTCTGCTCACACGCAATCAGGGTAGAACCTGAACCGCCGAAAACATCTAAAACGGTGTCATTTTCTTTAGAAAAATCTGATAAAATTTCACTAAGCATTTTAACGGGTTTTTGTGTCGGGTGAACCCTATTTTCGTGTTCACCTTCTCTAATCATACCGTTCCATAATTGACGATAAATTCTAACGGGTGTGTGAAAGCTACAATACGCCATTTCACCATCAGCAAAATAATTACTGTTCATTCCACAACGTTTATCCCAAATTAACCAACCGTCGCTAAAATCTAAAAAATCAATAAAGTAATTTCCACCCCAAATAATAAGTTTGTTGCAAAACGTTTTCAGTATTTCATACGCTTTTTGTGCGGTTTCGGTCGTGTCGTCAGCAATAACTTTTGAATAAACTTTGTTTTTAGCAAGGTTTTCCGCACCAATTTTTCCATTATCACCTACAATATTTATTCCATACGGTGGGTCTGTGAAAACTAAATCTGCCTTAATCATTTTATTCTCCTGCGCTCATAAGTTTTTCTACGTCTGTTCTGCTGGTAGCGTCGCCACACATTAAATAGTGATCGCCCAGCTTCCAAATCTGCCCGCGCTTGACTTTCGGCGGTTCGTCTTTTGCAAGTTCAGCGTCCACGTCAAAGTCGTCTTCAATGACTTCTTTGTTTTTGTCAAACTCGCGCGATAATTCCTTCATGTCAAAATCAAACCCGCTCATGTCCATTTCAAGCGACTTCAATTCTTCTTCCAGTTTTGCAAAATCCCACTCCGCAATTTCGCTCACCTTATTATCTGCCAGTCGGAAAGCCCTGATTTTTTCCTCGCTCAAATCATCCGCAACAATAACCGGAACCTGCGCAAGGTTTAATTTTTGCGCTGCCTTTAATCTTGTGTGTCCTGTAACAATTACGTTATTTTTATCAATCACAATCGGAACCTTAAAGCCGAAGTTTTCAATGCTTCGTGCAACCGCGTCAACTGCCTTGTCGTTAAATCTCGGATTGTTTTCATACGGTTTTAATTTGTCTATGTTCATCTGTACGATTTTAAAATCGCTCATTTTATAACCTCCTAATTAAATAATTCAGTCCACGTCTTAACACCAGCAATGCCGTCAGCCTTCAAGCCGCTCCACTTCTGGAAGTTCTTCACCGCGGCTTCTGTGGCATTTCCGAACGTTCCGCTCTGCGACACGCCCAGCGTCCGCTGCAGGAGCGACACGGAATTAAAAGTGTTGCTGGCCCCGCCGATTTTTAACGTCGGAAGCTGCCGGCTCACCTGCTCGTTTTTCCCGCCCCGGACGGTACAAAGCCACCTGTACTTTACGGCCCGCGTGTCTATATGGCAGAACCCGCCGTCGGAATAAGCATAAAGCCCGATTCCCCCGGCCCGCAGTTCTTCCGCATACATGGCAACCAGCACAGGATGCACTCCCCTCACCTGAATGTCGGCGGCAAGCCCCTTCGTGTGGTTGCTCCCCGTACTTCCGCCGATCGCCTTGTTGTATGCCGCCGTCCTGTATCCGCTCGTTATGACTACAGGCCGGCGGAAATGATTGCGGATGCCCTGCAAGAGATACACCAAGTCGTCGTCAATGTACACGGCGTCCGCTCCATCATGCGACGCGAACTCCTTCACGCGGAAGTTGGCGGAAAGCCTCGCATCGCTGGATTTTTTAACGCTGTATTTTTTCACAGCCACAATTCATCAATTCCCTTCAAAAACTTCTGTGATTTCAAAGGTGCTGAAACCCTTGTCGGTCTTGCCGTAGTCCAGAGCAAACTCAAGCCTCAGTGAATCAATTTCCTCGTGAATGTCCATGACTAAGTTCGCGTACTGCTCGAAGTCGTCAAAGACGATTTCCTTTCCAGTGTCAAGCGAGCGCAGGAACGTGTTGCAGATGTGAATCTGGAATCCCTGTGTAATAACCTGATTCATAAAAATCATTGATTTTTCGAACTCGCCGTTCAAAATCTTGAACCATACGGAAAGCATGGGATCGCCCTTCTTGCTTTCTTTAAGTTCCATTTTTTCAATCTTGACTTCATAGCTTCCGTGTGGAACTTCTTTGTAGTTATCAGTGCCGCCGTTTTCCTCGGCTTCATGAATGTCATGCTTGAGTGCTTCAAGGTCTACTGCCTTGTTGAACTTTGAAAAATCCATATTTATCTCCTTATATTTTATTCACCGCGAACACGTCTTGTGCGTCTTGGTGTTGTTGGTTTGTTTTCTGCAGTTTCAACCGCTTCTGCAGCCTGCGCCATTTCGGCCTTTGTTTCTTCTTCCTTCACGTCGTCCCAATCTGCAGGATAGCCCTTTTCATTTTCTACCGGCTCCGCAGGCTTCGGTTCTGCCTTTGGTCTTGCTGCACGCTTCGGTTCTTCCACGGTTGCCACCCCTTCATATACAGATACGAGGTCTTTATATTCGCAAGGAATCTCAAGAGCCTTGAGGCTCAAACGTCCGCCGCCGAATATAACCTCGTTTGTCTTAAAGCTGATTGTGCGCTCGCCATCGTCGTTGATTACGCGGCCGACAATGTCAACCATACCGGCAACTTTCAAAGCCACCTTGTCATTGACATTCGGTTTAATTGCCGTGATTTTATCGCCGGATTTTTTGGTCACATCTTTGCTGCTGTCCTCGTGCGAAATCAAAACGACATTATAATCAAGGTTCATGAGTTTTTTAATTGTGCTCAAAAACTCGGTGCGCACAAAGTCCCAGGCCTTAAAAGAATTGTCGCTCTCGTGTTCAATTCCTAAGTGGTCGTAACACCAAAGGCGACAATGCTCATAAGTATCTTCCAGCAGGTCAACGGTTATAGTTTCAAAGTCGTTCTGCTTTTTTTCAAGCTCGGCAATAGTTTCTTTGAAAATATCCCACGCAAACTTGCGCTTTGTGATTCTCCCCTCAACCGTTACCTCGTCCCTGATGGCTACGCATGGCGCGTCTATGTACTTCACGTTTCCGTCAGTGTTCAGCATGAGCACGTTCGGGAACTTGTTAGCAAGATATGTCTTTCCACTGAAAGGCAAGCCATAAAGCCAGATTTTCTTGTACTGTGCTTTCTCGTTTGTTTTTCTCTCGTTCTTCGGTAATACCATAAGGTCATCTCCTTTTTGACAAAAATCTTTATAATCACACCAGTCACATAAGCGGCTCGGTGATTTTTCAAACTTGGTCGCACTCCGGCATTCCTTTGCGCTCCTTAAAAACTCCCGGACTTTCTCCGGGTCATAATCGACTTTGACAACTTGCGGCTCTTTTTCCTCAAGTTCCTGTCGCAGTCGAAGCCTGAACGTTTCCGGCGTTTCGTCCTTCTTCATTCTGATTGCAACTTTCGGTGCAAACATGAAATAAAGGTCGCGGATTTTTTCGCTTGTTGTCCGTTCAAAGTAATACTTGTACTCGTGAAGCTGCCCGCTCTGCAGGTAGTTTTTCACGTTGTTTGAATACTTGAAGTCATACAAGTCATAGACACCCGGCGCGACCGGCACCAGTAAATCTATATACCCGATAAACTCCGGGCATTCAATTTTGCGCTCATACTCGCCCGCTGGAAGCGCCGCTTTGCACTTTGGAATCACCGCCTCCAGCTTTATAGCCTCTTCGACGTTCTGATCCGTAATCACCGGATAATTTGCGTAATACTCAGCAAGCGCCGTTTTTACGTCTTTTTCAATTCCGGTGTGCAGGGCCGTTCCCACAATAAGTGGGTTTGCAGGGTCGCCGTTGAAGTAGGTCTCCAACCCGTCAATATAACGGAGTTTGAACTTCCACGAGCATTGTTTGAACGTTTCAATTCTTGAATGGCTTACTTGCATTTAATCACCTCGTCGATTATAGCGACAAATTTCTCCCAATCTGCCGGGTAAAGAATCAGCGCAATGCCGCCGCTCTTTTTTATCTGCTCCACGTTCCACTTCTGAAGCTCCGTCGGCTTTCCGTTTTCTGCCTTAACTTCGATAGCAACAAAGCGACCGTTTACGCAGGCCAGAATGTCAGGAACCCCGGCGCGAGTGTTCCGGTTCGCAAAATACTTCACGTACCAGCACCCGCGGTCTTTCAGGAACTTCTTTATTTTATTTTCAAAGTTCTTTTCGCCAGCCATTACTTCACCACAATGCGAACATACGCCTTTTTATTTGTGACTTTCTTATAGTCACCCAGCAGTTCTTCGTACAGCTTCGGCTCCTTTTCCTTAAAGGCTTTCAAGTCGATTGTTTCGCTGCTGGAAGCGTCTATATAAGACAAAGTGACATATTCATTTGAAAACGATTTTATGCCATAAGCCTGCATTGCCTTTTCAAGGTCGGCTTTAATTTTCTTTTCCTGCTCGTCCATTTTGTCGCGGGTTTTTTTGAAGTCGGCAAGCGCCTTGAACGCTGCAAGCTGCGACTGCTCGAACTCAACCAGTTCATTCTTCTGTTCTGCCATTCGTTTGCTCCTTTTGAATGTTGCTTAATAATTCACGGCTTGTTTTTAATTCTGCCATGATGTCCTCTTTCGTTGTCCGCAGGTCGGTTTTCATGTCTGTAACCGTCTGCTTCTGATTGCTGCCGGAAATCGTACTCACCACAATATAATTTAATGCAGCTTCCGCTATCCCTTGCCATAACATTGCACTATGCACCCATATCAATCCTCCTCGTCAAGTTTCAAATGAACATTTCTAAACTTTTGCCCACTTGTTACTCCTTGAACAATTCGTCCGTTAATTCTTTTCCTTGCTGCAATGCTGCAAGGTTTGATATTTCCACCGTGTCCCGGCACAAAAGCGTGTAATAAAAGCACGTTTTTTCCTGCCCTATTCGGTGGATCCGTTTTTTGCTCTGTTCCCAAAGCCCGCAGGAACCCAGCCCCCACGGTAGCGTGAAATAAATCAGCCGGTTTGCTTTTTGCAGGTTCAGCCCCATTGCTCCGGCCTGATACTGTACCAGCGTCACCGCGTCGTCGAACTCTTCATAGCACTTTAAGTCCTTTGTTTGTCCGTTCACGATTGAAACCGGGCGGTCAAGCTCAATGCACAAGTCCTCAATTTTTCGCAGTTCCTCATTGAAGTTGTAAAACACAATGAACCGCTCGCCGCTGGATTCCAGAAGCTCCCGCAGCCGTTCCAGCTTTTCCTCTGAATACGAACCGCAAAGCATACGCGCATAAAGCGACTTAGTAAGAACCGTGTCCCCCACAAGCTCGCGGCCTTCAACGGTCACAATCTTTTCACGTAAAAACTTCTCGTATAGTTTCGGCTTCTTGATGTAAACCGGCTCGAATACCTGCTGCGGCAATTCAAACACCTCTTCCGTTTTCAAGAAGTAGCAACCATATTCGCGCATTTTAGCTTTCAGGCGTTCAACGTTCTTGTAGCCCTTAATCACCTTGACCGGGAAGCCCTCGCTGTTGTCGATATATTCAACGTCCACGTACTGTTTCCAGTAAAGCTCCTTGCTGATTTTCCAGCCCAGCAGGTGAAGCTGGCTCCACAAAAGCTCATACTTGCCGTTTGTCGGTGTTCCTGACAATAAAATAATATTGTCCGGGTTCAGCTTGTTCAAAATGAACTTTGACCGCTTCGCATTCTCGTTGGTAATCAGTGACGATTCGTCCAGCATGAGCGTGAACCTATACAAGCCCTTTAATTCCGGCCGCCTGTACAGAATGTCGTAGTTGATAACGCCCACCCAAAGCCGCGGGTCTAGCTCTTCATCATCGGTGTTGATTTTCAAAAACTCTTTATAATCTTTTTTTAATGTTAAATTGAAAACCGCGCACCAAGGCTCTGCCATTGAATAAGGATAGTTCAACGTGAAATGATTCAACCAGTCGTCAACCTTTGACTTCTGGCAGACGCAAAGCACCGGCTCATTTAATTGCACCGCTTTTTCAGCTCCGACAAAAGTCTTACCTAGCCCCATATCAAGATAATATGCGACTTTGTTCTGCTTCGTTGAGCCTGCCAAAATATCGCGCTGGAAGTCGTAGAACTTAATCATTTGAGACTTCCTCAACGTTTGTTAAAAATGCGTTTGGATTTTCAAGTGTAAAAATTAGGCTGGCTTCCTGCCCGCTGTCCGCTTCCACAATCGCAGTTTTATTGATTGTGTCCGCTTCGTTGTAAGTTATTCTGAATTTCATATATCACCTTCTGCACCGTTCTATCCTGCAAATATACGCGGCAGGCGCGCTCCAATAATCCGCTGTTCAATTCCCCGTGCGTTCTAACTATGCACTTTGTCATTGAAAAGCTCCGTCCAGTCAAAGTTCAGGATTTCGCCGAGTTTTTTTGCTGTTGTTACTCTCGGCGTGTTTTTTCCGCTTTCCAGCATTGACACTGCTTGCCGTGAAATCCCCAGCTTTCGACCTAGTTCTTCCTGCGACATTCCGGCCGCTTCTCGCTTCGCTAATAAATTCAAAAGACCTACCTCCTTTTCCTTGATTGCAATTATGAGTTGTGCTATTGTTAATAGCAAGCAATCTTTAATTGCTATTTGTAAAGATAATGCGAGTGTAAAAAAATGTCAAGAGAAAATTGACAATAAAAGGGGAAATTCACATTAAAATCATCGCTGAACGACTTAAGGAAGCTAGAAACGAAAAGGCCAAAACACAAAGCGACCTTGCAGAACTGCTTAATATAAGCCGGGCCGCCTTCGGGGAATACGAACGCGGGAACAACCTGCCACCAATCGACAAGCTGGTAATAATCGCAAAGGAACTTGAAGTGTCGCTGGACTGGCTTGCAGGAATAGCCCCGGAAAATCAAATCAACCTGAACCAAATACGGCAAGCCGTCCTACAGATTGCAGCCGGAACTGAAACCATAATGAAAGCAGTTGAAAACGAATGACTGAACGCAGCGCGATATATCTAAGAAAGTCACGGCTTGACGTTGAACTTGAAAAGCAAGGCGAGCAGGAAACGCTTTCGCGCCATAAAAAGATCCTGCTGGAGCTTGCAGAAAAACGCGGCCTAAACGTCACCGACATATACAAAGAAGTCGTGTCCGGGGAAAGCATAAGCGCACGGCCAGAAATGAAGCGGCTGCTCTCCGACATAAAAAAGCACAAGTTTAAAAATGTGGTGGTCATGGAAATAGAACGACTTGCCCGCGGTGCCACAAAAGACCAAGGCGAGGTCGCCGAAGCGTTCAAGATGTCAAACACCTTCGTAATTACACCGGCGAAAACTTACGACCCGAATAATGAGTTTGACGAAGAATACTTTGAATTCAGCCTTTATATGTCACGCCGGGAATACAAGACACTGACCCGCCGAATGAACACCGGGAAAATACAGTCGGTCAAAGAGGGAAACTACCTAGGAAGCCGCAGGCCCTACGGATACGAAATATTAAAGCGCGGCAAGAATGACCGCACCTTAACACCACACCCGACCGAAGCGGATGTTGTGAAACTGATATTTGAAATGTGGGTAGACCGACGGCTCAACGCCGGGCAGATTGCACGCGAACTGACCGCCCAAGGAATAAAGACCCTGCGCGGCGCGGTAGAGTGGAACCGGGGAGTTATAAACGAAATGCTTAGAAATAAACTTTATATCGGGAAAATACACTGGTACAAGCGGAAACTAAAACAGGAAATGGACGGGGAAAACATCGTAAAGAAACGGCGCGTAACTGTAGACGGCTCGGTCATGGAGATTGACGGGAAGCACCCGCCGCTCATAAGCATAGAAACATTTGAAGCAGCGCAAAAATTATTCGTGAACGTCGCGCCGGTGCATGACACGAAAAAAATTAAAAATCCCTTCGCCGGAATCCTGCGCTGCAAAAAGTGCGACAAAGTAATGACGCTAAACCACTTCAAACATAGCGCGACACGGATCCAGCACCGAGGAAGTTATGTGTGCAGGGTAAAATCAACGAAATACGAAAACGTCCTGCAGGCGGTAGTCCACGCCCTGAAAGAAAAAATCAGCAACTTTGAAATTGAATTAAAAGACTGCAACACGGAAAAAGAAGTCGAAAATTACAAGCGGATGTCCGCGCAATATGCGGAAAAAATAAAAAAGCTGGAAGCGAAAAAACACACATTATTTGATTTATTCGAGGAAGGAACGTACACCAAAGAAGAATTCGTCGACCGGAAAAAAATCTTGTCCGACCAGCTCGCGGAAACTTACGAGCTGGCGGAAAACTTAGAAGCCCCGGACGAACACGAAATAGAAACGCGGATAGCGACGTTTTATGAAGTAGCGGAAACGCTAAAAAATGAAAAAATCGAGGGCCACATAAAGAACCAGCTGCTTAAAGATATAATTAGCGTGATATACTACAGTTACAGCGACGGCCCGGAGCTGGACATTCACTTTAAATAAAATTGCTACCTTGGCGGTACCATATTGATTGTACTAGCAGGGTAGCAATAAAGGCGGTGGTGCTTACTGAAAGTCAAATAGCCGTCAAACACCAATCAAATAACGCGATAAAAAATGGCTGCTGTACAAGCAAAGAAAACGCCCACCCGTAAGGGTGAGCGTTTTTTTATTTTAAAGCTACGCATTGCGCAAAAATGCGTAACACGCCTAATTCCTTGTATTATAAAGAGTTAACTTTTTAAAGCTACGCATTACGCATTTATATATTATATATCTTTATATTTTAAGAAAAATTTTTTTAATTTTTTCTTTGATTTTTTTACCCCTAAAATATAAAGAAGTTGAAAGTATCTGTAATGCGTAGCTTAACTTTATAACTCTATATAATATAAAGAATTACAGGTGTTACGCATTTTATAAAAATGCGTAGCTTTTGACAAAATGCGTAGCTTCATGTATAATTTCAATATCATCTTCGTGTAACTGTTACAGGTTACGCTCCGCCCGGTTGAGCCTCACTAGCTCGCCGGGTTCTTTTTTGTCCGCAATAAAAAACGCCGCCCCAGCAGCAGGACGGCGTTCTTCTTCGGAGGGTGTAACACATGACACATTTTATTATATGCGATTTTTTCAAAATATATTATAATTAAATTATGGGTTATACAGTTTATAAACATACGTCTCCCAGCGGAAAAACTTACATAGGAATCACAAAACGAACACCAGAACGACGCTGGAAAAGTGGATATTCTAATAACGAATATTTCCAGCGAGCAATTAAAAAATACGGCTGGAACAATTTCAAACATGAAATATTATTTACTGACTTAACTGAAAATGAAGCGAAGCAAAAAGAAATTGAACTAATCGCAAAACATAAATCCGCCGACCGTAAGTTTGGATATAATATTTCTCCCGGCGGCGAAGCCCATAACGGATGTAAACATTCAGAAGAATTTAAACAAAAACTAAGTCAACTTTATACTTGTACTGTATTTGCAAAAACGGTTTATCAATATTCTCTTTCAGGTGAGTTAATTAAAGTTTGGAAATGCACCCGTGAAGCAGAAAGAGAATTAAATATAAAACACGTTTCTGAATGCTGCCGAGGTGAGCGAAAAACAATCGGCGGTTATGTTTGGTCTTATGTTCCACTCAAAGAAGTGAAAGTAACTTATCAACGAAACAGAAAATATTATTAACTAATAAACATTTGCACCCAATATGTGCCATATCTTCCGCCGGTGCAGAATCCCACACCTAAATATTTATAATTCTTATTCAGGATATTGGCCCGGTGGCCACTTGAGTTCATCCAGCTCTCCATTACCGCCTTTGCGCTCTGCTGGCCCGCCGCGATGTTCTCCCCGGCGGTGGTGTAGTTTATGCCCTCGCTCCGCATGAGGTCGAATGGGCTTCCCAGCGTCGGCGACTGGTGGTCAAAATAATTGTTGTTCCTCATGTCCTCGGCCTTTTTCTGCGCCGCCGTGTTCAGCCGCTTGTCGAGGGATAGCGCGGAAAGACCCGCCCGGCTCCGCTCCTGATTTACAAGGTTCAGCACGGCCCGCGCCTGCTCGCTCGCGTCCTTGTCGGCGGTGTCATCCGTCCTTGCGTCGGTGCCGGATGTGTTGGCCTTGCCGCTGGAAGCGCCTGTGGATCCGTCGGGAAGCTCCACCCGGTCGCGCGGATGTATCAAGTTTTGATTTTTGAAATGTCGGTTCAGCCTTAGAAGCTCGGAAAAAATGACGTTGTATTCCTTCGCAATCCGCCACATGGAGTCGCCCTTCTGGACGTTGCAGCTCTGGGCCCCGGCGGGTGTCGCCGTGAATAGAATTACAGTTGCAAAAATCAGCGGTGTAATTTTCCGCAATAAAACCATCTCCTTTCCGCTTAGTATTTCCCCGTCAGACGCAAAAAAACGCCCCTTGCAGGGCGTTTTTAGCTTTAGTTGGTGTTTTATATCAACCCGATTGAAAAAAGCCGTTTTACGGCGGTTTTATTTCGCCAGAAACACTACCAGAACCACTATGGTTGGAACGGTTATCCCGATCGTAATTCCGCAGGCAGTCCTCCAGCATTTCAGTGTACGCTCGGATTTCTGCAATGCAAGCTCGGATTTCCGATATTGTTCCAAGGCCGCCGCTGACGCTTGCCTGCTGTCGCTCAACAATTTCTCTTGCTCGCTCAAGGTTTCCGTCAACAGCGCGTTGTCGTTCTGCAAGCGCAAGAGCGTCCGCTCTAACTCGCTCAAGCTCAAGTCGAGCTTCTGCCAGCTCAAATTGATAGTGCTTTCCCCGGTAGAACTGTATTCCTGAGAATACGAAAAAAAAGACAGCGACGCAAACAGCAATAATAAACTTAATTTTTTCATTCATTTTAACCCCAGTTTCAATGCGATAAATCCAAGCAGGATAGTCAGGATCCCGCCGCCTATAAGCCCCAGCCACTTCAAGGCAACCGTCCCGGCCTTCTTGTCGAGCACCTCGACCTTGGCCTCAACGTCCGACAGCCTCCCGTCCAGCTTCTGGATGTCCTTCCTCAATGACGCGTCGCCGATTTCGGACAGCTGCTTCATGTAGTTCAGCTCGCCCTTTATGCTTCCGACGTCGCCCTTGATTTCCATAAGCAGGTTTACAATTTTCTCTTCTTCCATCATACGCCCGCAAATTTGTCAATTATAATGTTCGCGTCAATCGTTCCCGCGCCCAGCCCGTAGATGGTCGCCCAGACTCCGCAAATCTCCCCCACTGTGGCTCCGGGAAACTTCCCGCACCACTTCAAGACCGCGCACACGATGATCCCTGCCGCGGCCACGAACTTGAAAATCTTACTGATTGTCTTCGCCTGCATCCTTACCTCCGACATAAGCGTAAATTATCGAATAGAAGATGGACAGCGCCTTCGGCGGCGGGTTGTACGGATCGAAAAGAACCTCCCCGTCGTAGCCCACCACGCGGAAATGAGTGCCCTCCGTTCCCCCGGTCTTTATCTTCTGTATGTATGACTTCGGCCTCGCCCTCATTTCAGGCGAAACCGAAGCGTAATAACTCGTGCGTCCGTTCTGAAACGTCGCGACCTCAACGAATGAGCCCTTGTCGCCCAGCATCCGAAGCGCCTTGGTAGCAATCGGAGCCGACCGCCTGACGTTGTTCTCGCGGTTTACGTTCCCGCTTGCCTTCGCCCAGTCCCACAATTCGTTAATCTGCCCTGCCGTCAACGCCCGGCCCGTCTTTAGTTCCGCAATGCCTCCGCATGAGCGCACGAAGCACCCGATGCTCCGGATGACCGGATACAGCCGGGTGTCGTTCTGATAAATCAGCTTCATTCTTCCCTCCCTTAATATTCATAGATGGCGCGCAGAACCATGTTCCGCTGCTTGCCGATTGCGTTCAGGCTTCCGCTTACAAGCCTGTCGTTGTACAGGCTGAAATTCTTGAAGCAGAATGACGCTGTGTCGGTCGCGTTGTCATAAATGTAGGCAAGCGGCATGGAAAATCCCTCGCCGTTCCAGTTCGCGTTCTTGTATGACTTCTTGGGGATGTGGACGGCCTGCGCGTATACGTCGCGCGCCACACGGTTCGTGTCGTCGTACCCGGAAAACTCCAGAACCCAGCCGTTCCTGCACTCGCTCAAGGGCTTGGACGGAGTTATCTCCACATCCTCGTTCGGGAACGTTCCCGTCGCGGAATAATAGAGCGCGTCCGGCACCTTGTCATAGACCGTCCTCCAGCCCTGCCACACGCCGTTGTCAATGTAATTTGTGAATACGGAGCCGTTGGCCATGAAGCCGATAATCCAGCCGTAGCCTGCCGCGGTCATGTGCCCGAAATAGCGGAACGCGCCCTGCTTCGGTGCGTTTGCCGCGCCATAAGCTGAATACATGGTGTGAAGCCCCACGCCCGCGTTCACGAATGATTGCAGCACGTCGCCTGTTGCAGGAACGGAAACCTCGACCGCTCCGTTGGAAGCGACCGGCGACACAGCCAGAAGCTCGTCGACATAGCGCACCACGCTCTCGGCCTCGCTGCCGTCAACGGATTTATAAACCACAAAAGACACTTCTGTGCCGGCGTCAATTCCAAGCGTCAGGACGATTGTATCGTTCTCGCCCAGCGTGTAGTCGACATCCGGCGTAAGAAAAAGGCCGTTGATGTAGACCTGCAGGATGTCAAGGGCCGGGTTGAAGCGCTGGATCCCGATGGGAATGTCGGTCTCGTCGTCTTCGGTCGCGACGTAATGCGACGTAAAGCTGGAAATGATTGTTGCGGTCGCAAGAATCTGCTTGAGGTTCAGGAACCATTCCTCAAACTGCGCCTGCCACTGCGCGTATGTCGCCGTGATGTCGGAGTCCCAGAGCAGGTTGTGGATGAAGCCGCATTCGGAACCCGGCCTTGTGTCCTCAACGCTCGCCTGCGTTATGGCGGTGACATTCGGAGCGACCGTAATGTTGGCAAGGCGGTATTCCTTCACTTCGACGGTGTTCTCAAGTTCCGGCGGCTCCGGCTCTTCCCCCGGCTCCCCGGAACGGTAGATGATGGAACCGGCCCGGACGCTCGCGCTGCTGTCTATGCGTACGATAACTGAATCAATTCGAGTGTAAGATACATGGGCCATAGGAACGTTCATCACCATGTCCGCGTCAAGGAACGCCCACTTGTCGGCGAAAATCCCGCGGCCCTCCTTGACGGTTACGGTCATGTTGCCGTTCGACTGAACCTGATAGTCGGTCGAGCTTTCGTCGCCTGACTTTGCGAAAACGCCGTTTGAAACAATCCGCTTGTACGGATTGTTCATCTGCTCCGCGTTATATTTTCTGTCTCCATTTTCTGAATTAAAAAATCCACATTGAAAAGCCATTTATCTATCCTCCTTTATTCCGCCTTAATAATATAATGACAGCCCACTTGTTTTCCATGTGTAGTATCAGAACCAACTAAAGTTCCAGTAGAATCATAACCCGTTCTTGCAACTCTCCAAGAATCAAACGTAAAATCATAGTATCTGTTAGATGATTGTGAAGAAGCCGCGTCTGCACCTGCTTTAGCTGTAAAAGCTCCAGTTGCACTACCTGCATTTCCACCATTAACGTGAATAATCTTACCATTGATATTTTGCATTTGGTCATCTTTGAACTGTCCGACAGTATACTCATCATGGTTCTGTGTTCCGTAGGTTCCAGTAGCGGGATTTATCTCTTCCGAATCAAAAATCTTTGTTGTGTTTTTACCTGCTCCGACCAGTACAACTTCACGCAAGTCAGGCGTGTGGTTGTCTCCAAGCTCACTGTATAATTCTGGATAATCAGCCGGATCAAACTCTGTGTAGTCGCACCACAGAAAATGATTGGGCAAGGTTTGTCCGAAATAAGGAATGACCGCCGCGACTGGAAGCGTACTGTCGCCGGCTGGCCCGCGGTCTCCCTTGTCGCCCTTGTCTCCCTTGTCGCCTTTAGGCCCTTGCATACCCTGCTCGCCCTGTTGTCCAGTCAAGCCGCGCTCGCCTTGCGGCCCTTGTTCTCCCTGCGGCCCGCGTACGTCTCCAATATCAACAGGCCGTCCCGTCGCGTCCGTTTCAATCAGGTGTCCTTCCTCGTTAACATGAAAGAAAACCGCCGCAAACAAAGTGTGGATAAAATTCTTGATGTACGTGAACTTTATTTTTTTTGTTTTTCCGCCATTTACGATTGCCAGCATATCATTGTCGGTGACATTGCTAGCCTCGTCAAGCTCTGATATTTTTTTCGCTTCCATTCGCTTTCCCCCTATTCCTGCGACAGAACTTCGCCGTCTTCCGTCAATATGATTTCATAATCCTGCGTTATAAGCGCCTTGTTCAGGGCCTCGTCGATTTCGTCGAACTCAAACACCGGGTCGATGGTGTAGCCTTCCTCGTTCCACGTTTCCGCAACCTCCACAATCCGCGCGTTTGTTTCGATTCCATACTCGTTTTTTACCGTGACAATGTCGCCCAGATCATAGTCCTCTTTATATTTATAAACGTTAGGATCTATCTCGCCCTCAAAGGTTGCCGTTACAGCCGCCTCCGCAAGCTGTTCCTTGCCGTCGGCAATCAGGGCCTCGTAATAGTCTACAAGGTCGCCCTCGACGGTTGATGTGGACACGTTCGATTCGATGAACGCCTCGAAGCGCTTCAAGCCCGCCGCATCTCCTATCATTCTTTTTTTTCTTTCGTCTCCCTCACCCTCACCGGCAACCAGCGCGGCGTTTTTATATTCGCTCGCGTCCATGTTGTATTTCGTTGAAGTTAAATTGTCGTATTCCGGCGAAAAGACAATGTGCGGGTAAACGCCCTGCCACGCGCTTCTGTCCTTGCCCTTGTACAGGTCGAACATGAAGCGGTTTCCTTCCAGCGTAACCTTCCAGCCGTAATTGTTCTCAACGCAAAGCTCCTGTATCCTTTCCCCCACATTGTCAAAGGTGGTCTGCGCCTCAATTTCCTCCGTGAATCCCTGCGCTTCTTTCAATGCAAAGTTGTTTATGCGCCGCTGACTTAAAACCGGATCTATAAAATTATCGGTTATCATCTGCCGGATAAAGTTTTCCACGGTTCCCTTGAAGTTGAACTGGTTCCAGACAATCCTCTGCGTCAAAATCTTCTTGCAGTCGTATGCTCCGATAATGAGGTAATTCGTATCTTCCACCGACGTGTCAAGCTCCAGCGCCTCAATGCGGAAAACCGCGTCGTCGTCGTCGCGGGTTATGTAATTGTATTTTTTGAAAATCTCAAGGTTTTTTTTAGTCGCCTCAATCTGCAGGTCAAGCGCGCCGATGTCATAATATCGCTTCGCCCATATAAGGGATGTATAGTCGTCTACAACGGCAATCCTTCGCAGGCTCTGGTCTAATACGTTGATGTTTACGCCCATACTAGACCCCCTCATACAGAATGTTATGTAGGAACTCAATCTTTAAAAACAAATCAAGCGTGTCGGCCTCATAATAAAATCGGTTCAGCCCCGGCTCAAGCTGAAACCATGTGGATCCGTTCATAAGTCCGTTTATCTCATTCTGCGGAACGGCGTCAATATATTTGGTGATCGCCTTTTGACCCTTGTTCGTGTTTATCTCCAGAACGTCGCCCTGATCAAGCGTAACTTCCACGCCCAGATATTCCCCGGTGAGAACGTTCCTGATTATCGGATTTTCTATTCCGTCGGCCTCCGCATATATGCGTATGATTACTCCGCAGGCAATCTCACCCGGATTGTATACGTCCGCCTCACGATGCTCGTCAATGATTGAAAATTCTTTCCCCTCCTCATCAATCGAAAACGGAAACTCAAAGTTTGCAAACGTCTTAGAAATGTCGCTTATCATTTCAGTAAGCGACCTAAAGTAAGGATCAGGGCAGAGAATCGAAATTTGAATGCGCTGGCTCATGACAAACAAAGAACCGTCAACAGTCTCACAATAACCCTCGCAGTAAACGTCCCGGCTTGAATTGGAATAATACAGCTTGCACCATTGCCCGGTGCCGAAAAAGTTGTAAAGGCGCAGGCGGTTTTTTTCGACCTCTCCCTGCACGGCAACCGTGATGACCACATTCCGCGTCTGGATGTAGCTTGACTTGAACCTCGCGCCGTTCATTCCCGCAATGGTGGTGGTGTTGATGTTTGCCTTCGGCGGCGTTAAGCCGTCGATGGAAGCAATCTGATATATGCTTTCGTTTTGAGTCAACCGCAGCTGTTCGCCTTTTGTGTTTTCGACCGTTAAAGTGTACATATCAAGCGTCTCCCTTTAGCGCAAGCAGGTTCTTTGTGTCCCTATACAGCTCCAGCCGGTTCAGCGACTTCGGACTGTAAATATTCTGCGTGTAATTATTTACAATTTGCGTAGGTTGTGCAAGTGCCGGAACCGCCATATTCTGCATTGCAATTCCGCCCAGCAGATCCTTCTCAAGTATCGCGGAAAGTTTCTCCGCCAGAATGTCAATCCACCCGGTATTCCGCTCAAGCGGCAGAACGGCTTCCTTTCCCGCCTCACCGATCATGGCGAGGGTCGCGCCGTCGGCAATACCACCCTTGGCGAGCGCCGGTACATACTTCTGGCTTGCGATAACTCCCAGCTGAACCGCGGTCAATCCCGCCTGCACCGCCGCGTTCACCGCTCCACCGATAGGGCCTAACTGTGCAAAGCCCATGACGATGGCTTCCGCGCCGGCAATAATCGCCTGCGCGTACTGGTTCGCCTTCTGCGCCTCAAACTGCTTCTTCGCAAGCTTGTCCTTTTCAGCCAGAAGTTTTTTCTCCTGTGCGGCCGCACTTTCATTTGTCTTTGTTGTTTGCGCCAGCAGGTTTTCCTCGATTTTTTTCTTCCGCTTGCGGTAGTCCTCCGCGCTGATTTTCATGTCGTCGTACATCTTGTCCAGCGCGGCAAACTCCGCGTTTGCGTTCTGCTGTACAACCTCAAGCGACTGCTCCTTTTCAGATTTAAGGGCTTCCAGCTCGGCGTTGATTTCCTGCGTCCTCTGGTCGGAAAGTTGTTTTGAATAATCCATCAAAGCGTTGAACATATCCATACCATAAGATCCGATTTTATTTATCATCGTTCCGACTTTCTGAAAATACTTACCCGCGCCATCGGCCCATTTTTTCAATTTCTTTTCGCTTAGGCCAAGAAAATCCTCAAACCCGTCAACCATTTTTTCAAACCAGTTCCGGGTGTCGACTTCTTCATTTACTGTTGCAAACAGATTCTTATACGCGCTCTCAACCCGCTCAAGCTCCGCCTCGTTTTCGTTGAGGGTTTTTGTCAGGTCGTCAATCTGACCTTTCAGCTGGCCTAATTTTTCAGTGTCTCCGCTTAAAAACGCAGCCTGATACGCGCTGCCCAGTTCATCAAGGGTTTTCTTCTCTTCTTCAATCGTCGCCTTTAATTTCTCATAGGCGTTGAGTTCCTTCTGTGCTTCCGTCACAACCGCCTTGGTGGTCGTCACGGTCGCTTTTCTTTCGTTGTCGCGCTTCTTTTCCTGCGCCGAAAGATAATTCAGGTTTTCGGTTAATTCCTTTACCCTGTTGTTGTAGTATTCGAGTTCTGTGTAGGCCTCACTTTGCTTTTTTCCCATCTCGGCGGCTCGGTTATAATCTCCGGCCCGTCCCGCTTCATCGCGTAATTTTCCGTACCGCTTTATTTCAGCCTCAATCGCCGCAACCCTATTTTTTGAATTGTTCAGGTCAATCCTCATTTGTGTGGCAAGCGTTGAGTTTAAATTCTGATAGCTGTCGTTAAGGTCTTTGACCTTTAATTCATTCTGCTCGATGTCTCTGGTCAAGGCCAAGATCTGCTTGCCCGTCGCATACGCCTCATAAGACGTTTCGCCGAAAGTCAAGACCGCCGACTTATATTCAGACTCAAGCCTTGCAAGTGCGTTTTTTTGACCTTCAAGACCGTCGCTTAATTTGTCAAACTCCGTCCTAACACTCTCAAGCGTGTCGTCAAACTCATACAAAGCGGTATCAGCAAATCCGCTGCTGAACGCATGGCCCAGATTCTCACCAGCTTCCAGTACATCGTCAGTTTTACTGTTCACGCCCTCAGCCATGCCCTCAGCCATGTAGCCGCCGACTTCCGCCATGACTGTTGACGGCGAATGGATGCCGAAAAAGTTTTTTATTCCGCCTAAAACTTTTTGACCGAAACCTTTTATTTTATCGACTATCCACGTAACTTTTTTGTTAATTCCGTCCCATAGGCCCTGAACAAGATTCTTTCCGATCTCGCCGATTTTGGACGGCAATTCCTTGAATGCGTCAATTATTTTTGTACCAACATTCTTAAAAAATGAACCTACATTAGACCACGCTTCCTTAGACTTAGCCCATGAGTCGGAAAAATATTTTGAAACGCTGCTTTTTAAGTTTGAAAATCCTTTCCCGATTTTTCCAGCGGTGTCTTTTGCCCATTGCCCGGCGGTGCTCCACGCTTTCTTTGCGTTTTCCCAGCCTTCCTTGAACTTGTTGGAAAACCACTTCCCTACATTTTTGAACGCGCCTGTGATTTTATCCCAAATGCCCTTGAAAAACTCTCCAGCGCCTTCCCAAACTTTCTTTATGCCTTCCCATGCTTCCTTGAATACTTTTGTGAAAAACTCAATTACTGGCTCCGCGACCTTTTTTATTTTATCCCACAAATCAATCCAAAATTTTCGAAATCCCTCGGATTTATTCCAAAGGGTTATAAAGGCCGCAACCAGAGCGGCAATCAAGACAATGACAATTCCGATGGGATTCGCGCTCATGGCCGCATTTAAAAGCCACTGCCCAGCCGTCACCGCCTTAGTCCAAGTCGCCTGTAGCTGCTGCGCGATTACAACGGCGTTGGTGTACATCTTGTTTATTAAGAGTGCTGCGTTCACCGCACCTATAACTGCGGCAAGGGTTCCCACTACTCCCACAATGACTGGCAGGTGTTGTTCAATCACTGGGATTATTTTTTCAATTACGGGTAGTATCGCCTTTGCAATTTCCGCCCCCATGATCTTAACTTTTGTCAGAATCGGCTCGGCAAGCGCTCCGACTTCCGCCATAGTTTTATTCAGGTCTGCCTGCGCTTTATTTTGCGCGATAATATCTTTGTTGTTTTCCTGATACGCTTTACCCGTCTCCCCATATAGACCGTTCAGCGTTTTAGTTATAAGTTCGTTTCGCTCCTGCTCCGTGTTGCATTTGTCAAGCGATTTCTGAAACTTGTCCTGACTTACCCCAGCCCAGTTCAGAGCGTCCGCAAGACTGCCAGCAACCTCCCCAGTCTTGGCGGTTTCGTTGGCGGCTTCCGTCAATGATTCGATGGGCAGGGAATCGCCGAAAGTTCCCATAACACCGCTTGCAATGTTCGCCCATTTTGATAGGTCTTCTTCACTTTTTGCCAGCTTCGCAAGGTGTCCGACCGCTTCGGTTGTCTGTCCGTCGTCTCCTAAAATGCCGTAAAATTGCTCGTATGTCTTCTGCGCCTGCTCGGCAGAAAACCCCGCATTTTCAAATGCAGTATCAACGCGCCCCATGTTCGTTCTAAGCTCGCGCGTTCCTTCCGCGGTCGCAAGAAAAGCCGTGACCAGTCCACCGACGGCGGCCCCTACTTTCGCAAAGCCCTTGGTGGCTTTCTCAACTGCCTTTTCACTGACCTCGGTCAAAGTTTTACTCAAGCCGCCGAAAGCCTTGTCCGCTTCCTCGACCTGCCCTTCGTTGTCCTCGATTTCCCCGGACAGGTCTTTTATTTGCCTTGCCAGCGCCTTCGCCTCGGTGCTGTTTTTTCCGTACTGAATGACGGCGGCCTTATAGTCATTGGTAAGATTGTTTAACTGCTTTTTTTGGTCGCCTATTGTTTTTGTAAGTTTTCCCAGCGCTGAATTAGCGTCCTTTTCTTCACGCTGCGCCTCCGACAGTGACTCGGAATAGTGGGATATATTTTTTTGGGTTTCCTTAATTGCGTTCTGGGTCTTCTGCAGCTGGCCCTGCAACTTCTTTAATTCTTCTGAATGGTCGCCTTCCTGCTCCGATACGCGCGCAATCTCCGCCTCATATCCGGCGGCTATTTTTTCCTGCGCGGAAAGTTGCTTCCCCAGCTGGTCAAGTTTTGCGGTCAAGCCCTCGCTGGACTTCGACCACATATCCATCCCGGCGGTGGCGTTCTTGAATTCATCTTTTGAAGTGGCGATGATTTTATTCGCTTCTTTGATTCCAGTCTTGAGGTCGCTGACATCAAGTTGCATTGCCAAACCAATTACATTTTCTTCTGCCATTTTCCTACCTCCAGACTAGAACCAGTTGTCGTTTGCCTTCCGCCTTATTCTTCCCTTATGTTTCTTTTTTTCTTCCCTGCGATTATGATCCGCCAGCCGGTCAATCAGCAGGCAGAACTCATGGAAACTTGACCTGCGCACTTCAAACGGCGACACGTGATAAGTCTCGCAGATTGAAATCTGCAGGTCGAAAAGCATCTGATAAAGGGAAGCGGGACTATCCCCGCTTCCCTCGTTTAGTTTTTTGCAGTTCCACCTACGTTGAACAATTCGTCGATAGTGTATTTGACGATGGATATTACAACCCCGGCAACTTCCTTGATTGAGGTGTTGCGGTATTCCTCATCAGTCAAGCCCTCGAACACGTCCTGCAAGAACGGCTTGAACTTGCCGAATGATTTCGCCACGACCTTAATAATCTCAACGCCCATCTCCGCGTCGTTAAGCTTTCCGCTTGTGAGCTTGTCGATGTCCACCATGTTGATGATGTCCTCGCAAGTCCCGGTCATAAGGTTGAACTCATCGGCCTCATACGTCTTTACAACTTTTTTTCCGTCGTAAATGTTCAGTTTAATTTTCTGCATAGGTTACGCTCCTTAGTTTTATGCGCTGATTGTGTAACTGAATGTAGCGACTTCGCTTGTCGCGCCGTCTTTTACTGCAATCGCCTTGATTGTAGTTTCTTCTGTAATCACAATCGCGTTCTCATATTCAGTGCCGCTTTCAGCGGTCGGTGTTGTGCCGTCCGTTGTGTAGCGGATGGTTGCCCCGGCTTCCGCACTAAGTGTGACGGATGTTCCGCTTTCAACCTCACCGCTTGCAGGTGTTGCCGTAGGCTGTGCGACTACAACAGCTGGTGTCGGATCAGCCTTTGCTTGCAGGTCGTCGATGGTCGTAACCTGATCAAAGAATGTGGACACGTCCGCAAGGTCTTTCTCCAAGTCAACGTTGATTGCCTTAGCAGGCTTTCCTGTCTTCGTGAACTTGTGGGTTGTGGAAATGCCGGTAAAGGTGATTTCCTGTCCGTTTGCATCCGTTCCGTCGTTCTCGGTCGCATAGGTTGCGTCCGGAATGGAGAACTGGCCCTTGAACCTCCAGACATAAACCTCGCTGCCGTTTGTCTTTTTGGTCTTGTAACCAAGGGCAAAATACTTTGCCGTGCGCTGGCCCTCGACCAAAGTACCAAGCTCGGCGTCGTATTCCTGCCCGGTGATTTTTGCCAGAACGTCAAGCGGAATCGCAGACACGGAACAAGTCACGGTATCGGCTCCGGTTGAAGAGATAACAACGGCTGGCACGTTGTCGTAGTAATGTGTTTCAGAACTGTTTTCGGTTGTGCGTCCGATTTCTGCAACACCCGCGATGTCAAAGACTTCTCCGAACTCCAGAGCGTCCGCATCGTCTTTGATTACTTCAGCAGCAACCAGACCTTCGACGCCTCTGTACTCATAGATTTCTTTAGCCATAGGATTTTCCTCCTCTTTATTTTTCGTCGTAGTCTTCAACATATTTGACGACCACGTACCTTCCAGAATAATTCGGGATTCCGCTTGCAATGTCGCGCCCGCGGCCTTCCGCAATGAACCCTTTTTCTTTTGCCATTTTAATGAATTCTTCAAGTTTTGAAAATATCAACGCTGGATTTTTTGTATAAAAATAAATCGCCCACATCCACACGGCCTTGTGAGCGTCATTGTCATAGAACCCGCCCTCCGGCGTGTCCATGTTCCAGAACGTGAAAAATGATTCTGGAAGCTCCGCGTCTTCCTCATAGCTTCCCTGCCGTGAATATGGAAGCTCCAATTCCTCGAATACCGGCTCTAATTTTTCCCACATTACACAAGCCCCCGGAATGCTTCTTTCAGCGCGTCAAGCTGCGCCTTTTTTATTGCGTCGATATTATGATCGACTGCATTGTCAATGAACCAAGTCGGTGCGATTTTAGGTGTTCCAAGATTCAAAAACAGGGCCGCGATTCCACCCTTACGGATTGAAAATCCCAGCTCCAGATAAATCTTGTTTCCCTCCTGCCTGATTTCCTCAACGAATGAATTTTCAGTAACTCCGGTCAATTTGTGCGCCCGGATAAAATCAAGCATTTCTGCCTTCGGCGCTTCAACGCTTTTTTTCAGTGCGTCCACGCAGGCCTGCTCAACGTTGGCCCCGGCGGCTTCAATCTTTTTCAAAATCTCGCTCGTGCCGTAAAACTCAACCCTTGATTTTCCGCCTGCCATCAAGCACCGCCTTTAATTCGCCGCACCTTGAACTTTAAGTATAAGTGCCGGCGGTCTATATCCTCCGGCGTGTTAAGAACTTCCCATTCGCTGCCGTCGTCCAGCAGCCGGATGTGGTCGGCGCTCGTTATGTCCGCCCTGAACCACGTCTCAACGTCCAGCGTATCTTCAATGACATATTTTTCATTTATGACGCGCTCCGATCCGCCGTAACCTTTGGCAGAGCAGAAAAACTGCTCGCCGTCCACAAAGGTCTTTGTTGGCACTCCGTTCACTTTCGTGAATGTTGCTGTCAGAACCTGCGCCGGAACGTTAAAGGGCTGGTAGGGCTTGTACATCATTAACCCTCGCCGCCGCCGCTTGGCTCTGTGTTTTCGTTAGTTTCTTCCGGCGCGGTGTAAGAAATTTCGCCCTGTGAAATTGTATCAAGGGCCTCGGCAATAGTGCCGCTTTTCTTTCCAGTGATAGCGTCAAGCGCTTCTTTAGTTGTTCCAGCGTTTACAGTTTCGCCTGTAATTTTACTTGCAATTTGATTTGCTGCTTCTCTATTCGTCATTTTTGCCCGCCTCTTTCTCAATAGCGAGCTGTCCGGCCCGCTGATAAAATACTTCTGAAAACCTGCCGTCGCCGGCCCCCATGTTCCAGAGGTCGGCAACGCCACGCGCAATGACACCGACGGCAGCTTCGCTTTCAACGTCCGCGCCCGCACTTGTCAAATAATCTTTGACATCCTGCGCAAGCGCGTCAATCATCTGGTCGTGATAGTTGCCTGTAATAAGCAGGCGCGATTTTATCTCGTCCCTAAGTTCATCTGCCGTCATCATGTCACCGCCTATCGTTTCTTTTTGGATTTCGATCTTACAACCGAAACTTCCTGTCCGGGTTCATCGTCTGAACCGTCGATTTTTTCTACAAGGCCGCCCTTAGCCGCAAGCATTTCTGCTCCGCGCTCAGCAGTCGGTTCAATTACTGAACCGACTTCGTAAGGCTCACCCGTCACTTTGTCGTGAAAACGTTTAAGCACTTTGAGTTTCATCAGGCACTAACCTTCTTCCTCAAAATCCACAGGTATGCAGGATCAAGGATTTTTCCGTCGTTGATGACCACGGCCCTTTCAACATACTGCAACTTCTCGTCGTCGAAGTAACGCTTGACGGCAAACTCAAGGTTGGTGTTGATTCCGTATGCTCTTTCAGGAACCCAATAGAAACCAAATACTTCGCCATCTGCTGCGTCGTTGAAGTTTTCAATTCCCTGTCCTTCCTCAATGAATACAACCTCACGCGCCTTGAATGTTGCGCGCTCCGCGCCGTCAACCGGATTGAATGTCTCAAAATAGAGCGGACGGTTGTTGTCGTCGTGAAGCGTCTTGATGTTTGCCTCATAGGTGTTGGCGGTCATCACGAACTCTGGACGTTCATTTCTCATGCCGAGCGGAATCTTGGCAAAGAGATTCTCCTGCCACTTCTTCCAGTCCGCCATGTCGGAGGCTGTAAAGTCGATAATCTGTGAAGCTGGAATGCGGCTGCCCGATACTTTGTTAAGCTCAGTTATGATTCCCTCAAGCTCATTGTTTGTACCGTCGCCTGTAAGGATTTCCTGATCCATTGCCTTGACGTATGCCTCAACGATAACCTTTGAAAGTTCGGCTTCAAACACCGGTACAGAAAGCACGTTTGCAAGTAGTGTCTGTGCAATTCTGACTTCACCCAGCTTGTAAGAGAATTCTACATAGCCGGTAATTGAACCGCCCTTCTGCCTGTCGGTAGGCGCGCCGTTTTCGCCGATACGCTTGAATGTTGCCCCGAAACTTCCGATCGGATATTTCACGCCGCCCTTGATGTTTGTTTTCTTTACGCGGCTGTAAAGCTGGCCGTAAACCTTCTCAACACCGGTGATGATTTCCTGAATGACGGTCTGTGGAAGCAGAACGCCAAGGTCAGTTGACTCAGTCGCAGCGTCGTCGCGCTTTTCGTACTGCAATATGTCAGAGCGCGTTCCGGTCTGAACAAACTCCATGAATGCCTTGCGGTATTCCATGCTTGAGCGAGGGTCGTCATTGTCAGAGCGTCCTTCACCCTGCTTTCCGTTTGCGTTAAGTCCGTAGCTCTTCAAAGGATTCAGTCCGCCTTTCGGGTTTCCGCTTCTGCCTTCTTCCTGATCGTCAATGACTGCCTGCTGGTCGTCGATGACGTCCTTTTCCTTGTCGTCCTCATCCACCAGAGCGTCAAGCTGCTTTTCCGCGTCGGTAATTTCGTCCCGGAGCTTCAAGAGCAGATCGCCCAAAGAACGAACTTCGGCAATATCCTCACTTTTCTTCATGCGGCCCTCAACGTCCGCAAGTTCCTGCTTTTTTCTTGCAATCAGATTTTCAAGAAACTTCTTCATAATTAGATTCCTCCTACCAGATATGAATATTTCAATTTTTCCAGTTCCAGCACGTCGCCGTTCTTCTTTGCGATTTCCTCCGCGTGTGCCTTCCTTGCTTCCGCAAGCGGCGAAGCGTCCGTTTCCCCGGACTTGCTTCTGGCATGAATTGAAGTCGCTTCGTATGCAGGAAAGTTCACGATAGAAACCTCGTGAACTATCGAAATACTTCTTACAGTGCGGGTGGGAACATCGCTCTCAATGTCCGTCCACTCCTCATCATTTACCCGGAACATGAAGCTCATGCCGGAAATATCCCCGCGCTGAATCGCGGAATAAGCCGCGGCTGCGTCCGGGTTGTTGTCAACGTCAAGCTGGGCCCTCATGTGCAGGCCGTCGTCCTTGACCTCAAACAGCATAGTGCCCTTGCCGTTGCGTGAACGCGCAAGCGCAATCTTGTTCAGGTCGTGATTCACGCAAAGAAGCACGTCCTTCATGTCGGTCTTGTCCAGCGCATGGCGGTCAATGATCTCGTTGAAGTCACCGGCCCAGTCGTGAATTAAAGCCACCTTGTCAAAAACGATGGGAACGCCCTCGACAACCCCGCGCTCCTCGCCTTCCGGCGCACGAAGCTCCACGCTGTAGCTTCTTGTGGTCAAAGCCTCTTTACTATGTTTTCCCTTTGGCATTTTTTAACCCTCGCTTTTTTTCGTGTATTCAATCACGCAGTAAGCGCGATAATTGTCTTCAAAATATGAACCGTATTGAAGTTCAATATGGTCGTCCACGTTCGATTGCAGCAAGTCCATTTTATAATTAGGATCACCCGCCGCATAAGACGGAATGAACATTCTGTTCCCGTACTTTGAAAGAGCCTGCCCGAAAAAGTAAGTTATTGTTTCCGGCCCATGCTCGTTGATGATTCCGGCAAGCGTCCCGCAGGTAGCGTCAACGGTCAGGCGATAAATCGTTTTTCCGTCAATCCACTTCTTCCCGGTGTTTACTTCGTCGGTGCTGAAAGTCTCGCTTTCGTCAATGCAGTTGCAAAGCCCATCGAGTAACTTGCAGATTGTCGTTCCGTCAATCGCGCTGATTGGCTTCCCCGATATTCGGCTTATCAATAGTTTCAGGCAGTGTACTTTGTCCATCATCGCCTCCGTCGCTTGTATTATCATCTGAATTTTGAGTTTTGTCTATATCCTTTACGCTGTCAGCCGCGCCAAAGTTCTTTGACATGACCGGCGTGTTTCCCAGCTCCTCATCGTCGTATGGCTCATAGCCCAGAATGTCGCGCATTTCGTTTATCGTGATGGCTCCGACGCTGGAAGCAAGCTGCATCCAGCGTATCTTCTCGTCCATAGTCATGAAGTCAAGTTCCTTGTGGTAGAAAATGATTTTATGTCCGAAGCCGAAAGTCTCACGCTTTGAGAAAATCGCCTTCGTGAACGCCTGCGACATGGAAATAATGAGCGGCTCCAGCGTCTTCTGGTAGAACGCCTCATACTGCGTCTTGGTGTAGTCGCCTGTAAGGATCGCAAGCGGAACGCCGAAATGACGCAGAATTTTCTCGTCGATAAACTTCAAGGTCGGCTCGTCCACCAGCTTGACCTCGCGCTTGAACGGTATGAACTCACCCTTCAAGTCAAGCGGCATGAATCCGCTTTCGTTCCGCTTCAATGCCGCGGTCAATTCGGCAAGCGCCTTTTCAGCCTTGGCATTGTCAATCAATGTGTTGTATTTCACAATCCCGTTTATGGCGAAACTTGAGTTCATGGCCTTTGTCATTCCCTCAAGCAGCGTCTTATTCAGTTCAAGCGATTTCAGCAGGGCCTTGTTGTCCGGCTGGCCGTTCAGATTCCCGCCCATGAACTCGCTCACGCTGTAGTTGTAGCGTATGTGGATTATATCCGCATAGCGCACCGTCCCGTTGTAGCCGTTTGAAAAAATCAGCTGAACGAATATATCCCCGCTCGCGTCCTGCAAAAAGTTGACCTGCTGCGGCTGGAGCGGGTAAAGCTGCGCGAGCTTTCCCTTCTCCCAGACAGGCAGAACAAACGAATTGTAGTTGAAATAAAGCTGCCACACTATCTTCTCAATGAAATCGCTTGTGGTCATAAGGTCATTCGGAGCGTCAAGCGTCGCCTGAATCTCATCCTGCACCGATTCGGTGTAGCTTTTATTTTTCTTGATCACGTGCTGCGGCGACAGCTTCTTCATCTCGCGCACAATGCAGGATACAGCCTGCTGCACCACGTCGCTTGCGTAGATGTCGCTGCCAAACTGCGAGTAAATGCCCGGATACCAGTCCGTACCCTGAATCGGTTTATACGCGGAATCAGCCGCGCTGTCCTTGTGCTTTTTCAGCCATGAAAACAAGCCCATTTTAACCTCCTATGTTTTCCACAAACGATGTCCGGTAGCGCCTGAACGTCTCATATAATATTGCAAGTGACACCGCACCGTCAATCTTGCGCGACACCTGCCCTTTTATTTTCTCAAGAATACCGAAACCCTGTGAATTGACTTTTAAAGTTGCATTCCCGATGCACCAGCGGTCAATCTCATTTAATCCTATAATGAGCCTGTCTTTCAAGTCCGCCTCAACCATATTGATGGGCTGGCTCATAATTTCCGGACGCTGCCATACGCTTTCCGTGTCGAAGCTGTAGCGCTCCATCCGGTTTATGAACTCATTGGCAAACTTAGCGTCGTACCCGGTCTTATATGGCCGCAGGCCGTACTGCTCATAGAGCGAAAAGAACCAGTCCGCAATAATCGACGTGTCTATGTAGTTCCCGTCGCAGATCCTAAGCATTCCGGCGGCGGCCCATTCTTCATACTTTGCCCCGGCGCTTTTATCGTCGCTCTTTGTTAGTTTGCCCTCCGGGATAAAATACATAGAGTGAATATATTTTTTATTTTCGTCCTGCTTCATCAAGAGCACTTTCGCGCTGCACAAGTCGGTGGTCTCCGCAATGTCGACCGCACACAAACAAAGCGCGTTCCTGAACTCCTCCAAGTCGAAAACATCCTCGTAGTCGTAGTCCTCGGTCTTTAACCACGCCTCGGAATTGCTCTGCTTGATGTTGAAGTCCTTGGCCATGACAAACACGCGGTCTTTTTTACTTTGCCGCGCAAGGTCGACCTGCTGCTCCAGATAATCATAGCGCTTGATTATTCCGATTGACGGATTGGACTTCTGCCACAGCCGGTTCTCCTGACTGCCGTCCCAGATCTCGTTCTCGCTGTCCTGCGTGTACAGCCACGGCAGGTACCGGATGGAAGCGCGGTCGCTTACCTCATGGTTAAGGATCGCCCGCGCCCTTACAAGCTCATCGTCCAGAAAGCCGCCGTTCACAAAGCCCTCGGTTGTAATCAAAATCAGCTTAGGGTTTATCTTCAAAGACTGCGACTGCTCGATTGACTTGACGATCACGTTTTCCTTCATCTCGTGAACTTCATCCACCACCCCGATGTCGATGTTCCGGCCTTCCTTGTTCCGGGTGCGGTCGGAAAGTTTGAAAACCTTGTTGTCGGTAATCAGGCATTTTATATTCTGCTGGTTGCGCCACGTATCCACGTTCTCAGGGTCAATCATTTTGCGCATGGTGTCCACGGCCTCGGTCAAGATTGACGCCTGATTGTCATCGTTGCTTGAACAAACTATGTCCAGTCCCTTCCCGCCGATAATCATTTCGGTAAGAATCAGCCCGGAACAAAATTCGCTCTTGCCGTTCTTACGCGCAATCAAAAGCAGGGCCCGCTGGAAGCGGTCGTTGCCGTTCTTCATCTTGAAACCGTATAGCGCGGAAAGAAAAGCCTTCTGAAACAACAGCAGCTTCATGGGCTTTCCGTAGAACGGCGACTTGGTGAGCCGGATGCAGTTCTCCATAAAGTCAATGCGCCTGTCCGCGTCCGTCGTGTTGTATATGTAGTCCCGGCTTTTCATTTCGTCAATGAGATTTTCAAGTTCGGTGAGTAGTTCCGCTCCCACCACAAACTCCCCGCGGTTGCAGGCGGAAAAATATTCTTCCAGATAGCCGTTTGATTTTTTTATCACTTGTCCAGCTCCCGCAAGTATTTTCTCAACGGCGATTCCTCGTCCGTGTCGTTCTTCCTAAGCTGCGAGCACAGAATGCGCACGATGTCCTTCTCCTGCGCAAGTAAATCCTTGTAAAGTTTTCCTGCCGGCGTCTGCTTCTGCACCGTCGGATCATTCGGGTGATATTTTATGAACGGTTTCTTTTTAAGTTCCACCAGCTGCGATTCTATGAACTCCATCTCGGAAAAAAGCGGCGCGACCACCGCCTGAACGTTCTGGTCGAACTCCGAAAAGATTTTTTTCAACTGGTCTACGCGTTTCGCCATCCTAAGTTCTCCTAACTATTACGGAGTTAAAAAACCCCGCTCCAAGTTTCCAAAACTTTTTCTAAAACTTTATCAAAAATTTCAAAAAATATCATCCGGTGAGAAACGAC
>JAEIGA010001300.1_pt1 | contig 38818 bp, 61 predicted proteins | sample 9270691 | NCBI WGS metagenome assembly JAEIGA01 (sample SAMN17057246, study PRJNA624740) | gut metagenome | biome: biome; isolation source: fecal sample | host: Bos grunniens | place: China: Xizang | collected 2019
GAAGAAGGAAAAGGCTGCTGATTCCGAAATGGAAAAGGCTGACTGCCAGAAGGAAGATATTTTTGAAGCCGTATGCAAGGCAATGGATAAAGCCGATGATTCCATCAAGGAGAAATGCGGTAAGCTGTTTCACAAGATGGTTGAGAAGGGCTTGTACTGCAAATGCGGTAAATGCGCTAAAGCCATTGAAGGCGAAAAGGCAGAAAAAGCCGCCGCCGACAATGATTTACATAAAGCTGTGGAAACCGAAGCCGAACCTATGCAGAAGTTTGCTCCGGCTGATGAACTTGCAAAGGCAATGGGAGTCATTGACGAATTGAAGAAGGGCTTTGACGCTCTTAAATCCGACAATGAAGCATTGAAAAAGCAGGTTGAGAAGTTGGAGAATGAACCAGTTGCAGGTGGTGCAATGGTTGCTACCGGCACAATGGCATTGGACAAAACTATTGGTGGCAATGTGGGCAAACCGCCTGTTGCTAATAGCGAAACCGATGTGTTGAAGAAAATGATTGCTGAAACCGACTCTGCTGTGCTCAAAGAAGCATACAGCAAGCAGTTGGCACAGCTCGAAATGAAGAAAGTATTTGGATAAAGGAGTGACAGAAAATGTCTATCATGGAAACTACGCAGGAATCCTTGCAGAAAACCGTTGAAGGTGTGAAGGATTCGCAGAAACTTGAAAAAGCAATTCAGACTGGCACGAATTTGGTTGGTTATAGCCTCGAAGCACCTGCCAAACAGCTTGTGCCTTTCGCTTCTCCGTTGCGTAACATCATTCCGCGTAAAATCAGCACCACGGGTACTAGCACCCATTGGAAAGCTATCACGGAAGTAAACGCAGCAGGTAAGGCTACGGCTATTGAAGGTGCACGTGGTAACGGCATGAAGTACACCGTTGAAGATAAGCTGGCTGCCTTCAAGATTATTGGCTTGCAGGACAGCGTAACGCTCGAAGCCGAAGCCGCTGGCAGGAACTTTCAGGATGTTAAGGCTACCGCCGCTACGAACCTGCTTCTCCGTGTAATGACCGAAGAAGAAAAGATTATCCTCGGCGGTAATACTGCTTCTCTGGGGACGGTTGCTACGCCGACTGCAAGCGCAGTTGCAGACACGGCAAGCACGATTACCGCAGGCTCTTACAGCGTAAAAGTTGCAGCTCTGACCCTTGTAGCTGCTAACCGCGTTGTAACGAATATGCAGATTGCTAACATGACTGGTTTGGCTATTCCTGCAACGGACGCTAATAATCAGGTTATTGCTGGTGCTTATGATGGCGTGACCGAAGCAAGCACCGCCGCTACGGTAGCTATTACCGCAGGCGAAGCTATTGATGCAACTGTAAGCCCGGTTCGCGGTGCTATGGCTTACGCATGGTTCGTTGGTGCTGCTGGCTCTGAAACCTTGCAGATTGTTACCACCAATAGCGCAGTACACCTGACTGACATTGTGGCTGGTGGCTCTACTGCACCGACTGCTGATGGCTCTGGTGACCCGTTGGCATTTGACGGTATCATTCCGCAGATTATCAATGGTGGCGGCCTGTATTACGACCTGGGCAACTCTCAGCTTACGGCAACCGCAGGTGGTATCGCTGAACTTGATGAAATCAATAGCCGCCTGTTCAATCAGTTCAAGAACGGTGCTACTCGTTATCTGGTTTCTGAACAGCTTGCAAAGGATATTACCTCTGCAATCGTTAAAAATCAGGGCGCACCGACTCTGTTTGTGAACAATACCGAAAAGAATGACATCACGGGTAACTACATGGTTCGCCGTTATGTAAACAAGTCTTACGGCGGTGAGAACGTAATCATTGACGTTCATCCGTGGTTGCCGAATGGCACGATGGTTGTTATGTGTGACCGCGTTCCTTATCCTAACGCAAACATTCCGTCCGTTCTGGAAATGGAGTGCGGCTACGATTACAGACAGCTCGAATATGCTATGACCACTCCGCAGTATGAATTTGAAATTCGTACCTACGAAGCACTCAAGCATTACTTCCCTGCTTGTCAGGCTATCATCACCAACGTTAAACCGGGCATTGCCTAATTGCATAGCATAAGACTAGGGCAGGATAACACCTGCCCTTTATCTTAGGCAAAAGGAGGGGTGAATATGCCAAGACCTAAGAAAACTGCTACGGTAGAGGCCGTACAGGAAGAAAAGAAATCTGATGGGCTTATCGCTCTTGAACATTTTGCCAAGAAGGGCAGACTGTTTATCGGTGGCGAGTCTTATGATATTGTCGATGGCGTTGTAAAGGTAAAACCTGAACACGTTAAACAGGCAAAAGAACACATTAAGCTAGGGGGCTGATACTCATGGCTTATTGTACCGTTGATGATTTAAGAACCTTCGGCTATACCATTACGGATGCTGATGTACCGAAATTGGAGCATATTTGCGAAATAGCGAGTGCAAAGGTTGAAAGCTACTGCCACCAATCGTTTACTAGACACGAAGGGGCAAAGGAAAAGCACCTTATCAGAATCAAAGATGGGATAGCAAAGATATTTCCACGAAATCTGACTGTAAGCGCAGTCAATTCAATTACGTTCTTTACTGTCGGTAAGACACCTATTCCGTATGTGATAGAAAATCCCGTGTATATGCCTACTGGTGCGGTTATCGTAGCTTCTACAACAGCTCCTTATGGTGAATACTTTACAGAGTTGGATTACGATTATGGATTTGCCGATGGTGATTATCCGGCTGATTTAATACAGGCCACGGCTCTTATGGCTATCCCAAGCCTTGATGATTACTTTGTCACGGCTGATACCAATATGAGTGGGCTGAAAGTATTGCAACAGGGTAAATTAAAGATAGAACGTGGCACTTTATCTGCTAATGCTATGTTGAATAAACAGGGCGTACCTGCTAATGCGGCGGCTCTCCTTGATGGGGGCGGTTATGTTCGTGTTAGGGGTGATTGGTTATGATGTTGCTTAAAGATAGGTGCACTATTCAGCGTACCGAAAAAGGGGACAAGACTCCCACGGGTGCGGTTAAAATGGTGCAGAAAACGCTTTATGAGCACCATCCTTGCTACATAGAAGATGATGACGGCGTGGTTGTTGTCCCCCAAGAAGGGCAGACAGCTATAAGTTATCACGTCATGTTTGTGGAGTTGGAAACGGACATAAAAGCGAATGACATTGTAACTGACGAAGTCACAGGCATTAAGTACAAAGTGCTTGACTGCAACTATTATCGGATTCTCCCTCACATTGAGGTGAAAATGCAGAGTGGGACGGTGAAGTAGTATGAGTCACGTTGAAGGCTTAGAAAATATCATTGCCAATCTGCAAAAAGCCGTAGAAACTGAAACGGCTAAGATGAATAATCGCCTTGATAATGCAGGTACTTTCCTGTATGAAGCCGTTAAGCAAAGGGCTAGTTACACCGACCACCCACAATGGATGTTGACACATTTCTTAGGTAGCCCCTACTCTCAAAGATACGCAGAGAACTCTGGGCCACATGATGATGATAGTATTGTGCACATTCAAAGTGGTTCTATTATCCGTGACATTAAGAAGGTAACGGATTTTGGTACAACTAAGTCAAGTGTTGCGGTTGGTGTTCCAAGCAGTAATCCACATATTGAGAATTTGATGGTAGGCAAACCTAAACAAAGACCTAGACGGTTCATTGATAGGGCGTTTGAGGAAAGCAAAGATGATATAGCAACAATTTTGATGGGAGGGAGTAAGTAATGGCACGAACACTATTAACTTATGACCCTATCATTGCGTTGTTGCGTAAACATTTGCTTAACAATGATACGTTGGTAAATTGGGACAAATGGAAAGATGGCGAACCACTTATCTATCCTAGATATTTGGAAGAACCAGACAATGCCACTTATCCCTGTATTACCATCTATCGTGACTATGGCATAAGGCTAAAGAACAAAACAGGACACGAAGAAGGGCATTACTTCATTCATGGATGGATGAAGGCTTACGATGAAAATGATTCCTCCGTTGTTGATGATGTTGCTTACCTTATGAACATGGTAATATCCACGCTTTCTGATGATAGAGTCTTAGGCAGACAAGTCACAGAGGTGGATATGTGCAGAGTAGTAGATTCGCGTTGTCCTTGTTATGAGGCGCAGTCACGAACCTACTTTTTTATGACCGATTGGAGAATCGTTTACGACTCCATGATGATGTTTGAATTTGAATAAAGGAGTGAAATAACATGTATCAGTTTGGTGTTGGCGCATTGTTCGCTAAATTCCCTGATGGCTCTAGCGTAGAGTTCGGTACGTTGCAGGATTGTAACGTAGACTTCTCCTTCGATAAGAAGGAACTGTACGGGCGCAATCAGTTCCCGGTGAAAATTGCAAGGGCAAAGGGCAAGGTTGACTGCAAGGCTACTTACGCTGACATTAAGGCAGAGGCTTTGAATATCGTGCTGAACGGTAACATTAGCAACGGTGAATTGAAAGTCGCTGAACCCTTCAATGTTACTGTACCCGTAGGTGGACAGGTTGCTATTGACCTGCCGACTGGCGCAGCTTTGAATCAGGTGTTGAAGGTTTACAACGTAAGCGGTACGACTAAAGTTCCGATGACGGAAGTTGATACTCCGACTCCGACTGTCAGCGGTACTTATTACGTTGATGATGGCGGTGCAGCAGTTGCTGGTTCTCGTACCTACACGCTGACCACGAACTTTGTTGCAGGTGATACGGTTACAGTTGAAGGTGAAACCTTTACGGCAGTAGCTTCTACTCCTTCTACGAATGAGTTTGAAGTCGGTTCTACGTTTGCCGACTCCATCACGAACCTTGTAGCACTGATTAATGCTACGCCGTCTATTAACACGATTTACACTTGCACTGCTACGGCAACAACCTTTACGCTGACCGAAAACAGCGCAGGCGGTGGCAATACTCCTGCTGTTATCACGGTTGTTGGTACTGGCGTTATTGCAAGCGGTACGGCTACTTCGTCTACTCCCGGCACCACGCTTTCCATCGTGTTTGCTACGGCTGATGAAGGGCTGGCTGTTCAGTATCAGTATGACTACACTGTTCCCACGGGTAAGAGTGTAGAAATCAAGAACGCAATGATGGGTACTGCACCTGTCTTTGAAGCAGAGTTCTACGCCGCCCTTGATGGCAACCCGATTACGGTTGTGCTGAACAACTGCACCTCTGAAAAGCTGACGATGAACTTCAAGAATGAGGACTTCACCATTCCTGACTTCTCGTTCTCCGCTTTCAGTGACGCAGCAGATGTGGTTGGTCACATCTATCTCTCCGAGTAAGTCATTTCTCATATACACTTCTCCTTAAAATCTGCCCTCCATTCCTCTAACAAGGCGTGGGGGGCAATTTTTTGCAATTAAGAAAGGTTGGAAAATATCATGGCAAAGAAACAGAATGTAAAGTTTAACGGCGTGGACATCGTGTTAGGTGGAGAAACCTATGTACTGCCGCCGCTTCCGATTAAGGCGTTCTCTAAGGGTGACGCAAGCGCAAAGATTCAGCGGATTCAGCAGGAGTTCGTAAAAATGAATGACGAGAATACTTTTGCCGTATCGCAGGAAAGCGTTAGCGACCTGGTAGACCTTGTTGTTATGGCATTGGCTCGTAACTATCCGCAGATTGATGAAAACATCGTAGAGGACGGTTGCGAGGACATTATGACCTTGTTCTCCTTGTTCCAATATCTTATCAGTCAGTCCGAGGAAATGAATAAGCGCATTGCAGAAGCACAAAAAAACGCATTGAGGGCGTTTGTGGAGAAGAAGGAAAGCCAAAACTAAGTTGGTTTGACATTTATCCGCAAATGGCCGCCAACTTCGGCTATGACGAAGAATATGTTGACGAGAAACTTGACATGGAACGGCTGTTTGCACATTTAGAATATCTCCATAAATGTCCGCCACCGGGTATGCTTATCAAGGCTTATTTCGAGGCGCAGGCAGGGGCTAGTGGGGGCAGTTCTTCGGCTTCTTCGGCTGACAGACTGCCCACTCCCAAGCCTAAGACCTTCAAGAGTGAGGAAGATAAGCGAAACTTTGAACGGACACAGTTAAACAACCTTTGCGCTGACTTTGGCGTGAATATTAACAACCTGCAAAAGAAACCACGGAGAAGATTAAGAGTGTTACCTTCACAGAAAAAGAAAGGGGGTAAATAATCATGGCTGATGTAAGCTCGTTAGGACAGTATAAAGTAGTTGTCACGGCTGATTATTCGCAGTTGCAAGCGAATTTTAAGGCTATGGCTGACTTTGTGACTAGCACAACAAAATCTATGACGGATTCTGTGAACAAGTCAATGAGTGGCATGAACGCTGCTATGCTTAGTCAGTTACAGACCACTGTAGACCAACTGAAAAAATCCTTTGAGGGACTAGGAGACGCACCGAAAAAAGCAGGTGATGGATTCAAGTCTTATGCACAGCAGATTAAAGAAGCTGAAAAGGCGGCACAGAAGTGCCACCAAGAGATTACGGCACTTCAAGAAAAAATGGCTACATCGTCTATGTCGCAGACCGATTTAGCTAGACTTGACGCATTGAAGGCGAAATTCCGTGAAGTTCGCGAACACGTTGACAATCTAAAAAATGCACAGGCAGACTTTAATATGCGTATCAAGGAAACGCAAAACCTTGAAGCTATGGCGGCAAAAGCCAAAAAGCAAGCTGACCAAGAAGGTTTGCGTTCATTGCGAGAAGAGGCCAAGGCAAGACAAACCGAACAAGCAAGAGCGACAAGCCAAGAACAGTCTCTTCATAGTCAACGGCAACGGCGTATTGCGCAGTTGCAAACGCAGTACCGTGTAGCGTATGAAGAAGCGAATAAGTATTTACAGACTCATGCAAAAATGAGTGAAGCTGTGTTTATTCGCTTACAGGGCAGACTTACCGCCATTGGCAATGAAATTCGCAGTTTAGGTGCAATGCCAAGCATTGCCAATCCACTAGCCAATATTGATTATGAACAATATATAAGTGGTTTCAGTCGATTAGGTGATGTGTTAAAATCGGTGAGACACCACTTGATGTGGATGGCTAGTGCGGCTGTTATTGGTGCTGGATTCGGCATACCTATGGGCGTGTCAAAGGCTATAGAATCTTTTGACGCATTACAGACCAAAATTATGCAGAATATGGAATTAGCTGACCAATATGAAGGCAATACCCAAAAACTGCATACTGATATGAATAAGATGGGCGAAGCGGCTAAAACCTTTGCACAAGGCTTTGGGGTTTCGCTTAATGAAGTGCAAGAAGGTATGCAGATTGTTACACGGCGATTTAAAGACGCTGATACTGCTATTTATCTGACTAGCATTGCATTGCAAATGTCTAAGTTGGATATGGTAGATGTAAAACAATCTGCAAAAGACTTAGAAGCCGTTATGTTGCAGTTTGGCATGGGTGCAAAGGACGCAGGTAAGTTCCTTAATGACTTTTCTGTTATCTGCCATGTAGCACGAATTAGCGGTACTGATATGCTGATGGCTTTGGAACGTTCTGGTTCTGCGTTTAAGGCTATGAATATGGACGCAAGGGCGGCTATGGCGGCTATTGCGGCTGTATCTACGGTGACTGGAAAAAGCGGCGCAACCATCGGAGATAGTTGGAAATCCATTTTAGCAAACATGGATTTTAAGAAGGCTACTGCTGCACTTGAAGCATATAACATAAAGCTGTATGAAGTAGGTGCTAATGGCGCAAAAACCATGCGTAGCGGTACAGCGGTTCTTAGCGAAATCCTTGCAACATATCAAAAACTTGATGATGAAGGTAGAAGAAAATTAGCAACAGCGATTGCGGGCGGTAGACGAAAACTTGCCGCATAATGTGGAAACACATTATTAGTATGCTTTAATAACGGTTAAAATCCTAAAGGCAGGACAAGACCGTGGTAAAGCCCGAAAGGGAAACCCGAACGACTGCAAATAGCTACCCTAACGTAAAGGCGAGGGATAAATGTACAGTCTGACCACGCTTTATAGCCTTGAATATAAAGAGCGTGAGGTAGGCAGAAATGACCTATCCCTATCCTTTTGGATAGAGTAACAAAATGAAGTACCAAGTCAACAATATGATGGCTTTTCTCGCTGACGCTAGTGGTAGCTTCAATACCTTCTTAGACCAAATGAACCAAAAATCTTCTGACGCAATGACAGCACAGTTGCTTGCCGCTTCAATGGACACTTATCAAACACGTTTAGCACAAGCTAAAGCATCGTTTGAAAACTTAGGTGTAACTATTGGTTCTATAGTATTGCCACATCTAAAAAACTTTGCTTTGTTAATGACAGGGCTAGGACAGTATTTACAACAACACGCAGGGGCGATTGTTGGCGTAGCAGGTGCGTGTGCTAAGTTAGCATTAGGATTTTTGGCTGTTTCTGCGGCTATGGGAACATGGACAATCTTCCAAGGTATAGCGGCAGGTGTAAGGTCAGCCATGACAGGCGTAGCGTTAGCGGAAGGTGCTAGTGCTATTGCTATTATGGCGCGAAATACCGCTATTAGTATTCAAAACGGCTTAATGGTGTTGGCAACGCCTTTAACTATGGCATGGGCATGGGCTACTTCCGCAGGTGGTATCGCTAGTGGTATCGCTAGTGGCATGGTTGGACTTCTTATCGGTTCTATTATTACTCTTGAAACAGTATTAGCACCTGTCGGTATTGCTATGTTAGCAGTAATCGCAGTTATTGGTGCATTGGGAACTATCGCTTATGTAGTATACGAAAATTGGGAAACAGTATCGAATGATTTAACATATATTTGGAACACGCTTGTTGATGTGATTTCTGCCGCTATTGAAGCCATTATTTTAGCATTTTCACCATTGTTTATAGCTATATATGCTATTGCAGAAGTAGTAGGATGGGCTATTAAGAATGTGATTGCACCGTTGTTCCAATGGGTAGCAGATGTGATAAGTGCTGTAATAAGCTCCATAAATGGTTGGTTGACTGAACATGGCGTTACAACGCAAAACATCGCCAATAACATTCGTTTTATATGGAATAATTTTGTAGCATGGTTGGCTAATAATATTTCCCCTGCCTTTGCACAATGGCTTAATGATATGGTGGATAAACTGATTGCTTTTGCTAAGAAGGTTTGGGAAATTGCAAGCAGTGTAAAGAACGCTATCCGCAGTATGTTTGGCATGGCTCAAAATGCAGGAGAAAACGGTGGCGGTTGGATTGATAACATTGCCAATGGCATAAAAAGCAAGCTGAACTTCGATTTGCTAAATAGCATTGCAGACGCTAAAGCTGGCATGGAAAACTCTCCGTATGCACAGGAACACAATATGCCTACGGGGGCAATGTCTAATGCTATACCTTCTGGCGGTGGTGGTGCAGGTTCTAAGGGTAAAGGTAGCAAAGGTGCTAAAGGTGCGAAAGAAGCCGATAACTCTGTAGAGGCTATCCTGTATCGTTTCTTGACTAAGGAGAAGGGCTTATCTCATAATCGCGCTATTGGTGAGTTAGCAAACGTACAAACACTTTCCAATTTCGACTACAAAGCAGGAGAAGGTACTGACCGCCGTGGTTTATACGGTTGGGATAAATCTCAATGGGCAAACTATGAAAAGTGGTTAGCAGGTACAGGCTATAAGGATTCTGCTGTTTCGCAGATTAACTATAAGCACACTTATGCAGAACGATATGACAAGGAAGAAAAGGAAAAGTATCAAGAATACTTGCGTTCTGGTTCTTCTACGCCACAGGAATTTGCACAGGCTTATAGCAATGCTATAAGTAAGATTGGTAATATCGATTCTGCAATCGTAGATTCTCTTGATAAGCGTTTTGCTAAGAAGAACGGCGAAGAAAATTATGATGACCCGATGAAAGCCCTTGCAGAACGTTATAAACTGTTGAAGTCTGAATTTGATAGAGAAATCAACACTCTTAAAACTGAACGTGAAAAGATGGGGCAGACCGTAACCGCCGAAGAACAACTCAAACTCTATGAAAAGATGATGGGTATTGGTGACGGCAAAAATCCGTTTGCTTATCTTGAAAATGCCATTAAGGACTATGAAAAGCAACTTCTTGAAGCTGCTAAGTATGAAGCAAAACGGCAAGAGGATATTCGGAAAGCTACCGATACGCAGGTGAAAGCTATTGAAAAGATGGCTGATGCTGAAATCGCCTTTGCTAAGAAACTAGGCTTGCTTAACGATTCTGATGTTCGCAAGTATGAGTGGGAAAAGAACGAGTCAAATTATGCCAAGAACAAGCCTATACTTGACGCTAGGTTAGGTTCTACCGTGGATATGTCCAAGGGTACTGCTGATGATATGTTGGCGGCTTACCGTGGATATGTAAACGCCAAGACGGATTTGGACGCTAAATATTACGCAGAAAAGATGTTCAATCTTTCTCGTGATGTGGATGCTACAAAGAAAGCTCTTGACGAAGAATTTAAGCTAGAGCAGAGTTACTATGAGAAGCGCCAGAAAATCAATAATGAAGAATTTGCGTATAGAGTACGTTATGCAACCACCTTCATTGATAGCCTTACCAATGGCATACAGAGTGGGCTTGAAGGTATACTGAACCGCACAAAATCCTTTGCAGACGCATTTAGGGACATTTTCAAAGGATTGGTGCAGGATATTATCAAGCTGTTCTCACAGGACTTTGCTGAAAGAATCAAGAAGTGGTTGTCTAATGCTATCCTTAAACCGAAAGCAACAGGCAATAAAGCAGGTGCTTACGAAGATATTGTGGGCATAGGTTCGCTAGGTGGTAAAAAATCCGCAGGTAGCAAGTCTAAAGGCGGTATTTTTAACCTCTTAGGTTGGGCAAGTGGTAGCAATGGCTTATCTCTTTTAGGCGGTGGCAAAGGCAAGGGCGTAGGGCAGAATCCGCTTGTCAAGGCTTTGGGCGGTTACTCCTTTGCTAGTGAAATGCGGAAAGCAGTTCAGCCGGGAATGATTGCCTTGCGTAACACTACACAAATGACCATCAACGGTATGTCTAATATTACGCAACAAGGTATGCAGACCATTTCGGGCGGTATACAGACAGGCACACAGGCTATGACTATGACATGGCAAGGTATGGAAGTGTCTAAGCAGATGGCTACTGAAATGGGTAATGCAGGTATCGTTGCTAGTTCTCAAGCAACGGCTGCAACCGTACAGGCAACTACCGCACAGATGATGGGGTGGATAATGGCAGTATTGGCATTGTTCTCGTTGTTTGGTGGCGGCGGTGGTTCTTCTACTACTGAAAGCCATGACGCTGTAAACTTAGGGCGTTCTCCTGACAGCTATTACATGACTCCTACACCAGTAATGCAGTCTACCACGTTTAATGTGCCTTCTTTTGATATTGGCGGCAACATCGAGCAGGATATGTTTGCAATGGTGCATAAGAACGAAATGGTGTTGACTCCTGAACAGGCAAATGTTATCCGTGAGACTGCTAAAAATGGCGGTTCTTTGGGCGGTAGCATGAGTGGCAGTAATGCTAATATCAAGAGTAATATTCAAGTGTCTACGGTTGATTCTCGTGGCTTTGAACGGGTTTTGCGAGATTATAACCGTGACCTTTCTAAGAATGTCAAGAAAGGTATTCGTAATGGGTATCTTACCGCAAAAGGGCTGATGTAAATGTTTTTGTATTATACCAAAATGCAGGGCAAACGTGATAGACTAATAGCATAGGAATTTGTTTAGGCGGTGGCTATAAGCTACCGCCTATTTTCTACGCTAAAGGAGGTGTAAAAGTGAGTGAATTGATATTTCCGACATTGCGAGGGCTTACCTATCCAATAGGTAAAACGCCGCATTGGAATACTATCACGCAGGAAAGTATAAGTGGCATTAAGAAATTCTTGCAATGCTATACTTATCCATACTACACCTTTACATTATCCTTCTCATATTTATCTGACGATGATATGCGTCAAGATGATGTGCACTCACTTATGGCGTTTTATAACAACTTAGGTGGTGCAGGACAGGATTTCTTGTTTGCTGACCCACTGTTTGAAGATAACAGGTGTGTAAAGCAAGAATTTGGTGTTGGTGATGGTTCGCGCCGGCAATGGAGACTTGTTCACCAATACGGTGATTACATTGAACCTGTTTTTGGGATGGCAATGAAGCCACATATATATATCAATTCTGCTGAAACCACAGCTTTTTCATGGGATAGAAATGGTGTTATTACGTTCAATTCTGCGCCTGCTAACGGTGCTGTTTTGCGTTGGACAGGACGTTGGTTCTATCGTTGCCATTTCCAAAATGATGAAGCTGAATTTCAACAGATATTTTATGGCGGTTGGAGTTTAGATGAATTAGTCCTTGAATCCATAAAGCTAGAGTGAGGTGGAAACAATGGCACAGTATTATGTAAATCCCGATAAGTTTGTACAGATAAAAGAAACTAGCGGATATATCTATGTGTCGCAGGGTTCTGGTATAGAGATATGCACAGACAATCCCGTGGCAGGAACAGGCGTAGTGGTTCTTAAAACAGATACCAATGCGTTCCCAATTTCTGCCGACACTATTTATGTTCGTGCATTGCGTGAGAAAACCGTAGTCAACTGTGTGGCCACCAAAGCCGAAGGCGGCAGTGGTGGCGGTGATGTTGATTTTGCAACTGACACCGAAGTTGATGAAATGCTAGACGGTGTATTCGGTGATGACTGAATATATCCCAAAAGGGTATAGATAAAAAATTTTATTTTCCGAAAGGGGAGAAATTATCATGGCTCTTACTCCTGAACAGCTTGAGAAAGCCCTGCGCCTGAAACATGGACAGGCAATTGCCCAGCGTGTCAAACTCGTTACTGACGATTTGCAGACTCAGATTGACGATTTGGATGATGGTGCAATTAAATCCGTCAAAGTCAACGGTACGGCTCTTACGCCGACTGCTGGCGCGGTTGATGTGCTGATTGCAGTAGAGAAAAAGGCTACGGCTAACACTGGCTATGCTGCTTCCTACAGCATTAAGGCTAACGGCGTGGCTCTGTCCCCGGACATTGACATTCCGAAGGATTTTCTCGTAAAATCCGCAACGCTCGAAACCGTAACCACGGCTGATACTCCGTATCAGGGTGCACAGGTTGGTGACAAGTACATTGACTTCGTTATCAACGCCAAGGATGCCTCCGAAACGGCTGAACACATCTATCTGCCCGTCAACGACCTTGTTGATGTTTATACCGCAGGCAACGGCTTGACCGAAAGCAACAACGAGTTCTCCGTTCAGATTGACAGCACCAATGCAAACGGCCTGTCCGTAGGCGCAAATGGTGTTGCACTGGCAGTTGCTACTGACAGCACCGCAGGTGCTATGAGTGCCGCTGACCACACGCAGTTTACGGCTGACAGCACGAAGCTGGCTGGTATCTCCGCACAGGCTAACAAAACCACCGTAACTACGGAAGGTGCTGGCACTATCGAAATCGATGGTACTAGCAAGACGGTTGTTGAATTTGCCACGGACGCAGAAGTAGCAGAAATGCTCAATGGTGCACTTCCTGCACCGACTGTTACGCCTTGATTGACAGTTGAATAACTAGAAGTGAGAGAGTCATTCGTGGCTCTCTCTTTTCTTGTATGTATCGGAGGTGAAACAGGTGGCTAAATCAGTAACAAAAACACAGTTAGGCACTTGCCTTACCAGAATAGCGACATATTTTGCCAATACGCTTTCTAAGGCGGTTAATTTTGATGGCGTTGTGCCTAATGACCTAAATATTGTCAAGCATTATGGCGAATGTTCTACGGCGGCAGGAACAGCCGGAAAAACTGTTGCCTGTGATGGTTTTACGCTTATCACGGGAGCAAAAATAGCCGTTAAGTTTACCGTTACAAATACGGCTACGAATCCAACGCTTAGTGTAAACAACACTACAGCTAAACCGATTTATTATCATGGTGCTACTATCCAGGCAGGATATTTAGCACAAAACCACATTTATCAGTTTATTTATGACGGCACGAACTATGAATTAGTCGGTGACATCGACACAGGAAGTGCCAATAATTGTTTTGAGTTTGATTCAAATGGGAATATTATGCCAGTTGTATAAGGAGGAAATGTGCCATGAAAACGTGTTCTAAAGCCTTGCAGACACTATTGACTGAATATATGCAAGGTAAGCGTAAAACATGGTATATTGCCGAACTTTACACTTTTTGGCTTAAAATGGATTTATCCTATAACAGCGGTTACTTCAATAGTGGCACGATTCTTCTTAGAACGGGACACGATGTTGATTTAACTGTTGGTGGCAATAAATATATTCACCTACCAATAGGGCATGGTGATATAAACGAAAAGATAGGCATAGAAACCACAAATACGGAAATTACAATCAACTACAATCCAAAAGATTCTATTCCTGAATTAAAGACAACATGGATTGAAGCAATACAAAGTGGGGCTTTTGATGGCTGTTACATAAGTATTGACCGACTGTATTCTCCTATCCCGTGGCGTTACAATATGCCTAACATTAGCACCGATTATGTGCTGAAAGCTAGGTTCGTTGGGCGTGCTGATGTAACCGAAGTTAAGCTGACACAAGCAAAACTTGATTTGAAGTCACCTACTGACCTTCTTAACGCACAGTTACCACGAAACCTTATCAAGCCATCATGTCTTAATCGCTTCTGCGATTCTATGTGTGGACTGAATAAAGCTAGTTACGCAAGCAATGTAACAGCGGTTAGTGGCAGTTCTAAAGGTGTTGTAAAGATAGCTAGTGGCTATTCTATCGGTTATTTTACGCAAGGCACTATGCTATGCAAGAGTGGTGCTAATGCTGGTGTTACACGTTACATCAAGAGTTTTGATGGTACAAATGCAATCCCTGCACAACCATTTCAAAATGCGGTAAGTGCAGGTGATACATTCACCTTTTGGCGTGGGTGCGCTAAGACTATGGTAGCTTGCCAGTCATACGGTAACATGGCAAACTTCCGTGGATTCCCATTCTTGCCATGCAAAAACGTATTATTGTAAGGAGGTGCTGGCCATGAAAGTAAAGCAGGAAATTGAAGAACGTGACCGATTGATTGCCGAAGCTAAAGAATGGTTAGGCACACCTTATCATACGGGTGGCAGGGTAAAGCAGGGTGGTTGCGATTGTGGTACGTTTCTCTTAGGTGTACTAGAAAATGCTGATTTATTGGAGCATATTGACCTGCCGTATTACCCAGAGGATATAGCTTGTCATTGCGCAGTTCCACGCTATCTGATGAAGATTGAGGAACATTGCAATAAAATCCCTGATGAAGAACGCAGACCGGGAGATATTCTTGTTTTTCAGTTCAGAGGGGCAAAAGTACCACATCATGCAGGGTTCATGTACGATAAAGAATATATGATTCACTCTTATACACGGCAAGGTGTTATTTTGTCGAATGTCAAGGGATATACTCATGCACTCTATGGTACATACCGCTTGAAAAGGTGGTGTGAGTAATGGGCTTTTTCGGTGGAGGCGCAAGTGTAAGCAATTCTACGCAGAGGATTTCAGCTTTTCAAGTAAATCAGAGTAGTTACGGCGTACCATTAAAGCTAGTGTTCGGAACGGCTTTAGTAAATTCAGTTTTACTCGATTATATGGATTTCACAGCCATAGCGCATACGACAACCACTACAAGTGGTGGCAAAGGCGGTGGAGAAGTAACATCAAGCCAAACCGACTACACCTACACCGTAGCAGGTTGCATGGCGCTAGGGGAAGGCAAAATTGCAGGAATAGGGCAAGTTTATTATGGGTCTAAGACTACTGATATGGCTGCGCTAAACCTGCAATTCTTTGACGGCTCAAAAGCGCAAGCACCGTGGGGTTATATGCTGACCAAACACCCTGAACACGCATTAACCTATAGTGGCACAAGTTATGTTGCAGGTGTGGTTGATTTAGGAAATTCAGCTTCACTCCCGAACATGAACTTTGAAGTTTATGGTTTATGCCAATCAACAAAATCTAGCGTGACACCTTCTAATCAGAAAATGCAACAGTTTTCCTACACAAAAGAAATAGAGATAAGCAATTATTCTTCTAATCGGTATGTGCAGGAATATGTTTTTAATTCTGCTACTGGTACAGGGACATGGCAAACATTAGATAGCCGATATTATACAATTACACAATCAAAGGATGCTTCTGGTCATGTTAAACCCGGTGTATACACTTATACTTTTAATTTTGATGACCGTAGTGATGGCATGGCTAGAGTTGACCCAACATATGTTCGTATCTATTACACAGCTATACAGGCTACGGTTGACTATACTCCGACTGACGCTAACCCTCGTGACATTATATATACTTTGCTTACTTCTACGGTTTACGGCGAGAATTTTCCTTCTGTATTGATTGATGAAGAAAGCCTTGCAACGTACTCGACCTACTGCAAGAATAATAGCTTGCTGATTTCTCCTGTCTATGGAGACCAAACATCATGCAGTGATATTATCGGCGGTTTGATGGAGTGCACAAACAGTGAATATGTGTTCTCACAGGGCAAAGTAAAGATTATTCCGTATTGGGATAACTTACCTCCGAACTATGCGATTACGGATAGCAACATCATTAATCAGAGTGAGGAAACCTTGCGGATTGAACGCACTTCACAGGCTGATACTTATAATATTGTACCGCTTGAACACACAAGCAGGGCTGACCAATATAACACCAATGTAGTATATGCTACGGATGAAGGGGACATTGAACTGCATGGCGTAAGACAGGCAGGTACATATTCTCACCCAGAGATTATGAATCAGTCACTTGCACAAGCAGTAGCACAGCTTATTCTTCAAAAGCAGTTGTACAACCGTAACAAATACAAGATTAAGCTAGGGCAGGAGTTTGTACTCTTAGAACCGATGGACGCTTGCACATTGCAGTCCAATCTTGCAAAGTTAGGGTTGACTTCTGTAAGAGTGGTTGAAATCGTAGAAAGTGCTGATGATTACACGCTTGAGATAACTTTTGAGGATAATCTTAGTGGGACACTCACAGCACCTACTTATGCAACACAAGGTTCTGTACGTGCTACAACATATACCAATGTAAAGCCCGGAAACACCAATTCACCTGCCATGTTTGAAGCACCTGCACCACTTGTACAGAGTGCCACAGGATATGAAATATGGATATATGCAAGTGGTGGCGAATGGTGGGGAGGTTGCAATGTTTGGGTTTCCCAAGATGGGAATACCTATAAGCGTGTTGGTACAGTCAAATTACCTGCAAGGCAGGGCGTAACGACAAATTCTTTGCCAAGCGCATCTACACCAGATACTACGAATACATTAGGCGTTGACCTCTCAATGAGTAGAGGGACGCTTGCAAGTGTATCACAGCAAGAAGCTGACGATGCAGTTTCTTTGTGTTGGCTTAGCGGTAGCGGTAATGGTGAATTTATATCGTATCGCACAGCTACATTAACCAGTCAATATCATTATAACCTGTCTTATATGCGACGTGGCGTGTATGGTAGTTCTATAACGACTCATTCAGCAGGGGCAAAGTTTGTGCGTTGCGATACGGGTAATGTGTTAAAACTTCCATTTAACAGTAATGAAATCGGGACAACATATTATGTCAAGTTTACCAGTTTCAATGTATTTGGAACGGAAGAACAAGAATTATCCGCAGTTTCGCCGTATATCTTCAAGATAAATGGTTACAACAAGCGTGTGGTTATTGAGTCAGGAACAGCAACAATAACTAAGGGAGTTGTCACTACGATTACATATCAGAATAAGTATGACTCACCTCCTTATCCGCAGGTGACAATTACTAATGCACAATCAAGTGACCATCTTGACATTACCAATATGACAACCACATCTTTTGGCGTTACCTTCTCAAATAACAATGCCCCCACAAGCCCGCCTGAAACGCGGCAAATAAACTATCTGATTTATGGTTCGTAAGGTGGTGAGTTTCGTGATAATTTATCCTTTTACAATAGACGATAATGGGATTTTGACTCATACAAGAGGTGATACAGCACAGTTTGAATTGCGTGTAGAAGTTTACGGGCAACCTTTGACAAGTTACAATGCAACTTTTTCTGTCAAGCAATTCCCAGATGATGATTCGTACTTGTATCAAGTACAGTTCAATCAAAGTACACCTTGCTATATCACGCATAATCTCACAGCGGGGTTGCCGTATGGTTCATATTGGTGGGACGTACAAATTGTGTATTATGACCCGTTAGAGAAGAACACACAGACTAAGACAGTCGGTGCTTTTCCGTATATTCTAAGACCTGACGTAACATCGTAAGGGGGTGAAAGAATGAGTGAGATAATCAAAGTAAACTTCGTGCAAGGACGAGATTATATGCAGGATATTCTTGTCCATGTAGCCGAAGCTGAAAATGCGGCGGCAAAAGCCGCTATATCAGAAACAAATGCTGCTTCAAGTGCAAATCAAGCTGAACAGTCTGCTCAAAATGCCGCTGAAAGTGCAAATCAAGCAGCACAATCAGCCGGTATAGCAACCGAATCAGAAGCAAAGGCTACAAATGCCGCTTCACAAGCACAGGTTTATGCTAACAATGCACAAGCAAGTGCGCAAAATGCCGCTAATTCTGCACAAACGGCTAGTTCTCTTGCTACAACCGTTGGCACAACAAAAACGGAGATTGAAAATATTGCCGCAGGTATTGAAGCAGAAGCACCTGCCGCATGGGATAGCTCCACGGTGTACTCTTATCCCACGGTAGTTGCGTATATAGACGGTAATACATATAGGTGCATTGGTACAAACGTGCCAGCAGGTGAAACGCCCAACACGTCATTAAATTGGGTGCGGTTATCCGTTTTGGGCGGTGATGATTACTTTGATGTTGATATGCAGGGCAGTTTAATGCCTGCATTAAATCCAACATTTGCTTACTCATGGCAGTTAGACGAACAGGGCAACATTATGCCAAGAGAGCCTAATGACGCTGAAAACACTAATACTAATTCTTTCGCTGAACAGGCATTGAAAACGGCTAATGAAGCACTTGATAGAGCAAATGAAATTATTTATGAAGGTATACCTGTTGAACTTGATTCCGCAGGTAATGTTACTACAACGGATGAATCATTATAAAAGGAGGATTCAGTTATGGCTACAAGACCGATAGTTCCTCGTGCAAACGGGGAAGGAAGTTTGGGTGTTAATACCGCAGGGGCGGAAAAGTATTGGGGCAATGTATTTACCCAAAAGATTAACGATATTCCCGTAGAAAATTTGGGGAGTGTTCCGCTAGGTTTTACAACTCCATTATTGCAGGCTACTGCACCTGATGGATGGTTAGCTTGTCAAGGCGCAGAGGTTTCTCGTGCTACATACCCTGACCTGTGGAATCTTGTTAGTAGCACCAATCAGTTTATTACTGAACAGGAGTGGCAGAATAAAAATGTCGATGGTGACATCAACATCGGCTGGTACAGCTCTGGTGATGGCACAACGACATTCCGCTTACCGCGTATTGTTGGCAGTGGCGAGTTGACCGAGGTTAAGCGGTTTACTACGGCTGGTGCAGGTTCGTTTACCGCGCCGATTACGGGTATCTACAAGATTACGTTACAAGGTGCTGGCGGTGGCGGCGGCTCGTCGGGTAAGTCAGAAAAAGACATTTATTATGGTGGTGGCGGCGGCGGACAAGGTGGCCATTTGGTATTTTATGAAAAACTGACTGCTGGCACTAGCTACTCATTTACTGTTGGCGCAGGTGGTGCTGGCGGAAACGTTAATGGTGATGCAGGAAATAGCGGTAGTGCTGGCGGCGACTCATTAATAACCATTAATAACAATAGCTACATTGCTGGCGGCGGCAGTGGTGGCTTACAAGCCACATACTATTATGGACGTGGCGGCTACGGTGGTGATTGCTCTATTAACGGAACAGTTGTTGCGACAAAGGGCAATCCTGGCACATTTGGTCAGCCTACGGCGGGGCCTATCGGGACTGGCGGCGTAGGCGGCGCAGGTGGTACTATCGCTGATAGTAGCTTGCCAACATCATACGTGGCTAAATTCGGTGGTGGCGGCGCAGGTGGTAGATATAACGGTTATGAAGGATACCAAGGCGGTCAAAACGGCGGTGACGGATACATCGAATTTTCGTTTAATCCGGTCCCCCAGTTTTGGTACGTCCGCGCTTTCGGCTCAGCCACTAACCAAGGCACGGTTGACATCACAGAGCTTGCAAATATGCTCAATGCTAAGCTGTCTATCTCTAGCGTTCCACTCATTACAGGTTATAACGGCAAGCAGACTTTCACTTCTAGCGGTAGCTTTACCGCGCCAGTCACGGGGCTGTACCGAATCACGCTTCAAGGCGGCGGTGGTGGCGGTGGCGGTTGCGGCTACGTACAATCAACCCATATCGGTGGTGGTGGTGGTGGTCAAGGTGGTCATCTTGAATTTTATGAAAAATTGACTGCTGGTGAAACATATTCGTACACCGTTGGTGCAGGTGGTTCTGGTGGGGCCGCGTCAGCCGATTCAATTAGCTCAAATGGCGGAGATGGCGGTAACTCGTCTGTTACTATTAATAGTAATGAGTACGTTGCCTGTGGCGGCAGCGGCGGCGGTAACACAAATAGTACCGGCAACGGTGGTGCCGGTGGTGCCGGGACTGTTAACAACGTTACCGTCACGCGCGGTTGTTCGGGTACAAGTAGCAACACAGTAATAACGAATCAAACGCTTGGCGGCTCTGGTGGCGGCAACGGTGGCAGCAGTGGTAGTTTTACGACGGGGGGCGCTGGCACTTTTGGTGGTGGCGGCAGTGGCGGCGGCCGAATTGGTAACACTAATCATCCCGGCGGTGCAGGCGGTGACGGCTTCATCACCTTCGAGTGGCAAACCGCATCTCTCGTATAAAAGGAGTGACATAAATGGGAAAATATTACTCGCCTACGGGCAATTTTGAGGTTTGGGACGAAAAGCCCGCAGGCTATTACACGGAACAGGAATGGGCGGAACTTCACCCGCCTACGCCGTATGTGCCGACAAAAGAAGAAAAACTTGCGGCACTTGACGCACAATACAACGCTGACAAGGCAGAACTGCTGTCGGCGTACCAGACCGCGCAAGTATACGGCGATACAGACACGATGGATAGTCTCGAAGCAGATTTAGAAGCACTTGATACTAAGTATGACGAGGACTACGAAGCTATCGAGGAGGGCTAATTATGGCAAAGAAAAAATATTGTAATCGCTGTGCTCACGAAATGTGGTATGACGAAACGGCAAAGCGTTGGTACTGCACGAATAAAAAATGTGTGAAGTACAAAGAACAGCCGACCGAAGAAGAACCGAAGCAGGAAGAACCTGCTGAAGAAGAATGAAAAAGCTAATAGCAGTTATAGTGGCAGGGCTTGTGCTGTCCCTGCCACTTACTGCAAGCGCAAGCGCAATTGACAAGGATAAAGCCGAGCACTTTGGTGCAGGCGTAGCAATTGACACAGCCGAAGCAGTCATCTTTCCTAAGTGGACACCATTTGAGCGTTTTTTAGGCGTTGTGGCAATCGCAGGTGCTAAAGAGTGGTACGACCGCAATCATTCTGACCGTCATAGCGTGGAATGGAAGGATTTTGCGGCAACGTGTCTAGGCGGTCTTACAGGTGAGGGCTGTATTTGGATAGTGCATAAGACATGGTAAACATGAACATAGCAGGGTGTTAATTCAGTTAATTGAGTTAATGCCCTGCTTTTTTACTATATATCAATAAAGGGGTGATACCATTGAACGATAATGTACTCAACATCATAGTACAAGTTACGGTTATCGGTGGAGCGATATGGAGCATTATCTCTTACGTTATTCTGAAACCGCTTAATACAAGTATTATGCGGTTAGAGAAGTCCCTTGACATTATGACAGTTAAGATTGAGGAAGGGAACAACCGTAGCCATGACCTCGAATTGAAGGTGGCTGCGGTAGAGCGAGATGTTAAGTCAGCCCACAAGCGGTTAGATTTTCTTCTCAAATTCTGCCGTCAAACATATCAAGACTTTCCAGACAAGGATAGGTAAAGGAGTGATAGATATGGCTAAGTTCTTTTCAACAGATAAAATCATAGCGATTGGCTTAGTAGTAGCACTCATAATCTCATTCTTCACAAATAGCACTACGGAACTGCAAGCAACCATTGTGGGCGGTTTAGTGGGATACTTGTCGCATAACAACGGTAATACCGATGTAAAAAAGATAATTGCTGATGAATTAGCACAGAAGGCGGTGACTAAAATTGTTTCAGATATTAAAAAATAATGTCAAGATGGTGCGTGGAGACACAGGCACAGTAGAGCTTGCACTTACAGACGAAAACGGCAATGTGATTGCACCAACCGCATACACAGCGATTCTTTCTCTCAAAAAGACGGTTGATGATGTGGCGTATATTCTGCAAAAGCCATTTGTGAACGGCAAAGTACAGTTCACGCACGCTGACACGAACAACCTGCCATACGGACAGTATGTGTACGATGTGCAGGTGGAAATCTTGCAGGATAATAGCATACATACGATTGGGACAAATAGTTTTGCAATTCTGCCTGACGTTACAAGGGAGTGAGGGAAATGGAAGTAACAGGCGTTCTTAGTGTAAACAATGCCCTTGAACCGCAGGATATTGAGGTTACACCTACCAATGAGGATATAACCATTGAGCCAGCGGAAGGTTGTTATATCCGTAGTGTGGTAGTCAAGGCTATCCCTGCTGATGGAACAACGGATGAGCCGACAGATGAGCCGACAGAACCCACGGAAGGTGATTCAAATGGAGATTGAAGAACTGAAAAAAACGCTCAAAGAAAAATGCCCTAAAGAGTGGGCATTGATAGAGCAGTTAGTCGAATTAAGCCACGAATTAGGTATCAAGGAAGGGCATAAAGTTAAACTGCCAAAGTTTGATGATGATGATGAATGGGTAAAGGAGGGCAAATAGTATGGGCATTGATATTAAAGAAACATACCTTGACTTTTCTTCTTTGTCGGAGCGCAGTTATACGGATGTGGTGGTGATTCACCATACCGGGTGCAATGACATTGATGCAAGCGCAGAGCAGATTCACGGCTGGCACTTGAACAACGGTTGGGCAGGTATCGGCTACCACTATGTTATCCGCAAAGATGGCACAATCGAGCGTGGCAGACCTGAATGGGCAATCGGTTCTCATGCGTATGGCGAGAACTCACACACGATTGGTATTCATTTGTCGGGTGACTTTGAACAGGCACAGCCGACTTCACAGCAGATTGAGAAGTGCGCTATGCTGATTGCGGATATTGCTGACCGCTATGGATTGCCGATTAACCGTGAAACCGTTGTAGGACATGGAGAACTCATGTCTACAGATTGTCCCGGCACAAACCTGCAAGCCCTTCTTGACGATGGCACAATCACAGGGAAGGCTGTATGGTACTACAATCAAGCGCATGGCGTAGTCAAGAAAGAGCTTGAAGAACAGGTACAGGAGCAGGACGGCGGTAAGCAGGGTGGCAGAAGCATGGAACGCTTCAACACGATTGATTCTCTGCCGGATTGGGCGAAGCCAACCATTCAGAAGATGATTGACAAGGGCTTGCTAAACGGCAACGGCGAAAGCCTCGACTTGTCGCTTGATATGTTGCGGATATTCGTAGTTAATGACCGCGCAGGATTGTATTGACAGCCCTGTTCTTATTTTCGTATCTTATGAATGGATGCTTTGGTTTTAGTAACCTCCTATAACACATATTGGACACAACTAGGAAAACGCCACTCTGCATTATGTGCGTGCAGGGTGGCGTTTTTCTATTGCTTATTTGTAGATACTTTTTCGCACCACAAACCGTGTGAATAAGTATCTACCTTTTTTATCGCCAAAACGGAAGTGGATAGTGATATATACATTGTCCTCATTGGAACTGTTGACGGTTATCTTTTCTATCATGGTTTCGACAACAGTTCTTTTTGTTTCAAACGATACATTAGGAGTGTCAATTCTTTGACGCAGAAGTTCCAACAAGTCTATGGCTTCATCTACCTGTTCTACTAAATCGTATTCACGAAGTTGCTTTTCTAGCTTATCTAATTCTGCTTGCAGAAAGGCTTTTTCGTCTTTCACCTTCTCAAACTCGCCAGAAACGGCTTGTAAGTCGATTAGCCCTGCTTTGTATAAGTCTATAAGCCTTTGGTTCTCCGTGTCGTTAGAAGCGATTTTGGAGCGAACCAAGGCTATTTCGTTTTTTATCTTATCGGATTGGTTAAGTGATTTCTGTATTGGGTTAACTATCAACTTTGGGTTGCGGATATATTCAAGACAAGACTCCCAAACAACATCTTCAACTACTTCTTGCCGTATCGTTTTGCCAAAACATTTTTTGTCCATGCCGTACACGTTCCAATGAAATCGCCCATTATCGGTGTAGTAGCTATTTTTGCCTTTATTAAGCCCTGTATAGGCGCGTCCACAATGTTCGCATTTGATTATCCCACGTAGCAGGTAATTGCGCTTGATGTGATTACCTTTAATTTTTACTTGATTAGAGGATAGGATTGACTGTACCTTATCCCACTTTTCCGCAGAAATGATGGGAGGTATTTCTCGTTCAACGTGCTTGCTTTTCTTTGCAAAACAATGAATCCCTTTGTATGTGGTGGTTTTGAGGATTCGGTATACTGTACTGCCTAGCCACTTAAGGTTAGGCTTTTTGCTTTTTCTTTTACGCAACGTGTAGAGCGTAGGAACGCCAAGGGCATTGAGCCTGTCAGCTATCTTAACTGTAGATACACCCTCTAAGGCGGTATCATAGATTAGCTGAATCACATCGACTTCACTCATGTTGATGTTGGGTATAATGTCGTAGTTCGGTTCAAAAAATCCGTCCTTGTCCACTCGATACCCATACGGCGTGTTGCCGCCTAAGTATTTGCCTTCTTTTGCGGCGCGTGCAGTACCTAACTCCATACGTTGCAAAATATTGCTTCTCTCTAAGTCAGCTACACCAGCAAGGATTGTCAGCAGAAAACGCCCAGAAGCGTCACTGGTATCAAATGGTTCAGTCATGGAGCGTACCTTTACGCCAAGGTTATCTAAGTCATGGATAGCGTTCAGGATAACCCTTGTAGCACGTCCTAGGCGGTCTAACTTGAATACGAGACAAAGTTTGAACTTGCCTTCTTTAGCGTCACGGAGCAGTTCTTGCCCTGCCGGACGTTCATTAAGTGGCAGCGTGCCTGTCACACCATCATCTTTGTATATGTGTTGCAAATCAATATTGTTAAGTTTGCAGTAGTTTTGTGCAAAATCTATCTGATTCTGTATAGTTTCGCGTTCTTCTTGTTGTGCAGATGATACACGGCAGTATGCCACAGCAGAAGTAGGCATATCACCAAAAAACATCTTGTTTCATCCTTTCTTATTTTTGTAGAATAATTATGGACATAAATTCATCCATAATGATAATGGAACTAGCAACCTGCCCTGCTAGTAAAGCCAAGAGCAGGAGTCAGCTACACTAACGTAGCAATATACTGATTGACTCAGACGCAGGTGTCAGTTGGTCTAATTACTTTTTCACGGAAGGCACTACTGTAACGAGGGAGTGCCTTTTTGTGTGTCTGAATCGCCATCACTATCCGCAGTGGTGGCGTTTTTTTGTTCTTGTGAATCCATTTGATAAAATCCGTCAAGCATAGTCATAACCATCTTTTGATGTTCAGGTGTAATTTGATGATATTTGTAAACTAAATCTTTATCTTCCTGTAATTTAGGAGTGTCTTTGGCGAATCTTTTTGCTAACCGTTGTAAATCTGTTTGTACTTTTTGATAATGTTGTAACATTTGTTCGCTTTGCCTAAGAGATTCAGTAATTTTATTATACTCAATCATGTTATCAGCTATAAAATCAAGTTCTTCTTTTCGTGATGTATCAATAATTTTTTTAGTAACAGTATTTTCTTCGCTATTTATAAGGTTCATTTTATATATTGCACAAGTTTGTTTATATAAATCTTTATATTTTTCCATATCACAGCCATAAAACAAATCATCACAATTTATACGAAGTGCATGAGCTATTTTTGCCAATGAAATTGCGTTTGGTACTGTTTGATTGTTCTCAATTTTATTTATACTTGAACGAGAACGATAACCTGCCTCTCTTGCAAGTTGCGTTTGAGACATTTCTTTCATTTGCCTATACACTTGTATGTTAGAACCTAATTCATGGCGTGGAATCTCGGTAATTGAATAGTTATTGTTAAACATAACAAACACTCCTTTCATGTTTATTATAGTATAAAAGTGTTCTTGAAACAAATAAAATAAAAATATAACAGGATACCTGTTGACAAATGTATCTTTATGTTGTACGATGTATAACGTAAACACGATACAGTACACAGGTATACGGAGGTGAACATTATGACTAATCGTGTAGAATTTGAGTACGCAATGCGTAAACAGGGGCTTTCTCGTAAAGATGTAGCTGATTACCTTGAAATGTCGTATACTGCGCTTTGCAACCGCATATTGAATAAGAGCGAGTTTCAGGCTTCTGAACTTGCCAAGCTGTTCAAATTGTTTAAATTGGAAACGGCGGAGGAACAAAAGCGTATTTTTTTTGCTTCTGATGTAGAATGAAGTGAACAAAAGAAACACGGAGAGCGGAACACATGAATGAGTTGGTTGTATTAAAAGGCAATGATGTTTTTACAGACACTATGAAAATAGCACATGGCACAGAAAACAAACACCCATCCGTAGTTAAGTTGGTAAAGAATTATCGCAAAACCCTTGAACGGTGGGGAGTTGTGAGGTTTTCGGATTTGAAATCCGAAAACTCCAAAGGTGGCAGACCAACAAAGATAGCACACCTAAATGAACAACAGGCGTTATTTCTTGTAACACTACTTGATAACAATGACATTGTTGTGAGGTTCAAAGCAGAATTGGTTGACCAGTTCTGTAAAATGAGGAAACTTCTAGCAGAACGACAAACCGAAGCATGGTTAGAAACACGCAAGGCCGGTAAACTGACACGCCGTAGTGAAACCGATGTGATAAAACAACTTATTGAATATGCGAAATCACAGGGTAGCACCCATGCAGATATGCTTTATCTTACTTACTCAAAATTAGCTAACAAAATAGCAGGTGTTTCTAAGCGTGACCTTGCCAATATTAAACAGTTGAACATCTTAGACGAAATCGAAAGCATGATATTCCATGTGATTGAGCTAGGCATGGCAAGTGGCAAGCACTACAAGGAAATCTATCAGGACTGTAAACGTAGGCTTGAATGGTGGCAGGATTGCACTTTCAGATTGACTTGATTGGAGGGCATTATGCTGAAACTGATTAACGGCATACCGCCGAAACGCCGTAAGCGCAAATTTACGGCTGGCGAGTTGTCCAATAAGTATTTTTATATGTCTGCATCGGCAATAACTAAATTTTGCGAGACAGACGATAGATGGGCATTGATGAAGGGCGTGTACTGCCTTATCAGAAGCATTAACTACAATACATCATATCTTCTTCAAACCAAAGGTTCTCCGCTGTTGTGGAAGCAATTGGAAGAAGGTATCTGTGGAGCAATAGACTTCGCAGGAATGATGACACCACGCGAGTTCTTAGCCACATTTCCACCACGTAAAGCCTACGAAGAATGGGACAACGCATACCGCAACACCATGGACTTGTTCAATGGCTACGACATGGACGTGCCAATGGACGAACAGACGGCTGATGTGAGTTTCCTGTTGTTCACAGGCGGTTATCAGAACACGTACATCAACCTGTTTAACACGTCACGGTTCTACGCTGATGATAAAGCCCATGGCGGTAACAAGATGAAAGAACTGCTTTCGTTTCTGTCAGACAAAGGCATAGAGCCTATGCGGTTATGTAAAGATGAGAAGGGTAAAGAGTTCTTTATGGATAGTGACGGCAGGACTCATAAAGCACACAAAAGCCGTCCGTCACATTTGAGGATTGTGAAATGAAAACCAAGGCACAGGTGTTTGAAGAATTGATACGCAAGGTGCTTCACAAAGAATGTGAGCTAGTACCGGCAGGAGAAGATGAAGATGGAAACGTTCAGAGCGAGAGTGAAGCGAAATCGGGAGAAGCAAGCGTACCAGCAAATGCAGACAATCGGCGATTGGTTGTATGACGGTGCGTGTATGCTTCTGGGTTGTTTAGCAACGTTGTTATTTTTATTGATATGTGAGTCAGGAGGATGAAAAGTGAGTGCATGGAGAGAGATACAGGAAGTCGCGTACACGAAAAAAGACAATCGCCATTTACCGTTCTTCGCGCCGTGGGTATGGCGTGCGGTATTAGCAACTGTCTTTCTTACTGGTGTTTGTTTGGGTGTATGGTTAGCAATTTATATACTACAGCTTCGGGGGCTGTGGTGATTAGGGTAAGGCACAAGGCAACATTTGGAGGGTTGCCCTGTGCTGGGATTGATGTTTGAACGCATGAACGAACATCACTTTTTGCATTGTAACAAAATCAGAAAGAGAGTGTCAAGCATGGAATCAAGAAAAATTGAGGTAGATATGAACAATCTGCCAGAGTATATCCGAGACGTGTTCAAGACGATGATGGAAATCTGTTTTGACTACGAGCTTGTGCATATTGAACACTCTATATTGAGTGATAATGATAAAGACGATACCGAACTATGGTATTTGGTTTTCTATGAAAAAGGAGTTATTGACTATCTCAATTTTGTAGTCATTACATACCAACCGTGGAATCCAACGCCGGTTTATAAAAGCTATACAACCGTGCCGATGAGAATATTGGATGAGGTTTTGACTAAAGTGGAGGAAATACGCAATGGGAATTTATAAGGTAGGTTCGGCGTTTGAGAGCGTAGTCAATATGCACGCTAACGGCGATTTGACGGACGAGCAGTTAAAAGAAGCGTTGGTGGAGTTGGAAGAATCCAAGGTGGAAAAATGCGGCAATGCTATCTGCTATCTCAATATGCTGAAACATGGCATAGAGGATATGAAAGCCGAGGAAAAGCGCATTGCAACCATGCGTAAGGCGTTGGAAAACAGGGCAAAAAACCTTGAATCCGCCTTTGCCTATGTTCTCAAAAACATGGGTGATAGGGAAGTAATCACCAAGTATGGCGTGATGAAATTGCGCAAGAATCCTGCTTCTGTAGTTGTCGATGATATTACGAAAATTGACAGTAAATATACACGGCAGAAAATCCAGATTGATGTGGACAAGGTAGCCATCAAAAAGGCTATCCAAAGCGGCGAAAAGGTTGACGGAGCGCACATCGAGCAGAATGAAAAGTTGGTGTATTGATGATTCAGCAAATACCACTATTTACAACGGAGAAAGAAGATAAAATGAATGACATTTGTATTGAAAAAGTTTGGGCAATGCCTAATTCAAAGACATTTACTATTAAGCCCATCAAAGAGTTTGTTGAAGTGGAGGTTTACAAAGGGGGGGTGATTGTTGACCCATTCGCTAACGAGTGCAAATATGGAACACTTACAAACGACTTAAATCCAGAGTTTGATACAGATTGCCACAAAGACGCATTGGAATTTCTGAAAGGTATTGAAAGTAATAGCGTGGATTTGGTTCTATATGACCCACCATATTCAATCTCACAGGCGGCAGAAATGTACAAGTCTTATGGCAAGGATAAATTGAAAGTCAATGTAGCCAATATGAAGTATTGGAAGTTGTGTAAAGACAATATAGCACGCATATTGAAACGTCGTGGTAGGGTGATTTGTTGTGGTTGGAACACCAACGGACTAGGCAAAGGGAGAGGCTTTGAAATGACTTCAATTCTTATCGTTTCTCATGGCGGTAGTAAAAATGATACATTGGTAACTCTTGAATATAAACTGTAAAAGTTGGTGTACTAATGATAAAACAAATTAGCTACAAAGAGGCTGTGCAATATCTTTTGCCAAGGCATTATAGCGGTAGAATCCCTACGATATGTTTTGCTTATGGAGAGTACACTACGGGGGGCGTTTGGTTGCGGTGTGCACATTTGGAATACCTGCTTCACCGTTTCTATGCAAAGGCATAGCAGGTGACAAGTGGCGTAAAAGCGTGTTAGAACTCAATCGCTTGTGCCGTGAACCAGATTATCCATTCATATTATCTCACTTTGTTTCAGAGTGCCTAAAGCGTATCAACGGTAACTATATTATTGTTAGCTACTCTGATACCGCAATGAACCATCACGGCTATATTTATCAAGCGTGCAACTTCTATTACACGGGAAGCACAAAGCGTAGAACGGATAAGTATGTCCCTGATGGAAAGCACGCAAGGCACTATGACAATTCTCAACAAGGAGAATACAGGTTGGTTAGGAGTTCAAAGCATAGATATGTTTATCTTATCGGCAACAAGCGGTTCAAAAAGGCCGTATTGAAAGACTTGAAATATCCAATATATGACCACTATCCCAAAGGCGATAATAGTAATTATGTATTAGGGGATTTCTTAAAGCCACAACTTATAAAGGTTGGTGTATCAAATGGGCAAAACGAAGGGCATGATTAACAAAAACTGTATGCGAAAATCGCTAAAATTAATCTCGAATAAATGCCATTATTGCGGTGCAAAAATCGCTAAAGGTGATGGGCATTATGTAGGGATAAATGAGTATTGTAGCAAGTGTTTTTACGAAGGGAAGGTGAGAAGCTAATGATAGAGATAGGTCATCGTTTGGCAAGTGCTAACCCTATATTATTAACGGGAAACGAAGCATTTAAAATATACCTTCAATTACGAGAACTAGAGGAATTGCAAGAAAAAAACGAGCGAATGACTAGACTGTTAAAGCAGATACGAGATATTTCTGATGATGTAAAAAGAGAGGTAGGGTGTTTGTAATGGCAATGTGTTTACTGATTTATGGTGATTCTGGTGCAGGTAAAACTTCAAGTGCAAGAACCTTGAACCCCGATAGAACATTCATTGTTGACGCAGACCGTAAAGGCTTGAATTGGAAGGGCTGGCGCAAACAGTACAACGGCGAAAAACAGAATTACGTACAGACTTCTAAGGTGGCTGTAATCGAAACAATCTATCAGAAAATGCAGGGTGAGTGGGCTGATAAATTCGACAATCTTGTGATTGATGGTTTAAGCACCATTATGGTTGATGATGAAATGGCACGAGCCAAGGAAAAGGGCTTTGATAAGTTTGTAGATTTAGCGCAGTGCATTTGGAATGTAGTTTCAGACGCACATCTTCTTAGAGACAACCTGAATGTTATCTTTATTGGACACGCTGAAACAATCCGTGACGATAACGGTAACACATGGACGCACATCAAAACTGGTGGACGCAAGTTAGACAAGATTGTGTTGGAAAGCAAGTTCAGTACAGTTCTTTGGGCGAAAGTGATAGATGGAAATTACCTGTTTGAAACACAGGCTGACCACTCTACCGCCAAGAGTCCTATGGGCTGTTTTGCTGAAAAGCGTATACCAAACGACTTACAAGCCGTGGTAAACGCATTGAGAGAGTTTGAAGAAGGTTAAGCCACAAGGCTTGCTGATAGATAACTGATTTATAAAGGAGAAATGACAGATGATTAATTTAGGCGCAGATTGGGCAAATGTAAAAGCTGATGATGGTTCGTTCAAATCCTTACCTGCTGGCGTGTACAAATGCGTGGTAAAACAGGCAAGCGTGAAGCAGTCGAAGAAAGGGCAGGAAATGCTTGTGATTTGTTTCGACATTGCCGAGGGCGAGTATGCAACCTACTTCATGGACTTGTACGCCAAACGCCACGAAGAAGCCGCACAGAAGGGCGAAACGGCGAAATATCCGAACAATGGCTGTTTCTATCAGCTTACCGAAGGTGATTTTCGCCCACGCTTTAAACACCTGATTAACAGCATTGAGGAATCCAATCCCGGCTTCACATTCACTGGTGACGAGAAAACCCTTATCGGCAAGTTCTTTGGCGGCGTTATGCGTGAAGAAGAATACGAAAGCCAGCGTGACGGTTCTATCAAGACTACGGTTCGTTGTGACCGCATTGTGCCTGTGAGCAAGATTGAAACCACCAAAGTGCCTGACTGCAAGAGACTGAAAACCACCACGGCACAGAGTAATGACATGGCAATGGAGCAGATTCCATTTTGACCTTTTGACTAATTGATAGCAGGGAGGGCATAAGCCCTTCTTGCTAGGAGGTGGATGTAATGAATGAAATTGAACAGATGTTTTATGACGCGTTCTTGAAGTATCTGAATACATGGAGAGTGAATGTTGGATTAGTAGAACTTACTCCACATGGATTGCCATATTTTCACCCACAATATCGTTATAAGGGCTATATTATGGATTTTATGTATGAAACAAGCGTTAATAATGGGGATAACATTAAGTTTTGTATAGAGATTGATGGGCATGACTTCCACACAACAAAAGCACAGCGACTAAACGACTATCAACGTGAAAGGTTCTTGCAATCGGAAGGCTTTCATGTGGTAAGGTTTACGGCTAGTGAAGTTTATGTAAATGCTATAGCTTGTGTGGATGAATTTCATCGAATAGTTTATAGGATTTGTAAAACCTATGATAACTACGCTGATGAAATACTTGATATAGACAGACAGATTAAGGAAGATTTAAGAGCCGATAAAGAAGGTGCTTGAAGTTGATTTACTCTTTTGATGAAGAAGTAGCCAAGGTTGTTGGTGTTGAAGCAGCAGTTATCTTAGATAAATTTGCATGGTGGATAAGGCAGAACGAAGCCAACGGCAGGAATTTTTTTGAAGAACGCTATTGGACGTACAATTCTACAAAAGCAATGACAGAAATGTTCCCTTTCTTTAATATGTGGAAGATTGGACGGATATTGAAGAAGCTAATTGATGATGGGTACTTGCTAACAGGCAACTTCAATAAGGTGGCTTTTGATAGAACGTTGTGGTATACATTATCGGACAAAGGCAATGAGTTAATGAATATTGCTAATCACGACTTAGCGGATTCACAAAACGAGATTTTGCAGAATCACAAAATGAGATTTAGTGAAAATGCAAAACCAATACCATTGTCTACCATTAGTAATACCATTGATTCTAATATGCGCAAAAACGCAAAAGCACAAAAAGAGGCTGTATATGAAGAACTGTTTGCCACCTTCTATAAGGCATATCCCAAGAAGAAGGATAAAGCCAAGGCATTTGCAGCCTTTAAGAAACTAAAGCCTACGCCAGAACTCCTTGAAAGTATACTGAAATCTTTAGAGTGGCAGAAACAGACGGAAGATTGGCAGAAACAAGGTGGACAATACATTCCTTATCCGGCCAGTTATCTTAATGGGCATAGATGGGAGGACGAGGAAAAAGTAGAAATCACCAAGACAGAAGATGATTATGACCCGGAAAATAGGGCAAGTTTATGGATAAATGGGTGATTGCATGGAATTATCAGATAAGACCACCGAAGAAAACGTGTTGGCACTTCTTATGAACACAAAGAGCAACGATGTAAAAGCTGATGTGTTCGCAAGGATTGACTCTGACCTGTTCTTCTTTGAACCGAACCGGCAGTTGTTCCTTCTTCTCTTTGATTGTTACATGGCAGGAGAAGAAACGACACATGAATCCGTAAGCAAACGCCATCCCAAGGAACTGATGGCGATTGCTAAAAAGTTGCAAGCAAGCATAGTTCAGATGGCACTAGGCTTTAACCATCTAAACTATGAGAAGAAGTTGATGGATAAAAGTGAAGATATTATTGGGCTAATGGCTGACAGCTTGCGGATAAAAAAACAAATGCGTGACCTACACGAGATACAGATTAGCATTGTTAATGGGTTGGAAACGCAAGAGTCACCACCAAAAATCTATGACAAAATCGAGACACTTCTTCTGAAAAATAACAATTCAAGTTCTAAGCGTTCTTACCTGTCTCCTAAAGATATGGCGTTGCTGATGATAGAAGCTGCTTCTGAACGCATGGATAAAAGCAAACGTGACAACGAAGTGATGTTTACCTCTTACAAACAGATTAATTACGCTTCTGGTGGGTTTGAAAAAGGAAACCTAGTTATCCTTTCAGCAGGAAGTGGCGTTGGTAAATCGGCGTTGGCTATAAACTTTGTTCGTGATGTTGCCTATGTTTCTAAGAAGTCAGTCCTCTATCTCAATAGTGAAATGACCAACAAACAACAGGCACAAAGATACAATTCGTTATTGGCAAGAGTTTCGCACAAGGCATTACGCAATGGCGAGATAACCGATAAGGAGCTGAACAAGATTCAGCAGGTGGCTGATGATTTCTCCAAACGACAGATACACACCATTACCATTCCTGATATGCAGCTTTCTCACGTTGTAGCTGAAATCAAGCGCATGAAAACCAAAAGCAATGTTGAGTTTGTGGTTGTTGACTATATCGGGCGCATGGATATTTCAAAGACATTTGGCAAAGATTTGCAGGAATGGCAGGTAATGGAACAGATTGCCAGAGATTTGAAAAATCTTGCATTGGAACTTGACATTGTGATTGTGATGGTTGCGCAGTTATCAAGCAATGGTGAAACGCTTGCCAAGGCTTCTTCTATGAAAAACGAGTGCGACCTTTGGATGAACCTTAAACGTGTCGGCAAAGATGATAAGAAAAACTATTTTGAAGCAACTGGTGAAAAACTAGAAAATTGGTGGAATGTGATTTTGGAGTTCAAGAAAGCTAGAAGCGCACAATTTGGGGCAAAGATACTCATGCACTTCTACGGTGATGAATTACTCTTTACCGACAATGAAGAAGAAGCAAAACATTTTATGTATTTGGAGAATCAGTCATGTGGCACTTGATTGGGGTTGACGGTGACGGTACACGTCACCGTTGCAACCAATGTAGAACCGAAGAAGAAGCAAAGACGATGCTTGCAGAAGCAATGCCTAAGTTAGAGAAGATGAAAGAATCTTACATGGACTCTTTAATTCAGGCACAGAAGGACGAAGAGGAAGGATTGAATGAAGGACTTTACTACTCTGACTACATGGGTTGGAAAGAACAAGGATTTTTTATAGTTCACTTCGAGCTGGAATATAGGGAGGACGATTACTGATGGGGTTGGCTAAACGATTGGCACGAAAACGCCAAAAATCATTCAATGCCACCGTGAATGGGATTAAGAAAAGCAATGAACGAGCAGATAGCAACTACCGCATGGCATATATTGACCAATGGCGGCGTGATAAACAGTTGTGGCAGATAGCACACAATGACCTGATGGCGATTCTGCTAGTAGCATCACACAGGATATTCGGCTTCGGCAAGGATAGGCTGACTACGCTATGGGAAAAGACGCTGAATCAGCTAGAGTGCCTTGACAAGCGGTATGTGACTGAGAAAGACCTTGAGAGGATAATCGCGGAAGAAGCCGATTTTGGGCTGATTGGGACTGTGGGGGAGAAAAACCATAACCGCCAACTCTTAGAAAACGTAAACAGCCGTTTGTCAGTTTGCTTTTTAGTTTCGTTGTTGGACGGATGGAACTACAAGGGCAAGCGCATGAAGAAAGTCTATGAAGAAGCACAGCGGATTGGGTTAGGGCTTAAAAATTTGGAATATGGCATGGATGAAGTTTACAAAGAGCTGGACAAGACCGGGTTCAAAGGGGTGGCGTAATGTTATTCGCAGTAGACGTAACAATCCTAGCAGAGAAAACCGTGATTGTTGAGGCCAGAAGTAAGGCGGACGCAGCAAACAAGGCAAGGACAAAGGAAACATACAAAAAACAGCTTCTGGAAGAAGGGGACTTTACTGTTCTTTGTAGCACAAGCAGGGTAAGGGAATTAAAGGAGAGTGCGAAATGAAAACCTTTTACGATGTGACAGTCGAGTTTATCAGAGAAGAAACTTACACAATTCAGGCAAATAGCATGAGTGAAGCTGAGATAGAAGCAGAGAAAATGGCAGAGTTTTATGCAAATGGGCATGAGGTAAAAATCACGTCCGTTGCACCTAATCTTGAAAATCCGCCCTTCTGAGGGCTTTAAAATATACAGGGTATACAAGGTATAGGGCAAGCACTTAGACATAGCTTAGAACGAGTGCTAGACCTATTAGAATTGATTTTAACAAGTTAGATTATCCGTAGGGGGTAAAAGAAATGGTAAAAGGCATGAGAGAAACCGCGATTGAGGATATGCAAAAGCGAATTGAGAAGTCGGAGTTATATAACGAGGGCTTGCGTGATGGTTTTGAAGAAGGCTATGACCGAGCAATGAAAGATATGCAGGGGATTCTCAAAAAGTATCATGTTGGCGTAGAGAAGCCTGAATCACAGGAAGAAAAAGAACTGAAACCAGCTGTTCACTTCTTAGGCAATTCCATGAAGTCACTCATTGACAAAATCGTTGAGGAATGTGACGAGGTTGTGCAAGCGTTTAACGATGGCGAACGAAAAGAGCGTGTTGCGGAAGAAATTGCTGATGTGCAACTTGCCTGTGAAACGGCATTGTCAGGGTTGGGCTTTCACGAAAAAGAACGGCGCGAGATTCGGCTAAAAGACATAAAGAAAAATACTGACCGTGGTTATTATGACGCTTAAAAAGTGTGGTGATTGACAATGATGGATAGCAGATATTCGGAGTTCTTTCAGAAGATGGCACGTGACAGATGGTATAGTCTTTTTTCTGTTTTATCGGAAACAGATTACATTATGCTGAGAGATTTGGCAAAAGAAGCGAATTTTCCAAGTGTGGATAGCTTGCGAGATTATTTTGTTCGTTGGGGCAATGAAATGGCTGATACGTACGGAAAACTACCATATTGCAGAATGAATACGCACAAGTATGAGAAGTATATGGAGATGAAGTAAATGACTGATTACTATATGGGACTGTTAATCGGAGCAGGCATTGGATATTGCATAGCGTTATTTACTCTAATCGCAATGTGGGCATTGTGCGTTATAGCAAAGCAGGAGGACGAAGATAAGTGACAGATAAAGAAATGTTAGTAGAAAAAATTATAGTTAATTTAGCAATAATCGTTGTGATTACAGTGATGGCAACAATGGCGTGGTGCGTTGTCGAGATGGAGTTTTTGATGTGACGGATGAAGAACTGGAATCAATAAAACTACCTGATTGCCGATATTGCGAGGGGAAGGCGAGCGTAAGAAGGGCATCACAAGAATGGTGGTATGTTGGCTGTGAATGCAGGTTAAAGAGTCAATGTACAAGAGAATACGTTTTGGATTGTGTGGCAGATTGGATTAGGAGGCATGGCAAGTGAATAATGTGTGGATGCGGATAGGTGGTAATATTATCAACATGAATGAAGTTGTAAATATAGCAAAGTATGAAGGTTATGTAACCGTTTATTTTAAGAATAAAACTCACATAAACATCAATGTAAAATTAGATGAAATATGGGAAAAGATAGGTAAGGGGTATCAATACAATGAATGATGGCATAATATGGGGCTTTTTGTTTTGCTTGCCAGCGTGCGTGATACTGATGATTTGGGCGTGGATGTGTAGGAAATGACAATACAGGATTTGTAGAACAGGAGCGTGGCGAAGATGGCAAAATATGAATGTGAACAAAGTCTTTGTGTAGAAATATATGATGCCCACGGCGTTATTACGAAAGACACGATGTTGATTCGTAAGGGGGAAGTATGGGAAAAAGCAGAGACAGAATATAGATTTTGTGGAGGGAAAGATAGTATACGATTAGAGCAAGGGTATAAGTGGATTGAAATATCGAAGGAATCGTTTGATTATCATTTTAGGAGGGTTGAAGATGGCAGAGAATAAAATGGCAGAAGTCGCTAAGTTGTTCGGCAAGAAGCTAGGGGAGGAGTTTAGCATTTTAACGCCGATAGGAAAAGTTAGAAAGGTTAAATTTACAGCTGACAGAGGTTTGCTGTTTTATGACTGTATTGAACGAGGATGGCATAAGAACTATGCTTATCTTGATTGGCTATCAAGAGGCAGGGTGGTGATTGTCGATGATTAGGCAGTGGATAGGCGGCAAAAAAGAAGATAACATATATTGGATTATTCGAGCTTATACTGGTAACGGTAGAAGTAGACGATTCAGGCAATGGCTAAAGTCGTTTGCTTGGAATAAGAGGCGGTGATTAAATGCTGAAACGTATTAGCTGGCGTATACAGCCTGTCGAACAAATACGCAAGCGCAAGCAACGTAAAAAAGAAATGTGGGAACGGCACGAACAATTTGCGGAGTATGTCGAGAGTGTGAAGAAAAAGCGGAGGGCTGACAATGGCAAAAGCGTGTTGGAAACAATACACACTATACAAAGGTGACATGATAATAGCCGAAGGTACAATCAAGGAAATAGCACAGCAGACAGGGGTTAGTGTGAATACATTATGGCAGTATGCTGCGCCTTCTTACAAAAGGAGAATTAAGGGGGGAAATTACAAAGAACTTGTACCGTTAGATGTTTATTCGGTCGGGAGGGCTGACAATGACTAAATTAGAGCAGTTTCGAGGATGCGCAAGGTGCAAATTCAAAGAAACTATTGATTGTGGTAGTGGTTTTATAATAATGGGGTGTACTCATGCACCGTATGAAGGGAAATGGGTAGCTGAAATTGATAAGTGTCCGCGAGATGATTTTCACGAATTATGTAAGAAACGGTGGACACCAAGGAGGAGCTAATGACTAATCGAGAATGGCTGGCTAGTATGTCGGATAAAGAATTTGCTAAATGGTTGGATGAACATATTGACTCGTGTTGTGCGTGTAGCCATAAGGAAGGCTATAGTTGTTGTGATAATCCAGACGATGCAGATTATGA
>JAEIGA010001301.1_pt1 | contig 38803 bp, 30 predicted proteins | sample 9270691 | NCBI WGS metagenome assembly JAEIGA01 (sample SAMN17057246, study PRJNA624740) | gut metagenome | biome: biome; isolation source: fecal sample | host: Bos grunniens | place: China: Xizang | collected 2019
ATACTGATGCCATAATAATGTTTCATCCCCAAAAGTTCATACAGAGGCAACTCTTTTCTCATAGATGAACCTAGCGCATCAATCACCGCCGGACGAGGAATTAAAAAAGCCCCTGCAAAGCGCATGATGCAGTACTCTTTGTCTGATGGTTCATCTTTGTCCATGTCCGGGAATAATATATGTCCCAATTCATGAGCCAAAGTCATTCTTTTGCGAACAGGATTTCTATTTAACCAATCCGCTACGCAAATGAAAGGCCTGCCTTCGTAAAAGAAAGAAAATCCATCTATTCTATTATTATTAAACGGAACTTCACACACTAAAATCCCTTTTTGTTCCAATAACGAGCTTAGAGAAGGAATCGGGCCTCCACCTAAGTTCCATCGTTTACGAAGCTCCTCGGCTATTTCTTCGAGCGCAGTCGCTCTATCTTGCTCATTCTTTGTTCTTCGTAACAACTTTTTACACTCACTTACTGAAAAAGGATTTTTCCATTCTAATCTATCACCCAAAACATTCTCCAGCGAGAGGTAGTGATTGCAGAGTTCAAGAGCAAGCAACTGAGCTGCTTCTATATCCTTCTGCGGGATACTCCATCTGCTACGTCGAAATTTAACGTCCGGTGGGGTTACCAAAGCGCTATATGTCTCGTTCTCATTAATTTCGAGCATAGCACACAACTTTTCTTTAACTTCCGCACGTGGTTCCGCTGCATCTTTTTCATAACGAGATAGCATTTCGTGCGAAACGACCCCACCCAACATCGAACTTAACTTTCGCAACGAATATCCCTTAATAATTCTTCGATTTCGAAGTATCAGTCCGAATGACAAGCGCTTGCCGGTGGTTTCCTTCTTCACGTTGACATGAATACTACATTTGTTACATCATGTCAACTATAATTAGTTGAACTTGCCCCGATATCACGATAGAATCGGTCGAATATGAAAACAAGAGGTCTGCCGTGCCCCTAGTCCTTTGGAGTCCTCCGTCTTCGGCAAGCCGCGCCGAGACAGGCGGCGATAGTCAAAAACGGGCGTATACCGATTCTGCACAGGGCGGTTAATAACCAGCAGAAAACCCTCTAACGCATCTGGCGTTAGAGGGTTTTGAAGTTTATACCCTTTGAGAAGGGTTCGTCTCCGAGGATATGAATAAAAAACTTTGGGATATAATGCGTTATTTATAAGTTGCTTGTAAAATTAAAAAAAGGACATTGAGACGTTTTTTTACATAATCACCAGCCCCAAAAGTTGCCATAAATATAACCGCTTATCGTGGACAAGACGATGACGAGAGATACGTATATTGCCGTTTTTCTCCATCCCATTACGCCCGAAACAACCAGCATGTTGGGCAGCGAAAGGGACGGACCGGCCAGAAGTAATGCCAAGGCCGGACCTTTGCCCATGCCGGAAGAGAGCAGACCCTGAACTATCGGTATCTCTGTAAGAGTACTGAAATACATGAATGCCCCGGTAACGGAGGAAAGGAAATTGGCAAGCACGCCATTTCCTCCGACTGCGTGTTGCACCCATTCGGCGGGAATCAGCCCGGGGATAGAAGTATCACCGTGCGTGGAACCAAGCAGCATTCCGGTAATGATGATACCTACTCCCATAAGCGGTATGGTCTTTTTGGCAAAGTCCCAGGATGATAAGGTCCACTCGCGATTCGCCTCTCTTTTATCGGAGAGAAGAATCAGCGATAATGCAGCCAGCGCAACCACCATGGGGGGTAGCGGCGTGAACATGGGATCAGGAATGAATCGCAGGGATGCGGCAACGGTCAAAACGACGGCTATTGCCCCGGTATACACTTTCCATGTCGGAATACGCAGGTATTCTACCATACACCAACACATGAGCAATGCTGCCACACCTACGAGGTACCAACGATAGGTATAGGCAAGAGACCATATAGAGGAACTTTGTTCACCGGGAGCAGCCCAGTTGGCAAAGATAAGAACGGCAACCATTGCAAAAAAGAGCATGGCTGTCTGCCCGAAAGAATCGGCGGCAGTTTCTGCCTGCTGTTTTTCAGATGGAGACTCTGCTTTCTGCTGTTCTTCCCGGCGGTAAATCCAAGCCATTATCATACCAATGATGACGGAAAACCCGATGGCGCAGACTGTACGGGCTATCCCCATTTCCATGCCCAGAATGCGTGCCGTCAGAATGATGGAAAGCATGCTTATGGCTGGGCCGGAATAAAGAAAGGCCATGGCCGGACCGAGACCTGCCCCTCTCTTGTAGATGCTGGTAAACAGCGGCAGAATCGTGCAGGAGCAAACCGCGAGAATGCCACCCGATATGGCTGCAACGCTATATGAAAGCCATCGCGGAGCATGGGCTCCCAGATACCTCAATACCGAATCCTTACTGATGAATACTGCAATGATTCCGGCTATGAAAAACGCAGGCAGCAGACACAGGATGACATGCTCCTGCGCATACCATTTCGCCAGATCCAGCGTAGCATGCAGCGAAGTCCGGAATGCCTGATTATTCAAGGGTAGAAAAAAGATGGCAGTATAGATGACAACCATCCACAACAATGATTTTAGTTCTGATTTATTGTTCATGTGTCAAATGATGAGTTCGGTTATTGTTATCCACATTCCGAGAAGGAAAAGACTGCTCCCGGCAAGGATCTTCCCCCAACGCTGAAGCACCGGAAGACAACGCAGGACTCCAGCTGCCTTTTCGGCTCCTGTTACCAGCAATAGGGCGAATGCCGCTACCGGAACCGATGTTCCTAATCCAAACAGAGCTATAGCCACCCAGGCCCATGTGCCGCTTTGGATGGCAATCGGCAGAGCTGTTCCAAAAAAGAGAGCCGCACTGGGAGGGCACAAAGCCAACGCAAAGAGCAGCCCCAGCATAAAGCTGCCCCATAAGCCACTGCTTGCGAGTTTATGAGTGACTGTTTTGCCGGGGTAGCGACCGATGGAGGGGATACGGATACACTCCAGCACAACGAGGCCGGAGACGATGAGTATGGGGCCCATGTACAAAGGCAGGCTCTCCTGGAGCCAGAGTGATACGGCAGGGGCTCCTGCCAAGCCCTGGCTTATGAGCAGTCCTACTGCAACATAGGAGCAAATGCGCCCCAAAGTATAAAGCCCCGCTGCCATCAAGGCTCGATGTTGTGAGCCCACATGCCGGCTCATATAGCCGATAGCTGCCAGATTCGACGCTAACGGACAGGGTGCAATAGCAGCTGCCATTCCGGCAAGTACAAGATAAAGTATACTCATCTCGTTATATAAGCGTTAATTTGTTCTCTTACATATTGCTTGTACGCTGTTTCGTCTCGGTTCAATTCCCAGATGCGAGACAACTTTTCCCATTCCCTTCCATTTCGAATATCACGTAATATAAGGCTTTTTGTTGTAAGCCCATAGAGATTAACCTGGTCTGCATCAGCTTCTTTCTGTACAAATGCTATCCCCATCTCTATGGCAACATCCCTGGCCCATTGCTCCATGCGCCTGCATGTCGGGCAGCGTTTTCCGAAGGTGAAATACACAAGCTCTGCCGAATTATCTGCCACAACCGGTGTGGGTGTGCTTACCGGTTCAACCGGGGCTTCCTGTTGTATTTGTTTGAGCGCAGCAACAGCCAACGCGCCGAAGCCAATGAGAAGTAAAGCCGTTTTCAACCCTTTGCCCGGGGTGCTTTCCGTTTTACTTTCTTGATTTGTGGGGGATTTGCTGTTGCTATCTGCTCGTTGGCATCCGCAACCACATGAACATGTGGCGACATTCTCTTTTTCGAACTCTGTAGATGCCTGCACATGAGAAAGAGAATCCTGTATCAGCTCTCTCAGTTGTTCCACGGTCAGCACCTTTCCCTGCCGGACTATTGCTCCGTTGATAGCAATCGCAGGAGTGTTGAATATACCGGCTTCCGCTATCTCCAGCGGATTGGATATTTTCTCTATTTCGAACCTTCCCGGCAGCGTGCGTACAGCCTCTTCTGCATTACAGACTAAGGTTGTGCAACGCGTACACCCCGGACCATAGATTGTGATGTGTGTTGTTTTCATGGTTTGTATTGTGTTCATATTTGGGCAAGTCTAAAAACGAAAGTGTAAAAAGCCTTGTTTAAGTTATTTTTCGTCAGTCGACAAGGCAATTCAAGACAGTAGAAAGACAGGGAATAGCCAGACGATAATAGATGTTCTTTCCTCTTTGTTCTGCTGTGACCACCCCAGCATTCTTGAGTATATTGAGATGGCTGGAAATCGTGGATAAATCGCGCTCCGTCCCCTTGTGTAACTCGCAGACACATCGCTCTCCCGCCAACAGCATTCTGACGATATGCAAGCGAACCGGATGACCGAGAGCCTTAAAAACCGCAGATGCAGCTTCGTGCGACAGACTTATTTTTTCCGTATTGTGGCAGTTACAATTCATGGGTATCTTACTGTAAGTGTTGTGCTAAGTTCACGATTTCTGCGCGTATTTCATCGCGCACGCGGCGGTATATGTTCAGAGCCTCCGCTTCAGGCAAACCAATTGCCAATGCAGGAGGGTCATCAAAAGGAAGGTGAATGAGTTTTCCCCCGGGGTAATAGGGGCAGGCTGAAGCGGCGCGGTCGCAGACCGTCACAATCAGGTCCCATTGAATATCGCTCGGCAACTCGTCAACCGTTTTAGAAAAATGTTGGCTCATGTCCATTCCGGCCTCGGCCATAACGGCGAGCATGAGCGCATTCAAGCCATGTTTTTCTATCCCGGCAGACGCCACCTTCCACCCATCGGGGAAAAAGCACCGCCCCCAAGCCTCAGCCATCTGACTGCGGCAGGAATTACCCGTGCATAGAAACAAAACAGAGCTCATGACAAGCGATATTATACGGACACTTTGATAAATGTCAATATGTCTTTTTTGCTTTTTTTCTCCTGCCATCACCTGTACACGAAAAAAGGCTGACTCCATACGAAGTCAGCCTTTGATACACGAGAAGAGATTCGAACTCCTGACCAACTGTGTGTAAGACAGCCGCTCTACCACTGAGCTACTCGTGCGTGTGCCGGGAGTATATCAGAACGCAGAAGCATTAGCAAGCCTAAAATGAAAAAAAGTTTTGCAGGTATGACAGGCGGGGAGATTCTTTGCGTTTGCGCGCGGGTGGGGGCGTGTGGTAGAATGAGGGTGTGAGGCGAACCCTTTTCTATCCGATGCTGATGACCCCTGCCCTATGTGCTGACACGGGACAGGTGGAGCGGGAGCATTGGGATGAATCGGCTCTTTCCATCTCGCGCCAGTGCGCGGAATGCCACCGCAAGGAGTATGACCTGTGGAAAGGCAGTGACCATGCCTGGGCGTGGCGGCACCCGCAGGAGGCACTGGATGCAGCCGCTTTTTCCGGGCAGCGGCTGAAGGCGCACGGGATGGAGCTGGAGATGACCCGCGATACCCAGGGCAACTGCCAGATACGGGATGTGGCCAGCGGCAGGGTTTACACTGTGGGCGGCGTGATTGGCCGTGAACCGCTGGTGCAGTATCTGCTGCGATGGAAGGATGGCGGGTTGCAGACTCCGAGTGCGGCCTGGGATGTGGAGAAGAATGAGTGGTTCGATGTGTTCCGGGACGATACCCTGCAGCAGAAGCGAGGCGGGGCCGAGCGCAAACCGGGTGAGTGGGGGCACTGGCCCGGCCGGGGAATGAATTGGGAGTCGCAGTGCGCCTGGTGCCACATGAGCGGGTTCAGGAAGAATTACGATGTGACTGCTGATACTTTCAAGGCCAGCTGGCAGGAGCCGGGTATCACCTGCATCCAGTGCCACAAAGTTTCTGCCACACCGGATGCCGGGGATGGATGCCTGGTGGCAAAGGCAGACCGCAAGCTTACCCCGCAGCAGCACGATGACAACTGCGCCAGCTGCCATGCACGCCGCGAGGAGCTGACTGGCAATTTCCAGATTGGCGACAAGTTTGACGACCATTTCCGCCTGGAATTGCCGAAGGTTCCTGGTGTTTTCCATGCAAACGGGCTGCAGCTGGAGGAGGATTACTGCGAAACGAGTTTCCGCCTGCACCGAATGGGGCGTACCGGGGTTACCTGTTATGATTGCCATGACCCGCATTCCGGCAAGGTGAATAAACCCACCGAGAATGACGAACTCTGCCTGCAATGCCACGGAACCAACAAGGTGGTGAATGGTGTACTGGCCCCTCAGGTGGGGCACAATAAGCTTTGCGGCGGCAAGGCCATGCCCTGCATTGAATGCCACATGCCGAAAATGACCTACATGGGCCGGGACCCGCGCCGCGACCATGCCCTGCACTGGCCCGACCCCCGCATGAGTATTGAGCTGGGGGTTCCGAATGCCTGCCTGAACTGCCACAAAGACAAGGACCACGAGTGGTGCATGGAGTATCTGGAAAAACGCTACAAGGAAGAGAAACTCGGCAAATACCGCCAGCGTTTCCGCGCAGCAGGGCATGCCATGCAGGGCAAGGGCAGTGTGCAAGAGCTGCTTGCGGCATACGCGGTGGAGGAAATCCCCGCCTGGCGGGCTACGCTGCTGGGGCTTCTGGCTCAGTTTCCGCTCACCCCGGAGGTGCAGGCTGTAGCGCTGGGAGCAACCGGTGACCCTGATGCCTTGGTGCGCGCCGCTGCGGCAGAACTTCTTGGGGGAGATGCCGCACGCAAGGCTCTGGCCGATAAAACACGCAGCGTGCGTCACGCTGCCGGCTGGCGCTTGTTCCCGAATCTTCCGGTGCAGCACCCGGTGCTGCAGGAGATGAAGGAGACCGCCACCCACCAGGCAGACCAGCCAACCGGTTCCATGCAGCTGGCTATGCTTGCCTCTGCCGCAGGTGATACCGCCACGGCAGACCTCCAGTACCGGCGCGCGGTGGAGCGAGACCCCGCCAGCGTGGTGGCCCGCATGGATTATGCTGTGTTCCTTGCCCGCCAGGGTCGCCCGATAGATGCGCTGCGGCAAATGCTGGTCTGCGCGAAAGAGCACCCGCAGAATGCCGAGGTGCAGTACCGCCTGGGGCTCATTCTCATTGAGCTGAACCAGTATTCCCCCGCTTTCCGTGCCATGCAGAAAGCTCTCCGGCTCAACCCGCAGCACAGTGCTGCCCGTCAGGCAGTCGAGCAGCTTCGTCCCTATCTCCGTTAATATACACCTCTTCCCATTCCTTCCCTCATCATGGAAACTTCACACATCATCCTCACTATTCTGGCTGTCATTGTTGTTGCCATCTTCATCTTTGCGCTCTTGAAGGGTGTCATCCGTATGATACTGCTGGCGCTGGCAGTATCCGGTTCCGTAGCCGCCTGGATGTTCCTGCAGAAGAACGGCTTCACCTACCTTGCCTTTATAACTGATTCCCCGAAACCCTGGATGGTACAGGCCCTGGCCTGGGGCGCTTCCATTTTCATTCTCCTGGTATTCTTCCATGGCATGGTGTGGATTTCCCAGCTATTTAACTTCAAGAAGAAAGCCGGGCTGGGTGGCATTCTCACCACTATTCTCATGAGTCTCATCATGCTCTGGGTTACCATGATGGGCATCTGCTACTACGGCAATGTATGCCGCATCCGCTATTATCATGAGCTGGCAGAAGCCCAGATGCAGCGCTCCACCAACCCCGCTGCCGCTATGCCGGACATTCCCTGGTTCACCCGTATGACCACAGCCTTACGCTCTTCCAAAGTCACAGGCTGGGTGCAGAGCATCGACCTGATGGACAACCCCGCCCAGACCAACCTGGCCTGTCTGGTGGCATTTGGCTGCACCCTCGACGAGCCAACCTTCACCCACTTCTACAACACCCAGCTGGCCCAGCGCGGTATTCCGCAACCCACCCGCATGCTCGATCTCTTCCGCGACCCGGGTTTACGCACCATGGTCAGGGAGGGGCGCTTTGTCTCCCTGCTGGAGAATGAGCGGCTCAACACAATTCTGCGCTACCGCAATACTGAGGAAAAGATGCGCTACATTCTGTAGCGCCCCGGTTGAATATTCCATGCAAAAGCCCCCGGAATGCTGCATTCCGGGGGCTTTTGTGTATGAAACGTGCTTACTTATTCAGCAGCTTCTCCAGCAGAGCCTGAGAATTATCGGCCAGCCTGGCGGGGTCATCGAGCATGCCGGCGCGCAGCAGCGCCGTGTTGATAAGCTGATCTGCCAGCAAGGTGGCCAGGGCTTCATCCTGGCTGCGAAGCTCGGCCAGCTTCATGACGATGGAATTGTGCGGGTTGAAGGCAATCTCCGGGTGTGTCTCGGGAATCTCCTGCCCCATGGCGCGGAGATAAGCCTTGATTTCCGGGGAAATATCGCCCTCGCCCTGCAAGGCAATGGCCGGGGCACTGGTCACGCGGTCGCTGGTGCTTACCTTGCTGAAGCGGTCCTTGAACGTCTCGCTCACCCAGGTGGTCAGGCCCTCGGCCTCGGCCTCATCCAGACCGGGCTGGTCGGGCTGGGCCTCCAGCGGGGGCAGCTCAAGCCCGGCGCGGTCGATGGACTTGATTTCCTTCTCCCCGAACTTCATGAGACTTTCCACCACAAACTGGTCGCCCCCCTCGGTGAAGAAGCCCACCTCGAACCCACGAGCCTTCAGGGCATCGAGATACGGAGAATTCTCAAGCTGGCTTCGGCTGGCTCCATAGAGCACATAGATATCCTTCTGGTTCTCCTTCATACGGGACACGTAGTCCTCGAAACTGGTGAACTTGCCCGGCTCGGTGAAGGTGGACTCAAAGCGCAGCAGCTTGCCGAGTGCATCTTTGTGCTCCCAGCTGGTCACCACGCCTTCCTTGATGTAGCGGGAGAAGGTGCGCCAGAATTTCTCGTAGGTATCCGACTCGTTCTTCGCCACACCCTCAAGGTGCTTGATGAAACGCTTGGTGATGATACCGGAAACCTTGCGGAGCAGAGAATTATCCTGCAGCATCTCGCGGGAGATATTGAGCGGAAGGTCCTCACTATCCACCACACCGGCCAGGAAACGCAGCCACTCCGGCAGCAGCTTCTCGGGCTTGCTGTCAATCAGCACCTTGTGGCAGTAGAGCGATACCATAGGCTCGCAACGGCCAAAGCCCATGGCCTCCGGATTCTCCTCAGGCACAAACAGCACAGAATTGAGCACAATGGGGGCATCTGCGCTGAAGTGCATGTAGCTCAGAGGCTTGCTTTCCGTATGAGCTATGAACTGGTAGAAACCTTCGTATTCCTCCGGTTTCACATCCTTCTTGCTCTTCATCCAGATAGCCTGCACGGTATTCACATGTTCCCCATTGAAATCAATGGGGAAACCCACAAAGTTGCTGTATTTGGAAAGGATGTAGCGCGTATGATCGCCCTTGGCAAAATTCTTTGCATCCTCCTTCAGGAAAATCCTGATGCTCGTGCCGCGGGGCGTATCAGCAGCGGACTCACCCAGCTCGTAGCCTTCCTGGCCATCGCTCACCCACTTCACGGGGGAGGCGTCCGGCTGCCAGGAGCGGGTGGTCACCTCCACCTTGTCTGCCGCCATGAACACGCTGTAAAAGCCCACGCCGAACTGCCCGATGAGGTCCTGCGTGCCGCCCTGGCTCTCCTTCATGGCCTCCAGGAATTTCCTGGTGCCGGAATGAGCAATTGTGCCAAGGAACTCCACCACTTCCTCCTGGGTCATGCCGATACCACTGTCGGCAATAGTGAGGGTGCCGGCTTCCTCATCGGTGGTGATGGTGATACGCAAATCCCGCTCCGGCTCATAGATATCCGTCTGGGTAAGCTGCTTGAGGCGCAGTTTCTCCAGCGCATCGGATGCGTTGGATACCAGCTCACGCACAAATACCTCGCGGTCGCTGTAAAATGCATGAATCACAATGTCCAGCAGCTGCCGGACCTCCGTCTGGAACTGATGTGTAGTTGCCATAGTTTCGATACGAATGAAGTATGCCACCTATTCTACTGCCAACGAAACAAAGGTCAAGCGGGTATTGTGGCAGTCATCCTGCCCGGCACAGGCCCGGCGGCTCTGCGCTGCCCAAAATGCGGCAGGCACCGCCTGCATACGGCCTTTTTTATTGCCAGGCAAGCTTGCAGGTGATAGTCTAGGAATCATGAAGATTGCCATACTTGGAGCTGGAGCGCTAGGATGCTACTACGGGGCGCGGCTGGCAGAAGCTGGTGAAGATGTATGCTTTATCGGGCGCTCTGTGTATGCCCCCCTGCGGGCAGGAGGCCTGCATGTGGAAAGCGTGCACGGAGACATTCACCTGCCGCAGGTGCAGGTATGCCGCAAAGCAGAAGAATGCGGCCCGGTGGATCTGGTGATTGTATGCTGGAAAACCACCTGCAATGACCTTCTGGGCGCCTGCCTGCCCCCGCTGCTCAAAGAGAGTACCGAGGTGCTCACCTTCCAGAACGGCATGGGCAACGCAGAGGCTATTGCTACCTACGTGCCGGCAGAGCGGGTCTTCATCGGCCTGTGCTTTGTGTGCTGCATGATGGATGAACCGGGGCAGATACGCCACCTGGAAGGCGGGGATATTCAGTTTGCACCGCTGAAACCCAGCGCGGCAGGCAGCGCCCGTGCCAGGGAATTTGCTGTTTTGTTCGAAAAATCCCGCATTGTCACCAGTGCCTATGACTACGCCGAGCAGATTCAATGGTGCAAGCTCTCATGGAACATTCCCTTCAACGGTTTGTGCGTAGCTCATGGCGGCATCAGCGTCAGAAAACTCTTCACCCTGCCCGGGCAGGACGAACGCGCCCGCCTCATTATGGAAGAAGTGTGCGCCACCGCCGAAAAACGCGGATTTCCCCTGCCCATGAACATGGTTCACCGGCAGATGGAACGCACCCGGGTTATGGGAGATTTCATTCCGAGCAGCGCCGTGGACTACCTGCGCGGGCGACCGGTGGAATATGATGCCATCTGGGGGCTCACCCTGGAACGTGCCCATGAAGCAGGAGTAGAAGTTCCCCACTGGGAACAACTGGCCGCAGACATACGCCGCAGACTGAACCGAGCATGAGCCCCTGTGCCTCCAGCTTTCTGAACCGCATGCTCCGCGTTGCCGGGGCCATGGTGCTGCTTGCTGCCGCTGGGTGGTGTCTGCAGCCCCTGCGCCAGCAGATACTGCAGGCAGAAAGAGCAGCACAGCTGCAACTGCCGCCTCCGGAAAGCGGCCAGACGGATGCCCTTTCTCAGAAGCTCGCCCTGTTCGCCCTGGGAGGGCTGCGTACCTTTGCCGCAGAAATGCTCTGTGTGGATGCCACAAATGCCTGGCTTCAGCAGGACTGGCCCCGCGCCCGCCAGCGCTGGCAGCAGATTACAACCCTGTGCCCACGCCGGGGCAATTACTGGATCCGGGCCTCGCGCGACATGGCAAAGAACGCCGTGGCATGGGTCAACGGCAACGACCAGCTCACGCCGCATGAGCAGGCCGTACAGAGCAAAGCCTATCTGGATGCCGCCGAGCAGTTTCTGCTGCAAGGGATTGCCAACAACCCACAGAGTGCCCTGCTCTGGCTGCAGATGGCGGCATTCGATGAAGACCTGGCACGCCGCACCAACTTTACACGTGCCGTAGAGGACTACCGCCGCGCACTTGAGCTGGGGGCTTCCCCCATGTACCAGCGCTGGGTATTCTACAACCTGTGCCGCATTCGTGGGCGCGAGCAGGAGGCCTGGGAGCTGGGGCGCAGGCTGTACGACGAGGAGAACCACCGCGCCCCCTCTCTGCGCTGCCTGCTCGTAGTGCTGCAGAACAAGCTCGACATCCCGGAAAGTGAACGCCTTAGTCTGGAGCAATTATTCGGCTCCCGTGAGCGAGCCATCAAAAAATTCCTGCGGCCCTACCTGCACAACGACCTCCGTTTCCCCACCACGGGCATCAGGGAACTGGTGGAAAGCCAGGGGGCGGAATAAAGACTCCTACTCCTCCCATCCGGCGCGGGGATGAGCCTGCCGGTATACCTGCTGCATGCGGGTCTTGGTTACGTGTGTATATATCTGCGTTGTTGCCAGGGAACTATGGCCCAGAAGCTCCTGCACAGCGCGCAGGTCAGCCCCGGCATCGAGCAGGTGCGTCGCAAAGGTATGGCGAAGTTTGTGCGGCGAGATATGGAAGGGGATATCGGAGCAACGCAGGTATTTATCGAGCATGAGCTGCACGCTGCGGCAACTCATGCGCCGCCCCAGCCGGCTGATGAACAGCGGAGAATCCCCCTGCACGCCGGCAAGTTCCCGGTAGCGTTCCACGGCCTCCAGGGCGTAGTCACCCACGGGTACCAGACGCAGCTTACGGCCCTTGCCCAGAAGCCGGATGCAGTTTTCGCCGGGGCGCAGAGAGTCCGCATTCAGCGCCACCAGCTCACTCAATCGCATGCCGCATGAATAGAACAACTCGAGAATGGCTACATCGCGGAAAGGAAGCCAGGCCGGGCTCTTCTTATCTGCCGGAATCCGCAGTGGGAGCGAGAGCAGTTCCTCCATCTGGTGCAAGGAGAGATGCACCGGCAGACTCTGCGCCGCCCGAGGAAGGCTCACTTCCGCCAGAGGACTGGCCTGCAGCCCCTCCCGGCGCATCAGGTACTCATAAAAGGAACGCAGCGCCGCAAAGCGTAGACGGATGGTAGAGGGCTTGAGTTCCTCGTTCAATGCCTCATAAAGCCAGGAACGGAACAAATCTGCCCCGCATGCCTCCCAGGCATCAAAGGATTCACCAGCCCAGCGCCGGAACAGCTGGAGAGAACGATGATAGGCTTCCACCGTGCGGGGAGACGCATTGCGCTCCGTCTCCATATAATCAAGGAAACGGAAAACCAGAGGCCCCAATTCTTCACCCGGCGGATTCACGGAATCCTTTTTAGCACAGATATGATTGGGGAGCAAGGTGAATATGGCCGCACCCCCTCTAAAAAGCCGGCAGGCCTCAGTCAGAAATGACACCCCCGGCACCTGACATCCCACTTTTCTGCTAACAATCAGCGAACCACGGCGCAAACCGGGGCATCCTTGCCTATGCTATGATTCCCGATTGCTATAATGAGACCGGCTATATGCTGATGTACAGTGTGCTGATGTGGATACTTTTCACCCTGGCCTTCTGCCTGGCCGATTCACTATTCCGCTGGAAGACATCCATGGTGAGCGCCCTGCTGAATCTGGTGCTTGTTTCTGTGGTGTCGATGCTGGGTGCATTTGCTGCGGCAGAGCTGAAAAGCGGGCTGCTCATGAGTTCATTATTCCAGCTGGCAGGGGTATTTCTGTGCAGCATGGCAGTATCCCGGGCGGGGCAGATGCTCAGCTGGCCACGCACCTGGCTGGTATCGCTGTACTGCCTCCTTGCTTATCTGGCAGCGGGGATGATTCTGACAGGAATATTCCTGTTCCAGCACAGTTGAGCAGACTTCACTACGCGCGCGACATGAATAGTGCTTGCCACATAGGGGAATGGCATGATAGTATAGCCGCGCATGAAGTGCTCCGGCTCCATATTCTGTCTCTGCTCTCTGCTCCTGCTGAGTGCCTGCTCAGTTGCGCCCCAGGGGGATAACATACCCACCACCCTTTCCACGCGTCGCACCATACACAGGCTCAACGCCGCCCTGCAGGCCGAGCAGGAACGCGCTCTAGTGGCAGAAACAGCCGAAACAGAAGCGCTGATTAGCGCAGGAGAGGCCGAGCGAGCCGCTCAGGAAGCCCGTGAAAAAGCGCTGGCAGAGGAACAGGCCCGCATAGAAGCCGAAGCCCGCGCCGCCGCTGCCGAACAGGCGCGACTGGAGGCCGAAGCCCGTATCGCGGCCGCAGAACAGGCCAGGCAGGAAGCTGAAGCCCAGAAACTGCTTGCTGAGAAGAAGCGTCTGGAAGCCGAAGCCAGAAAGCAGCTGGCTGAACAGAACGAGCGGGAAACCAAAGCTAAAGCCCGGGCTGAAGCCATGGCAGCAGCTGCTGCACAGGCGGCAGAGGAAGCCAGACAGCTTGAGGAAATGGCAGCAGAAGCCGCGCAACGGCCCCAGCTTATGTCGAGCCGCGGCCGCCGGGGCACCCACCGCACCCCCTCCCCGGATTCCACACCCTCCGAAGCCCAGCAGGCGGCAGCCCAGGAAATGATGGCCCGGCAGGAACCCGCCGAGGTAAAGAAACCGGCCCCTGCCCCCAAGGCGCAGAAAAAGAAACCCGTGGCAGAAAGAAAGCCGGAGCCACAGCAGGAACCTGCATTCAGGCAGGATACACGCACCGCCCTGCGTAACAATTCATTTACGCCCGCTCAGGCAGATGATGACGAAGACGATTCCCCCTCGCACGCCCTGCCCAACTCGGTAGAACTCCGTGGCCTGCGTTCCCCGCTCATGCGAGGGCAGCTTCCCATGAACATCGACGGCAAGATTATCAAGAACAACTGATTATGGACACCCCTCCCCGCAAATTCGTACCGGTACCATTTGCCTACCACCAGGAGATTGAGCTCACCATCGACAATCTGTCTAACCAGGGCCACGGCGTAGGCCGGGTCGATAACTGGGTCGTCTTTGTTCCCTACACCCTGCCTGGTGAGCGTGTACGCGCCCGCATTTACCGCAATGAGAAGAACTGCTCCCTTGCAGATCTGGTCGAAGTACTGACCCCCTCACCCCAGCGTGTGCAACCGCTCTGCCCGGTATACGGCTACTGCGGCGGCTGCCAGTACCAGCACCTTGAATACAGCGCCCAGCTGGAGTGGAAAACCGCCCAGGTGGCAGACCTGCTGCGTCTTCAGGCTGGGCTGGAGCTCCCCGTACTCCCAGCCATTGCTTCCCCCCAGACATACGGCTACCGCAGCAAGATTACCCCGCATTTCCACAAGCCTAAGGAAGCAAAGGTGGGCAACATCGGATTCCTGCGTGCGGGTTCCCGCAGCGAGGTGTGCGATATCAGACAATGCCCGATTGCCATGGAGGAACTCAATGAGGCTCTGCCCGTCGTCCGCAAGGCTGTTCACCAGGCTGCAGCACAGTACAAGCGCGGGGCCACCCTGCTCATGCGAGTGAGCGAGGGCAGCGTGATTACCAACAACAATGCCGTATGCACCGAACATGTAGGTGATCTGACCTTTAATTTCCTGGCTGGCGACTTCTTCCAGAACAACCCTTACATTCTGCCCGCCTTCACCGGCTATGTGGCGCGCCAGGCCTGCGCCGATGGAGCCCGTTACCTGGTGGATGCCTATTGTGGCAGCGGTCTCTTCGCCCTTACCCTAGCCCCTCATTTTGAGAAAGTGCTGGGCGTGGAGGTAAGCGAAACCAGCGCCGACTGGGCACGCGCCAACGCCCGCAGCAACGGCATTACACACGCCAGTTTCCTGGCAGCCAGCGCCGAAGCCATCTTCGAGCAAGTTGATTTCCCGGCAGAAGAAAGCGCGGTGGTCATTGACCCGCCCCGCAAAGGCTGCGACATGGCGTTCCTGAACCAGCTCTTTGCCTTCGGTCCTGCCCGCGTGGTCTATGTCTCCTGCAATCCGGCCACGCAGATTCGCGACCTGGCAGAGTTCGATAAAGCCGGCTATGAGGTGGTGGAAGTACAGCCCTTCGACCTCTTCCCCCAGACCAAACATCTGGAATGCGTAGCCACCCTGCGTAAGAAGAAAGCATGATTGCACACATGACCAGACTCAGCCGCAGCGCTGAAGACTACCTTGAGGCTATCGGGAATTTGTGCCGGGAAAAAGGCCGGGCACAGGTGAGCGATGTGGCCGCTGTACTCAATGTGAAGAAACCCAGCGTTACGGCAGCGGTTCACCAGCTAGAGGAAGAGGGACTCATCACCCATCGTCGCTATGCACCCATTGAGCTTACGGAAAAAGGCAGACTGTACGCTGACCTGGTTATCCGCTCCCATGCTATTCTGAAGCAGTTTCTGATGGATGCCGGCGGCCTTACTCCTGAACGAGCCGAGGAAGCGGCCTGCAGCATGGAGCATATTCTCACCTTTGAGGAAATTGCCGCCATGGGCATCCGCATGGAACAGCTTTGCACAGCAAAGGAACAGGCATGACTCATTGAACAACCGGGCAGCAAATCCAATCCAATACTGCAATCATGAACGAACGTCGTCTCAGTGTCACCCATGCTCTCATCATCATTAATGTAGTCGTATTCATGGTGGGGCTCATGGTGCAGCGGGAGGCGCTGCTGGCCATTCCCTGCCCACAGGCGCCCAAAACCTCCATTTTTGAAATCATCTGCTCCTATTCCTGGTTCACCTGCTTTCTGCAGGGAGAAATCTGGCGCTTGGTAACCTACCAGTTTGTGCATGCCAATTTTGCACACCTGCTCTTTAACATGTGGGCCCTGTATTTCTTCGGTCCTGCGGTGGAAACCGCTATGAGCCCGAAGCGTTTTCTGGGGTTTTACCTCATCTGCGGCGTAGCGGGGGCTCTGTTCTCCTCCCTTCTGGCGGGACTAAACCTGTACACCTCTCTGCAGGATGACTTCATCTGCAACCAGCTGGCGGCTTATGCCGGGTACGCAGGCCATGTCCAATGCTGGGAAATGATACCCCTTGTCGGCGCTTCTGCCGCCATATACGGAGTCATGGTGGCCTGCGCCTTCATGTACCCGGATGTCAATATCTCACTCATCTTCCCGCCGGTGACCATGCGGCTGCGGACATTCGCCATCATTGTCATTGCCCTTGCCAGCGGCACAATCCTCTTCAATTTCGATAACGCCGGAGGTGAAGCCGGACACCTGGGTGGCATCATCATGGGGGCCATCATCATGAGCATCTGGAAATACCGCATCATGCACCGCCGATTCTGATTTATGACCGCTCTGTTCGATATGGACGGCACTCTGTTTGCCGGAGATTCCCAGCTGCGCTTTGCCCGTTGGATACTGCGCCGCCACGGCTGGCGCCGCCTATACCTGCTGTGGCTGTTGCCCATGGGCATACTGCGAGGGCTGCATCTCATTGATACCGAGCGTATGAAACGCGCATTTCTGGCATATGCATGGGGAATGAAGCGCGATGAACTTCTGGCCGAATGCCGCCAGTTTGTACAGGAGGAAATTCTCCAGATTCTCTACCCCCCTGTACTGGAACGTCTGCGAGCCCACCAGGCAGCGGGTGATGCAACCATCCTCTGCTCCGCCTCTCCGGATTGGTGGACGCAGATGGTCGGGGCCGCCCTGAAATTCACCCACACCATCGGCACACCGGCTGAGCTGGATGAAAGAGTGCGGCTCATGCCCGCGATTCCTGCACCAGGCAACAACAAAGGAGGCAATAAGCTCATCCGCCTGGCAGCAATGGGCATAACCCGGGCCGATATCGGTTATACCGACAGCGCCGCAGACCTGCCCATGCTCTCCATCTGCAATAAAGCTGTACTCGTCAACCCGAAACCGGATTTTGCCAGGAAGGTCTCCAATGCAGAACTCCTCACCCCGGCCAAGGGCATCCGCACCATCCCATTCACCCTGGGCTGTCTGCTCGGGCTCTGAGGCGGCAGAAAAAGAAGCCGTTTATTTTTCCAGGCGCCTCTTCCAATCGCGCATCAACACAGCGAAAGGCTCGTTACTATCAAGAGCCCCAGCGTACGGGTTCTCCTTGAACGCCCCGTTGTAGTCGCCTTCCAACAACAGAGCCAGGGCATACAGCTCATCAGGCAGACGGCCCACATTCTTCATCAAGCGAGCACCACTCCGGATATCTGCCGGGGATGACTCCGGTGTCAGATTTCTCACGCCCTTTCTCCGCATCGTCTCGTGTGCTACCATCATGATTCCGGCAGCCTCGTTCAGCACGCGGATTTCTTCTTTCTCCAGCCGGCTTATCTTGAGCTTAAGCAGCTCTTCCACCATATCAGAGCCTTGCTTGAGGCGCCCGGTCCTGAAAAGCTTGCGGGCCTCGCCCAGAGCCACACGAGATGCCCGGCGGGGAGCCGCCATGCGGTATTCATCCACCTGTTCACTCAGAGAAGTAGCCTGACAATCCTTCAGGCCCTCGAGCGTACTGGTAATCATTTCTGCCGCTTCGGCATGGCGTCCCTTGTGGACATAGCTGTCAGCCACAAGAATCTGGGCGGCCACTTTCATGATGGAATTGGGCAGCTTCGCACCTATGGCAGAGGCCGAGGTATAATCATCTTCCAGCGCCCGCACCAGGGCACACAGCTCATCAAAACGCTTGCGTCCGGCTGGGCTCACCATATCTGCTCTGGCTGCAATTTCAGCAAAGCGTTTATAGCCGTTTTCGGTTGATTTGTCATCCAGCACATCCATCGCAGTGCGAATGAAAGCAGCCGCAGCCGCCATAGCGGGGTCCTTGTCCTCAGCGGTCAGAGACGCATACAACTCTCCCGCCCTGGCAAAATTCCCGGCCCGCAGGCTTTCCTCTGCTTCCACATAGGTTGCACAGTCATCCCAATGCATCACCTCAGCATCAAGAGCATCCTGCACACGGCCGGAGGGAGTCATCAACGCCACCAGGAAACCGCAGACCAGGCCGACGGCCACACTCGCCAGGCCACCTGCCGTGGCATAGAGCTTGCGGCGGTAACGCTGAGCGCGCACCTCGGGATCAAGAGCCTTGACCAGCTCTGCCTGGGTCTCTTCAATTTCCTTCAGCAGTTCCTCATAATTGGCAGGGCGGTCGGCCAGCTCATAAGCGGTCATGTGATCCACCAGCTGGCAGAGCCTCGGGATAAGATGCGGTGCAATCGTGGATACAGACGGCAAATGGAGCTTTGCCTCCACCATCCCGGAAAGAGTCTGCGGATTACCAGGCAGAACAGTCTCCCCCGTCAGCAGGTTACGCAGAGTCATACCCAGCGCATAAATGTCGGTCTGGGCGCTCTCCGGCTCGCGGTGCAGCGTCTCCGGGGGAACATAGAAGGGTGTAGCCCAGATGACATCCTCAGTTTCCACATCTGGTTTATCTTCCAGGGAAAGGCCGAAATCAAGCACCTTAGCCTGACCTTCCGGCGTGATGAGTACATTGCCGGGCTTCACGTCACGATGCAGCAGCCCTGCCTCATGGGCAGACTGGAGACCTAATGCCACCTGGCGGATGATTTCCAGAGCATCGGCTGGCAGCAGGAAGCCGCGTTCTGCCACAATGAGCTCCAGATTGCGGCCGTCCACCAGCTCCATGGCAATGTAGAACTGCCCGCGGGCCCAGCCGGCAGAATAAACATTCACCACGTTTTCGTGGCGGACCTTGGCCATCAGCGCACATTCGTTCTCGAGGCCGGCAATTCGTTCCGGCTCATCGCGATAGGTATCGTTCAGCACCTTGATGGCCAGCGGGCGCCCCAGCACCAGGTCACGGGCGCGAAACACCACGCTCATGCCGCCAATCCCCAGAACAGAATCAATCTTGTAATTAGCCAGCATCGAATGCACAAATGCCTGATTGCCACACTGGGGACAGGAAATTTCCACATGAAACCCCAATGAGGAAAGATCCTGCGGTAAACCACACTTCGGGCATGTCCAGAGATCGTGCTGGGCCATATAAGAGAGGTGGAGATTGACGATAAGGAAAAGAGAGGATAAGCAGAAGGGGCAGAGGAAGAACAGTCAGAATCCTCCCCTGCCCCCTGGAATAGAACTAATCAGCCGAGCTTGGGCAGAGAGGCAGCAGCAACGGCCTGGCCATGACGCTTGGTCTTTTCGTCCGGCACGCAAAGCGTGATGTTGAGCTGCGGGAACTCAGCCTTGAGAACCTCGTTGGCCTTGTCGATGATAAGCTGGCCGCCGTCGCCCGTGGCTACACGGCCCAGGAACAGGAGGTTGCGTACATCGTAGAAATCTGCAAAGTAGGCAATGGTATAACCGAACTCGACACCGATAGTCTCGTATATCTTGCGGGCGCGGTCATCTCCCTCAGCCATAGCAGCCTGCACCTTTTTGAGCTGTTCCGGATAGGGCATGGAACCGAACTCAAAACCGGCACGGGGAGCCAGGCGGGCAACTGCCTGCTGAGAGAAGTACATGGCGCCTACACCCTTGTCTCTGGACCATTCGTCCACACCACCATCTTCCTGGTAGTCCACAGGAACGAAGGCCAGCTCGTTGAGCCAGGGCATGATGTGACCCTCGGGGTCCACATAACCAGCAGCCAGGGAAGTACCCATAGCAATGCCGAGCACGGCATCGTCATTCATACCCATAGCACCGGCAAGAGCGGTCACTTCACCGTCGTTCACCACTTCAAAGGGAACTTCCTTGCCCATACGCTCGGACCAGCGGTCCTTCAGGGTAGTGAACATGCCGCGGATGACATTCTGGAAGTCCTCCGGAGAGATGCCGCGGAAGAGAGACCCCACACGGGGCTCGCTGTTCACATACACACCGGCAGCAGAACCACCGATGGCATCCACCTGGGGCAGATGCTTGGCAGCGCGCAGCAGAGAATCATCCACACCTTCAAGCTGATACATGGGGTCAGTCTGGTGGTAGGGATCCCACACCACCTCTTCAGAGAACACAACCTCACCATTCACCACAGCGGCGCACTTGCGGTCAGAGCCACCCAGGTCGAAACCAATGCGGTAGCCATCCAGATTACGGCCCAGGGAAACAGAAGTGCTGTTTTCAGCGGGAAGCTCGGCAGCAGAGGCCACCTTCACCACCTGGATGGGCTGGTCATAAATCTTCTTACCAATGAAGTCCCAGTCAAATTCGCGGGCTCCGCCGGCGCAGTAGGTTGCAGCCAGCATGTCAGCAATCTGGTCATCACCAGCCACCATGATGGTGCAGCCGCCCTTCATCCAGAGCAGGAACTTGACGATGCGTTCAATGTACTGATTATTCAGGGCAATGTTCTCGCCTTCCTGGGGAAGAATCTTGCCACTCCAGCGGAAACAGGTTCCATCAAGGCGGGTCAGAGCCAGTTCCACAGTATGAGAACCGGGAGTAGTGGCCACCTTGTCAGCAAAAGCCTTATTCCAAAGCACGGGGGCCACGAAGGCCGGATCGAGTACGGGGGTGAATTTCGGTTGAATATTCATAACGTTACGCGGGCAATTATACAGCACCCGCCCCCCTGCTGACAAGTGCAAAATTGGCTCTTGGTCATAAAAACAGGCATTTCACCATGCCCGAACCATCTCAGCGCACACAGCAGCACCTGCTCCGCCTACCAGAAAAGGGGAACGCAGAGGCCGCGTCAGTACACGCGCGGCAGACGCGGGCCTAGCCCGGTGAAGATTTCCCACACAATGGTACCAGCTTTCTGCGCCACTTCTGCCACCGGAATATGAGCGCCGAACAACTCGACCTCATCCCCCGATTGCACACCCCCGGGAACATCGGTGACATCTGCCATAATTTGGTCCATAGTCACGCGTCCGAGCATGGGGCAGAAATGGCCATTAATATACAGGCGGGCGTCCTTGTTGGAAATCTGGCGATTCCAGCCGTCTGCATAACCGATACCGATAGTAGCCACACGGGTGGGACGGCTCGTCCGGAATGTGCGGCCATAGGAAACGCCATGCCCGGAGGGCAGCTCACGCACGAGCGTGACGCGGGCATGCAGGCTGAGTGTGGGGCGCAGCACGCCATCGTATATAGAGGCCATGGGAGCCACGCCGTAGAGCAACAGACCAGGACGCGCCAGGTTGGCAACGGGAACCTCATAGCCCAGCTCTCCCGCACTGGCTGCAATGTGGCGGTATCGCAGGCTGAAATGCTGCTGCAGCGTCTGCACACAGTCAGTAAAGAGTCCTATCTCGTTCTGAGTGAACGGCACATCCTCATCGGCCGAGGGAAAATGAGACATGATACCCTCTATGCGGAGTGCTGGCATATTTTTCAAGCTGGCAGCAGCCTCTCCCAGCTGGCAGGGCAGAAAACCCTCGCGCCCCATGCCGGTGTCTACCGCCACATGCAGCGGGAACTCCTTGTTCTGCAAGGCTGCCAGGCTCTGAAAATGCTCTGCTTCCTCTATGCAGGAAATGGAGCAGCACCAGTTATTCTGCACAATTTCCTCTCGTTCGTCCGGAAAAGTCGGGCCCAGAATGAAGGGAGTGGTGCGAACCCCGGCTCGCTGCAGCCGACGAGCCTCACCCACATTCGCCACACCAAAAAAAGCAATTCCATGATTATCCAGCCGGCGGGCAACCTGCTCCAGCCCATGCCCGTATGCACCGGCCTTGATAACCGGCATCAGCTCGGTATCGGGCAGAGCCTGGCGGGCAATATCGAGATTATGAGCAATGGCCTCCAGGTTCACACAGGCCCATGCACGTGCCGAACTCTCACTGTTCATGCCCAGACTCTACCACTTCATTCCCGCTCTGTCAACAGGAATGCGGCTCAGTCTCTGCATAAATCAGCCGGGCAGGCGAAGCTGGAAAACAGAAAAAAGAAGCGACGAAACTCTTGCTGATTTCAACCTAATCTGCTAGACTGGGGCCGAAGTTTCACCCTCCGCATGATTCAGCGTCTGTTCATCCCCCTGTTCCTCATCGCCGCCCTGCTGCCCGCACAGGAAGAATGGGTGGAGCTGGAAGAAGTGGAAGCCACCACCGTTGCAGAAATTTCCCAGCAGAGCCGCACCGCAGCCGAAGCCGGCGATGCCGCAGCCCAGCTGCAGCTGGCGCGCTGTTATTTTACTGGCAGCGGGGTACCGCAATCCACAAAGCAGGGCATGCACTGGCTACGTAAATCTGCCGAACAGGGATATGCCGATGCCCAGTGCCACCTGGCTGAGTGCTATTTCAACGGCCAGGGGGTGGAGCGAGACCCCAGGGAGGCCTGTACCTGGTGGGTCAAAGCAGCAAGACAGCATCATCACGAAGCCATGTACCACCTCGGTATGGCACATTTGAGCGGCGACGGGGTCAAGAAGAGTGATATACTGGGCATTGCCTGGCTGGAGCGCACTGCCGCCGCCGGGCATACAGAAGCTCTGTGCAGTCTGGGATTCTGCCGGCTGCAAGGCATAGGCGGCACCCAGAATTTTGCAGAAGCTGCGGCTCTTTTCCGCAAGGCGGCGGATAAAGGCCATGCCAATGCATCATTCTGGCTGGGATTCTGCAAGCTCAACGGCGTAGGTGGGGAGCGCTCCCCGGAGGAAGCCCTCCGCCTGCTGCAACAAGCTGCGGATGGGCTGAGTTCACCCGCTGCCCTGCTTCTGGCACATTGCTACGAAACCGGAAACGGGGTTACCGCCAATGCCGACACCGCATTTGACTGGTACTGGCAGGCCGCCAGAATGGGAAATCCGGAAGCCTGCTACCGCCTCGGACTCATGCTGCTGCATGGGCGCGGCTGCAAACCAAACAGGGAAAAAGCCCTCAAATGGCTCCGCAAAGCGGCTGATGCCGGCCACCAGGCCGCCAGCCGGCAAACAGAGGTATTACAAAACGAAAACCAGCAATGAAGCGAGGACTTGTACTGGAAGGCGGTGCCATGCGCGGCATGTTCACGGCCGGGGTGATGGATGTGATGATGGAACACGGAATCCGCTTCGATGGCATTGTCGGCGTATCTGCCGGGGCGGCCTTCGGGGTGAACTACAAATCAGGCCAGATTGGCCGGGCTATCCGCTACAATGAACGCTTCTGCAATGACAAGCGCTATTGCAGCATCCGCAATCTTTTCCGCGATGGCAATCTGTACAGCAAGGATTTCTGCTATGGAGAGGTCCCGCTGGTGCATGACCCGTTTGATTTCGAAGCATATGAGGCCGACCCTGCCGAATTTCACATTGTCTGCACCAATGTGGAAACCGGCAGGCCGGTCTATCACGAATTCAAGGTACGCGAGGACCACGAATTCGAATGGATACGCGCCTCGGCCTCCATGCCACTGGTATCGGAAATCGTAAAAATCGAAGATCTGAAACTGCTGGACGGCGGTATTGCCGATGCCATTCCTCTGCAATATTTCGAGAGTATCGGCTACACGCGGAATGTAGTCATCCTGACCCAGCATGCGGAGTACGATAAGAAGGAAAGCGTAGCTATGCCCTTCATCCGCTTCCTGTACCGCAAGTATCCGGCCCTGGTGCAGGCCATGGAGGTGCGCCACCTCATGTACAACACCCAGCGCGACTATGTGAACCGCCAGGAAGCTGCCGGCAGAGCCCTCGTCATCCGCCCCACTGAGCCCCTGCCCGTCAAGAGGCTCACCAAAGACCCCGCCGTACTCCGCGCCACCTACAACATTGGCCGCGCCACCGCCGAAAGGCGGCTGGCCGAAATCTGCAACTACCTCAGCTGACTCAGGACGGCCACAAGGAAAAGTTTTTCATTATTCTGTTTCTGCACCTTGTGAGAATGATTCATTCCACCTGTTACGCCCCCCTGCAAAACTTACCCTGATTATCAGACCGCTTTCACTCTTGTCAACATTCGTGAAATCTGGTAGGTTGAGAGCATGAGATGGCTCTTGCTCATTCTGATGACCATTCTGCTGCAACCGGCACAGGCGCTGACCATAGAAGTGCGGCACACCCATGGTGTCTTTTACCCGGATCTGAAGCAGCAGGCCGTGATGCAGATAAAAATCACCGGCGAGCAGGGCGAAACAATCAAAAAGCTGGAATTTACTGATGGCAAGACCACCAGCACCGGGGATATCCAGATAGCCCGGCTCTCTACATCCGGCAGCTGGAATGGCTACACGCTCAACACCGGCAAAGCAATTCAGGAAAAAGGAAAAATGAAGCCCGACAAGAAGGGCAGAATGTCATTCGATGTCGACATAGAAGCAGGCCCGGAACCGGTGTATTACTGGCTCAGCTATGATTTATCCCGCGGCACCAGGCGCGGTAATCTCATTGATGCCGTGTGTACCAGGGCAACCCTGCAAGATGGCAGCACGGTTAAACCCAAAGTAAAACGAGCCAAAGCCCTTGAAAAACGGGTTACCGGCCGGGTTTACCCCTTTGCCTGCCGCATCGCGCCTTACTACCGGCCGCGCTGGGTGAAGGGCTGGGGCAATGCGAAAGAAGCAGTACACCTCACCCCGGAGCATTTCAACCTCTTCACCGATCTCATCCACTTTGCCTATACTGTGAACGCCGGGGGCGATATCCTGTACCAATGGGCTGGTGAAGGCGTGGACCCGAAACAGATATCAGACGAAGCACTGGAAGAAATCAAACGTCTGCACAAGGCAGCCGAGGCCAAATCTCTGCTGCTGGCCGGATTCGCCCATATGGACGACCCCATGACCGAAGCCGTGGCAAACCCGGGTACCCGCCGCAGGCTGGCCGAAAACATGGCCACCTGGGCCATTGAACGCGGATATCAGGGTATTGATATTGACTGGGAATACCCGGACACACACGAGCAATGGGTGAATTTCGGTTTATTCATAGCCGATTTACGTGAGGAAACTGCAGGTTCCGGGCTCTCCATCAGCATTGCCGCCTCCGTCACCTACAAGGTACCGATTTTCGATGTGACCGACCAGCTGGATTTCCTCATGACCATGTCGTACGATGACATCGGGCCGCAACACTCTTCCATGGGCCGCTTCCAGGGAGATGCCCGTAAATGCCTGAATGATTTCCGCATGCCCAGGCAGCGCGTAGTCATCGGCCTGCCCTTTTACAGCAACCAGAAAGGTACGCTGAGCACACAGTACGGCTATTCGCAGATTATCAGCTGGCATCCGCGCATCAAGCCCACAGAGAATGAATTTCAATCCAGGAATCAGGATGGTTCACCCGGCCCCATGCATTCCTTCAACGGGGCTGCACTCATCACTGAAAAATGCCGTTGGATGCTGCAGGAAAAATTCGGCGGGGTCATGGTATGGGCTTACGACACCGATGTGAAGCTGAGCCACCGGGCCTCACTGGGCAAGGCCATGTATCGAGTCGTCAAGCAATCCAGATGAGACGCACTCCGCATTCTGCCCCGGCATACAGAACCGGAAAGGAAGGCCGGGCATCAATCTTCTTTCTGCTTCTGGAGATATTTCAGCATTTCTTCCCTCGTTGAGAGAGAATCTACTTTACGCCCATATCGATTATACAGCCCCTCCCTAACGCCGACATCATCCAAATACCTCAGAAAGAAGAAAAATCTGCCTTCCCTCGTGCTGGTATCATCATCATCTTCCCACCGGGCTGTGCCTCTCCGGCCCTTTTTTCCCTTATTCAGAATTCTCTCTACTACCGGCCCGATGCGATTTCTGCGGATGACCGGCAATGAGCAATCATCCGGCACATCACTCATACTGCAACCTTCGCCCAATACGACAATGCAGGCAATTTCGCTCTGTTCCTGAAACGCCTTCATGAACCGCAACTCGTGCTGATGAGCCTTTCTACGTTCCTTTTTACCTCTGCGACTATTCTTGGAAAAGGCTGAACTTCCGTACACTCCGGATTCCTTCTCGAGAACAAGCAGATAATATCCTCCTACATTTTCAGGTACCTTCCCGCTGGCATAATCCAGCCCGGCAAAAAAAGAAGCAACCAGAGACGAAGGATAGGGATAGGATTTCAATTTCCCCTCCACCAGTTCCCCGCACTCGATAGCGGGAGATAATGCAGGAACATTCCAGCTTTCGGCTTCCACAGATTTTACATATTTCCGTATCAGAGCATCAATTTTCCGCAGATTTTTTTCGGTATCTGCTACCATAAGCACGTGGTTGCTCCTCATGTACAAAAATACGCCTTCCCGGGATAAGGTAATCCCCTCATTCTTGAAGAAATTCACGATAAAGTCCCGGTTTATGTTCTCCTCTCCCCTGAAAAACTCTGTTGGAACCTGCCAGCTTCTTTGCGGGTATTTCATTTCTGTTGCCACCAGCGAAAAGCCCCTCCCTGCTTTAGAAGGCTCCTCTTCTCCCCTGCTGCTCATGAGGCAAAGAAGAGATGTACACAAAACTATCCATATAAAGCGCATACAGTCATCATATACTGACGCTGCCTCATTTGCAAGCCAATATGGAGAGATACAACACCCGTTAGAATCAATTTCTGATTGAATGAAAGAATTGCCCGCCCGCGCACGTAAATATGGGCAGACATGAACCCTCATTCCCTCATCACTACCGCTCTCTTCGCACTATTCGGGACTCAGCTTATCCCGGCAGCTGAAGTCCCCCCCGCTGTACAGGAAGTGCAGCAAGCCATCCAGGCGGGTAAACACCCTTTCTTTGCAAAGGGGATGTACCCGGACTGGTCCAGGCTCACCCCGGCCCAGGCCCGCATTGACTCTGCCGCCGCCATGGTGCTGGCACGGCATCGTCTTGACTGCATCAGCAAGCTTCGCCCGGAAGACACCTCCTTCGAAAACACCTTCCTGGCTTTTTCCCAGGCCCAGGAGGAGCTGGATATGGTGCAGAACCGCCTCTACCACCTTAAAACAGTGGCTGATGGCGAGGAATTACGCAAAGTGCAGGAGGAACTGACCCCCGAATGGAATGCCCTGGGTGCAGAAATCCTGGCCAACGAAAATCTCTGGGCCGTGCTGCGGCATGCAGCTGCCCAGCCCTGGGTCGCTTCTCTTTCCCCCGCAAAGCAGCGTTATGTGCAGCAGGTCATCGACAGCTTCCGCGACCATGGAGCTGACCTGAGCCCGGAACAGAAGCAACGCAAAAAGGAGATTGAGGACGAAATTTCACTTCTGCAGCTGCAATTCAGCAAAAATGTGCAGGATTCCATCGCCGCCTGGGAGCTCATTATCACAGACCCCGAGGCACTGGCCGGTATGAGCGCAGACTGGATGGACAAGGCCCGCAAAGATGCCGCAAAGCATGTACACGGCGATGATGCGGCCCCGGCCTGGCGCATCAGCTTGCAATCCTCCAGCTATGGAGAGGTACTCAAGCACTGCACCATAGAAGCAACCCGCCGCAAATGCTGGGAAGGTTCGCTCTCCATCGGTTCCGGTAAATTCGACAACGAACCGGTTGTTGCCCGCATTATGGAACTGCGCCGGGAAAAAGCAGAACTGCTGGGATTCAAGACCTACGCCGACCTCACAACCCACCGCCGCATGGTGGGCAGCGGCGAAAACGCCCTCCGGTTTGTAGATGACATGATGAAGAAGGTAAAGCCGGACTTTGATGCCGAATGTGCCCAGTTGCTCGATTTCATCTCTCGCCGCACGGGCCGCCCCACCACGGCCATCAACCCGTGGGACCGCTCGTTCTTCATGCGGGAAATGAGTGAGGAACTCTACCAGTTCGACAGCGAGAGCCTGCGCCCGTTCTATGAATGCAAGCAGGTGGTGAATGGTCTTTTCAGCATCTTCTCCAACCTGTATGGTATCTCCTTCACCGAACTGCCGGCCAGATGCACAGCCCCCGGAGAAAAGAAATCCCCCGTCACCATCGATACCTGGCATCCGGAAGTTAAAGTCTACGCGGTGACTGATGACCGCACCGGCCACCACCTGGGTTCTTTCTACATGGATCTCTTCCCGCGCGAAATGAAGCGCGAGGGCGCATGGGTCATGCCCTTGGGCTATGGCAAACCGGCAGAGGGAAAGAAGCCGCATACTCCCCACCTTGCCTGCCTGGCGGGCAACCTGACCCCGGCCATGGGTGACAAACCAGCCCTGTTCAGCCATCGCGATGTCGTGGTTCTCTTCCATGAGTTCGGCCACATGATGCACTGCATGCTCAGCAATACCGAATTGCAGGCTCATGCCGGCACCAGCGTAGCATGGGATTTTGTGGAGCTTCCCAGCCAGATTACAGAAAACTGGGCATGGGAACCGGAGGGTATTGCTGCTTATGGTTTCCACTTCAGCACCGGGGAATGCATCCCCGCCGAGCTGGTGAACAAACTCATTGCCAGCCGATACTTCCTGCCTGCAATGGACAATATGGGGCAGCTCTGCGTGGCAAAGCTCGACCTGGAAATGCACATGAATTACAACGAGAAGTTCCAAGGCAAGGAGCTTGATGCCGCCTCCCGCACCCTGCTCCGCGACTGGCAGATTGCCACCACCGCTCCCGGAACTTCCATCATGCGCCGCCTACGCCACTGCATCACCGGCGGGTATAGCGCCGGTTACTACTCCTACAAATGGGCTGAGGTTCTGGCGGCTGATGCCTATTCCCGCTTCCGCAACGAAGGGGCGCTGAACCGCCGCACAGGTGCAGATTTCCGCAACAGCATTCTCTCTCAGGGGGACAGCCAGTCTGCGGCGGAGCTTTACCGCCTGTTCATGAAGCGAAACCCCAACCCGGATGCCCTGCTTCAGTCCCAGGGGCTCTGCAAATAATCATTCCATACACCCTTTTTTTCAGCAAAGCGCAGAAAAACCTGCGCTTTGCTCTTTTTTAGAATAATTCTACTTGACTAAACTTGTCATAATGCTAGAATAGCCTCACAAGATAAGAAAAAAATAACCGCCCTGTTTTCTATTGAAACAGGCAAAATTCACCGGAAAGCAACTTGACTTATCAACCTGCCGGGAGTAGAATATCCGCAGGATAAGAGAGTCAGGCTGCTTCCCCCCCCGGAAAACAGCTACACTCCCAACCAGAACTATTTTTATGACAGACACAACATGCACTCAGGAATGCGCCTGCACAGATCCGTGGCAGGGCTTTAAACCCGGCGTATGGACAGATTCCATCAACGTCCGTGATTTCATTCAGCAGAACTATACCCCCTACACCGGCGAGGGCGACTTCCTGGCCGGCCCGACGGAGGACACCACCGCCCTGTGGGATGAGGTAAAGGAACTCATGAAGAAGGAGATTGAGGCCGGTGGCCTGCTTGGTGCTGATACCGAGGTTGTCTCCACCATCGTTTCTCATGGCCCCGGTTACATCGACCAAGCCCGCGAAAAGATTGTAGGCCTGCAGACCGATGCTCCGCTGAAGCGAGCTCTCATGCCCTTCGGCGGTCTCCGCATGGCCCAGAAGGCCCTGGAATCCTATGGTCTGCAGATGTGCCCGCACACTGCTGAATTCTTCGGCCGCATCCGCAAGACCCACAACGAAGGCGTGTTCGATGCCTACACCAGCGACATCCGCGCCGCCCGCTCTGCCGGTATCATCACCGGTCTGCCTGATGCCTACGGCCGTGGCCGTATCATCGGTGACTACCGCCGCGTAGCCCTGTACGGCACCGACAAGCTCATTGCCGCCCGCCGCAAGGACCTGAAGGATCGCGAAGCCGGCGCCATGACCGATGCCACCATCCGCCTGCGCGAAGAACTCAACGAACAGATTCGCGCCCTGGCCGAACTGGCAGAAATGGGCAAGAGCTACGGCTGTGACCTGACCCGCCCCGCAGAAAACTCCCGCGAGGCTGTGCAGTGGACCTACCTGGGCTACCTGGCCGCCGTGAAGGAACAGAACGGTGCCGCCATGTCCCTGGGCCGAGTCTCCACCTTCCTCGACATCTACTTCGAGCGCGACCTGGCCGCCGGCACCATCACCGAATCTGAAATCCAGGAACTCATGGACCAGTTCGTGATGAAGCTCCGCATGGTGCGCTTCATCCGCACCCCCGAGTACAACAGCCTCTTCTCCGGCGACCCCACCTGGGTGACCGAGTCCATCGGCGGTATGGGCGAAGACGGCCGCACGCTGGTAACCCGCAGCTCCTTCCGTATGCTGCAGACCCTGTACAACCTGGGGCCGGCCCCCGAGCCGAACCTGACCGTACTGTGGTCCACCGCCCTGCCCGAGGGCTTCAAGAAGTACTGCGCCAAGGTTTCCATCGAGACCTCCTCTGTGCAGTATGAGAACGACGACCTGATGCGCCCGTACTGGGGCGATGACTACGGCATTGCCTGCTGTGTGTCCGCCATGCGTATCGGCAAGCAGATGCAGTTCTTCGGAGCCCGTGCCAACCTGGCCAAGGCCCTGCTCTATGCCCTGAACGGCGGTATGGACGAAGTGAAGGGCAAGCAGGTGACCCCGCCCGCCCCGCGCTACGAAGGTGAATACCTTGAATACGACAAGGTGATGGAACTGTTCGACAACATGCAGGACTGGCTCGCCAAGACCTACATCGATGCTCTGAACATCATCCACTACATGCACGACAAGTACTGCTACGAGCGCATCGAGATGGCTCTGCACGACCCGGAAATTCTCCGCACCATGGCCGCCGGTATCGCCGGTCTCTCCGTGGCCGCAGACTCCCTGTCTGCCATCAAGTACGCCAAGGTCAAGTGCATCCGCAACGAAGAAGGCCTCATCACCGACTTCGAAACCGAAGGTGAGTTCCCCTGCTACGGCAACAACGACCCCCGCGTGGACGAAATCGCCGAGGCGCTGGTAACCAACTTCATGAACAAGCTGCGTAAGCTGCACACCTCCCGCGACTCCATGCCCACACAGTCTGTGCTGACCATCACTTCCAACGTGGTGTACGGCAAGAAGACCGGCAACACGCCCGACGGCCGCCGCGCCGGCGAGCCCTTTGCCCCGGGTGCCAACCCCATGCACGGTCGCGACAAGAATGGTGCTGTGGCTTCCATGCTTTCCGTGGCCAAGCTCAACTACGACGACAGCCAGGACGGCATCTCCTACACCTTCTCCATTGTGCCCGGGGCCCTGGGCAAGGACGAGGAGGAGCGTGAGACCAAGCTTGTCTCCCTGTTGGATGCATACTTCGCCGCCACCGGCCACCACATCAATGTGAACGTGCTGGAGCGCGAGACCCTCATGGATGCCATGGAGCACCCGGAGAAATATCCGCAGCTCACCATCCGTGTGTCCGGCTACGCTGTGAACTTCATCAAGCTGACCCCCGAGCAGCAGCGTGAAGTCATCAGCCGTACCTTCCACACCCGCTAAAGGCTGGTACAGCATCAATAGCTTCCAGACTGCCGCCGACACCCAGTCGGCGGCAGCTTGTTTTTTGTTGTCATGCCTCCTTGAACATGAAACAGAAATATGCTAGGTTGGGAACCCGCCCATGCCCCCCTCCATTTAGAATTCCCAGGCTGGAATTTCAGGCTTGCGTTCTTGCTGTTTTCTGATACTATGGCAGGCGAGTGCAAGAAGGAGCCCCCATCAATAACCCGAGCGACAGCGAGCTGGAACGGCTGGCTGCCCGCACGCGACGTAGTCTCATCATGCGCCTGGGTGATTGGAAGGATCAGCGCAGCTGGGACGAATTCTACCGCACATACTGGCGGTTGATTTATTCTGTTGCGCTCAAGGCAGGTCTGCGCGAGGATGAAGCATGGGATGTGGTGCAGGAAACCATTCTCACCATTGCCAAGCAGAGTCTCAAGGGCAGTTATGACCCGGAGCGGGGTTCTTTCAAAATGTGGCTGTGGAACGTGGCCCGCTGGCGTATCAATGACCAGTTCCGGCTGCGCGGGAAAACACCGCTTCCGGCCACTGGCACTGGAGAAGGCACCCCTGCCCGCGAACCAGTCGAGAATGTTCCCGATACTTCGAGCAATAATTTTACAGAACTCTGGGAACGCGAATGGCAGCAGAACGTGATGAAGGGGGCTCTGGAACGCGTGAAAATGCGCGTTTCCCCGCGCCAGTTCCAGATTTTTGATTACAATGTACTCCAGGGCATGAATGCAACTGAAGTGCGGCGGCGACTGGGGGTCAGCATGGCGCAGGTGTATCTGGCCAAGCACCGGGTGGGTGCCATTCTCAAGAAGGAAATTGCCTACATCCGCGAGCAGGAGAAATAAAGCTCTACACCTGCCAGATTCCCCCGCGCTGCAAGGCTTCATGCAAGGATTCAAGCACTTGCCGGGGGGTATACCCCGCCTCCCGGAGAGAAGCAATGGAACGGGCACCATCACGCTTCGCCAGGCGTTTGCCTGCATTATCCCTCAGCAGCGCATGGTGGCAGTACTGCGGCACAGGCAGCCCCAGAACGGCTTGCAAAGCCCGGTGGATATGGGTTGATTCAAACAAATCCTCACCCCGGGTGACATGGGTCACCCCCTGTGCAGCGTCGTCGATGACAACAGCTAGATGATAACTGGCCGGAAAATCCTTGCGCGCCAGAACCACATCACCATAAGCCACCGGCTCGCAGCGCTGGGTTCCCCGGTGCATGTCGTGCCAGAGCGGGCAACCAACCAAATCCTGCACGCGCTGCATATCCAGACGCCAGCTGTGGGGGAGCCCAGCCTGAAGCTTCTCTTCCACCACATCCGGCGGCAGGCAGCGACACGTGCCGGGATAGAGATAGCCCAGCGTTGCATGAGGAGCCCGCCCCATTTCGGCCAGCTGATTCCGGATTTCCGTGCGCGTGCAGAAGCAGGGATACAACAGGCCCATGCTCCGCAACAGCCCGAGCACCCGGCGGTACTCATCGAAGCGGCGGGTCTGCACCATGACCTCGCCGTCAAAGGAAAGCCCCAGCCACCGCAAATCCTCATACATGAGCTGAAGAAAGGCAGGATTCTGCGCCCGTTGGTCAATATCTTCCACCCGCAGCAGGCATTGCCCGGCATGGGCATCTGCCAGGCGGCGAGCCTGCAGGGCAGCCAGCAGATGCCCCACATGCATGGGGCCGCTGGGGCTGGGAGCAAAGCGTGTTGTGACCATCTGTTTCTGATTCCGGCTATAAGCCCCCGGGCGGCAAAGCCACGCGGGGGCTGAAATGATGCTTGGAAAGGACGCGTAGCTTAGAACTTCGCTTTCAGAATAATCTCCGTTACGCGCCTGGCCCCTTCCCCAGCCATGGTGGAACGCGGATACAGGCACTGGGCACGGTAGTAGTTGGAAAGCGCAGAACCATATTCGCGGCTGGCTTCACTACGCTTAGCCTTATCCAGCGCCTGCGTGAATTCGTGGGCCCCCTGGGCATAGCGGTTCAGAGCATCGCGATACTTGGGGTCTTCCTTGTAGCGGGCATCCTGCTCGCCACGCTCCAGCAGCATTTCGTATGCCATGCACGGGCCCATCACCACGTCCTGCTGGGCTGCGACATCGAGCTGGGCAAGCATGCCGTCAATCGTGCCAATCAGCGTAATGGCCTCCTTGTACTGCTGCTTGAGCTCAGGGTCAATCGCCACCACTTCGAATTTATCCTGTTCGTTATAGATAGTGCGGTATTCCTTGCGCCCGATCAGCGTCCGGAATTCATCGCGCACAGGGTCCTGGTTGTCAATCTTCTCCAACTCTGCACGGCCCTTGGCAATGTTCGGATTCTTCGGCCAGATCTTACCAGCTTCCATAATCTCGGCATTGAAAGTGGCATCATCACCCGCCTTGAGAGCCTTGGCGGCATTACGCAGGTGCATATCACTCTGCGCCTTTCTGCCGGCACAATAGCTGGTGAGCATCGAATCGTCAAAATCCGGGTCGAGCGCCTTCATCTTCGAGGCAATTTCCTCCAGCGCACCATAATCGCGCGCATTCAATGCCGGGAGAGCCTTCTTACGCAGCGTCCAGTATTCGGAAATACGGCGGCGGCCCTCTACCGGGAAAGTCTGCACACTCTCCATGTATTCACCCACAGCAACGGCCTGGATGAGACTGTTTGTGGCTTCGCCCAGCTTGTTCTGCGCCAGCATGTTTGCCACTGCTTCCATATTCTGGTCCACATCACGGCGCATGTTGGATGCCATGGTTGCCATTGTGCCGATGGTGGGGGGCAGACCCACACCGCCCTCAAACATCTGGGCGGCCTGGGACTCACTGTCCAGCTTCAGCGTGGTATCACCATCGCTGAAGATATGGCGGTAGGTATGAGCGCCAATCAGGGCATGATTATAGCGGCGCTGCATGAGCATGGATACAATCGTGCTCTGGAAATTGATTTTTGCCAGCTCAAGAGCGGCCACGTTTTCAGCGGCATTCTTGATGCCGGCCGCCTCCAGCGTGCTGATTTTCTTGGTATTGTGGGCAATGGTGAATGTGTTTGACACAGCAGGTGTGCCACCGCCGCCATTCTTTGCACCGGCAATGTTGTTAGCCTTCTGCACGCGGTTGGTATTGCGGGAGGTCAGCAGGTTGGTCTTCAGCACCAATTTGTCAATTTCCTCCTGCATTTTCTCGTTCTTGCGGTTGCGGGCGCGGTTGGCGTACTGCGCGGCAAGAGCACTTGCCATGGCACTGGCCAGCGAACCGGATTGACCGCCATCACCCACGTAATCATTGAGCTCATACAGACCGTTGGCAATTTCCACCAGGTTCTGACTACCGACCTCACGACGCGAACGGGCGGATTTCTGGGTCAATTTCAAAACAGAACGCATCTTCTTGCGGTACCTCCGGGCTTCGGAGCTGTCATCCGGGTTCTGCAGCAGGTATTTCTCAAAGCGTGCACGCACCACGGCATTGTTACCCACATCGAACTTGGCACCATTGTAGCTCATTGTGTCGCCAGAGGGGTCAAGCAGGGGCATCTCCATACCCAGCAGCTGGGGATTGGGAGTCTCGCCGCTGTTGGGGTCCACGTAGGATTTACCCACGTTGGGCACATGCTCCATCTGCCCGGTCTGCGGCTGGTTCATCTGCATCATGGGCTGCTGGGCGCTCCCGGCCTGGCGCTGCACATCTGCCGCAGAGAATCCGGGTTTCTTGGCAGAACCAAGCCCCTGGGCAGAAGCCGGTGCAAGAGTCATCACGCCGCATACCAGCGGCAGGAGAGATATATAGGAAAATGATTTCATGGCTTTACTCGGTTTCCACTTTTTCAACAATCATTACACCCTTGACCTCATGGCCACCATCATCCTGACCATTGCGGCAGGCCACATGAAAGACGAAGGTATCACCACGGGTCAGGTTCACGCGCCCCGTCACACCGCTGCGAACCAGCAGAGGCAGTCTTTCCTGCTTGTTATTGGGCAGGGAGACGGCCACCAGGCGGTCATTACCCAGGGTTTCGATATTCTCCACACGGGCAGAAAGGCGGTAGGTATTACCGGTGAGGCGAGAGGCATCCTGCCGGTAATCCGCAATGCTGAAGCGGGAATCAGCCGTTTCCTTCTGCTCCTCAGAAGGCTTCATGACCATAGCGGCTCCGATGGCCAGGGCCAGAACCGCACCACCGCCACCCAGTACGAGCGGCAGCTGTGATTTCTTGTTTTTGGAAGAGCGACGTTTTCTTGCCATAATGTTTCAGTTGTAAATTATTCCCAGCGTGTGCGACGCACGCCGATATAGGTGAGGATGATACCGAATACCACATGCCCCAGCAACACAGCCAGACACGGGATACGGCTTGCAAAAGAAGTCTGCACAATGCTGTTCACCGCCTTGAGCACCTCCGAATCCAGGCCGCCATTCACGCTGCCGCTCCATGCCCAGTAGGCAGAAATGAAGGGCTGGGTAAAAGTTTCCACAAAGTCCGGCAGAGCCAGCACCGCACCGGAAAGCGGCAGCTGGAAGCCCACCAGATAAATGCTCAGCAGAGATGCCTGATCCGGGGTCTTGCAGTTGGCAGATATACCCAGGCACATGGTTGTCATTGCGGCATTTGCCAGCAGCAGGAAGATGAGGTGGTTCATGATATCCCCGCGCAGCGGCCAGCAGTACTGCACAAAGGCAAACATCCAGATACTCTGAATGAGCACCAGCACACTCAGGAACACAATCTTGGAAGCCAGATAGGCGGCAGGGCTTGTACCGGCAAACTTCTCCTTCTCCATGATGAGGCGCTCACCGGCCACTTCTCGTGAGGAATTGTTGGAGCCCATAAGCCCCAGCAGAATCACCTGGAACATGATGATACCCGAAACCGCCGATCCCACACGGGCGCGAACTTCTGCCTGCTCCTGCTGAGCCTGCACTTCTGCCGCCAGGTCTGCCCCCATGCTGTCCGTAAGCTGCAGAAGCTGCTCCTGCCCTTTACTGGAGAAGAGCGCAACCAGAATCGGGAACACCACAATCATGGCCACCTGCAGCCAGAGCTGCATGCGATCGCGGAACAGAATGGTAAACCGGCGCTTGAGCAAGGTGGTGAACTGCGCCATGAAGGAAGGCTGGGGTACTTCCTCCTCTTCCCCGCCCCGGGGATTCGGCAGTGGCGGCTGCAACCCAGCCGCAGAGAACTTGGCCAGATGCTTGCGTTCCAGGCGCTGGTAGTAATCCACCCTGTGCTTCAGCCAGCTCTGGCGCCATTCATCGGGCTCGCGCATGGCCAGTTTCGGGTACACATTCTCAAAATCCTGCTCGCCAAAGTAATGCACCATGGTTTCAGGCGAGCCGTGGTAAGCCAGATTGCCGCGCACCATCACAATGATGCTGTCGTACAACTCCATCTGGGCCAGGCTGTGCGTTACCGAAATGACAATACGGCCGTCCTTCATGCTCAACTGGTGCAACAGCTGCACAATTTCGCGCTCGGAACGGGGGTCCAGACCACTCGTCACCTCATCGCAAAGCAGAATACGGGGACTGCTCACCAGCTCCATAGCCAGCGCCAGGCGGCGCTTCTGGCCACCCGAAAGCAACTTCACCGGGCGGTCGGCAATCTCGCTCAATCCGGTTTCCTGCAGAACATTGTCAATAATTTCATCCAATTCCTCATCATCGGCATCCACACGCAGGCGCGCCGAGCTCTCCACATTCTCATCCACCGTCAGTTCTTCATAAGCAATACTGAACTGCGGCACATAACCTATTTCATACGGCTCAAAATCACCATCTTCCGCCAGGTCCCGTCCCTCCCAGAAGAATGTGCCGGAGGTCGTTTCCTTAATGCCGGCAACGGCCTTCAGAAGTGTGGTCTTACCACAGCCGGAAGGGCCCACAATAGCCGTGAAATGGCCGCGCGGAATGCAGAAATTCACATCGCTGAGCAGAAACAAGCTCTCCCCGTCATTATCAACCTCTAAACAGATATTACGTGCCTCCAGCATGATTATTATGGTAACTGTTTTAGTTTACCATAATAATCCAGCCGTTGCAAGCCCCCAGATACCACATTTACGCTTTTTACGCGCAGCGAGTTTGGTTTCTGTGGCATACCCCGACGGGCAGCCGGAGCAAGGATTCCTTACGAAGACTTCTTATCAGGCAGCAGGCGGGTCAGAATATCGTGCAGCTGCTCATTGCCATAGCACCCCGCCCCGCGCAACTGGGCAGACTGTTCCTTCAGCGGCGGAGTCAGGGCGGCATACATTTTCTTCAACTCCACAAGGGCCTCAGCTACACCTTCCGGGTCATCATCGCAGTACAGATGCATGCGCTGCGTGAGCGATTGATACCGTGCACTGATACTCAGCAATTCCGCAGGCACAGGCTCAGCGGTTCCGGCATCCTTCACACCGGCCAGCAAGCGGCCCACGCGCAGCATCAGCTCACGCTGCTCAGCCGTTGCCAGGCGTATCTGTTCGGCAGAGTCTGCATGCTTCTGGGTCTCGTCACTAAACCCGAGCTTGAGATACGAATGCAGCTCCGGCGTGTCTGACACACCCGGCAGCAACCTGACGCGATGATACAGCTCCAAATGCCGTTCCTGCTGCTCAAGAGTAATAAAGCGGAAATGACTGACAAGCCCCGTAAAGCCATCCACATCACAGAACCGCAGGTTCTTTTCGTCCAGGTGGGCCTGCAGAGCCACCCGGAGCGCATCTATATCCTTCCGTGCGTCCTGATTCTGAGTGGTCAGCCGGGCAAGGGCCTCCACACGCTCAGCCGAAGTTCCAAGCAACTCAAGCGCCTGCACCCGCTTGTACAACGCCTCATTATAAGCTACAGATTTTTCCAGAATATCGCGCAGCGCCGCATGCTCCACCGATTCATCCTTCACCGGCAGAGTCTCATCAGGCCGGGAAGGCAACGCAACATGCCGCTTCCGCCTCTGCCCCCACACCGCACCGGCCGCACCTGCAAGCAACAAGCCCGCCACAATCCCTGCTACACTTTTTCCTTTCATCGTGAATTCTGCGGCAGCACCCTGCCTTATCGCATAGTCTAGCGCATCCTCCACCGCAGCGTCAAGTTCATTTCCTGCTAGCTCTGTCATTGTTC
>JAEIGA010001302.1_pt1 | contig 38799 bp, 62 predicted proteins | sample 9270691 | NCBI WGS metagenome assembly JAEIGA01 (sample SAMN17057246, study PRJNA624740) | gut metagenome | biome: biome; isolation source: fecal sample | host: Bos grunniens | place: China: Xizang | collected 2019
ATAATGGAAACTTACAGAACTGTGAGGTAGAAGAAAAAGATAAAAACGAAGATTGATGACCTTCGGGTATTTGCAATAGGGCTTGAATGCATGGGAGATTCAGCACACGCAGAGGACGTAAGACAGGCAATAGATATTATGCACAAGTATCAGACCATGCAGGAAATATTAGAAAGAGTATGGAATGGACCTGCTTGTATGCTTGATGAAGCAGAGTGTCTAAATCAGATAATGGAAACTTACAGAACTGTGAGGTAGAAGATAAAGATTAAAACGACAGTAACCGAGATTGAATGCACTGCAAATGAGTTAAGGCAGAGCAATGCTTTATCAGATGGATTCTACAATATGCTCAGAGGATGTTTTAACAACATGAACTCTGATTGCGCAGAAGAGGAAGAAGAGGAAGAACAGGAGAAGGAAAATGGATAATTGCGCAAGATGCACACACGCTTTATGCGGATACGCAGAGGGATATAGCAGTAAGGAATGCGGAATGAGTGGACCTAGGGGCTTCAGCTACATTGAGGATTGCAAGATGGAGCGAGACGAGTTCTTCAGCGGCGGAGAGGATTGCCCCGACTTTGAAGAATATATCCCCGACTACGACTAAACTTCCGTCATATAAACCCCACATCATGTGTTAATATGATAGTGGCTCAAGTATACAGAAATCATTTTCTGCTATAACAATTCCTCGAAGCGTCATCGACCAACCCCGATGGCGCTTTCTTTATGGAGAATGTATGGAATACGTACCAAGTTACGAAAACTTTTCACAGATTACCAACGCGGCAAGAAGCACGCACAAGATTAAGAAGTTCACAGAGATCAGCTCGGACGTTGAGGAGTTTATAGTACTCCGGCACGACATTGAGTTCGACATAGAGAAGGCTCGCCAGCTCGCAGAGATTGAGGCAGACCTAGGAGTCGCTTCAACCTACCTAGTTCAGATAGGGAGCGCGGCATACAACGCCTTTAGCGACGAGAATTTAGCTCGATTAGAGCGGATTATAGAGCTTGGACACGACGTCGGCCTGCATTATAGGCAGAAGGGCGTCGGATTCTACGAGGAAGAAGAACACATAAGACAGGAGCTTATAGCCCTGAGGCTGATGCTACCGAAAGCCAGCATGGTATTTGGTTGCCACAGACCCAAGGCAGGAACGGCATACGACAAATATATGGTAAACGGAGCGATTAACACATATTCGGCTCCGTTTTTTTATAGGACAGACAAGCCCGAGCAGGCCGCAACTAGGTATATAAGCGACAGCAAGTGGCGCTGGAATTACGGCAGCCCGAATTATCAGGTATTTAGGGATTTGCCTAGGATTCAGCTTTTGACACATCCGTTCCAATGGTCAGCAGGAGCAAACGGCATGGGAATGACCTTTAATGCGATTTCACTCCTGCATAGGATGGAGCTGACAGAGTGCTTTGAGAATGAGTATGAAAGGTATGCAGAAATAGAAGAATGAGCGACATGCAGAAATGGAAATACAGACCCTACTCGGTGAATATCGAGACCGTGCAGGGCTGTAATAGGCGTTGCGAGTTCTGCGGAACAATGGGGATGGAAAAAAACCTGCATTTTGTAGAGCTTAACACAGTTCAGCACACGCTGAACCTTTTGCGCGATGCTAGATTTAAGGGCTCAGTAAGGCTTGCCGCACACGGAGAGCCGACACTACACCCGAAGATATGCGACATAGTTAGACTGATACGCTTCAAACTGCCAGATGTTGCCATAAATCTTTTTACCAATGGGACAGTTATCGAGAAAAAGCCCGAGCTAGTTGACGGGCTTTTCCGAGCTGGCCTGAACAATCTGATAGTTGATGAATATAGCGACCATTTAGTAGGTCAGTTCATTCTGCAGGATCCGATATGCAGGAAGTATCAAATAGAGCGAGAAGGAAAAGGCGTCGAGCTGATTTCCAAGGACGCCAAGGCCAAGAGGATTTGCATTGTTCCGCCGATAGACGGAGACAAGAACAGCATGAAGCGCCAGCTTTGCAACCAATGTGGAGCCGCGCTACCACCCCTCAAAAAACCTCTCTCTAAAAGGTGCTCAGTGGTTTTCAGAGAGCTTACAATCCGCTGGGACGGCAACGTCGCAATCTGTTGCAACGACTTTAGGGGATATTACAAGGTCGGGAACATTTTGCAATGCCACAGCCTAGAGCAGATATGGTTCCACAAGAGATTCGAGGCCGCGAGAAGGATATTGTTCCAATCGGATAGGAGCTTCTTCCCTTGTGATGTTTGCGATGTATTACCCAATAGGCCTGGTCTACTTCCGAGCATGGGGAAAAAGGTTCCCATGGAAGAACCGACAGCCGAGGATTATGAAATCGTTAGGGAGCGCACTGAGCCCCTAGCGGTTATAGAAAAGAGAGTGTGGGAATGAGGATAGGAATACCTAGTTATCAGCGAGTTGACAAGCTCAAATCGCTTGAAACACTAGAAAAGATGGGATTCACCAAGGCTGATATAGTTATATCCACGCAGACCAGCGAGGACTACGAGAAATACCTTAGGGCATTTAGCGACAGAGCCACGGTGATTTACAGAAAAGGCACAAACGATAGCATGAACAGGAACACTTGCCTAGATTACTTTGACGAGGGCGAGGACTTCCTTTTGATTGACGATGACATTAAGGAGTTCTGTGGGCTTGAAGTTATTGGCGACAAGAAGATGCTTTACCCGATTAAGACCAAGGCGAAGCTGGAAGCCATAGCTAAGAAGCAATTCGCATTCTGCGAGAAGCACAACTCGCCGATATTCGCATGGTACGCGGTCGAGAATGCCTTTTTCATGAGCAACACAACAGACTTAAGGAACATCCTAGTAGGAACGGTTTTCGGAATACGCAATAGGTCAGACGTTAGGTTCAACGAGGTATACGACCTCAAGGGCGACTTCGAGATATCGCTCAGACTTATCGAACGAGGCTTTAACGCCGTTAGATTCAACGGCTTTGTTGCAAAAGCAGACCACAGGAGCGCAGGCGGATGCGAGAGCGCAAGAAAAGCAGGCCACAACAGGATAAGGTGCGAGGCTTTGCTGAACAGATATCCAACGCTAGTGGTTCCACACCCTACAAGGGCTGGAGAAATTAAGTTTATAGGAGATACGGGGAAACGAAAATGAAAAGTAAGGTAATGCTATTATCCGAGATCATTCCAGCGGACTACAACCCTAGGGTCAAGCTGGAAAAGGGCGACACGCAGTACGAAGCCCTCAACAACAGTATCGAGAGGTTTGGCTTAGTAGAGCCGCTTATAGTGAACGAGCGCAACAACGTGCTCATAGGCGGACACCAGCGCCTCAACGTACTTCTCGCTAGGGGAGAGACCGAAGCAGAGGTCATTCTAGTAGACCTCGACGAGCAGAAGGAGAAAGCCCTGAACCTAGCACTCAACAAGATAGAGGGCGAATGGGATTTCGACAAGCTCGACAAGGTTTTAGGGGATTTGACCAAGGACGATATTAGGTTCACAGGATTCACCGAGGAAGAGGTCTTCGGTGCTTACGAAGAGGGCTATTTCGACGATTTACCTGAGGAGTCTAAGGAGAACACGGTACCAAAGGAAAAAGCTCCGTCTGAGCCTTCAGATGGGTTTATCATATACCTCAGCTTTGCAGACAGGGAATCAGCCGACGCATGGCTAGAGGCAGAGGGAACGGGCAAAACTGCGAACAGCAGGAATGTCACAATCAAGATGGTAGGTACACAGTATGCTTAAAGAAATTGATGTTAAGAAGCTTAAGGTCGCTGCGTACAACCCTAGGGTAGCACTTGCCGAGGGTAGCGCAGAATGGGAAAAGCTCAAGAAGAGCATTCAGGAATTTGGAAACGTAGAGCCAATCGTTTGGAACGAGCAGACAGGCAACGTCGTAGGCGGTCACCAAAGGCTGGCCGTGCTAAAGAGCCTCGGATATAAGAAAGTAGAATGTGTCGTTATTTCTACTTCAGAGGCCGAAGAGAAGGTTTTAAACCTCGCCTTAAACAAGATTAAGGGCGATTGGGATTACGACAAATTAAAGGCCGTTCTTGCTGATTTCGTGGGTGATAATGTAGATTTCACAGGATTTGGCAGAGACGAGGTTGCACTGTATTTGGCACAGGACGAGACAACCGAGGGAGATTTAGGAGATTACGAGCCCGGGGAAGAAGATATTTACTCCAGCTATGTTGTCACGCTGAAATTCGACCACAGAGAAGATGCCAAAGCATGGATTGACGAGAGGGGATACGACGCGGTAGTTAGGGAGAACGCAGGAACTACCGTAATAAGGATGGAATGAGCTTATCACAGAATTACGGATCACCTAGGTGGTCTCAGGAAATAAACGATTGTTCAATGCCAATGAGCATGGACACATATAGTAAGTGCGCTTACAACTGTATGTATTGCTTTAGCTATTTTCAGAAGTCGCACATCATGAACGATTACAAGGTAGGGAACGTTAGGAGCGTCAACCCGAAGAAAGTTATAGACCTATTCGAGAAAGCTAGGGCAAACAACAGAAGAGAGGCCAGCGCCAACCAACTGCAGTTCTTCCCGTACATTCAGAACAGAAGAATTATGCAATGGGGCGGCCTTGCGGACGAGTTCGACGAGTGGGAGCGCAGACACGGAGTAACACTAGAGCTCCTTAGGTACTTCGACAAGATAGATTACCCATTGAGCTTCTCGACTAAGGCGGCATGGTGGACAGAGGACGAGCGATACATGAGCCTCTTTGCCAAACACGCCCACAACTGGCACATTAAGATTTCCATTATCACGTCAGATGAGGAAAAAGCTAGGATAGTCGAAAAGGGCGTACCGACACCCGAAGAGAGATTTGCCGCAATCAAGCGCCTTACAGACATAGGCATTCATGTAACTTTGCGTTTGAGACCCTACATCATAGGGGTTTCAGACGATTACGCCGAGACCATCAAGAGAGCGCACGAAGTAGGCGCAGATAGCATGACAACAGAGTTCTTCTGCATGGAAAGCAGGGCTCAAGAGGATTTGAAAGACCGATACCGAGAGATTAGCAAGGTATGTGGCTTCGATATTTACGAGTTCTACATGAAGAATTCCTATCAGGCTGGATATAAGAGGCTCAACAGGAAGATAAAAGCCCCGATTATACACGATATGCAAAAGATAGCACACGGCTACGGCATGAGATTCCACGTAAGCGATTGCTTTTGCCGAGAGTGCAACGACGCTATGAACTGCTGTGGGGTTCCGCCTGAATGGAACGCCAGCCAGCACGGACATATAGGCAATGCAGTACTTATTGCCAAGGAGAAGGGCGAAGTACATTGGAGCGACATAGCAAGAGACGCAGAGAAGTATTTTGCAGACTTCGACTACATAGACGCTAGTAGCTTCAACACAGGCTCAAACAGGAACAGAGCGCTTATGCAGGGCGTAAGTATGGCTCAGTATATGCGGAACAATTGGAACAATGTTAAGTCGGGCACTAGCCCAGCAAAGATGTACGGCGGAATATTAGTTCCAGCTGGCAGAGATCAGCATGGAGACGTCATATACCGCTACGCACTAGGGGAACGAAATGGCAACGAAGAATAAAGGCGGAAGGCCTAACAAGAATTTTGACAGAGGACAATTTGAAAAGCTCTGCGCTATGCAATGCACGGAACAAGAGATATGCGATTGGTTCCAAACTAGCGACAAGACTTTATCCGAGTGGTGCATACGAGAGTATGGAGCGGGTTTCTCCGAGGTTTTCAGGCAAAAAAGAGGCACAGGAAAGATAAGCCTCAGAAGGACGCAATTTCATTTAGCAGAGAAGTCTCCGGCTATGGCCATATGGTTAGGCAAGCAATACCTGGGCCAGCGAGACGAGGTCGCAATAGACAACGGCAACAACGAGCTTATGCAAGCGCTCACAGACCTAGCACGGAAGAGAATGAATGATTGAGTTCAGCCCTAAACAGGCGGACTTCATCACGGCTCCCTACGACCACACGCTGGATGTATGCGAAGGTAGCCCGAGAAGCGGCAAGACATTTGCGGCAACAGCTAGGTTTGCCATGCACGTCTTAGCCAGCAGAGACACCAATCACCTAGTGGTTGCATACACAGCAGAGCAGGCGTACCGACTTATATTTGAGGGCGACGGATTCGGCCTGCTACATATATTCAAGGGTAGCTGCAGAACATCACATGACGACGAGGGCGCACACCTTATAGTGAAATGCCCCAACGGAATCAAGAAGATATATTGGAAGGGCGGCGGAAAAGCCGACAGCCACAAGACCATCACAGGAATGAGCTTAGGCTCGGTGTATTTTTGCGAAATAAATCTCCTGCACATGGATATGATTCAGGAGTGTTTCAGGAGAACGTACGCCGCCAAGGACAGATACCACATAGCAGACCTCAACCCTCCTGCTCCTCAGCACCCCGTAATTACCGAGGTATTCGAGGTACAGGACACACGATGGTTGCATTGGACTTGCTACGATAATCCTGTGCTCACGCCCGAGAGATTGGAAGAGATAAAAGCGGCATGTAGCAAGAGCCCGTTCCTTTACAAAAGGGATTGGCTAGGAGAGCGATGCATTCCGCAGGGCGTTATTTACTTCATGTTTGATATGCAGAAGCACATCATCAGCTATATCCCTGACACGTGGACAGTGACGGAAATGTATTTCGCAGGCGACGGCGGAACGACAGACGCGACCAGCATAGGCTGTTACATCGTTTGCGACAGAGCCAGCGCATTCACAGGCCGACACGATTATGTCCTGCTTAGGGTAGGGAATTGGTATTACGACCGCGGCGATATGGCAATGAGCGACCAAGCTAAGAAGATAGTAGGAGAGTTCATTCCATACATGCGGCAGAAATATAGGCAGAGAGAATCGGGGATCATGATTGACCCAGCTTGCAAGGCTTTAAGACTAGAGATTGAGAAGCTGGGGCTTACGTGCGGTAAGGCAGACAACAACGCCCACGACGTTAAGGGCGGCTCAAAAGGCCTCAAGGTAGGTATAGAAATGCTTCAGAGCGCCATAAACGACGGCAGATTCTACTGCATAGACGACGATAGGTTTTCCCTAGCTCCATTCATCACGGAGATAGGACTTTACTGTGTGGATGAGAAAACGGGCAACCCCGTAGACGCATACAACCACGCAATGGACGAGACAAGATATGCTCACAACTATTTCGCCAAGAGCTATGGATATTGGGGATAAGAAAACATGGGAATCTTCGAGAGGTTTAAAAAACTTATGACAACAGTGAGAGATAGCGTTCAGATAGCAGGCGCCAACACAAAAATCGCTAGGGAGTTCAAGGATATCTTCGAGATAGGCGGAGTACCAGCGTTCAACGAGTTTTACAACTTTGGCATATTTCCATGGAAGTGGATATACAGAGGATATTATAGCGCTTGGCACTTGATTAAGGCACCAACAATAGCAGACCCCAACGCCAAGAGGAAGATGGCTTACCTCAACCTAGGAAAAGCCCTGTGTTCAGAGCTCGCAGGAATGGTATGGACAGACCAAACAGACGTCAACGTATCAACCAACGGCGTAGGCGAGGAGCAGAGAGACGTACTTGCCGAGTTTGTAGCTCACGTATTGGAAGAGAACAACTTCAGCGTGAAGATGGCCGAGGCCATAGAGCAGGCGGCGGCTCTCGGCGGAGAAGCCCTGAAGGTATGGTACGAGGTCAAGCACGACGAGAACGGGACCGAGATTCCCGATAGCGGCAGGATAAAGATAGGCTACTGCATGGCAGACCAGTTCGTACCAACCGCATGGGACAACGCAGAGATTAGCGAGGGCGTATTTATTCAGAGAATCGCCAAGGACGGATATTATTACACTAGGCTGGAATGGCACAAGTGGAACGGCCTAGCCTATGTAATCACCAACGAATTATACCGCTCAGAGATAAACAAGAACGGAGCCAAGGAAAGCCAAGACATACTCGGATATAGGTATCCACTAAACACCATCTATCCGTACCTCAACGAAATGACCGAGATCACCACGATTGAGAAGTCATTGTTTAGCTACTTTAGGACTCCGACAGCAAACAACATCGACGACAACAGCCCGTTAGGCGTTTCTGTTTACGGCAACGCAATGGAGACCCTGCACGCGCTTGATATTGCATTCGATAGTTTCGTTAGGGAGTTCAGACTTGGCAAGAAGAGAATCATAGTCCCGGCTAGGATGATTAAGACCGTCTTAGACCCCGTCACAGGCAAGATGATAAGATACTTCGACGCCACCGACGAGACCTATGAAGCTCTTAGCACAGACGACCCCGACAGCTTAAAGATTCAGGACAATAGCGTAGAGCTTAGGGTTGAGGAGCACGTAGCAGGCATAAACGCTTTCCTCAACATCTTTTGCCTTCAGGTAGGGCTCAGCGCAGGAACATTTAGCTTCGATGCAAAGAGCGGCCTTAAAACCGCGACAGAAGTAGTATCCGAGAACAGCAAGACCTACAAGACCGTGAAGAACTTCCAAAATATGGTCACACCAGCGGTCAAGAGGCTTGTTGAGAACATAATAGCAGTTGCGGCGCTTTACGACGTACAGTACGACGGCGTCAGCATAGCAAGAGAGGCCGAAAAAGGCTACGAAGTCAGCGTCCTGTTAGACGACGGAATCACACAGGACAGACAGACCAACATAAACGAGGGCATGGCGCTTGTCAATGCTAGGCTCATGAGCAAAAAGAAATTCCTCACAGACCCGAAGTTCGGACAGGGCTTGACCGAGGAAGAGGCCGACGCAGAGCTGGCGCAGATTGCTAGCGAGAGTCAGGTAAGCGGATTTACCATTGACCAAATGAACATGGAGACGGCTGAATGACACCGAAACGAGTCGCGGACATTAGCGAGCCAATAGAACAGATTTATAGCGACATGACCGACGAGCTTTTGCTGAACATAGCACGACACCTCAATTCCAGCACATGGACATGGACAGCCCTAGGCGAGATAGAGACCCTAGAGACCATGGGACAGCTAACCGAGGAAAACGTTAAGATTATCAATGGTTATGTGAAGAAGATACCTCAGGCTGTGAAAGACGCGATGAATGATAGTCGGCTAGAAGCACTTAGCGAGATAGAAGATAAGCTGGAATCTGCGGCTCTCAATGGGTATCTCACACCACCAATCACAGACGGAACAGCCGCGGTCGCAGAGGCATTTGCGGCGCAGGCCACCAGCCAGCTCAACTTAGTGAACCAAACAATGCTAGATTCGAGCCTAGCCGCATATCAGACAGGAATGTACGATCTCCGACAGGGTATGCAGACAATAGAAAGCGATTTAGAGAAGGCCGAAGCACAGGCAACGATAGACCTCGCGGCAGGACAGACCGCAATCGGAGCCGAGACCCGAACAGGGGCACTCAGAAAAGCCCTGATGAGGCTCAATGCCAACGGCATAACAGGCTTCTATGATAGAACAGGAAGAAGCTGGAGCGCCGAGGCCTATGTCAACATGGACATTCGCACCACAGTCCACAATACATACATACAGTCAGTTAGGACACGCCAAGAGGACTACGGCTCAGACGTATTTCAGGTCAGCTCTCACGCAGGAGCTCGACCCCTTTGCTACCCGTACCAAGGCAAGCTATACAGCTGGGGCGACAGCGGCGGCAGGATAACGCTAGGCGACGGACAGACATACAAGTATGAGAGTATCAAGGTCACAAGCTACGGAGAGCCAGCAGGCCTGTTCGGTATCAACTGCGGCCATGTTCCCTACCCGATGATTCCTAGAGTTAGCGAAAAGGTAGAAGAGGAAATACAACCCAAGGAAGAAAACGATAGGGAATACCAAGAGAGCCAGCAACAGAGGAGCCTAGAACGGGCAATCAGATATCAGAAGCGAGAGCTCGAAATGCTAGGGAACAATGCAACACAGGCCGATAAGGAAAAGCTCAAACAGGCGCAGGCCAATATGAGAGCGTTTATAGAGCAGACAGGCCGCACAAGGAGCTACGATAGGGAACAGATAGTCACACAGAGACAATCAAGCAAGGCTCCTGTGTCAAGACCCGACAAGCCCAATCAGTATGTACAAAAGACGCTTTACGCTTTGAAACGCAACAAGAACATAGCGTATAATAGTGTAAAGGATAGCACGATAATCAAGACAGAGAGACAGATGGTAAGAGATATAGCAGGCGGCGACAAGACCGATGGGTCATGCGCCTCAGCAGCTCTCGCCTACATAGGGCAGAAGAACGGCTGGGAAGTACGAGACTTTAGAGGCGGCGATAGTCAGAAGTTCTTCAGCAAGGATTATAACCTCAGGAATATATTGAGATATAACGGCGTCAACATGGAGACAGCCACAGCTAAGAGCTCTGTAGAGTCAGGGCGAAAGCTTCTTGGCAAGGTTCAAGAGGGCAAGGAGTATTTCTTCGCCGCAGGCCAACACGCCGCCATCGTCAAGAAAATGGGCGACAAATTTTATTACATGGAGCTTCAAGACCCGCTTTTCAACGGCTGGAAGCGCATCAAGACTAGGAACGACGATACACTCAAGAGGCGATTCGGATGCGACGATGTAGATACATATGCAGCCACAGGCTTTTATGAATTGAGCTATATGGCAGACATAGCAACCTTAAGAAATTCTGACGCCCTGAAAGAGACTCTCGGCTATCTAAATACGGATAAGGGGGACGAACAAAAAGGTGCGACAGGCAGGAAAAAGTGATTATCTATATAAGAAAAACGACGGAGACGCCATCTGGTGGGTCTTGCATAGAGACGAAGTAGGCATCTGGGAGTTTTCTTTTGACAAAAAGACCATATACAATATGTTTGCGGACTACCCCGAGAAGCTCAGCGTAGAAGAACAGCAGATATTCGACAACGAGAATCCGTACTGGGCTAAATTCTTTAGGGGCGAGAACGAAGATGAAGTTGTAGATTTTGAGGATTAGGCACCTGCATAGCACAGGTGCTTTTATTTTGGAAAGGAGATCATATGTGCAAACACGACAATAGCGACCTCATAGGCATCGAGGGCGGCATCAAGTGCAGAGCTTGTGGAAGGATATTCACCAGCTTTGCAGAGATTGAAAAAGACAGAGCCGAGGAGACCCCAAAAGATGCTCCTCAGAGTGGCCAAATCGAGCCGAAAGTGGAAGAGCCTAAGGAAGACTTGGTTAAGGAAGAAGAACCTCTAAAAAAGGCTTCAGAGGCCAAATCGACCAAGAAGGCTCCGGCTAAGAAGTCACCTAGCAAGAAAGGAGCAAAGTGATGTTAGATAGCGAGAATCAGGTAATCACACAAGAGTATGAATTCGAGGGAATGTTCGCCGACGTCATAGGAGCGCTGGACAGGTCTAGGGACATTGTATGCACCGCATCGAAAGTCACCGACAAGGCCGCAGAAAAAGCGCTTTTCGAGGGCGTTAAGATTATCCTCGCCAACTGCATCAAGGCAATCGAGGACAGGGAGAGCGCAGACGACGCACAGATTATCGAAGAAGATGATTAAGGCCTCCAACCTATATTCATACCTCAAATGAGAGTAGGGGAGCTTCCCTCTGTAGGTTTCCACCTTATCTTGACCTGACAGTGAAAGCTACAGCCTAAAACTGATTAAGAAAGGACGTTCCCCTCGGACGGCAACACTAGGATTCCTTAGGAGTCCTTTTTTATTGCAACAAATACGCCAAGCATGACGGCGGTAAAATATGCACTCGCCCACATCGGGGCGGAAAAGGAGATGGAAAATGGCACTTTTTAAACGCAATAACCTCAAAGACAAAGGACTCACCGACGAGCAGATTGAGTACATCATGACAGAGAGTGGTAGGGCATTAGGCGACTACGAGCTCAAGTCAAACGTACAGGCTCAGATAGACGAGGCCTTAAAGGCCGCGCAGGCTAGTCCCGAGCCAGTCAACGTATTAGAGACCGACGAGTATAAGTCTCTGTTAGCAAAGAATCAGAAGCTGGAAGCCTTTCAGACCGAGGATTTTTCGGTTATCAAGACCCCATACAAAGATATGGTATGGGACAAGCTGGATCATGCCGAAAAGCATGCGCCATATAAGGAACAGCTAGCTTCACTTGCAGAGACAATGCCCGATTTGTTTATCGCACAGGCCGAGGAGCCACCAAAGACCCCTCAGTTTGGAGCAGGCACGCAGGGCACTCTCCCGACAGGGAAAACGGCGGAATCATTCGCTGACGCATGGGGTTACACCAAAAAATAAGGAGAACAACTATGGGAGAATTTTCACAGGCACCTATCAACTATGCAGCGCAGTATGCTAAAGAGCTCGCAAATGCTTATCCTTATCTCAGCTATTTCGGCGAGGTATGGGGAGCCGCAAACAACGCAAAGTATCGTCCTTCGCTGGACAACGCAAAGACAGTATTCATTCCATCTATGTCTGTAAGCGGAGCTAAGGCTGTTGACAGAGATCAGATTGACGGCGTATTCAGCCGCAACTTCAACAACAGCTACGAAGCTAAGACAATGACTATGGACAGAGAGTGGAGCACAATCGTTGACCCTCTCGACATTAGCGAGACAAACGAAGTTGTCACAATCGCCAACATCACCAAGACCTTCAACGAGTTTCAGAAGATTCCTGAGATGGACGCTTATGCCGCTTCTAAGCTGTCAGGCTTCGCAGATGCATTCGGCGGAGTAGACAGCACATCACTTTCAGCCGCAAACATCCTTGCAACATGGGATAACTACCTCGCTTACATGACAGACCAGCGAATCAACAGAGACAGACTTATTGTTCACGTAACACCGAACACATATAAGCTCCTGAAGCAGGCCGCTGGCATTACAAGATTCCTCGAGGTATCAAACGGAATCCAGCCTGTAGATAGGAACGTCGCAAAGCTGGACGGCGTAACTATCGTCGAGACACCATCCGACATGATGTACGACGCATACGACTTCACAGAGGGATGGGAGAAGGCCGCAGGCGCATCACAGGTCAACATGCTCTTCGTAGACCCTCTCGCACTTATCGCTCCAATCGTATACGACACATCAATGCTCACACCGCCTAGCGCAGTAAGCAAGGGCAAGTACGTTTACTACGAGAGATACTACTACGATGTATTCAATCTTATGCAGAGACAGGCAGGCTTCTTCGCAAACAAGAGCGCTCCTAGCCTTGGTGCTCTCACTGTTACTTCTGTAGCAGGCACAGCAAGCGGAGATTCCAAGATCACCGTAGCAGGCCAGCAGATTGATAGCAACGGACAGGCATACTTCGGACTTGCGCTCTACTATAGCGTAAACGATGACGCAGTATCTCTTACTTATGGTGCCGCTCTTCCGGCAGGCGCTACATGGACAGCATTCGGCAACAAGAACCCTCAGGACATCACAGCTACAACAGGAAAAGTTATCACAGTAGCACTCGTGAACAAGCAGACAGGATTCGTAGTTGCAGGCGGCAACGCAACAATCGTTTCAAAGACTTGATGAGGTAAAGTATGTCAATCGTATCGTTTGAATATTACACAAGTACATATTTAGGGGAATCGGTCAGCGAGGCCGATTTCCCTCGGTACGATTTAAGGGCTGAAATGGTTATCAGGAACATAACCAAGGGTGCAACCGACCATTTCGACAGCATGACAGAAGCCACACAGGAAGCCGTTAAGAGCGCAATATGCGCACAGATAGAGTACTTCAACATTTACGGCTTAGACGTAGCTCTTTCCGGTAGGACAGGCGGCGGCTTCACAGTAGGCAAGGTCAGCGTCACAAACGGTAGCGAGGTAAAGACGGGAGCCTCTTCAACTGTTTGCCCGCTAGCAATAGAGTTCCTTGAACAGACAGGACTATTGAATCCAGCGGTAGCGACGTACGACAGGCCGTTTTGGTGGCTTGGGGGGCTAGATGCTTAGCCCCATCCCTAGCGTCATGCTGAAGGACAGGGCTGTATTTCACGTTCCCGTTAGCGTTGACGAGTATCAGCAGGCAGTATTTGAGGATATAGAAGTCAATCACGTGCACATACAGAACAGCAACGCGGTTAAGCACTCGTCCACGAATGAGGAAGTCTTACTTAGGGCGATCTTATTCGTTGACACCAAGAGGTCAACACCCGTGTACGACTACATGGCACTCATGGCGCAGGCCGAGGCCATAGGCCACGAAATGACCGTCACGGTATTCGAGGCAAACGGCAACAGCGCCGAGTACACGGTAACAATAGTTGACGCAGTACCTGACGTACCAGCAACTAGGACTCATCACACGGAGATAGGGCTAGTATGAGCGGAAGAGTAGTATTTGACATGGCGGCATTCAAACGCAAGCTCAGTAAGGCAAGCCGCAAGGCGGAGAACGCCGTAGCAGACCAAATCATAGCGGATTGCAGACAGTACGTTCCCAAACAGGAGAACACGCTGAGAGACAGCGCTAGGGTCGAGCACGACGGCGGCGGAACACAGGTGACGTACAACACGCCGTACGCGGCCTATCAGTATTATGGCTGTTGGCCTGATGGCTCTCATGTAATAAAGAAGCACACCACATCAGGAACAACCACGAAGTGGATAGAGCATGCAAAGGCCAATAACAACGACAAGTGGCTCAGAGTAGCACAGAACGCCGCGAGGGAGTTTTGACTATGTATAAAGAGATATTCGACGCGATTGTCGATATGGTAAAACAGAATACCAGCTATCCCGTTTACGTCGGGAGCAATCCAACTAAGGAGAGCATAGCGGTAGCAGGGTTTAGTACAGCCGATACCACCTTTTTGGATAGAGACACGGCGCAGACCTACGACATAACCATCAACGGCAAGAGCGGCGACCAGCAGGCTCTACTAGCTGAGTTATCCCAGCTACACCGCAAGCTCACACTCCGCAAGAGATTTCCACACGCAGAAAAATGGCAGATAACCAGCATTGACACAACAGCTTCGCCTAGGCTCATTGGCGTGGAAGAGGCTGAAAGAACTAGGTTTATCTATGGGTCAAGTATGACCGTGAAATTCTATGCATTAGGCATGAAAGGAGAATTAGAGACATGAAAGATGGTCAGTTTTTGCTCACCAACTATGGCGTCAAGGTAGAACTCGACACCACACCATTTGGTAGCTCTAGGACATGGGTAGCACTTGACCAAGGTTTTGACAACCTCGATGAAGCGCTCAACGACCAAGTGCAGGAGTATTTCTTCTTAGGCGACAAGGGCTTCGGCTCAGACTACGTTACAGGCGTACACCCGAAATACAAGCTCACAGGCACTAGGGTTGTAGGTGACCCATGTCAGGATTATATCTTCGACAACAAGTTTAACCTTATGAACGGACGTGTAACCAACCTCAGAATATCACTTCCGAGGGCAGATGGTTCCGTAATCCGCTTCACAAACAAGGTTTCACTTACAGAAATGAAGTCATTTGGCGGCTCAGCCAACGAGGGCTCAAGCGTAGAGGTAAACCTCTCATTTATGGGCGCTCCGTTCGTTGACACAGTTGTGCTTACAGAAGACCTCGTAATCACAACAGCCGCAGGCGCAAATCCTGGCGAAACTGTTATCACAGTATTGCCTACATATCCTGACGCAGGCTGCAAGTATGTATACGCAATCGATAAGGATACCGACCCTGTTGCAACTATCGGTCAGGTATTGGTAGATTGGACAGACTTTACGAACAACAGCACATACGAGATTCCTGATGGATATCACATTACTGTTGCTTCTGTAAATCAGGCCACATATATCGTTGTAGGAACAGGCTCAGCCATCGTTACTGCCAACACAGGAACAGCACTCACAGTTGTTTCCGAAGCTGGCTCAGCATCAGGCAAGTCCAAGATTACAATTACACCAGCCGCAGGAACAGGTCAGGAGTTCCGTTATAAGGTTGGAGCTAGCGCAGAGACAGTTAATGTCAATGATGATTTGTCCACATGGACAGCAATCGCTAGCGGCGACGAGATCACCGCGACAAGCGGACAGTATATTACTGTTGGCCTCGTAAATAGCACAACAAAGCTGGCACTCGGTAGTGGTTCAGCAGTAGTTGTATCCGCAACTTGATTCTAGTAGGGAGCTGTCTTAGGGCGGCTCCCTTATTTCAAAAGGGGAACGAATTATGGGATATCAAATCAAGAAGAAAAAGCACATCGTCAAGACCCTAGATTTATTAGGGGCAGACGGAAAAGTAGAAAAGACACTTACGGTCGACATAGTGGTCGACGATTTCAGAAATAGATACCCGGCGGTCATGGCCGAGGTCAAAAAGGCACAGGCTATGTTAGACGCTAGTGGAGAGGACGACGTAGAAGCCATAGTCGGGGCTCAGGTAGCGGTCACAGCCGTATTTGATTTGATTTTTGGCAGACCGCAGACTAGGGACTTCTTAGGATACTATGAAAATCGCTATTCAGAGGCTTTTTTAGCCGTTATTCCTTTTGTTACGGACGAGATTATACCCGAGGTACAAAAGGCCGTAGAACAGGAAAATAAACGCATTCAGGACGTAATGAAATGACACTCCAGCAGAGGCCAAAGGACTATATCCTTTACCACGGAGAGAAGTACCCGTTCCACCCGTACTTCAACAGGGTGCTCACTCTACTCACAGAGGTTTTCCCTAGCACGATCTTGACGGACGCAGAAAAGGTTATTACCACAGTAGAAGCTCTCTCTGAGGCGCCTGTGTGCCAAGATGTGTTCGAGCTCATTCTGCTAGAGCTTTTCCCCAAGGAGAAGCGCCACAGCGACCAGCGGACTATGGATTTCGAGCAGGATGCAGGGCTGATATATGCAGGATTTAAGCAGGCATACGGGATTGACCTCTTCGAGGAGCGCAACAAAATGGATTGGCGGATTTTCCTAGTCCTAGTCAGAGGATTACCTGAAAGCACAGAGTTTTCTAGGGTTATCAAATTGCGATGCACCAAGATTCCCACGAGGACAAAAAGCAATAGCGATTACGTCGACAGTTTGGTTTTGGCTAAGAGAGCGGTAGCGCTTGACGAGCCCGAAGAAGATGTTAAGAAGCGAATGGCCGAGAAGTGGATTCAGATAGCAGAGGGCTTAATGAATGTCAGACGGTAAGATTATTTACGACGTCGAAGTCAACGACGAGGGCGCGGAAAGTAAGGTCAAACAGACCAACGAAAAACTGAATAGCGCGGCAAACCAAGGCTCAGGCGCCTTTTCCGAGGTATGGACAGGAGCACTTAGGGCAATCGGCGGCAAGCTGGTAGAACTAGGCCAGCAGGCGGTATCGGCGGCAATCGACGTAGGCAAGGAAGCTCTAGCGCAGACAGCGTCATTCGAACAGTTAGAAGGTGGCGTTAAGAAGCTCTTTGACACAAGCGCAGGCGAAGTCATAGAGAACGCGAAAAAAGCCTTCAGCACAGCAGGAATGAGCGCCAACGAGTACATGGAGAATGTCACAGGCTTTAGCGCATCCCTTATAAGCTCGTTAGGCGGAGATACTGCAGAGGCCGCGAAGCTCGCAGACGTAGCAATCAGGGATATGTCCGACAACGCGAACACCTTCGGCACAGATATGCAGAGCATTACCAACACGTACCAAGGCCTAGCAAAAGGCAACTATAGCATGTTGGACAATCTGAAGCTCGGATTCGCAGGGACAAAGCAAGGTATGACCGACCTCATAGCAGAGGCCGCAAAGTACGCGCAGGAGCACAAAGAGCTAGGCTACACGATAGAAGAGGGCAACCTTGACTTTGCAAACTGTGTTAAGGCTATCAACGCCATGCAGGAAAAAATGAAGATAGCTGGAACTACTAGTGATGAAGCCGCAAAAACCATCGAAGGCTCGGTCAACTCTATGAAAGCCGCATGGGATAACTTCCTGACAGGCACAATGAGCGGAGAAGAGTTCGCACAGAGAGCAGTAACAGCGGCAGATAACGTAGTCAACGCCCTTATGGAGATTATACCTAGGCTCATAGAGGGATTCGTCAGCATGGCGCCTACACTGATAGGCAAGGCCGTTGAAATCATACTCAACATATCAAGCTCCATTCGAGAGAAAATGCCCGAGTTCGTTGCGCAAGGCACAGAAATGATTAGGAACCTCGGAGAAGGTCTAGCGACGGCTATTCCAGAGTTTTTGGCAGATGCACTCCCTAGGGTTCTTACCTTTGCAGAAAATCTGAGAGAGAACGCAGGCAAGTTTATAGACGCAGGAATCGACATGATTCTGAACATAGTGCAAGGAATAGCAGACAGCCTTCCGACGCTGATTGAGTATGTTCCGCAGATTATCACCAACTTAGCAAACATCATCAACGATAATATGCCGAAGATATTAGCGGCAGGCGTTAAGATAATTGTTACGTTGGTAAAAGGTATTATTCAAGCCATTCCTACGCTTATAGCAAACATTCCGCATATCATCGAAGCGATTTTCAGCGTTATTCAGGCTGTGAATTGGCTTGACCTAGGCAAGTTCATTATTGACGGGATCAAGAGCGGAATAGTAGCTCTCAGCAACGCCCTTCCAAACATAATGAAGAGCATTGGCGAGACAGCCAAGAACATAGTTAAGAATATTGATTGGAGACATCTAGGCTCCAGTATTATCAATCTGCTAGTGAACGGAATACAGGCGCTGGTAACACTTGTTCCCAACATGCTCAGGTCGATAGCTTCGACAGCGTTCAATGCCTTTAGAAATATTGATTGGTTCAACCTCGGAGCAAACGTTATCAGGGGAATCCTTACGGGACTAGCATCGAACGCCAGCGCAGTAGTAGACGCCGCAAAGCAGGTAGCACAGAACGCGCTGAACGCCGCAAAGTCTTTCTTAGGTATTTCTTCGCCGTCAAAGGCATTCGCAGAAGTAGGTCAGTTCTCGGATGAAGGACAGGCCGAGGGAATGATTGAAAACGCGGATTTGGTCGAGAACGCCAGCAGGGAAGTAGCAGAGAGGGCGTTAGACGCGCAGATGAATGTTGACTACAAGCTCCCGAGCCTAGACGACGCTAGCAAGGAAATGAGCGCAAGCCTTTCAAGTAGCATCTCTTCAACAGTTCAGAGGATTATTGAAGTTCCGCTGAACATTGACGCTAGGGAGATCGCTAGGGCAACAGCTTGGGATATGGGAGAACAGTTAGCATGGGAAATGCGATGAACACAGAGCGAATGTATATAAACGATAGGGACATCCTTGATTACGGAGCCAAGGCACTTAGGGACATTAAGGTCGGCGGCACCGTAATCACCAATGACTATTTTCAGGGTAGGAATCGCACGCACTACACCCTTATGAGCACCACGTTCGGGCTCAAAAGCATTAGCTTTAGCTTGGTTTTTGAGGATAAGTTTCTCAGAAACGCGGCAGAGAATAGGTCGAAGCTAGAGGCTGAGATGTTTAGCGGTTGCGAGATTCACTTGCCTGACGGCTTCTACTATCGCTGTATGCTTGACAGCATAGGAGAGGCAGAGACTAAGGGAGTTGACGGCCAGCAAGTTATCATTCAGGTAGCATATAAACTTTCCGGCATTCAGCACGACCCATTAGTCACAGTTGAAAACGGGTCTTCGTTTATTGCAACAGGAACAATGCCAAAGATGGATTGCATACTTAGCGTAACAGTAGGAGCTAACGCAAGCACATATACGCTAGGTGGAGCAACCTTTAGCAATGTACACGCAGGCGATGTGCTTGTTGTAGACGGAATCAACAAAAGATTTCTTAAAAACGGCGCATGGACGACAGCCACTAGCTGGATAACGTTCCCGTACGTCAGCATGGGTCACAACTCCTTCACGGCGCGAGATACAGTTAAAGTACAATACTACCCCTGCTACATTTAAATTGATTTCTGAGCCTCTCAGTGGTCAAGAATTGAGGAAAAAAGATGCTTACAGTTTACAACAACGGAGTAGGATATCCAATTTCACAGGACGATTACTACATCAGAGAGTTAGCTAGCGGCTATGACGAGATCATTTTTAACGTCTCAATTAGGGATGAGGTATATAGCTACATCAACGAAGAGGCAATTGTTAGGGATAGAGACCAAAATATTTACCTCATTAAGCAGATAGACGCAGGGAACGAGACCGCGAAGGTCGTAGCTCAGATAAACCTAGATGATTGGAAGCAGGCCATGTACAAGGACTATTCCAATAATAGCGCCACAGTAGCAAATACAGTAAGGGGCATTCTTCCAGCAGGCTGGAGCGTTATAGATTACTCGCTGGTAACAAAGCGCAGGACAGTTCCGACCAGCGATACGACTAAGGATTTCAACGTAACAGCCCTAGAGATACTAGAGGCCTGCACAAGCGTATACGAGGTCAGATTTAGGTTTAACACAGCAAACAAGATTATCTACATAATCAACCCAGCAAACTATGTTTCGCAGGGAGCTTTTGCAACACGAGACCTGAACCTTAGGAACCTCAACTACAAGGGGAAGAGCGACGACTTTGTTACTAGGCTCTACGCCAGCGGCGCGGACGGAATGACCTTTGCGCCAATCAACGGCGGAAAAGATTATGTTGAGAATTTCAATTACTCAAACAAGATAGTCTCAGCCTATTGGAGCGACAACAGATACACCGACATGCAGAGTCTCCTAGACGATGCACAGGCCAAGGTCGACGAAATGGCTATGCCAAGTAGGTCATACGACTGCGACGTTCTCGACCTAGCAAATACAAACCCCGAAATGTACGGGTTTGAAGACTTTTCGCTGTTCAATATAGTTACGCTGGTAGACGACGCAAAAGAGGTAAGGACAGACTATCAGGTCGTAGAGAGATGGACTTACCCTTATTACCCTGTTAGGAACAAGGTAGTTCTTAGTTCAGCAACCCCCAATATACAGACAGCGATAGCAACAATCGTAAACTCGCTGAGCAATAGCACTTCGCCGTTTCAGCAGATTTTACAGAGCGCAATACAGAATGCAACAGCCCTAATCACGGGCAATCACGGCGGATACCTCGTACTACACGATAGCAACGACGACGGAACGCCCGACGAGCTTTTGATTATGGATACGCCCGACATAGAGACCGCAACGAAGGTATGGCGCTGGAACCAAGCAGGACTAGGATATTCCAGCACGGGCTACAACGGAACCTTCACAGTAGGCATTACGATGGACGGAGCCATAGTCGCCGACTTCATAACAGCAGGCCAGCTCAACGGAGCAATCGTAGAGGCAGGAACCATTCAGGCCGATGCATTGTCGGTAGAAGCGAAGGAAGACTTAGCTATAATTCATCAATATCTTCCCAGCGACGCAATGAGCAATCGGAGCCGTTGGGAGACGGCGGACTATTATGCCAGCAAGGTATATTTCGAGACGGTAGGCGGCAAGACATATCTAGTCCTTGACGGCTCGGCAATGTCGGCATTCGATACCAACGCATACGCTAGGATAAACACCGATGTAGTAGGCGACGTTGATTTTACGGCGCATTTCAAATATCACATTAGCACACAGGTAACCCTGACGGCTAGTCAGAGGTTCCCATTTGTCAGTTATGTAAATACTAGCGGAGAAGGCCGCGTAACATGGAAGTGGCTCCCTGCACAGACTATAGAAGCGAACACAGACTATGAATGGAACACCAACTTTAGCATAACAGGAGTTGATACAAACGAAGATTATGTTAAATTCGGCCTCTACTTCATTCCTGGCACAAAGATTTATGTAGAAGAAATAGCAGTCACATCCTCGGTTGACGAATATGCGCAAGCAGGAATGAGTTTCACCTCAAAAGGGTTGTCTGTTGTAGTTCAAGAAGTCGAAAAAGGCGGAGCTCATAGCTATATTCCTTACGATTCTGCAACGAATACGACTAGATGGAAGGTAGTAAACCCTTCGGGGTCTTCAGGACATCCCGTAGTTTCACACGAGATCATCACGGTAGACGGAAAATCGGTTGACGCCATTGTATTAGATGGAACTAGCGTTCCGAGCGGCTACGAGGCTGGAACATATGCGTACTTAGAGACGGACGTAATAGGAACGCCCCAAATGACGCTGACCTTCGGATATAGGTCAAACGTAACAATAGCTCCAGTAGCTTTTACAACGCTTTGCAGATTTGAAGGAAAAACAAGCACAGGAACGACCGTGCAGGGATTTAGCAGAACAATCGCGAACCCGAACACAATCGACGCAGGCGTAGACTACACAGACACGAGCTCGTGGACGCCGTCGCAGAGCTTAGACCCATTCTACGAAAAAGGACAATTCAAGTTCCAATTCCACAGCGGTTGCAAGTTCTATATTTACAACCTTTCCTTGGAAAGCACAGGAGATTCGTATAAACGGGCTAGCCTTTCATACACGACAGACGGACTCAATAGTGAAGTTCAGGCAGGATCCATCATATCGACCATAAATCAGAGCGCAGAGCAAGTATCTATACAAGCCAGCAAGATAAACCTGACAGGTGATTTATCGCTCAGAGGCGATTTCAAGAGTTTTAAGTCAGGAGACGCAACCACATACGCATTTTTAGATAGTGGAAATCTCTCGTTCTATAACAGCGGCATAAACGTATTCACAATTTCATCAAGTGCACTCCTAGGCTCATACGCAGGAATATTCTTCGGTGATACTCAAGACCCTAGCTCGATGGCCAATTACACAAATATCAACCAGCAAAAAGTCACTACTCCCTCAATATACCAGCGCGGCGACGGAAGTTACTCGTCAAAGGCCAGCGACCCCGATTATGGTTCGGTTTTCGAGGAGCCGATTTATGCAAGTGAAATCGAATGCGAAACGCGTATAAAAAGCGACAAGTCTATAGTTTGCGACTATATAAATGTTGCAGGAAGCTTGGGTTACGCCAGTAACTTTTATGGCTCAACACAGTTTTGGGGGAATGTATATAACGCCAGCAGCGGAGTAGTATTCGTTTCAGACAAACGAAAAAAGAAAAGCATAAAAGACTTAGTTGTAGATGCGGCTAGGTCTTTTATTATGGCTTTAAAACCTAGGAAGTACAAGTTTAAGAAGGAGCTCTCAGGTTCAGATAGATACCACCACGGATTTATCGCTCAGGAAGTAAAAGAAGCCATGAGCGAGGATTGGGGCGTATACATCGAAGATAAAGAGACCGACTTCATTGGATTAAGATACGACGAGCTGTTAGCAGATATGGTTTCGGTTATCCAAGATCAAGAAAAGCGTATAGAAGCGCTAGAGAGGAGAGTAGATGACCTCACAAACAATTAACCTCGACCTCATACCAAAGGGGATTCCGCCTGTTATCCATGTCAGCCAATACGACAGTGGGCAGGAATGGGCATTCATGCTCTTCAAAGACGGAATCGCGTACCAAATTCCCAGCGGCGCAGAAGTTACTATTCAGGGAACAAAAAGCGATAATACGGGCTTTCAGTATGGCTGTACGTATAGCGGTAGCCAAGTAGTTGCCACAGAGACAAAGCAGATGACGATATTTGCGGGAGACGTACCAACAGAGCTTGTCATTACGAAGAATAGCGAGCAGATAGGTACTCTCAACTTTATCATCAGGGTAGAGCCTGCGGCGCTAAGCGACGATACGGAAATATCAGAGACAGACCTTCCATTGCTAGAAGAAGCTATTGAAGCGGCGGTTCAAGCAAAGGGATATAGCGAGGATTCAGAGGCCTACGCAGTTGGAACGCGAGAAGGTATTCCGGTAGGTAGCTCAGACCCGGCTTACGAGAACAACGCCAAGTATTACGCGGAAAACTTCGTAGGAATGGTTACAGATGTTCAATACGCAAGCATTCAAAGTATTTTAACGTAAAGGAGAAAAGCGATGATTAGTTACGAAGTAAGGGCTCAAAAAGAGAACAACTTTGAATTCGGATTCAAAGGGCTTTCTACAGACACCAAGCCGACAGTATCACACGACAGTATGCCAATCGCCAACGGAAGTACTTTCTTTGAGATGGATACCCAGCAGGTATTCTTCTACGACGGCGATTCTAGCGACTGGCTATCACAGCCATAAGGGGGTGATGGGATGAAAGACGTTGAAATCATTGGAATGCTGAAAAGCTATGTATCTGCTACGCTTGTAGGCATGGGAGCGCTTAAAGGAGCGCCTTGTCAATGTGTTATCACCACGAACGCTGACGGAACCCACACAGTAACCATGAAGTGGGTAGACAACGAAGGAGATCAGCATACAGATAGCTTCAACGTACTCAACGGACAGGTCGGGAGTATGGAAGATATCGCCAACGTTCAGATTACCAGCATAGCCGACGGACAGGTGTTGGCATGGGATAGCACTCTCAACAAGTGGGTAAACACCACCAACAGCGCAACAGTAGCCAGCCTAGAGAACATCGGAGACATTCAGTTCACTTCACTTGCAGACGGCGAGTTCCTTATGTGGGATGATACCGCAGGAAAGTGGGTAAACGAAGCGCTGGGAACAGCGGCAAAGGCAGACACCACTAGCACAGTTACGGAAGATAGCACGGACGTATTGACCAGCGGCGGAGCTTTCACAGCTTTAGCAGGAAAAGCCGATAAAGCGACCACACTAGCAGGGTACGGCATTACAGACGCATACACCAAGACTGAGACCGACAACGCAATCACGGCAGAGATTGAGAAGCTCGACGCCAGCGACAGCGCAGTTGCGGGAAATTACGTTACCGCAGTTAGCGAAGCCGATGGCAAGATAAGTGTAACAAGAGCAGCGGCAGATGTAACACCAACAGCCAATTCAACAAAGATGCTTACATCGGGCGGAGCAAAAACGGCTCTTGATGATAAAGCAGATAAGGTTAGCAATGCAACAAGCGGAAATTTCGCAGGGTTAGATTCTAACGGCAATCTTACAGATAGTGGCAAAAAGGCGAGCGACTTCCAAACAGCATTGACCTTTGACGATGCACCAACAGAGAACAGCAACAATCCTGTCAAGTCAAATGGGATTTATATCGCAAATCGGAACATTTACGAAGTAATGGGCAAGAATGGAGCTAAGAACAAAGACCCATTTGATATTGACGTTGCAAAAGCTCTAAACACAACAGGAACATGGACAGGCAACAGCTATGAATTAAATGGAATTACATTTGCGTTTGCTGATAATGGAAAAGTAACTGTAAGTGGCACAGCAAGCGCATTGTGTTCAATCAACATAAGTGGCAATTATGATTTGAATGGTGACTATATTATCACTGGTTGCCCTAGTGGTGGTGGCGGTTCAACCTATTCGCTTAGAATTTACGATAGTTCTGCTACAGTAGTTGCAGACGATGTTGGTGAAGGCATTTCATTTACTGCAAATAATCTTGCTAATTGCAGAACAAACCTTATTGTAAGAAAAGATGCGGCCATTTCAACACCGATAGTATTTGCACCAATGATAAGGGATTCAAAAGACACAGACCCCACCTATCAGCCATACGCCAAGACCAACAGAGAACTAACCGCAGAACAGGGCTATTGTACCGAAGATCAGTACACCGCCATACAGACATTACTTAGTTAAGAAAGGGGGTATAAGAGGAAATGAAAAGTATAACCGAAGTTGTACAGAACCTTATAAAGCCTTATATCGACAAAGGCACATTGCATTTTTCGGGGCAAGCTTGTAGTGCTTCAACAGGAAATTTCTGCACTGTAAGCAGCGCCAACATAACCGCAAATCATGTGGTTGTAGAATGTACATTTTCTAAACCCATTGCGATAACAACAGATGTAACATGGACAACGGCAAATGGTAGCTTAACGCTTAACGGAACATGCGCGGATGCTACTTGCACAGCAACAATAACATTAGCAAGAAAAGGAAATTAAGGAGGATTGAAAGATGTTTGAAGAGAAATGGTTTTTATCACAGGTAAAGAGAGCAACAGACGGAACATACACAAAGGGTGTTGTAGTGCATGACACAAAGGACAATGCTCTGAACGGATTCCATGCTTATTTTGGGGCATACGGCTACGGCAAAGATGCAAACTGCGACTATGTAGCTTGTTTCGTTTCCGATATGTCAGGAGCAATCATCAAGTCAGAGGTTGACGACAGAATCGAGAGAGGAAGCGAGGGCTAAGCTATGATGAACGCTAGAAAATTCGGGGGGCTGAGGTGGCTTAACACTTCCGAGATAGGGGGTGTTATATATGGCTAGTGGTGTGGTTAAAGATAGTAAGTTAAAAGTTAGACGTTACACAATAGCAGTTAGCAATATGACTCTTGTTGGCAATTACTATTATAAATACGAGATATCTCAAGACCATGCTTATATTATGGGTATAGTAACAGGATGGGGAGGTAATTCATCTCCATTTTTTGGATCATACGATCCTACGGACAAAACGGCATATTTTATGTTTGGAGATACTGTTCCACAAAGCGTGACTTTGCACTTATACTACTATGAATAACTAGTCATATCCACCGAGAGATGAATGGCAACAGGAATAACCATTCTTGCTATGACTTTGGGGCAAAGAGAATTATATATTACAGCCTCAGTAGATAATGGAAGTACATGGAGTGCGTGGCAAGCAGTCGCTATGGTTTCTTAGTTAGTTAAAGCTCGCTAAAGGAACATTTAAGTTCGCTTGGGTAAGACCAACCGAGCCAACAGAGTAAGTTAGTTTGCAGAAGATCATGGGCGGTCAATATAGGCCGCCCTATTGTTGAGGGGTATTCAAATGGTGTACGTAATAGGAATTATAACAAGCATCATATCTGCAGTAATATCGGGATTTTTAGCCATCATCATGAAGAATATAAATGATGATACGCGGAGTTATAGGCAACAGCGCCGCGAAGCAGAAGAAGCTCAGAAAAAAGAAGAACAGCTCAAACAGCAAAAAGAGGATTTAGCGTTATTAGCAATCATGCGGACAATGCTAAAAGACAATGCTGACAAATGCTTTGAAAAAGGCTATTACTCAGTCGAAGAGCGGGAAATATATTCGGCGCTTTACAGGGTATACAAGGAGTATGGCGGCAATGGCGTGATAGACGAAATGGGAAATCGTCTTAGGCCTCTTCCCTATGAACCAGCAACAGGCAAAAAGGACTGATTATGAAACCTAAGACGGGAATAGGAATTCTCAAGAGCATACAGAAGCCAAAACTCTCGGGGCTGGATAAGTACGTCATTTTCTCGTTTGCAATGCTGATTATCTATAGCATCATCGAGTTTGTCGTTTCCAGCGTTACGGGAGTTAGCCATGATGTATTAACTACATGCTTCTTTGCGGCCTTCGGTGGTGAAACGCTATGGTGCGCGATCTTGAAGAAGCACAAACTGAAGAGAGGAGACGGATAATGAACAAGCTCACAAGTAGGAAGTTTTGGGTATGCGTAGCGGCATTCCTAGCCAGCGTAGCAACCAGCATTTCAGGATTCGCTAGTGATAATCAGACAATTATAGTACTCGGCTTAGTCTGCAGCACACTTAGCGCGGCAATCTATGCTTTCTGCGAGGCCTGGGTCGATTCAAAAGCTGTAGATAGCACAGACATATTTACAGAGGACGACGAAGATGGCAACTAAAGCTCAGATTAGCAACTTCATAAAGCTGATAGCGCCCGACGTCCAGCTCGCCTACAAGAAGCTCGGGAAGGTCAAGCCAAGCGTATGCATCGGTATGGCTTGCGTAGAATCCGGAGCAGGAACCTCAAAGCTCATGTCTAGCCACAACGCCCTTTGGGGGCAGAAGGTAGGCACGGGTAGGACAGCAACCAAGTATTGGGGCGGCAAGTTCTACGTAGCCAAGACCAAGGAAGAGTATACGGTAGGCCAGCATACGGTGATTAAGGACGCCTTTAGGAGCTATGATAGCGTCCTGCAAGGCGCCTGCAACTTTTATGAGCTGTTGAACACCAGCCTTTATAGGGCGGTAAGGAGCGACCAAACATACGAAGAGCAGATGCGAGCTATCAAGGCCTGTGGGTACATGACTTCCAGCACAGAGGTCAATAGCGTTCTTTCCTATATTAATAACTTCGCGTTGACGAAGTACGATTTCGCAGACGACTTTGTCGAGACAGGCGACAACCCCTACAAGCTGACCCACAAGTTACTGAAGCAGGGCATGAAAAACGAGAGCGTGAAGTGGTTGCAGTTTGAATTGAACAGACTTGGCTACTCGCTAGCTACCGACGGCAACTTCGGCCCAAGAACTAAGGCGGCGGTAGTTTCTTACCAAAGAGCGCGTGCGCTCGTTCCTGATGGAGTTGTCGGAGCCAAAACGTTTGCCAGCCTCGGCGTAAAGTAGGACTCAGCTAGCGATGGCTATGCTTTGGTTCTTCTTAGACAACGGTTAGTGAACTATGGTACAATCTCCTCGTGAGGATTTCATTGGGATATAAATGGACTATGCAATTTACACCATTGGGCGATTAGTTTGGTGACAATTTAGCTGATGGACAACCCGTTGAAAACATGCGTTTTGGAATTGCTCCAGCTAGGACTCACATAGCGATGGCTATGCTTTGAAGTTTCTTAGACAACGCCTAGTGAAGTGGGGGTTATACCAAACCTGATGTGCTCATTGGGAAATCCATGGAAGCATGGAAATCGGCCAAGATCAGATAATTGGTTAGTGCCAATTGATTTAGGCAAAATGAAGTTCGCACAGTTTTTTCATTTACACGCAATTGGGTTAGTGACAATCGGATTAGTGCCGATAAAAAAGTGCACAAAAAGGGCGTACGCAACACGACATGCAACACGGATTTTTGAAACGCAGACCACAATTGATTTGGTGACAATGAGTACGGGTTCAAATCCCGCTTTCTCCGTTACGAAAAACGAGGCAGATTGCACGATAGAGTGCAGTTTGCCTCTTATTTTTTTGCCCTGATTGCGAAACGTATTTTCGCACTTCAACGGCAGGAATTTCGTTCTATGCAACTCGCGTTTGCAACACGGTTTTAGTCCAGCAACTTTCCCAAAGTATCATTCACTTCGGTTTCCATCTTTTGGCGCTCAGAATCCAGCACATGGCGGTAGACATTGTTTACAGTATAGGACGTTGCCCAGCCACCACGAGCCATAATGTAGGCATCAGGTATTCCCGAGGCATGGGCGATTGAAACGAAGGCGTGCCGAAGGTCGTGGAAACGGAAGTGCTCAATGCCAGCTTTCCTTAGGGCTCGGCAGAAGCGAGTAGAGATTGCCTTTATCGATATGTTGCAGACATAGCCCTGAGCGCGGATTTTATCGGCCAGCGGAGCAGGCAACAGGACATAGCGGTCGGAGCTAGCAGTCTTAGGGGCTTTCCTTTTTAGGACACCTTTCTCACCGACAGCCAGCGAGGAATGGATATGCAACACGTTATCCTCTCCGAGATCATCGATGGACGCGGCTACGATTTCCCCGCGTCGCATAGGGACGAGCGCCGCCAGCATGACAGGCACTTCCAGCTCGGTTCCCTTTACGGCCTCAAATAGCTTCTTTATAGTCTCTTCATCAGGGATATTAAGGTCAGGCTTTATCTTCTGAGGGAGCTTCACCTGAGGCGGAGTAACCCCATAGGCTCTAAAGACCACACAGATAAACGCATGGTAGTTTCGCACGGTCTTCGGGGAATGGTCAGCCGCCAAGGAATTTACCAGCCGCTGCAAAGTAGCGCGGTCAATAGAATCCAGGCCTTTTTGACAGAACGATTTATAGTCATTGCCTAGTTTCCGGCGCATGGTCGAATATGAGCGCAGGGTCGTTATAGAGAGGGTTTTGGAATTAGACCGAAGGAACTCACCTGAGAGGGATAAAAACGTCCCCTGCGGCCTCTCAGTGGCTAAATTCGACGCCTTAAATTGGAGCGCCTTTAGGTCAGCCTCGTTTGCGGTTTTGGCGGTAAAGGATTTGTACTTCCGATTCCCTTTCTCGTCTAGGCCGAGGAACACTTGGGAGCGGTAATGCCCCGAGGGGAGCCTAGTTGCCATCAGAGCTCTCTCCTTATCTCAACCACACGCCCAACAATGCGCACAGGCGTAGTGTCTATTTCAGCGTGAGTAAAAATCATAGGGTCATAACTAGGGTTCTTCGATATTAGCATAATTCCGCTTTCGAGCCTCTTAAACTCTTTGCAGACCGCATCCGACCCATTCACCAGCACAATAGCAATCTCCCCGTTTTCGACCTCAGATTGTTGTTTCACTATGACTTTATCCCCATCACAGATATACGGCGACATGGAATCGCCCTTTATAAGAAGAGCGAAGTACGTTCCCGTTTCAGCTAGGCGTGCAGGGATCTCCTCTTCGCCGATTACATTCTCAACAGCCTCGATAGGCAGGCCAGCGGCAACCTTCCCCAGCAGGGGAATCTTGACGCCTGAACCCGTTTTTTTACCTTTTATAGAAGATACTTCTCCGGTTAAGAACTCGCTAGTAACGCCCAAAAAATTTGCGATTTTATTCAGATTATCGATTGAGGGGTTCTGCCCCATCTTTAGTTTCCTTATGTACCCGTTGGAGAGGCCAGCATCAACCTCTAGGCGCTTCACAGGGATTCCTCGACGTTCACAAATTTTTATAACTTTTTGCGCAATTATCACACCCGTCTTTTCAGTACTCATATAGGCTTCTCCTTTCTTTTATCAGGCACCTAGGGAGCCAATAGGCGAAATAAATGCTTTACAAAAAAGCCAATCAGCCCCATAATTAACGTGTGGGGAGCGAAAAAGCTATCCCACAGGCACAGTATAGTGCCTTATAGCGATTCAGTCAATAGAACATTGAGAATTTAGGAAGTTTTAAGAAAAGGAGAAAACAAACATGAAACTGACAATCGGGAACTACGAAGTAGAGGTCAAAGCCAAGTGGCACGGCGCAGAGAGGATGAGCAAGGAAGATACGATGTACTTCCTCAACATGATGGCATCTGAGATGTACACATCCAGCAGGCAGAGAGAGGCCGAGGGCTACATGGCACTCTCAAAAGAGTCCGCCGACATGGCAAACGAGATTCACAATCTGCTGGATAGCAAGGGATTTTACAACGACATTAGGAAGAACGCATGAAAGGAGAACAGGAGCGATGATGATAGCACAGGATAGCAAGGGCAGATTATTAGAGGTTACAGAGTACGGCAAGAGCATGTACGGCGGCTGGTACGCCAACTTTAGAGAGGTAAACACCAGCAACATCAGCGGCATCGGAGCTAGAACATTGCAGGAAATCTGCAATGAGCTCCACGTTAGCAAGACAGCACTTAGAAGAGACGTCGTTAGATACGACAATATTTGAAAGGAGATTTGATATGCAGAACGCAGAGCAGACAAGAGAAGCAATGAGGTACATGGGTTGGCTTATGTTCAACGGATTCGACAATGAGGAGCAGAGAGAGCTCGAGGACAGGATACCGATTAACGGCAAAATCATCACAGCAAAAGAGGGCGTAGCCCTTTTAGTGCAGGCATTTGAGAGAGAGGAGAGTGATTGGGTATGACAGTAGCAGAGGTTATCAGAGCATTTTACATGGACGAGTACAACGATGGGGCGGAAATCGAAGTCCTCGACACCGACGGCGGATTAGCATCCGGATTTGGTTTAGAGAGCGCAGAGGAGATTTTCGAGGATAGGCAGGTCGCTGAGCATGAGTACAGAGACTACGACAAGCGCAACACAGGCGACGCAGGAACAATCTATATGGTACTGAAAGGAGAGTAGAAGATGAATTACTACGAGTACAACGAGGATAAGGAGTTCATTAGGGATAGCTACGATTTGGCTATGCTGAAGGACGACGTCGACGAGTTCGGCGGCATGGTAACAGATGAGTTTGGCAACTTTGTTTACGGCTCAGAGTGGCTGAGAGATTGAAAGGAGAAGAGGAATGACTAGGGCAGAATATTCAAAGAAGATGGAGAGGATTATTAAGACCTACGAGAAAAAGCAGGCCGCACTTAGGGACAACTACGATTACTACTACAGCAATCTAGTAGAAGCTAGCGATATACTTTCGCTCAACGCTTGGTTCGACAAGGACAACGACAGAATCAACGAATGGTACGGCAGGAAGATTCGCGAGCTCTCAGAAGAGGGGTGGGAAGAATGAACGAGCAACTTAGCAGAGACTTCATCGCACATAGGGTTTACGCGATGGTCAGAGACGAGCTTATCGTCAACCATAGGGAGTCAGAGATTTGGGCGGCAATAGCCGAGACCAGCGATGACGAGCTTTATAAGTTTTACAGCAGATTAGTGAAGGAGAGAGCAGATGAATTACGTAGCAGAGTTTTACAATCGCTCAGCAAGGAGCATAGCGCAACAGATGATAGAGGCTGAGACAATGGAAGAGGCCGCAGGAATAGCCGAGGGCTATTCAACAGCCAACATGAGACTAGTAAACATAGAGCCAGCAAGCCGCGAGCGCGGTTTAGCATAAATAGTAAAGGAGAAAAGAAATATGGGAACAATCAGAGACATGAACGGAAACGTTGTAGGCGAGATAGACAATGGCAAGGTGTTCGGCAAGCCATTCTTATGCGTTTACGGAAAGAAGAAGCCCCGTAATTGGAGCGAGGCCACAATCGAGAGGCCGCTGGCAGACGGGCTTACCGCCTATGTCAGATTCGAGGCTTCAAGCGAAGTGCTCGATATCCTCAGGAACAAACACGGCGACTCAATAGGCGCCACAGTCATTGCAACAAAGGATCATCTTCAGCTCCTAGGTATCAGCGAGGACGAGCTGTTCGAGCAGGCAGACAAGAACACGACTCCTAGGGTTAGACAGATTGACGAAGTAGTTGAGGCTATGGGCGGCCCTGCACTTAATACAGGAATGCCGTTCTTTGTAGTAGAGAGCAAGAGAGACAGCTACGGCGCAGGAATCCTCGCCAGCGAGGGATTCCTTAACTGGATGTACGAGCATATAGGAGCATTCACGATTATTCCGTCAAGCATTCACGAGATTATCGTCGTTCCGCAGGAGTTAGCGCTTCAGGCCGAGGAAATGTGCGAAATGATTAGAGAGGTCAACAGCACAGAAGTGCTCGAAAAAGACCAGCTTAGCGATATCGCCTACATGTACGACAAGACAGGTCTCCACACGGCCTAAAAAATTTTATAGGTGAATAGCTGATTGGCTATTGCAAAAAGGACAAATGGCTAGTAACATTAGAAGTGGCGGTAGCCAATTAGCGAAATGCAGGGAGATAATAAGTATGTCATTAGTTGAAAAGATTGACGCATACTGCGTCAAAGAGGGAATCACAGTTAAGGAGTTTGAGCGTAGGTGCAAGATAGCTAACGCGACGGTTCACAAGTGGAGAGTAGGGCTCAACCAGCCATCACTTAAGACCATTGTAAAGATAAGCGAAGCGACAGGCACAGAGCTAGGAGCATGGGTATGAGCGAAATCACGATAGCAGACAGGATTAGGGGAAGGTCAGTAGAACGGCATATCAAGACCAGCGATTGGGCGAAGCTGTTTAAGGTCACAGCTAGGACTTGGCAATATTGGCTTAGGGAACCTGAGAAGATCACTATCGGACAGCTTAGGGTCATCGCGGCAAGGCTAGACACCAGCGTAGCGGCTCTATTGGGAGAAGCAGATGAAAAGAGGAATGGTTAAGAGCGGATTGATTTCTGTAGGGGTCGGATTTCTACTTTCAGCACCGATAATGCACTTCGCAATGGAAAGCTGGAACAATCCCCCACAAGTAACATTTGAAAGGCTTCCTGAGGACTTCAATGCCCCTCAGGTGGAGACAATCGAGGCCAAGGCGCATGCGATTTTCGAGGCGCAGGAGAAGCGAGAGGCAATCGTAGCCGAGGAGCTGGCAAAGCAGGAGAGGCTCGCCATAGAGCAGGAAGCTCTCTACACGTTAGCGGCCTACGACGTAGAAGTACCCGAGGATATCCACCGATATTGCGTTGCGGCGCAGGAAGAATCCAATGTATGCGCAGAGCTTTTAGAAGCATTGTGTTGGAGAGAATCACGCTTTACACCTAGCGCAGAGAATCAAGGGTGTTGCGGCATAGCTCAGATTTCCACTAGGTGGCACAAGAAAAGAATGGAGAAGCTAGGCGTCACCGACATTTACGACGCAGAGGGCAATATCAGGGTTGCTGCAGACTATCTTCGCGAGCTATTCGAGAAGTGGGACGGCGATACCTACAAGGTTCTCATGGAGTACAACGGCGACACCAGCAAGGGAGTCAGTAAATACGCAATAGAGATTTGCGAGGTATCCGAGGCATTAGAGCGGATACACGGGAAGTGAGGTAAATATGGGTCAGATATTGATGCACGGCACATGGGCTGAAAGAGATCTTGATAACTACCTGAAGAGATATGCAGAGGGTAGCGACGAGACCGAGAGGAGAACGTGCACATGCGATTTTTGTGGCAAAAACTTCGATTACCTTGACGGCAAGGTTATAGAGGTAGGCCGACTTAGCAACATTAAGATACGAGGCAACAGGCCTGAAGAGCTTTATATTTGCAGGACTTGTTTGAAGTATAGCACTTACAACATAGAATTGGAGGAATTGAAATGAGCGAGAAAAACTATTTTCAGGAGCTGAACGACATCAACGTATCGGGTAAGACCGAGAAAAAGAACGGCCTCACGTACCTTAGCTGGGCGTGGGCTTGGGGAGAGCTTAAGAAGAGGCACCCCGACGCAACCTACACGGTGTACGAGAATGAGCAGGGATGGAACTACCACACGGACGGCAAGACCGCATGGGTCAAGACAGGCGTAACCGTAAACGGCATTGAGCATATCGAGTATCTTCCCGTTATGGATTACAAGAACAAGTCTATTCCGGTTGAGAACATCACTAGCTTCGACGTCAACAAGACAATCCAGCGTTCACTCACCAAGGCGGTAGCAAGACACGGCCTCGGGCTTTATATCTTCGCTGGCGAGGATTTACCCGAAGAGGAGCGCACCGAGGAGAAGAAGGCCAAGGAAGAGACCATTAGCAAAAAAGAGGCCGCTGTCCTTAAGAACATGTGCGAGCGCAAGGGCGTAAGCGCCAACAGCTACAAAGGCAAAAAGCTCGAATCGCTGACAGGCGAAGAGTACGCCGAGGCAATGCGCCAGCTTGAAGGCATGCCCGATAAGGAGATAGCTTGATTGACCTTACGGGTAGGCTTTTAGAGGTCTTTAAGGATTACAAGACACGGAAATATGTCTTATCAATAGCAATCGACGAGGACGCGGCGACAGTAGCGCCGCTCCTCAATGAAGACCTAGTGGTAAAGCTAGCCCGAAAAAAGGACAGGCGTAGCTTGGACGCCAACAGCTATTTTCACATATTGGCTCGCAAGCTGGCAGGCAAGCTTGGCGTATCAGAGACGTATTGCAAGAATCACCTGATAGCCAGCTATGGTCAGGTAGAGCTTTTTGAGGATGAAGCGATCATCTACAAGACCAATGCTCCCGAGGAATACATGATGGAGCGAGAGGAAGTCCATAGCAAGCTAGTCAAGGTAGGCGAAGAGAACGACAAGCCAATCTACTTTTATCGCATTTATAGGGGTTCACACACTTACAACACCGAAGAAATGAGCAGGCTCATAGAAGGTACGGTGCAGGAGTGCAAGGCACAGGGCATAGAGACAGCAACGCCCGACGAGATAGCAAAAATGGAACAGGTATGGGGGATAAGGTATGAACAGTCGCAACAAAGGAGCAAGAGGGGAGCGTGAGCTAGCAGAGTTCCTCAGAAAATTCGGATTCAACGCTCGCAGAGGCCAGCAGTATAGCGGCGCAAACGGCGATGCAGACGTCGAAGGCCTCGACGGTATTCACATCGAGTGCAAGAGAGTCGAGAGACAGGACGTCAATAGCTGGTTACAGCAGGCCATAGACGATTCATACGCAGATAGCATCAAACACGGATTCAAAGTACTTCCCGTAGTTTTCCATAGGCAGAATCACAACCCACGAAAACCCGTAAATGGACAGTGGAAGGTGACGATGCTCGCCGAGGATTTTATAGAACTATACAAGAGGGGATATAGGAATGGCAGATAAGAAATCATTCGTCTTCTACAAGAGCTGGCTCCCCTTATTTGAGGGGATGACAGACGAGCAGGCAGGCAAGCTCTTTAAGGCGATATGCTCGTATCAGAGCGGCGAGGACGTCGAGAGGCCTAATGATAGGCTCTTAGGCGCTATTTACGACATGATAGCCGCTCAGTTCGCCGAAGACGATGCGAAGTACGAAGAGACCTGCCAAAAGAACGCCGAGAATGGCAGAAAAGGCGGCAGGCCAAAAAAGCATTTGGTTTTAGATGAAACCGAGGGGTTTTTAGAAAAACCCACGGAAACCGAACGGTTTTTTCAAAAACCCAAAAAAGCCGATAAGGATAAGGATAAGGATAAGGATTTAGAAAAAGAAAAAGATAAAAAAGAAAAGGTCGCTAGCGCTCCCCGCTTTGTGAAGCCAACAGTATCAGAGGTATCGGCTTATTGCAGGGAGAGAGCCAACGGCATAAACCCCGAATCCTTTGTTGACTTCTACGAAGCCAAGGGCTGGAAAGTGGGTAGCCAGCCGATGAAGGATTGGCGAGCCGCAGTAAGGACGTGGGAGCAGAGGCGCAAGGACGACGCAAGAGCCGCGCCCAAGAAAACGACCTTTGCCAACTTCCAGCAGAATCACTACACCAGCGCGGAAATGTCGGAGCTGGAACGCAAGCTACTTGAAAACTAGTTGCATTTGCTCCGTAAGGGGCTCAAATCACCACAATAGGGAGCGCCGCAGAGGAATTTATATTAAGCAACCAAAAACGGCTTCTGCGGCCTCTCAGTGGGCAAAAACGATGGGGGAATGAAATGGGGAGCATTATACCTGACGACAGAGAAGATACTTGCCATTGGTGCGGAAGAGTAGGATTCACCCACAAACACCACATATTCGGTGGCCCTAACCGCAAATGGAGCGAGAAATATGGGCTCTATGTTCATCTCTGCCCTAGGCACCACAACATGAGCGACGAGGGTATTCATTTCAACAAGGAAATGCGCGAGGGTTATCAGCGCTTAGCGCAATTCCACTTCGAGCTCGAATACGCCTGCAAACATAGCGCCAGCGAGGAACAGGCAAAGGCCGAATTTATGCGGATATTCGGCAGGAACTATCTTTAAAACCTTTTGGCTAGGAATTTATCACAGAGATCACAGCCAATTAGCATAAGACCTAGGGCTTCGAGCCCTAGGCAGAGAGGGGGAGCATGGCAAGTAATGAGCAGAGGTTAGCGCTGGGATATTGGTGCGCGGAAATGCACAAGTACGAGCACAGGAGATTTAGGCTTCTGCCCGAAGCATTCCTTAGGCCAGCGTATTGGGGAACGTCCGCACAATGCGGAGATAGGACGCAGGAGAAGTTGCACGAGTTTGATTACCGAAAGTGAGGAAGAGTTATGGCAAGAGCAGGAGAGGCAGAAAAGGCGATAAAAAAGACCAAGCACAACTGCTACGAGTGCGGCGCGATGATAGGCGGCACGGCAGGCGTTGATTGGCACTATGTTAAAAATCTAGGATTTACGAGGTGGTACTGCGACAAGTGCATGAAAAAGATATTGCGAGGGGAATGAAAATGTGCAAAGTTAAGACACCAACAGAGAGAAGCCGCTGGTGGATACCAAAAGAGGATTTTAAGACAGCCGTTCATTGGGCGCTCAGATATCCCCTTTGGGTTGCGGAATTATCAATAGACCCCGATACCAGCAGGGCGATAGTTTACGACAAGGAAAAGGTGCAGACCTCAGGCGGCTTTGACGCCACCAGCGAGCTGGCAATACGCCGAGAGGAGCTGAGCAGGAAAAAGGATCTTCTAGAGAGGGTGGTAGACCTAGCAGGCCACGACATTTACAGATACCTTCTTCTAGGCGTCACAGAGGGGTTGACCGTTTACCAGCTTATAGACATGGGAATGCCCTGTAGTAAAGACTATTACGTCGACCGCCGCCAGCGATTTTATTATGAGTTATCTAGGAGGATTTGAGCATGGAAGTGAGACAGGAAATAGACTATGAGGCCGTTAGGGACGAGATATGCGACGAGATATGCAAGTGGAGAGTCAGAGCCTTTGAGCAGAACAAAGACCCCGACGACGCCGAAAAGTGGCTCGACATGAACTACTGCGGCAGATGCCCTGTTAGTAGGCTCAGCTAGGCTTGGCTATGCTTTGGGATTTCCTAGACAGACCCTAGGGGAATGGAACAAAAACCGAATCTGATGATTTCATTGGGATTCAGATGGAGAGGCAACAATGTTAGCACTTACTGTAATTTGCGCGATTGTTCTTTGCACAGGAGCGGTGAACATAGCGATTAAGATTTTGATTGATACGATTGAAGACGAGGAGAACGAGCGATGAGCGACAGAATGACAAGAGAAGAACAAAACCGTAAGTTAAAAGCCTTTATAACTTGTCTAAAGTGCGAAGTCAGTGGTAAATCATGTGATGATAATTGCCCTACTCAGTATGAAGCAGGAAATATGGGAGAAATCATAGAAAATCTTGAAACAATATCAAGAGCACTAGAGCAAGAGCAATATTATAAAGACCTTGCGGAGAGCTACGAAAAGACCATAAATAAATTGACAAAGGCAATAGCAGAGCAAGAGCCATTCAAGCCAATGGTAGAAATAGACCTTGATTACGTTATCAAGCAGAAATACATTGAGCGTGAGGTATTAGACAAGATAAGAGCCGAGATACAGAAATTGCGTAATTGTTCTTGTAGTTGCTCAGATGGAATTATTGATGATATTGAGGATATTATCGACAAGTACAAGGCAGAAAATAACTCATAAGTTATTAACTTTTGAGTTAAGGCAGAAACGGAATAAATGAGC
>JAEIGA010001303.1_pt1 | contig 38794 bp, 58 predicted proteins | sample 9270691 | NCBI WGS metagenome assembly JAEIGA01 (sample SAMN17057246, study PRJNA624740) | gut metagenome | biome: biome; isolation source: fecal sample | host: Bos grunniens | place: China: Xizang | collected 2019
AGGGCAGCTTTGAAATCACGCATCAAACTGGCGGCGAAATCGACGGTGTAGTGTTCCAGGACACAGCGGCAGACGGAGACAAGGTGTTCACAAGGCTTGAATATCATCGGTTTGAAAATGGCCAATACTCCATCACAAACAAATGCTATGTCGGTACATCGACCAGAGACGCAAACAAGCCGGTAGATATCAAAGATACTCCTTGGGCACACCTAAAGGAAGAGGTAACAATCGAAAACATTGAGCGGCCTTTGTTCGGTGTGTTCCGCACACCGTCCGCAAACAATGTGGATCCATCTTCCCCGTATGCACTTCCGATCTTCAGCGATGCCATTGAAGAACTGAAAGATCTGGACATTGCATATTCCAGAAACTCCAAGGAAATCGCGGACAGCAAGCGCACCGTTCTTCTCGACAGCGACCGGCTGCTGCCGACCGGTGGAAAGGTAAACGTTTCACAACAATACTTCGATAACCGCAGAGAATCTATGGGTCTGCCGGACTTCGTAAAGGCTGTTGAAGGAAACGGCATGGAGCCGTTTTACAAAGAGATCAACCCCACACTCCAGACGGAAACCAGAGTCAGCGGAATCAACACGCTGCTCGGTCAGATCGGCTACAAGGTCGGATTCGCCAATGGATATTTTGTGTTTAACGAACAAAGTGGAATTCAGACTGCTACCGGAGTGGAAGCGGAACAGCAGCGAACAGTGCAGCTTATAAAAGATGTCCGCGACAAACTGGAAAACTGCTTGGACGGTCTGATCTATGCCTTGAACGTGTTTGCAGATCTCTATGATCTCGCACCGGTGGGTGCGTATGAAGTGGTGTACGATTTCGGAGACATTACATACAACCGGGATGAGGACAGGTCTCGATGGTGGGGATATGTTGTGTCGGGGAAAGTTCCTGCGTGGATGTTTTTTGTAAAATTTGAGGGCATGACAGAAGAAGATGCCAAGAAAATGACAGCAGAGGCAGAACCCAAAGAAACGTTGCTGTTTGGAGGTGCTGTCTAATGATTAAAATTATCCAAGGTGATTCATTATTCGTGGAGGAGGATTATTGTGGCTGTTAAAGACCTATTAACTAGAGAGGAAATCTTTTTGAATGCGGTTGCAGAAGGAAAGCCTGCGCCGGTCAAACCACTTACCAGAGAAGAAATGCTCATGCAGAAAATGGCAAAGACCTCTGGCGGCGCAACTTCGTGGAACGACCTTACGGATAAGCCGTTTTATGAGGAAGTACAAGTCGGTACGATTATAGAAAATCAAACCGTTGAAATAGTCGATGGTTATGCTTCCATTTATGGTGCAAATGCTGTAATCGAGGTTGGTAAGACATACACTATTGTTTTTGATGGTGAAACTTACGAATGTATTGCATGGGTACTTGACATGGATGGTATGAGCGTAATCTCAATCGGTAATGGTGAATTGGGTGGTGTTGATGGTATTGGCGAAGATGTTCCGTTTGTGATTTGTACCGTTGGAACCTCCGCAGAAATTTATGCCACAGATGGTACGCACACTGTTGAGGTTACGGGTATGGCAGCAATGGTTCATGCGATCGATAGTAAGTTTTTACCGAGTGCAATGGAAAATCCTTACGAACGCGGTGCCATAAGTTTAGGTGAGATTCTTGAACTGTGTAATCCGTCTGACTACTTCCATGTGCATGTCGGAGAAACCACATATGAAGAACTGGACACCTTGCGATACCGTGCTGTTAACCGCATCTCATATGAAGATACATCTTATGTTGGACTACACGCATCCGTGTATTCGAGGGTCGGTCTAGGCGCAAGCGGAGAGACTGGTCATGTAGAGATTGTAGCATTGGATCAGAATGCGATCCCGTGTCGTATTTCAATTGAAACCGAGAGCGTGTCGAGTGAGGATGATTCTATATATAACGCTAAAGTAGCTACCGTGACGGTAACCTATCCGCTTGGGCGACCTCAGTAAGTTTAACACAAAGCCCCATCCTTTTGGGTGGGGCTTGCCTTAAATAATTGGTTTGACAATAAGGAGAAATCATATGTCAATTAACAAACCATTAACAAGAAAAGAAATCTTTATGAATGCTGTTGCGGAAGGAAAGCCTGCAGACCTGAAGCCTCTTACCCGAGAAGAAATGTTGCTTCAGAAACATGCAACGCCCGCTTCCAGCGGCGCGGACTGGAACGCCTCTGAAGGTGAACCCGGTCATGTGCTGAATAGGACGCACTATGTAAAAGGCATGGAACAAAAAACCCTGTTGGATGTGACAGTTTCGGTAAGCGGCAATCAGTTTATGATGTCCGGCATTGTTCCGATTGTGGTCGGAAACACCTACACCGTCACATGGGACGGCACGGAGTATGAGTGTGTGGCCACGGAAGCGGACTATATGGGTGTCACCGCACCGGCGCTGGGCAATTACTATTTCGTTGGCGGCGAAAATAACGGCATGCCTTTCGCCTTTATTTCCGTGGAAGCCATGGAGGGAATTGGCGGCGCAGCCATGCAGAACGGAGACCACACGCTCAAAATCGTTGGAGAAATGCCTGCGTATCAAGTCATAGATGAATGTTATCTTCCGACGAGTTGTAGGTCTATGATTGTTAAAACGGTGTCAGCATATGTTGATAGCGCAGATGGTAGTATTAATTTTCACAATTCTATCATAGGAGCGGCGTTAAATCCAATTGTTGAGTGCTTGTGGAATGGTGGGCGTTTAATACTGGATTTCTCGGAATTAGGCTTGTTGACCGACGGAACGCATCGTAGAGCAGAAGTTACTGAATGGTATTTAGAACATTCTAATGCAACATATTTTTTGCAAGTCTTTTTTACGTATGACGGTAAGAACCATAGCTTCTGGTACGAGGGTCAGCTCTGGACACCGCCTGCAACCTAACCGAATAAAACAAAGCCCCATCCTTTCGGGTGGGGCTTTCTAATAACGCGAAACAAGGAGGTGTGGAGATGCTAACTCCATCATATCTTCTCCACGCCCCGGAGGCCGCCGAGGAGATTGCCGAACAGCTGCATATCGATATTTTAACAAGAATTATCGAGCGGGTTATGATCCGAATTGAGAATGGCGACAGCTACATGCTGACCGCCCTTGATAAATGGCAGATCGAAACGATGCAGCAAGCTGGATTTCTCCTAGAGGACATACAGGCAGAAATCGCGAAGGCAACGGAGAAGATGCAGAATGAAATTGCGGAGGCGATGGAGGACGCTGGCCTAAGAACGCTAACGTATGACGATGCAATCTACCGGAAAGCAGGACTTGATCCTGTCCCGCTTGTGCAGTCTCCTACCATGATTGCGGTTATGCAGCGCGACTTCGAAGCAACGGTGGGCGAGTGGAAGAACTTCACAAGAACCACAGCAACAGCCACCCAACAGGCATTTATCCGCGCTTGTGACAAGGCCTACAATCTGGCATTGTCTGGTACGATCTCAGCCGCACAGGCTGTCAGAGAGGGTTTAAACGATCTTGTGACGGACGGTGTATATGTGGAATATCCGAGCGGACACAGAGACACCATAGAGACAGCAACGGCGAGAGCTGTGCGCACTGGTATCGCACAGGCTTCCGCGGAAGTTCAGATGGCACGTCTCAAAGAGTTCGATTGGGATCTGGTTATCGTATCGTCTCATTTGGGCGCAAGACCCGATCACTTCGTGTGGCAGGGAAAGATATATAGCAGAACAGGAAACGGATATCCGGATTTTGTCGCATCAACAGGATATGGAACTGTTGCCGGCCTGTGTGGAGCCAATTGCCGCCACAGTTTTTCGCCGTGGTCAGAAGGAATGGGAAACCCGTTCGAATCATTTGATTCGGAAGACAACCAAAAGCAGTATGAGATTGAACAGCACCAAAGAACGCTGGAGCGACGAATACGCGATACCAAGCGTCAGGCTATGGGATGGAAAACAGCGGCAGAGAAAGCGCCAGACGAGGCTACAAAAGCCAAAGCGGAGCGAGAGTATCAGAGGAAAGCTGCGCTCCTTCAAAGGCAAAACAAGGCTTACAATGACTACTGCGACGAAAACGGTCTGAAACGCAGATCCGAGCGAATCAGTATTGCCAAGTGGGACCGCAAGCAGGCTGCTGCTGCAAGATCTGCGGCAACCAAATAGTTATTAACCAAAGCACCATGAAGAGATGCACGGTGCTTTTTCTATACCAACTAGAGGTGATCAAATGGGAGGCCGATTTATCCAATACAATCCAAACCCGGCAAAAAACCGCGTAGGAGATTGCGTTATCCGCGCAATCTGCAAGGCTACAGGTCAAAGCTGGGAAAAGGTGTACGCGGGTATTACTGTATATGGGTTCTGGTTGAGTGATCTTCCGTCGGCAAATCATGTGTGGGGAGCATACCTCCGAAAAAACGGATTTAAGAGATATCTGGTCGATGACCATGGGAAAGACGTGTACACCGTAGAAGACTTCTGCCAGGATTATCCGAGCGGGACATATGTGTTGGCCATCAATGGACATGTTGTGTGTGTCGTGGATGGCTTTTACTTTGACTCGTGGGACTCCGGGCAGGAAATACCGCTCTATTACTGGGCAAGATAAGGAGGGTCTGTCTGAAAATCAGCTCATTTACTCAAAGAGAACTGGAGCAACTTCGGAGAGAATGCAACTTCACTCCGGAGGAACTGAAATTCTTTGAGCTTCGCAGCAGGGATCATTCCCTTGAGGACTGCGCTGAAATGATGTCTACAAGCATGCCAACAATATCGCGCATAAGCAAGCGCGTAAAAGACAAGATCGGCAGGACCTTACCGGTTCCGCCCTGACAGCTGATAGTTTTTTGATAGATTCACAATAAATCAACGATAGTTTCCTGAAATGGTGATTTTACCCGAAACGTGGTAAAATAAGGACAGAAAGCGCGAGGAGGATGCGACATGTCATACACACCAAACGGAATGTATCAGCCTTATCCAAGCCCGTATCAACAAGCATTCCCGGATCAGCTTTCGCAGCTTCGAATGCAGCAACTTCAAATCCCCTCCATGCAGATGACTCCACAAGCGGCAAACGCTTCCGGTAGTCCGATCCTTTGGGTACAGGGAGAAGCAGCGGCAAAGGCGTATCTCGTTGCACCAAGTAGCACGGTAATGCTCATGGACAGCGAAACACCTCGCTTCTATATCAAATCAACAGACGGCGCAGGCATGCCAAACATGAGAATTTTCGAATATAAGGAAGTTCTCGCGGAGGCGGCAAAAATGCCGGCAGCTGTGCCTGTGGAAAATTTTGTGACCCGTGATGAATTCGAAGCGCTGAAAAATAAAATTGACAGCATTGTGATCCCGGCGGGAGAAACTTCTTCTAGATCAAGAAGAACCGCAAGAGCGGAAGGAGGAACACAGGATGAATCCTCTGTATAAAGACCTCGCGGGTGCGTCGGCTGGAACCAACAGCCTAATGCAACAGTTTCAGCAGTTTATCCAAGAAATGAGGGGCAGAAACCCCCATGAGGAAATCAACAAATTGCTTCAATCCGGAAGGATTAGCCAACAGCAGCTTAATGAGGCGCAGCAGATGGCGCATCAAATGAGCAGCCTGTTTTCACAAACAAAAAGATAAACGTCCGAAAGATAAAACCTGTGGCCACGGTTTTAAATATTTTTCTGAAAAGGAGAAAAACAAATGATGGAAGGCAATTATACTCTTTCCGATATCGCGGCCGCAACAGGCAGCAGAAATGACAGCGGCTTCGGTGGTGGTGACTGGGGCGCGTGGATCATTCTGTTCCTGCTCTTCGGACTGTTTGGAAGAGGCGGTTACGGTGCCGGCGGCTTCGGCGGCGGTGGATCCGGTGGAAACTGTGGATCTCCGTGCGCAACGCAGGCCGATGTTCGGGCAGCGGTTGACCAGCAGACTCTGATCTCCAAGTTGGATCAGCAGACCTACGGTCTTGCGGACAGCACCTATGCACTGAACAACAGCATTATGACCGGATTCCACGGAGTAGATCGCGGCATGTGGCAGATCTCCAGCGAACTGGCTGATTGCTGCTGCAAAACCCAGAGAGCCATTGATGGTGTCAACTTCAATATGGCAAAAGGTATCTGCGATCTGCAGAATACCATGAACGGCAATACCCGCGACATTGTGGAGAATCAGAACAGCAACACCCGTGCAATTCTGGATTTCCTCACCAATGACAAGATCGCAACCCTGACGGCCGAAAATCAGAGCTTGAAAATGGCTGCATCCCAGAGTAACCAGAATGCAGTCCTGATGGCAGCAATGGACGCAAATAAGGCCGAAATCCTGCGCCGCACCGGTGCCGAGTGCCCGACGCCTGCATACGTTGTGCAGCCTCCCACACCGGTGAATTTCCCTCTTAACGCTTGCGGTCAGGTGCAGTTCGGTGGCTCCGGCTGCGGCTGTGGGTACGGCGGCTACGGCAACATCAACTGAATCGTATCAGTATCTTCCCGGACAAATGTACGGGATGTACGGAACAACCGTTATTACAGGGGCAGCGCTTGCTGCCCCGATACGAAAGGAAAAGGCCTATGATTGAACTTATTAACACTGCAGTACAGACTGTTGCGGTTGGTCAATCCGTTGTGTATAACGTGGCGGCCGTTCGCAGCAAATGTGCAGCAGAAAGACACAGACCGGGCAGTGCGCAGGTGACGCTTACGCAGCCTGGTAGGTATTTGGTCAGTTTCTCGGGGAATATTGCGGTGCCTGATGGCGGAACCGTGGAAGAAATATCCCTCGGCATTGCGCAGGACGGAGAAGTTCTTGGCGGCTCTTTGATGAGGGTCACCCCAGCTGCAGTCGAGGAATACTTCAACGTTTCTACACAGCACTATGTGGATGTGTTCTGTAATTGCTGCGTGTCTGTTAGTGTGCAGAACACGAGTGCGCAGCCGATCCTCGTAGACAACCCGAACATTACCGCCGTTCGCGTTTGCGGCAATTGATGGGGGGCGATGCTATGTATGATACCTATAAAATGCAGGAGCATATCTGCCGCGAACTGGAAAAAAAGGCTGAATTAGGCATTAAAAGCCCTTCGGATCTTGACGTCGTGTGGAAGCTGATCGACGCATACAAGAATCTTCTGAAAATCGATATGTTGCAGGAGGAATCCGAGGGCGAATATAGCCATGGCGGAGAATATAGCGAACGACGCAGACGAGACAGCCGAGGTCGCTATTCCAGAGAAAGCGGAGATGGCTATAGCTACGAAGACGATAGCTCTTATCGTGGCGGCAGAGGACGAGGCGGCGGAGGTGGTTACTCCCGGAACGGCTACAGTGAAGCACGTGGCGACTACATGGAAGCCAAAAGTTCGTACCGAGCCACGCGGTCTCCTGAGAGCAAACGAGAAGTGACGGCGTCTCTGGATGACTGCATGAAAAAGCTGAAAAACGAAATCGAGGATATGTACTCTGGTGCTGATACCCGCGAGGAGCGGGAAAAGATCAAAGAAGTGCTCCGAGAAATCGGCAACCTCGCGTAAAACTCCATACCCAGCCAGAACCGGTTCGCCGGCTCTGGCTTTTTTATGTGCTGCTGTGGTGTAGTGGAAGCACCTCTGCCTTCCAAGCAGATAGGGCGGGTTCGAATCCCGTCAGCAGCTCCACCCGTTCAAACGGGCTTGATTACCTCCTTTCATATTACAGTCCGGAAAGACGGACAAACTGCGCGGAGTGCCATAGCTTCGCGCAGTTTCATATTGGGGTGTAGCCAAGTGGTAAGGCACCAGACTTTGACTCTGGCACTCGTAGGTTCGAACCCTGCCGCCCCAGCCATTACCTCGCCCGAGGTTTATCGGGCTCAATCCACACCGCTGACGAGCGGTTAATAAATGACGATTTGGAGGATATACGAATGAAAAACATGATCGAAATCTGCAAGGACTTTGGAATTGAGATTCCTGCAGACAAACACGCCGAATTCAGCAAGGTCGTGGCAGAAAACTACAAGACCATTGCCGAAGTCGAGAAAAAGGTAACCCGTCTGGAATCCGAGAGAGATGCACAGAAATCTCGGGCAGATACCGCCGAAGAGACTCTGAAGGGCTTCGAAGGAATTGATCCTTCCAAACTGAACGAGGAAATCGCCAACTGGAAGAAGAAGGCTGAGGAAGCTGAACAAAACGCCAGAAAGCAACTGGACGAACGAGATTTCAACGACGCTCTGAAGACCGAGCTAGAGGGCATCAAGTTCACCTCTACCGCCGCGAAAAAGTCAGTGGAAGCGGAGATCCGCGCCGCAGGGCTGAAGCTGAAGGATGGAAAGATCCTTGGACTCTCTGATTTGATCGAACAGATGAAAAAAGGAGATGCTTCTGCATTTGTCGATGAACATCAGCAGAATCTGGAGAACAACAAAGCGCGGTTTACACAGGCAAGCACAACCAACGGAAACACAGGCGGAACCACCATCAAGGACATTATGAAAATCAAAAACCCTGTCGAAAGACAGAAAGCGATTGGACAGAATATGCATCTGTTCGGAAAAGGAGAATAAAAAATGGCAAAAGAAAACCTTATCACTACTACCGACATCCAGGTCACCGCAAGAGAGCTGGACTTTGTCACCAGATTTGAAGCAAACTGGGATCATCTGCGAGACATCCTTGGAATTATGCGACCCATCAAAAAGGTCCCCGGCGCACAGCTGAAGAGCAAGTACGCAGAAGGAACTCTGCAGTCCGGTGCCGTTGCAGAAGGAGAGGTAATCCCTTACTCCAAGTTTACTGTCAAAGAGACTATTTACGACGAAATGTCTATCGAAAAGTTCTCCAAGGCAGTTTCCATTGAGGCTATCAAGGATCACGGCTACGAAAACGCCGTTGCTATGACTGACGACGAATTCCTGTTCCAGCTGCAGACCAACGTCACTGATCGTTTCTATACCTATCTGAACACCGGCAAGCTGATGGTCACCGACGCTGCCACCTTCCAGATGGCTCTTGCACTTGCAAAGGGCAGTGTCCTGAACAAGTTCAAGTCTATGCACCGCGCAGCTACCAATGTTGTGGCGTTTGTAAACACCATGGACGTATACAAGTATCTGGGCGCTGCAGATATCACCGTTCAGAACGAGTTCGGTTTCAACTACATCAAGAACTTCATGGGCTACTCCGTCGTATTCCTGCTTGGTGACGAAGAAATCAAGCCTGGTCGCATCATTGCAACCCCTGTTGAGAACATCGTAATGTACTACGTTGATCCTGCAGATTCCGACTTTGCACGCGCCGGTCTGTCCTACACCACCGGTGCCGGCGAAACCAGCCTGATCGGCTTCCACACTCAGGGCAACTATTCCACCGCCGTCTCCGAAGCATTTGCAATTATGGGCATTACCCTGTTTGCTGAATACATCGACGCTATTGCCGTCGCTGACTTCGCGGGGGAATAAGCGGCTATAGCTTGCGGTCTGGCTATAAGGCAGAGGACCTTGAAAGTATGACAATCGCAGAAATCAAGGCCCTCGCCGAGGAGCTTGGCTATAGCATCACAAAGACACGCAAAGCAGATATTATTTCTGAATTTCTCGGCCAGCAGGAGGGGTGAAAATGTCGTATATTGACATTGAGTATTATGTATCACTGTACGGAGATATCGAGGAAGGACGTTTCAACCGCCTCAGTTTCCATGCAAGCCGAAAAATTGATCAGCACACCACTGGTGTTGATGGTGTGAAAAAGCTTCGCGTAGCGTTCCCTAAGGCCGAATATGACGCGGAAGCAGTTAAGCGTTGCGCAGCAAACCTAGTCAGCTATCTTTCTCAAATTGACGATGCGGAGACTGCCGCATCGATCAGCCGCGGATATGATAAGACCGACTTAGGTCTGCAGCGCAAAATTGTTTCCCGCGTTGAGGCTGGAAACGAGGCGATTTCTTATTCCGAATCTACCGGCCCAGATACGATCATAGACAAAGCAGTTTCTAGCCGCGCCGACCGAGAGATTCTGATTTCCAACGTAATCAAGGAATACCTTTCCGGGGTTACGGACGCAAACGGCGTGAATCTTCTCTATATGGGACCTTATCCGCATCTGATGTAGGAGGGGCATATGTACCAAGACACAATCACGCTATTCAACAGAAAACCTGGCGAACGAGGGCAGGGAGATACCTGGTACCCGACTGTGATTGAGGGTGTAAACCTGACCGTCGATCGCGCCGCGATCCTTGCCAAGTATGGACCGGAAACGCAGGACAATGCTGTTCTGCACATCCGGTACACAAAGGAAGGCGATGATCTGATTGTTTCCGGTAAGCCGTGGATGCCCCCGAAGGAGTGGGACAAGACCGAGGACTCCGTTACCTTCTCCAGCGGAAACAACTTCGATTTCTTCTGGAAAGGTAAATGGACCGGCGGTATTGTTTCGGACGTCGAATACGGAGATGAAGGGTTCTATAACTACATGAACCGCATCCACGATTATGTGTTTGCGGTTTCCTCTGTAGCAATGTATTCCGTTATTCCGCATTTTGAGATCATGGGAAAGTGACATGGCAAAAAAGGAAATACATCACTTTGAAAACTTTTCGATCATACGAGCGGGCGTTGACATTGAATTGGACATGAAGCGGATCGAGGATAATTTTAATAAAGCCCAATTTGCGTTGGACTCTGCAATTATGACTTCGATGGAACCCTATATGCCAATGGACACGTCCAGCATGATATCCAGAACAAAAGCGGAATCTGCTGCGCTTGCCGGCACCGGAAAAGTAATTGCCGCCGTTCCTCCGTATGGACGTTTTTTGTATGAAGGAAAGGTTATGGTTGGAGAACGTTCGAAATCTGCATGGGCGAAAAAAGCGGAAAGAAAAATCGCAACAGGAAGAAATCTTCATTATTCACGTCCGTCTGCAAAAGCGCACTGGTTTGACGTTGCGAAGAACAAAGACGGAGACAAATGGGTTAAACTTGTGCGGGACACAGCAGGAGGGAAATAATGGCAGAAAATGAATTGAAGCCTATTGGCGTGGACGCTACCGGATATGAGGTTCTGACAAACGCTGCGTTGAATCTTCTCAACGAGTTCCCCGGTCTGAATGGTCGGGAGATTCTTTTTGAAGAGCTGGAAAAGGATTCCGGAATTGCGTTCTCTGCAGATAATGGATCTCTTATCATATCAGAACGGCGAAGCATTACGGATCACGTGATGCAACAATGCCAATATCCATTCTTTGTGATTTATCGCACAGCCAGCACAAAAGAATACCAAAAGCTCAACGTTCAGGGGTTCATGGATTCTCTAGGCAAATGGCTGTGCCGCGAACCGGCAGACATTGACGGCGAAACCTACCGGCTTGCGGCTTTCCCGAAGCTTTCTGACGGAAGAAACATTAAGAGAATCACACGCTCCAATTCCTACGGGTTAGACCCGAGAGAAGATGGCGTACAGGACTGGGTCATGCCTGTCACCATCGAATATACCAACGAATTCGACATGTGGTGATACCACAGAAAGGATGATACACAAATGCTTGAAAGAAAGTACCTTGCACACATGATCGACGCTGCGTTTGATATGACGTATGCATCGACCAACATTGTCAGAATCGGCAAAGACCTCGAAGAACTGAGCTTCGATCTGGCTCCCGATGTTGAAACCGTAAAGAACATTTTGGGAGAAACCTCTGTGCGTCACAACGGATTTGAAGCCACTGCTTCCATTGAGCCTCTGTATGTTGAGGATTATGACGATGCTCTTTCTGCAAAGCTGATTGACATCGTTATGAACCGCCTGACCGGAGACGCATGCAAAACCACGTATTACGATATTTGGCTGACTCCCTCCGAGGACGCCGGTGGAGAACCTACGGTTTATAAGGCATGGAGAGAGGATTGCCTGATTGTACCGCAGAGCTACGGCGGTGACACCTCCGGCGTTCAGATCCCGTTTAACATCCATCCTGTCGGCAACAGAGTGGAAGGAACGTATGATCTGGGAACCAAGAAGTTTACTCCCAAAAGCACCGGTCTTTAAGTAAGGAGGATTTATGGCTAGGACGATCGAAAAGAATGTCGGCAACGCGCTGACAAAAATTGAGTTCAAGGACAGCGACGGGGCGCTTCTCGGTTGGTTGGAAATCAATCTGATCGATGAACGGTTTATCGGTAGACTGGCCGGCTTTGCTCAATATTTCCGGTCCTACAAGGAAGAAGGAAATGATGTGAAGCGAGAGCGGAACCTAAACCAAACGGTCAAGGAACGTTTTTCTGAACTTCTGGGCTATCAGTGCGACGAGACGCTTTTCGGTCGTCTTAACCCCCTCACAGTTCTTGAAAATGGAGAAACCTTTATCGGCGTAATTATGAGAACAATTACGCAGGAGTTCATTGACGAAGCGCGGCGCAGAATGGCTGCAAAAACAGCAGCTATTCGAAAGCATACAGAAAAATATGAGCATGACAGCGTATGATCTTCCGACCTCCCTGACCATCGGGGAGGTCTCTTATCCTATCCGGTATGGCTGGAGAGCCATACTGGATATTTTTTCTGCTTTTAGCGATCCGGAACTGGATGATGAAATGCGAATGACAGTAATGATCCAGATTCTTTATCCCGAATGGAAAAAGATCCCGGCTGAAAGAATTCCTGAGGCGGCACAAAAAGCGATGGAATTCATTGACTGTGGACAGAAGCCAAAGGAAGGGAAAAAGCATCGGGTAATGGATTGGGAACAGGACGGCACAATGATCATTCCTGCCGTCAACCAGATCGCTGGACGCGAAGTGCGCATGGACCCAAATATTCATTGGTGGACGTTCTTCGGCTGGTATATGAGTATTGGCGACAGCCTTTTTTCTTCGGTGCTTCGTGTGAGATCAAAGAAAGCAGAAGGGAAAAAACTGGATAAATGGGAAGAGCAATTCTACCGCAACAACAAATCTTTAGTGGATTTGCAACGTTTGGAGAGCGAAGAAATCCAAAAAGAAAAACAGGATATGTTGAAATGGCTATGAGGTGGTGAAATATTGGCTGACGGAAGAGTCGTGATTATCAGCTCGATCGATAGCGATGGTGCGCAAAAAGGCGCGAAAGAGATTGCCAAAGAGCTGGAACGAATCGCAAAGGAATCTGACGAAACCGGCGAAAAAATAAAAGACGGAGTTGGCGGAGGGTTTAAAGAAATCTTCAGCGCGACTTCTTTGGCAAACATGGCAACCGATGCGCTAAAAGCCATCGGGCAAGCTGCGCTGGATATGGCGAAAGACGCAGTTAAAGCAGCGGCAGACGTTAAAGCATCCAATGCCCAGTTTTCACAGACGTTTAAAGGTGTGGAAAAACAGGCAACGGAAGCATTGGAAAACATTGCGGAAGAAACCGGCATCACCGCGACCAGAATGCAGGATGCCTATACCGGTATTTTTGCATTTACAAAATCTGTCGGAGCGGAACAGGAAGAAGCGCTGGATATTTCCGCGCGCGCTATGCAGGCTGCTGCTGATAGTGCGGCATACTACGATAAATCGATTGAAGAAGCCACAGAAACGCTGCAGTCATTCCTGAAAGGCAATTATGAAAATGATGCTGCTCTTGGCATCGCGGCAACGGAAACGACCAGAAATGCCAAGGCGAACGAAATGTATGCCAAGAGTTTCCAGGAGCTTTCCGAATCGCAGAAAGTGGACGTCCTGCTTGCCATGGTTGAGGCCGGCAATCAGGCATCCGGTGCACTTGGACAGGCTGCAAGAGAAGCGGATTCTTGGACAAACGTAACAGGCGAACTGGAAGAAGCGTGGAGGCAGACACTTGCGGTATTAGGCGATCCGATTCTGGAAGGGTTGACGCCTATTCTACAAGGCATAACGAAAGAACTGAATGCATTTGTGGAAGGAACAGCCTCGCAAAAAATCAAAAAAAATTTAAGAGAGATTTCTGACAGTGTTGAAAACGCAAAGAAGTCATTTGATGAAAATGTAGAATCGATAGAAGCGAACGCGGCTATGTCGCAGTACTATATCGACCGCCTGTACGAACTTGAGAATGCCGGCCTTGAAACAGCTGAAGCACAAAGCGAATATCAGGCGGTATTAGATAACCTGTTGGCTCTTGTTCCCGAACTGTCTGACGCCGTAAACGAAAACACGGGAAGGCTGATATTTAACAAGCTTGCTGTTGAAGATCTAATAGAAGCACAACAGCAACAAGCTTTGGTCGCTGTTTGGCAGGAGCAATTAAACGATACGCTGGCCTTACAGGCGCAATATACTGCCGAAGCCCGTACCGCAACAGAAGAACTGGCTGCAGCACAGGCAGAGGGAGCAATCCTTATGCAGGAGTACGCCAGTGCAAGTGGACAACTGAAAACACAGTTTGACGACCTTGGGCTTGCTATAGATCTAACGGCAATGAGTGAGCTGACCGCAACCGGCAGTGCAATCGGGCTAAAGTCCAACTTGGATGAGTTGGAAGAATCGGTAAATAGCAATGCGGAAGAGCAAGCGGCACTTGCTGCGGCAATAGAGGAGGCAGAAGCTGCAGCTGCAAGCCTTGATGAAGACATTGGATGGCTTACGGAACAGATTGCGCAAGGGGAAATCGCAATAGAAGGCCTTGCCGAGGAAAATGAGATTCTTGCTGAATCGGAGGACACTCTTGCGGAATCTGTTGATGGTGTCAGAGAGTCTCTTTCTACAATGATGGAAGAATATCTGACGACAAAGGATGCGGCGAGAGAGTCCATTGATTCACAGATTGGGTATTTTGATGAGCTGAAAACCAGTAGCGACCAAACGGCTTCTGACATCGTAAGCAACTGGGAGGATCAAAAAGCTGCGTTTGATCAGTATAGAGCAAATCTGGAAGCAGCTGTCGATATGGGATTAGATGAGACGCTAATCCAGCAGCTTTCTGACGGATCGGAAGAATCCATGGTAATCCTAGACACTCTCGTAAGCGACACAGAACTAAGCGTTGATGACATTAATGCAGCGTTTGGCGGGTTGTCGGATTCAAGAGATGCAACTGCGGCGACTATGGCAGACATAGAGACCGATATGACTGATGCGCTCGCGGCAATGAAGCAAACAACAACGGATGAATGGGGGGCGATGACAGCTATTGTAAACGAGGAAATAGCTGCCATGCAGAGAGCAATTAACTCCCTACAGGGGAAAACCGTATATGTTGGCATAAAGCCCAGCACGTCAACCGGTACTGGTGGAAGCACAGCGTATTCGGCTACGACCCAAAGCCTCCCTGCGGCTGCCTCGACGTATGCAATGCCTTATCTTGCCACCGGCGCGGTCATTCCTCCCAATGCTCCTTTTGCCGCTGTTCTTGGCGATCAGAGACACGGCCAAAACCTTGAGGCTCCGGAATCGTTGATTCGCAAAATAGTCCGAGAGGAAGCAGGAACAGGCGGCGGCTCTTACCGGTTTACAGCACAGATCGACGGAAGAGTTCTGTTTGATGAAATGATCGAAGAAGCAAAACGAAGACAAAGTCAGACCGGGGATGACCCGTTTGATATCTCGTAGGGGGGCCTATGCAGGAACTTATCAAAATAAACAACACTACGATCAAACAGCCGGACGAAGGCCTCAGATATGGATTTGAAACCACGTACTCATCGGACAGCACCCGCGTGCAAAGCGGTGAAGGTCATTATACGCCGATTTACACAGTAGAATCGTTTAACTACACCGCCAGTTATTTGACAAAAGAGGAAGTAAGAACGATCCTTCAATTTGTGGCAAAAGGCGGATATTTTACGCTGCATTACTTCTCGCCCTATTATGGCTCGTGGAGAGATGCAGAGTTTTTTGTTAAACGAGGGTCTGTTGATGTAGGTCGTCTGATCGAAGAGGAAGAGCGTTTTGAAAAACTCAGCTTTAGCATGACGGGGGTGGATCCTCTTGATTAACGTCAGCAGCGAGTTCAAAGAACTCATGCAGAAACGGACGAACTTCAAGCAAAATGCGGAACTGACGCTGGCGGATGGAACGCAGATTTCTTTAAATGCGTCCGACTTTACTGTTTCGGGGAATACGGTGTCCGATTCTGCCGGCGCCAGATCTCTTCCGATTGGCATTGCGGTCTGCAGGGCAATTCAAATGCGGATTATCAACTTTGATAACCGGTATAGCGAAGTAGACTTTTTTGGCGCGACGATCAGATTGTATCTGACGTATCAACTGTCTCATACTACCGAAAAAGTTGAGCTGGGTCTCTTTACGGTAAATTCCCCGGAAACGTACGGGGACGTTATTACCATTACCGCAGTCGATGACATGTACAAGTCTGACAAGCCATACAGAACGGATTTGAATTTCCCCGCAACTGCAAAAACGGTGCTGCTTGATGCATGTGGACAATGCGGCATTGCAGTTGGATCGACATCGTTTTACAACGATTCGTTTATGATCGACGGAATCCCGGAAATCAACCTTACGTTCCGTCAGGTTATCGGTTACATAGCTATGATTGCCTGTGGAAATGCAAGAGTAAACCGGTCGGGATATCTTGAAGTGTTAACGTACAACTTTGAATCTGATGCTGTGGCGCTCCAAAACTGGCAAATGCTCAAAACGGATGCAAGTGACATTGTAATCACCGGCGTCCAGATGACACGGACCATCGACAACGAGGGAGAACAGACGGAAGAGATTGTCTTGAGCGGGCAGGAAGGATATGTAATATCTGTTGAAAATCCGTTGGCGCAAGGATCTGAGGAAAGCCTGATTTCTATATTATCCGGGGTTCTTACTGGCGCAAGGTTCAGAAGATTTGACGGAGAACATGTAGCACTTCCGATCCTTGAGTTTATGGATTTGGTTGATGTGGTTGACCGAAAGGGCAACGTATACCGTTCTTTTGTGTCGGATATTACTTTCCGCTTCTTCGGATATACTGCGATTAAGAACAGCGCAGAGACGACATTGCGGCAGGGAAGAAGCTATAAATCTCCCACCAGTAAAGCAATTATTGCGGCGCGAAAATTGGTCCAGGAAGAGACCGCGGCCAGAGAGAATGCGATCCGGCAGCTCGACGAAACGATCAAGAACTCCAGCGGCATGTACGGAACATCCGTAAAGCAGCAAGATGGCTCGGTTATCAACTACATGCACGACCGCCCGACTCTTGAAGAATCCCAAAACGTTATCAAGATCACTGCGGACGCGATTGGTATTTCAAACGATGGCGGTAAAACGTATCTTTACGGCTTCACATTGGATGGGGATGCAATTGTTCGAATTATTCAGGCTGAAGGAATCGATGCTGAATGGATCCGAGTAAAAGAGGAATCGCAAGACGGAACATCAACAATTAATCTCCAAGCAGCTTTGGGCGGAATATCCTCTGAAATTTCAGACACAAGAACCGAAATTTCGAACGTGGAAACATCGACTACCGAACAGATTGCAAAATCAATTCAAACGTCGGAAACGATGATTTTCAGCGTGTTGGAGAACTATGTTGGCGAAAGTGAATACGAAGTTCTTCAAAGTGCTATTGCGTCTCAACTGCAAATTCTGAAGGATCAGATTGAAATCAACCTTACGACGTCGTTGAACAAGGCGAGCGATGTAAACAACGCCCTGCAGGAGCAGATCGATCAAATCACCACATATTTTCGATTTACAGAAGAGGGACAATACATCGGCCGCTCTGACTCGGAAATGCAGACGAGATTTGCCAATGCAATATGGGAATTCTTATTGAATGGTGTTCAGCAGTTGTACATTGACCCGGATGGTGTTCACGGCCGACAGATTCATACCGACAGCCTGTACATTGGCAATCTAATTTTCCAAGAGCAGCCTGACGGTTCAGTCATTGTGAGTTAAGGAGGTGGGATCGTGGCATTAAGTGGTTCTGTAAGCACAAACAAATACACGGGAAACGGGTTTAGCATGGGCATGAAGTGCACATGGTCTGCAACACAATCTGTTTCTGACAACAAATCTATTCTAACATGGACGCTTGCATCTGATGGTGGAGCTGGGTTTTCTGCGTATACGGGAAATGTTTCTCTGACAATCAACGGTGTTCCTGTTTTGAGCATTGTAAGCCGCTTTACTATGGAAGGCGGTGGCGCATGGTCGCGAACTGGCACGCTGGAGATTCCGCACAACAGCGACGGCACAAAGTCCTTTTCCATCAGTATCGTTGCTGGTATTTGGGCATACACTTCCGACAACACCAAAGGCTCTGGTACGTTTGAGCTGAATCAGATCCCCAGAAAGTCCCTCCTGAGTGCAAGCAATGGCACGTTAGGAACGGAACAAATCTTGACTGTTACAAGACAGGCAAACAGCTTCACACATACCATCACCTATACTTGCGGAAGCGAATCTGGAACGATCTGTGAGAAAAGCAGCAACACAAGCATTCGGTGGACACCTCCTATCTCGTTGGCGAACCAGAACAAAACAGGATCTTCTGTATCGGTGACACTGACGATCGAAACGTTCTCTGCCTCTGCATCTGTGGGGACGAACTCCACCACGATAACCTGTGCGATTCCAAGCAGTGTTGCACCATCGGTCACCATAGAGGCAACCGATGCAAAAGGATATTTTGAGCGCTACGGTGGATATGTCCAGAACCGAAGCCGATGCCGCGTTGAACTGGATGCATCTGGAATGCACGGTTCTTCGATCAAATCATATTTAATCAGCTGCGCGGGGCAAAGCGCTTCCTCTCGGTATGCAACATTTGAACTGCCGGTATCTGGTTCCGTTACCATTACGGCGATTGTTACAGACAGCCGCGGCAGAACAGCAAGCGCAAGCACGACCATCAATGTTCTGCCGTATTCCAATCCCGCTGTCACTGCAATTTCTGCATTCCGATGCGATGCAAGCGGCAACGCAAATACTGGCGGCTCGTATATGTGCGTCAAGTTCTCCGCATCTATTACACCGATTTTAGATAAGAACACAGCCAGATATTCAATCAAATACAAGCTGGCGTCTTCGGACAACTGGTCAACGGCAAACACGGGTGCATCTGGATATTCACCAACAAACATTTCAACCGTTATTGCTGCAGATCCTAGTCTGTCATACGATGTTAAGGTTACGGCGTCAGATGCGTTTGTTTCCATTGACTCTCCCACGCTGCCTGTCATGAGCATTTATGCGCTCATGCACTTGGACAAGACCAATAATCGAATTGGCCTGGGCAAAGTCGCAGAAGGAACGGATATTCTGGACGTTGGACTGGATGCACGGTTCCGGGGCGTTGTAACCTTTGATACGCCTCCTTCGCCCGTCTTTGGAGCAACAGACTTTGTGATAGCACAAGGAACTTCCGGCGGCTGGCAATATCGCAAGTGGAACAGCGGTTTTGCGGAGTGCTACGTATATGTAAACGTGGTGCCAACGAACGGGACTGGAAGGAAGTACCATACTGCGGCACTTCCTTTTGAATTTGCTTCCGCGGATTATTACGTGGGTGTTACAGGTGTACATAACGCAAACCCGGATTATGCCCATGACTTTTATGCTTCCAATTCAGCCTCAAACGATGGAAGAAGCAAGAGTTCGGTCGCAATATCGTACACTTACAGCGCATCAACTGCATACTCGGTAGGTTTTGTCATTTATATCATGGGAAGGTGGAAATGAGATGCGGGTCGTGAATGAAAAATTAGAGACAATTCTTGCCTACGATTTGAACAAAGGCATTCTGATCCCTGTAACTGCTGTGAAAGAAAATGCCACTCCCATAGACAATGTGACGAAATTTGCGTGGGATGATGCGGATTATGAAGAAGCAATGATGTTTATTCCGAATCCGGATACACCGCCGGAACCTTCGGACAAAGAGCGCATCGCAGAACTCGAAGAGGCATTGGAACTGCTGCTTTCGGAGGTGACGGAATGAAACCGGAACTGAAGGCCAAAATCCTTGCCTACAACAAAGTGGTCAAGGAAAAGGGTGAAAAAGCAAATGACCTTGACATTATTGTTTCGGAGATCATGAAGCTGCCACCCGGTCAGCTTAAAAAGGTGCTGACAGAGGATGTGCTTACCGTACTGCGGAAGTACGGCGTAGAACTGGAATAAAAACAGAAAGGTAATAACGATATGAACGAAGCGGTGCTTGTCGCAGTTCTCTCTTTGGTCGGAACGCTGGGCGGCACATTCGGCGGAATTCTGACCGCAAACAAACTGACCAACTATCGGATTGAACAGCTTGAAAAGAAAGTGGAAAAACACAACCGAGTGGTTGAGCGCGTCTACATTCTGGAAAAGAATGAGGCTGTCATGGAAGAAGAAATCAAGGTTGCAAACCATCGCATTGACGACCTTGAACAATTTCACAAATGAAAGGATGTACTGTTATGAAAATTGAATTTCTCGTAGACTATATGGTTCCTGTTGTAATTGGCATTTGTTTGGCGGTAGGTTATATTGTCAAGCATTGGGTAAAGGACGTTGACAACAAAGTGATTCCTACGCTGTGCGCCGTCCTTGGCGTTATGATGGCATTTTGGATTCATTGGGGCAACATTACTCCCGATGTTCTTTTGATGGGACTTGCAAGCGGCCTAGCCTCCACAGGGCTGCATCAGGCTTTTCATCAGCTTATCGGAAATTAAGCAGCTGCAAAGGAGAGGACGGCAATGAATCTTCACAAACTGATTTTTACAGAAAACAACTGCTATAAAGCGGGGAGAAAGATCACCGTCAAGGGCGTCATGGTCCATTCCACCGGCGCAAACAATCCCAACCTCTGCCGCTACGTCGGCCCGGACGATGGCATGCTGGGCAAAAACCAGTATAACAACCATTGGAACCAGGCGATGACCAACGGTGTGTGCGTCCATGCCTTTATCGGAAAGATGGCGGACGGAACTATTGCAACGTATCAAACGCTGCCTTGGGAACACAGAGGCTGGCACTGCGGCAGCGGGAAGAACGGCAGCGCAAACAATACACATATCAGTTTTGAAATCTGCGAGGACGGCCTTGCAGATGCTTCCTACTTTGCGAAGGTATACCGTGAGGCCGTGGAGCTGACGGCATACCTCTGCAAACTGTACGGCCTCGATCCGCTAAAAGACGGCGTTATCATCGACCATGGCAACGGCCACAAGAGGGGCATTGCCTCCAACCATGGCGATGTTATGCACTGGTTCCCGAAGCACGGCAAGAGCATGGACACATTCCGCGCAGACGTTTATGCGCTGCTCACCGGCGGCAAGGCACCGGAGGCACCGGAACAGGCACCGACTAACAATACTAACAATACCGCAGCAAAGGAGACGAGATATACCATGAATATGAGAACACTGAAACAAGGCGTCAAAGGTGAAGACGTCAAGGCACTGCAGATCTTGTTGATTGGCAGAGGCTTTAGCTGCGGCAGTTCTGGCGTTGATGGTAGCTTCGGCCCCGCAACCGATAAGGCGGTTCGCACATACCAGAAGGCTCGTGGATTGGAGGTAGACGGCAAGGCTGGTCCCGCTACTATGGGAAGCTTGCTGGGCGTTTGATCCAAAATTATGCAATAAAAATTTGACACGAAATTTGACACGGAATTAAAAAACCCTTATAAATAAAGGGTTTTTTCGTGCGATTTATGGGTTCGAGTCCCACCACCGGCACCAAAACAAAATCCCCAACCTTATTCAAAAGGTTGGGGATTTTACTGCGTTTTCGGAACTTTTTGAACATATTCAATCAAAACGCGGAAACAAATAATATCATTTTTTGTAGTCGAAGCGTAAAATTTGACTCATTGACATCATATATTTGACACGAAATTTGACACGAAAATGGACACGGCGGTGTCCATAAAGAGGAGACGCTTACTTAGAAGCGTTTTTGAAAAACTGACGTAGAGCATCTGCGTGCGACAATTTGTCTCGGTTTGCCAAATGTGTATAAATCTTTTTCATAGTAGAGGGGTCGCTCCATCCTCCAAGCGCCATTGTCATCTGCTCCGGTATGTTGAGGTGATAACATAGGGAAGCAAAGCTGTGGCGAAGGCCATGCGTCCCGACCAACGGCAATTCCGCATCGGTGCAAACCTTGTTGATTGCATTATATAATCCGGTTTGCTTTACGGTGCATACATACTCACCGGATTTATCCGCGGCGGTCACGGCAGTGGACAGCTGATCGATCAGAATGGGAACGTCTCTGCGGGAAGAGGTGTTTTTGTTTGTATCTTTGTGGACGAGCTGATTGTCGCGGTCCAGAACGGCAGATCCACGCACGTGGATCAGGTTCTTTTTCAGATCAATATCGTTCCAAGTTACGTCCAGCACTTCGGAAGCGCGAAGTCCATGCAAAGCCAAAAGCGCCGGTATCTCGATCTTCTTACCGGAAAGCGCCTCAAGGAAAATCGGAATTTGATCCGGATCCAAAAACGCATGTTCATTTCGCACGATCTGCGGCAAGGCGCAATCTACTTCCCGATCAGCAATGGTCTTCAGAACAGAGGCAACAAAACACCATGCGTTTTTTACTGTCTTTGGGCTGTGTGTTCTGGTCTGCTGATTAACAGCTCTTTGGTACATGGCATCGGTGGTTTTGTTGATTGTCCTGTCCATGACAGAGTCAAACCGATGATCGCGGATGTACACATACCCTCGGATAGTAGAAGGTGACAGGGCGGCCTCTCGCAGATCAATGTATGCGTCAATGGCTTCGCGCAGCGTCATATCCGCCGGTGCGCGTTTCGCCTCTTTTTTCATACCGACTTTCAATGCCATTGCTTCGGCTATGGCCTCTTTTTCTGTTTGTCGGGTAATGCTTGTTACCTTCCCGTTTACGTACACACGCACACGCCAAGCGCCTGACGGCAGCTGTGTTGCTTGCGGTATTTTCATATTGCACCGCCTTTCGCATTTATCTTCTGTTATTTGTTATTCAAAATCCCCTCCAGAATTGAAAGCTGGAGGGGATTTTTTACTTAAATTTCTATTCCTATATTCTTTGCATTTTCTCTTAACAGTTGAAACGACTCTGAGTTTGAATTTTTCATACGACGGTACGCACTAAAAGATTTAGGGGCATAATTAGGTAGCTTTTCCACCAAATCGTAATACGTCTTTTTGTCTATTAGTTTTTCTCTCTCGCATTCTTCGTTATAAAAATTTTTTTGCAGATGCTTTTCGTACATCATCTTTTCTTCTTCAGACCTGTCGTCAACAAATGGCCGATTGCTTACTACAGAAGCGTCACACCGCTCTCCTTTGTAGTATATTTCGTCACCAAAATACAATGACATACTGCATCTACATCCAGGATGGAAGTTCCCGTGTGTTCTTGCGTAATTGGGAAGCATAGGAAAGTTTTTGTTGCTTCCACTAATACTATATACTCGTCCTCGATACTTTGAACATTCTGCGCAACATGCTCCTCCATGGTCATGGAAAACAACAAGATCCATTCCAAATTTCTTTGCATGGAGCATTGTGCTATCTAAAATTGATTTTGCGCATACATCAACTGTGTTTTCTGTGTACCTTTCGTTTTCGTTCAACCATTCCTGCGCCAAGTCTGCTTGATCTTTCATTCCGAGTTCGATGTGCCAATGCACAAGTCTATTATAATCTTTTTTTGACCATCCGCAGGATTTGTTTGATAGCATTAACTCTGTGGACTTCCACAGGAGCGCGGAACACAATTCTTTTTGCTGCTTATTAAAACAACTACCAGCTTTCATTCGCAAAACATAATCGAGCATTCCGGTAACTCCGTAACCGTCCATCGGACAAATTGGTGGAAAGTTTGGCATAGGTATTTTTTTGATGCTGTCACAGCTTGACATGTCATATAAAACACCATCTGAAACTATATAATTTGGATCGTACCAGTTGTCCGAATTGTTAGAAATTTTAACAAGATAACCATTCTTGAAAAATAGAGTTTGGAGGTTTGCATCATTATTTGAATTAAAATTTTTAGGTTTGGTATATTTTGCGTTTTCTTTAATGTGCTGCGGAGCCTGTTTTTTAATAATTTTTTTAATAAGTGATAGAAGATTCAACAAACCACACCCTTAAACCAATCAATGATTCCACAAAACCCGGAAGGATCGGAATATCTGATTGATCCCACAGGGAAGGCAGCCTGCACCCAACCTTTGTCAAGATGTGTAATATCGTATGACAGGATTCCGATCACAACAAGAAGTGTCACCAAAAGAGCAGCCACAGCAACCAAAACAGTCGTTCGCAATGTGCGGTTGGATTTTGACAGGGCTGCAATTTCTCGCTGATGCGTGTCATTCAGATGCGCGATCTCGCGCGTGTATGCTTCTTCGGCTTTGGAAATCTGCCGCTCGTAGCTATCCCGGACGGATTGCAGCATTTCCTCTCGGATTTCACGCATCGTTCGGATGGTTATTTTCAGATCCTCGTCGGCCTCCGCTTCGATCTCCCGTACCTTCAGAAGATCGCTTCGCACAGATGCCGGCGTAGCGTACAAATCGTCAAGAGAACCGCCGAGCGCGGTCACGATATCGTGCAGCGCCTGATGGCTTGGCTGTGCAACGCTGCCAGAGGCATAGCTGCGAATGGTGGACACAGGTACTCGGCACCGGTCGCTGATCTCATTCCAGCTCAAACCGGTGGCCTCTTTTAGTTGCATAATGTAAGCTGATACTTTCAATCTGGTTCTCCCTTCGGTTGTATAGGGTATGCGAGATCCTGACAGGGGTGCTATAAGATGCAGCACTTGTACTGCATACGATGCATAGTGTATGTTCCAGCCACAAGGTTTTGAAAAAACTTTGATACAAAGGCGATAAAATCTGATAAGCCAAGGAAGGGGAACAGACATGGTAAACCACGAAGATATGATCCGATATATCAAGTGCACATTGGAGAGCGCAAGCCAAAGCCAAATCGAAGAAGTGTTCTGCGAGGCGCAGAGCGTTCTGGAAATGGATGATCTGGAAAATGCGAACGCCATCCAAATGGTTGAGGCAATTTTAACCGAATTGATGATCGCCGAACCACGGCAGATCGAGGATATATACTGGTCTGTTCTTTCGAATTGTGACTAACGCCATAAATCATGTCCGAAAATTCGGACTTTCTGACGTAGGTGCTTCCAAAAATAAAAGCAGTAATTTGTGAAACCGAACAATATACATTTTCGAACCAATGTTCTATAATGTGAACATAATGAAAGGGGATGCAAGGTTATGACAGAAGAAAGCAAAGTGCGCATCAGGGAGCTGCTTCGGCTAATTCCGCTGGATGTACTTATCGAATACCGTGCGCATCTGCGATCCGTCGCAGATAGTGAAGTTCCTCGACAAGCTTGTCCTGTGGAAGCTTCGCAAGCAATGTAATGATTTCCACTATAACAGCCTCTGCTTCTTCAGAAGTCTCGCTCACTGGCGAGGCTTCTTTTTTTATGCTCATATCATCCGATACACCGGAAAGCCAGTCCAGAGATACACCGTAGTACTCGGCGATTTGAGGGGCGTGTTTTGTGTAGGACTTGAGCCGACCAGCCTTCCAATCCGTCACAGTATTCTTGGACAAACCCAATGCCTGCACTAATTCCTGCCCAGAACCATGTCTCGATCCAACAAGTTCCAGTATCCTTTGCAGCATAATATCCATATCGCAAAACCTCCATTTGTGCAATCTAACAAAGTTAAAACATTTCCACCAAACTACTTGATATCAAGGAATTTACGTGATACAATAAGACCGCAATAAGCCAGAGACACCTCGAAGGGTATACAAACCGCACCTTTCGGATTCCCCCGAAAAGCGAACGTGTTGTAAACGATATAGTGAGTGGTGGCACATTCACTATATCACCTTTTTCCTCCGAATGTCAACGATTATTGCTGAAAAAATCATTTGTTTTAGGTGATTTCTTTTTGGCATCACACAAAAGAAGTCAACCGACGCTTTGCAGGAGGTGAAACATTGTACGAAGTTTTTAGAGGTGAAGTCGCAAAAGTGAAGCAGATGCGAAAACTCACCAACGAAGAACTGGGAAAGATGATCGGCGTTACCGGGAACACCATCGCGGCATTCATGTGCGGCGCACGGGTCAGCGAGAACGTCGCGCAGAAACTTTCCAAAGCATTGAAGATCGAATTGTGAGGAATGAGTGAATGCCTAAATCGAAAATCTTTTGGTTTGACGATGCGGTGAAAGGAATCGCGAAAGAGCTGTCTGCTTGGATGCGCCACAGAGACCGGAATGCGTTTGATATCTGCCTGGTCTTGGGGTTCAGCTCAACCACATGGTTTCATCGAATGAAGAAACCGAAGAACTTCACCCTTGAGGAAGTATGGAAAGCAATTAACTACCTCAAGATCCCCCCGGAAGAAGCCGTCAAAATACTGACGGCTGGGGTTGAATCATTGAATAAGTAAAAATCGAATTTTTGAACACTATGGAGGATTGAATGATGAATTACTGGATTATTAGTACGATTGCGATTTCTGTTGTTTTGGTTGCCGTCCTGATTTTGGACAGCCGGATGATGAACAAGATGCACGGTGTTGTTTCCGCTGCTTGCAGCGACGCTAGACATTGGCAGCGGAAATGCGAGGAACTTCGCCTTGAGATCAGCACCCGCGAACAGCGCGACGCCAGACAGGTGGCACACCTCGTCTTGATCCGCGATGAAGAGATCGAAAACCTCAAGCGCACGATGGCTGACATGAAGGAAACCCATAAAAAAGAAATGGCTGTGAGAGAAAAGACCATCTTCCGCCTTGAGAAGACCATCAACGACAACTGGCCGAAAGCCACCGGAAAGGGGAAAGTGCATGAGCCTATGTAAAGAGACTGACCTGTCGCAAGTGGAACTCGCGAAACTCCTGAAGCCGCTTTATCCGCGAATGTCCACGAATGCTGTGAGCGTTGCGGAGACTCCGGATAAATCCGGCGTGCGTTTTACTGCCGCTGCCAAGAAAGCAGCCTACAATCTCACAGGACGCGTTGAACGCAAGCCGAAACGCGTTCATGACCACCACCTGACCGTATGGGTGGATGACAGGCAACTGCGCTTCCTCGCGAAGCAGCCGATGTCAAAAGGCGAAGTGATTCGCGATCTCATTGATCAGGCAATAAAAAACGCGGCCACCGGTGGTAGCAACACCGATGACCGCAAGAAATAAGGACACCGCAATCATATCACAGGCCGTGAGAGATTGCAAGAGAAAGGAACAAATTATGGATATCAGAACGTTAAAGCTGAAGCTCACCTTCACAGAAGAACTCCTCGGAACCGCATCAAACAATCCGGACCTGCACAGCGAATTTATTGCATCCAAGGCTCCGGACGCATGGAGTACCGAAGAAGAAGTTGCTTGCATCGGTGTGGATGCAATGACCGAAAAGGGTATGACCGTTTTTCCGCGTGACGAAGACGGAAACCCGATCCTCTTTGACTATCAGATAAAGGGATTCTTTAAGGACGCCACAGCTGCGCTTCGCAAGGTTTCCGGAACGAAGTCTTCCAAGGTCAAGGCATACAAGAAAGAAATTGACGGCCTTGTTTTTGTTCATCCCCGTATGATCAAGCTGAACGTTAACGGAGGGCTCGGAAATTGTCAGAGACCTCTCCGCGCATCCACGCCGCAGGGCGAACGAATTGCTCTTGCGCACTCGGAGACCGTTCCTGCCGGTACGACCATTGACATCGAGATCGATTGCCTGACTCCCGACATGGAGGGTCTTGTGCGCGAGTGCCTGGACTACGGCAGATTGAGAGGCATCGGACAATGGCGCAATTCCGGCAAGGGTCGCTTCGTGTACGAAGAACTTTGAGCAATGGAGATGCTTAGTGGAGCATCGATGTGCATGGGCGTAGCTACGAAGGGCGGTGGCAAGGCCCAGCGGAGAGTGGCAAAGGCATGGCGAGGAAGGGTAATGCTAAGGCGAGGCAGGGCAGAGCTTGGAATTGCGGGGTGCGCAGCGGCCTGGCACAGAAGAGATCGGACACGCACCGCCAAGGCAAAGCACTGCAGAGCTTGGCAGAGAAATTCGCATAAGTGAAGCGTTGATAGGCTATGTGGCGCAATGGAAAGGCAATCCCTAGCCATGCGAGGCGATGGCTTTGCGTTGCGTTGCCCAGCGCAGCAAAGGAAAAGCAGCGCAATGCGGAGAAAGGCAAGGGCCTAGCATTGAACGGCAATGGCAAAGCTAAGCGCAGCCAAGCGCAGTCAAGCGATGGAAATGCAAGCAATGCAATTTGATTTTTGGACAGAAAGGACTTTTAGAAATGGCAGTTAAGAAACCAAATGAACTTGATTTTAGCGCAAAAACTTTTATGTGTATCATCTCTGGTCAGCCTGGCTTGGGCAAGACAACGCTTGCGTTATCTGCTCCCGATCCATTTCTGATCGATACAGACAACGGTATCGCCCGCGTCCGGGCAGAACACCGTTGCATCTCCTCCAGCGTGGATTCCTACGAGGAACTTCTGGACGATATGAAGTCTGCGGAATACAAGGCTGCACAGACCATTGTGGTAGATACCGGCGGCACGCTTGTTCAGCTGATGAAGGAGTGGGCAAAGAAGCAGAACCGGAAAGCAGCATCAGACGGCAGAGCCAAGTACGGTGTGATCAAGGAGGAATTTGATCGGCTGTGCAATCAGATCCGCAGCCGTGACAAAAAGCACCTTGTGGTTGTGTTCCACACTACGGAACAGCAGAAAGGTGACAGCATTCAGACGAGACTTGCCTGTGAGGGTGGTGCGAAGGACATTGTATGGACTCCCGCTGATTTCGGCGGTCATCTCTTCATGGAGGGCAACCGTCGTATGATTGGCTTCACTCCCACGGACGAATACTTTGCGAAAGGCTGCTTTGGCTTCTCCGGTGTGCATGAGATCCCGGAACTTCGTCCCGGTATGAAGAACACCTTCCTTTCGGATTTGTTCGCAGCCGCACGGGAGAACATCACCGCAGAAGCCGCTGTCTACTCCGCAGAAAAACCGAAGTATGACGAGGCTATGGCAAAAGGCAGCAACTTCATTCAGCACATCATCGACGCAGATACCGCCAACTTCGCGGCAAAGAATATCGCCGCATTGGAACAGGCGCTTACCAGCCGTGCAGAGTTGCTGACAGCATTCAAGGTCAAGTGCAAGGAACTGGGGCTGACCTACAACAAGGCAACGAAACTCTATGAGGAGGAGGCCGCAGCCGATGGAAAAGTTTTGGATGACGCAGAGTCTGTTGAGCAGCTGGACGCACTTTCTAACGGCTGATGAAGAATATGCCGAGTCTGCCTTTGAGAGCTTCCTCAAGACGCTCCGCAGAGAGAAGAGCGAACCGACACAGGCCATGCTTGACGGCATCGCATTTGAAGACATGGTGAATGCCATTGTGGCGGGAGGGGTTCCAACCCTTCCTGCCCACCGGAAACTCACAACAGCATCTGAAGTGAAATGGAAAGCAGCTGCCTCCAGTGTGGCAAAGATCTGCAAGGGCGGTCAATCGCAGACAGAACTCACCGGCGAGGTCAGCATAGATGGAAACGGATATGTATTATATGGCGTGGCCGACTATGTAAAAGCAGGAATTATTATCGATATCAAAAAAGTTGGTCGCTACGAATACGGCAAGTACCAGCACAGCCCGCAGCACCCTATGTACCTCCATTTGCTGACACCGGCAAGTAAGTTTACCTATCTGATCTTTGACGGCGACAGGCTTCACCGAGAAACCTACCGTCGGGAGGATTCTCCAGACATTGAGACAACGATTAAGCGTTTCCTGTATTCCATGGAAGATCTCGGTCTGATCGACGAATACCGGAAGCATTGGGAAATGAACGAGTCCCGTGAGATTAAAACCATTGGGGCATATAAGGAGGAAAACAAATGCTGAATGTTTTAACCATTAGCGGCAGACTTGCCGCAGATCCGGAACTGCGCAGGACGAGCAACGGTGTGGCCGTGACAACCATTCGCATTGCGTGTACAAGAGACTACACCCCGCAGGGCATGGAACGTCAGACCGATTGGTTTGACGTTGTGGCGTGGAAAAACACCGCTGAATTCATTGTCCGAAACCTTACCAAAGGTCGCATGGTTACGATCAAGGGCCGGCTGGAATCAAGAGAGTGGACTGACAAGAACGGCAACAAGAGAACAACGATAGAAATTGTTGCAGAGAACGTTTACTTTGCCGACAGCCGCAAGGAAGGTCAGGCTCCTGGTACATCGGGTGATGCTTTTGAACACTCCCAGCTGCATACATACAACGAGGAAGATCCTGATCCCCTGGCGGAAGATGATGAACTCCCGTTCTAAAAGGGAGGCGATTTAATGGGCAAGCAGGAAACATTAACACTATTCCCGGAAATCGAGGACGTAACCCGAAAAATGACAGACTCCCAATTCGGGAGTCTGATCCGGGCGGTAATGGCCTACAGATTCCGCGGGGAAGAATATTCCGGAGATGATGTCGCGGTAGACATTGCATTCCGGTTCGTATCAAGCCAGGTAGACCGCGCTGAAACCGCAAAAGCAGCCAGAGTCAAAGCAGCAGATAAACGATGGAATATGCAAACTGATGCAAATGGTATGCAAAGCGATGCAAACGAATGCAAAGCTATGCAAAGCTATGCAACAGGCATGCAAACTGATGCAAATGGTATGCAAAGCGATGCTCCTATCCATTCCATTCCTATCCTATCCATTCCATTCCATACTAGAGAGAGTATAGCGGACGAGCCGCCATCCTCTACCGCGCCCACCAAGCAAGCCAAGAAATCCTTTGGGGAGTTTGGCTGGGTTAAGCTCACCAACGACGAATTCAACCGGCTCATAAATGACTTCGGAGAGGCCGAGGTCAACCGGTGCATCGCCTATGTTGACGAGTCAGCGCAGACAACGAACAACAAAAACAAGTGGCGTGATTGGAATCTTGTGATCCGAAAGTGCAGCAGGGAAAAGTGGGGGATTAAGGGCAATTTCACACAGAAACAGCCTGCTGTGGGTGGCTCTTCCGGGCATGGCGCGGAAATTGATCCCATGGCAAGAAAAGCTATTGAGCGGTTGCTGAGAGGGGATGAAAATGGCGACAATTAGCTGTGCATGGTGCGGCAAGTATTTTGAGGCACCGAAAGAGTCCAATAGACGATTTTGCTCTACTGCGTGCGGCCACAAAGGCCGCTCACGCAAACGTGGATGCAAGATCAGCGCGGAGTCTTACATGGACAACTACCGCCGCGCGCTTGAATCGCAAAAACCAATTGCGATGATTGCCGCTGAGGGCAGATCTCGCGGGTTGAGTTACGGGAAGATGCAAGTCATCAACCAGCAAAACAGAAGCAAAACGAGGTGACGCAATGCATGAGGAACGATGCCCTGTTTGTGGGGCGTGCAGCTGGTCATACCTGTACAAGAGCAGCGTCAGCAGGGAAGTGGTAGGTTGCGATATTTGCTGTCAGACCCTTGACGAGGTTGATGTGTATGAGGAGGGAGACCGTGGGTAAAACCTACAGAATCGTGGTTGCTGGAACACCGAGAAGCAATAATAACTTCATGGGTAACAGCCATAACTTCAACGACTACCGTCGAGAGAAGCAGCTGTGGCATTGGAAGATCAAGGATGCTATTTCCGAGAAGCCGAAAGAGCCGATCAAACGTGCAACCGTTTGCATCCGATACTTCTTCCCGGACAAGCGACGCAGAGACCCCGACAACTATAGCGGAAAAATGCTGCTGGATCCGTTGGTCCGCGAGGGAATCCTTGTGGATGATAGCTTTTCCAACGTGGAACTGGTGCTGTCCGCTGAAGCAGACAAGAACAACCCAAGGACGGAGATTTCCGTCATCCCCGAGGGTGAATAACCATGCCGCGGTGCAACAAAGACGATCAATTTTTCAAGAGAACTGGACCGCCTACGTTAGCTGCAACGGCGTTGCATGAAGTGGGATAGGTTTGGCTATGCCCCGTTTGCAAAATGGCGGCAGAGAAGTATGAGGAGCGTTGAAAACATGCAATTGACACACCTGTCCTTGTTCTCTGGCATAGGCGGCTTGGATCTAGCAGCTGAAATGGCAGGGATCAAAACTGTAGGACAATGCGAATGGGCGGACTATCCGACAAAGGTACTGGAGAGGCATTGGCCGAATGTACCACGATGGCGTGACATCAGATCGCTAACAAAGGAGAGTTTCTATGAACGAACTGGATTGCGGACAGTTGACGTTGTTTCAGGAGGATTTCCCTGCCAGCCGTTTAGTGTTGCCGGGAAGCACGGAGGCACGGCAGATGACCGTTACCTCTGGCCTGAAATGCTACGAGTCATACAAGAACTCAAGCCTACTTGGGTGCTTGGTGAGAATGTGCCTGGCCTCGTCAATTTGGCACTCGACAAGGTGCTTGCTGGCTTGGAAGAAGCAGGATACGAAACACAATGCTTCATTGTACCGGCTTGCGGTGTCGATGCCCCGCACAAAAGAGAACGGATCGCCATTGTGGCCCACTCCATCGACCGGAGCGTCGCTTTGCGGAGGGACGGGGAATTTCAAGACCTTGCAGAGGATGGCAGAGATTGGATTGATCACGGAAGAGGAGCGGAGGAACCTAGCGCAAGGGAATGGCGGGAAGACGAATCCAGCGTTTGTAGAATGGCTGATGGGTTACGAAGAACAATTTACCAAGCTAGTCCCGACACCGGTAACATCGTGTGCGAAAGGGGCTGCGTTGGGCAGGCATTGGATGCCACGTTCACAAATTGTTCAAGTAGAGAGAGAGAGAGACGGGCGGGTACCGCAGCAATCTGGAAGAACTCGTCGAACTCACTCCGCTTGGGAGAATTGGCCGATTGAGTCCGACGTGGGTCGAGTGGCTGATGGGGTATCCAATCGGGTGGACAGACTTAAATGTCTAGGCAACGCGGTTGTTCCGCAACAGTTTTACCCATTCTTTAAGTTTATCGCAGACATAGAGGAGGAAACCAATGACAAGTGAAATTTTTAATCAGCATTTGGCATACATGCAGAAAGTGACCGTTGCCACGCTGATGGCCAAGGCAGCGGAGTACGCTACCGATGGAGACCGGCTGCACAATTTCAAAGTGGCTGCCGAGGTCCAGGGCATTTCTCCCACCGCTGCCCTGGCCGGTATGATGGCAAAGCACACCGTCAGCGTCTATGACATGATCGGTACCGGTGAAACCTATCCCATGGAGCTGTGGGAAGAGAAAATCAAGGATAGCATCAACTATCTGTTTCTGCTGTGGGCAATGGTGAATGAGGAGGCTGGGGAATGAACAATGATTTAATGTTTAGCAGCAGAACCTGCGATTGGGCAACTCCGCAAGCGTTCTTCGACAAGCTGAATGAAGAATTTCGTTTCACGTTAGACCCATGCGCGGATGACCAGAACCACAAATGCCAGAAGTAATACACCGCTGCAGACGATGGATTGCAGCAGGACTGGTCTGGCGAACGTGTATTTTGCAATCCGCCATACGGGAAAATCGTTGGGAAGTGGGTGGAGAAATGCTTTGATGAGGTGTACGCGGGGAAATGCCAATGCGCCGTGTTGCTGCTTCCCGCCAGGACTGACACCCGCTGGTTCCAGGACTACATATACCAAAGAGCAGAGGTTCGTTTTGTACGAGGCAGGTTAAAATTTGGGCTTGGAGTTACGCCGGCTCCATTCCCCTCCATGGTAGTGGTGTATAGAAGCAAAGGAATGGCAGCAATGCGGTTTGAAATGTCATAAAATTTAGCCTCAAAAGCTATTGAAATGTCAGAAAGGAGAAAGACGATGGCTAAAAAACAGAATCCCATCCTTGAGGCCCATGAGGCAAAGTTGGCCGCCCGGTACAAACGAAAACTGAATGTCACAATGCAGATGTGCTTCGATGTGGCTGTCATTACGGCAAATGACGTTTTCAAGATGGGCGCTGGCAGAGCAAAGGTCTTTGAGCAGAAGTATACCGAGAATTACGCCAAGATCTGCGCCATGCTCATTGAGGATGAATGCGACCCGGATCTGGAATACAGCCGGGCCAAGATCGACGAGAGGCTGAAAGCAATCGTTGGTGATGAGAATTTCGTGCCCTGGGATGAGAGGTATGGATAAGGAGGACAGAGGATGGCTGAATTGAAAATCTGCCCCAACTGTGGGAGCAATATAACAATCCTTTGGCAAACCACACACGGTTTCGATATCAAGACCTATTATCGTGAGTGCAAAAGCTGCCATTGGCGCGGCAAAAGCAGGCTGACGATCAGAGCCGCAAATCGTGCATGGAACAGGAGGGCCTAAGATGCGTGAAATTTTGTTCCGCGGAAAGCGGCTTGACAATGGCGAATGGGTGTCTGCCCACAGCCTCTTGATGAACATAGTTAACAACGACGTGCTCTACCACATTGGAGCAGCAAATGTGGCACGCGTGTGGACTGATGACCACGGGAATATAAGCTGCGCGGATGGCAGCGGCGACTACTTGTTCTATGCAGTGGAACCCGAAACCGTTGGACAGTTTACCGGTCTGACTGATAAGAACGGCAAGAAGATTTTTGAAGGGGACATTCTCACAATCCAGAACGACACACCCTTCGAGATGACCGGACAAATCATTTTTGAAGATGGCTGCTTCCAACTACGAGATCCGGCGTGCGATATGTATGAATGCCTGTGGTATAAAGCCGAGGAAATGGAGGTCGTCGGCACAATCCATGACAATCCGGAACTGCTGGAAGGTGGTGTAGAAGATGGCAAATGAACACCGGGCTAAAATGACGAAGGAAGAAGCTATTCACATTTTGATGCGCCTGGGAGAATATGTCGTGCACGACGAAGATTTCGGAATAATGATCAAAGCACCGCTAATGGATGCTTGTGCCATGGCAATCAAAGCAATCAAGGCACCAGAGGTGGTGCATGGGCGGTGGGATTGGAAACGGATTGATGAACGCACAGAGCAGTTGTATTGTTCTGTCTGCGGAAGTGATAGCGGTGCTTGCGAAACCTACAACTACTGCCCCAACTGCGGTGCACTCATGGACGGAGAAAGGAAAGACGATGAGAGAAAAGCTGATTGAGTTGATTGCAGAAGCGAAAAGGCAATGGGAAGGTGGCACAAATAATATTGATGCAAGAATTGTCGATCATCTGATTGCCAACGGCGTGACAATCCCGGTGCCGTGCAAGAAATGCGTACACGCACAGCTCGACGACATGGGAAACCTTTGGTGTTGGGGTACGATGAGGGTTTTCGGTGATTATTTCTGTGCAAACGGAGCGACGCCTTTACCAGAACCGCCGAAGGAGGAATAACCATGAACAAAGCAGTTAGTGGCTGCTCTGATCAGAAGCCGTGCTTTCCGGATGGTGTGTGTCACTATCCACTTCCGTGCAAACGACAGAAGCCGCTGACCAGAGCTGATGCCATCAGGCAGATGACGGATGAGCAGCTGGCAGACTTGATTGCAAGCCATTTGGACATGGTCGAATTAGGTTACTGCCAGAACAAAAAAGAGTGCGATGAGCAGCTCAAAAAAGGTGAAACTCCTAGTGCGTGGTGCAGAGTGTGCCTGATCGAGTGGCTGAAATCGCCAGAAAGGGAGGATAGCGCGGATGGATCTCAAATACAACTGCCCGTGCGATGATTGTGAAGACGAAGACAGTTGCAGCCCAAACAGAACCGGGTGTGCACGATTCCAACAGTGGTTTGTTCAATCGTGGAATGATTTGTCTACATGCATTAAAGAAGGCAGCGGAAGGAGAACCAATAAAAAGTCACGAATGGAGGCTTGACGTTGGCAAAAAAGAAAAAACTTCCAGATGACATTAGGAGAGAGTGTCTATCCATTGTTTCGGGGTACGAACGGCGTGTCCGGGAATACTATGACAGGAGAATGGAGATTATTTGCGGCACACCAAAGCGGTTCGTTGAGATCGGAGACCAAATGTCAAAAGATGGAGAATGGGCATATATGCCGTCAAACCATGATGCGTCAAGAACAGCAGAAAACATAGCGCTTGCTTTGAATGCGCTCGAGACTTCCCCGGAGACCTTAAAGATCCGAGCAGTGGAAAAGGCAAAGCGATTCATTGGAAGTGATATCGAAGACGCAGATTTGAAAAGACGGCTTGCTGATGCGATTATGCTTAATTGTCGGTCTGGAAGAAGATTCCCCTATGCGTGCTTTGATCTGACGGGAATAGAGCAAACAAATTTTTACGACAGACGAACGGAGTTCCTCACTTTTATTGCAAAAGACCTTGGAATCATGTAAAAGTGCGGTGGGAGCAAGCGTAAAGTGTGATATAATATATATACTTGAGATAATAGGAGAGTTTCAGGCGGCAACGCTGAATCTCTCCTTTTTTTGGTTTCTGGTATAGGATAAGCCGGAGGGTGGGACTAGGGGAACGAAAAGAGAGGTGGTGACGGATGGCGAATCACAACAGAATGATCGGTAAATTACAGACAGCAATTCTGGCCATAGGTGGAATTGTAAAATTGAACACACATCAATTTTACAGCAAAGAGCAAAACCGGATGATTAACAGCTATTCCGTCATTGTTCCTGTGTGGTCGGATTCGAGACAGAAAATGGTAGACCGGGAAATGTTAAAGACTTGTAGCGCTGGTGAGGTCGTCAAGTTCCTGGCGAATATGCTGGAGGGGCTGAGAGATGGATCTTAGGCCTAGACAAAAAGTATTTGCGGACGAGTACATCCGAAACGGCGGCAATGCAACGCAAGCTGCGATAAAGGCTGGCTATAGCAAAAAGTGTGCGAGTAGCATAGGCGAGGAAAACTTGAGGAAACAACACATTGCAGCCTATATAGCTGAGCGACAAAATAAAATCGACTCTGACAGCATCGCATCTCTCAAGGAAATCCAAGAATTTCGCACCAGAGTTCTTCGCGGCGAGGAAAAGGACCAGTTCGGCCTCGATGTTTCTGTGGCAGACCGCAGCAAGGTCGCGGCTGATCTTGAAAAAGCATTAAGAATCAAACAGGAACAGGACGAGAAAAAAGCAGCCGAGAAGGCAGCGAGAGACGCGGCAAGGTACAGAACTGATCTGCACGAACTTGCTGATTCATTCCATCCCTTAATTCGAGACATCCGAAACAAGGCGCACCGCGAATATGTGTGTGACGGTGGACGTGGCTCCACAAAGTCTACGACAATTTTCACGCTCCTCTACGAAATACTGAAAAACAACCCGCAGATGCACGCCCTTGTCGTTCGACAGGTGGCGAACACACTGCGGGATTCTGTCTATTCACAGATGCAATGGAGTCTGGAGAAACAAGCCGAGAATCCAATGTTCGATAAGGACAACTGGCAATTCAAGGTTTCCCCCCTGGAAATAATCTACAAGCCAACCGGGCAGAAGATATACTTCCGTGGTGCAGATGATCCAGGGAAAATTAAGTCAATCAAAGTTCCGTTCGGACACATTGGTGTTTTAGTCTTTGAAGAGCTGGATCAATTCGGTGGAGAGGAGCCGGTTCGAAAAATCGAGCAATCGGCTATTCGCGGCGGCGATGAAGCGTATATTTTCAAGATGTTCAACCCGCCGATCAGCAAGAACAACTGGGCAAACAAGTATGCTGCTACGCCAAAGGAATCTATGCTTGTGCATCACTCCACCTATCTTGATGTGCCGCCCGAATGGCTCGGAAAACCGTTCATCGAAGAGGCGGAACACTTGAGGAAAGTAAATCCGGATGCATACGCGCATGAATATCTCGGGCAGCCAATCGGACTTGGCACAGAGATATTCAAACACCTGGAAATCCGAAAGATCACGGATGAAGAAATTGCTCGTCAAGAGCGAATCTATCAAGGACAAGACTGGGGCTGGGAGCCTGACCCCAAAGCATTTATTCGCTGTTCATACAGTCATGCAACAGAAACGATTATGCTGATTGATGAATTGGGCGGAACTTGTCTGCGCACAAGAGATATGGCGCAGCAGATTATAGACAAGGGCTACTCCGATTACGAGGTCCGGTGCGGTGTTGATGAGATGGAACACATCAACGACTTCAGGGACATGGGAATCGCTGCCAGACCGGCGATTGCAACACCCGGATCTGTTCGGCGCACGCATGAATGGCTACAGTGCCGAAAAATCGTAATAGACCCGGAAAGAACTCCGAGGGCATACAAGGAATTCACGGAATACGAACACGATGTAGACAAAAACGGCGAGGTTATAGACGGCTATCCGGACAAGAATAACCACTGGATCGATGCGTTGCGATATAGTATCAGTCCTATTGCTATGCGGAGAGGAAACCCCGCATAATTGAAGCCACGCGGAACGACCGCCGATTTTTCTTTACAACAAAGAGGGTAACAGCGCATGAGTATAATTTCAACGATAAAGGGGTGGGTCTCCATGCTCTTAAAGGGCAAGGTTAGAGAAGAGTTTAACATTGATCCTATTACGTCCGCAGAGGTTGACAAGATTTTGTCCCATTGTGGACGTATTTATTCCGGTGAACCTGATTGGGTCGATCACGACGACCATATCAAAACAATCAATTTTGCGAAAGCGATCTGTTCGGAGATTGCCAGATTGACAACGCTGGCGATTGGGGTAACGGTAGACGGATCGTCCAGAGCCGAATGGCTTCAATCGCAGATTGAGAAGATTTACTTCCAGCTGCGGCATTGGGTTGAGTACGGATGTGCATACGGAACGATCATTCTGAAGCCAAACGGGGAAACGGTAGATCTGTACACGAAGGGCAGCTTTGAAATCACGCATCAAACTGGCGGCGAAATCGACGGTGTAGTGTTCCAGGACACAGCGGCAGACGGAGACAAGGTGTTCACAAGGCTTGAATATCATCGGTTTGAAAATGGCCAATACTCCATCACAAACA
>JAEIGA010001304.1_pt1 | contig 38793 bp, 56 predicted proteins | sample 9270691 | NCBI WGS metagenome assembly JAEIGA01 (sample SAMN17057246, study PRJNA624740) | gut metagenome | biome: biome; isolation source: fecal sample | host: Bos grunniens | place: China: Xizang | collected 2019
ACCTCGGCAACGTACTTGTCACCTTCCAGAGCCAGACCCTTACCTGCTTCATCAGTCAGAGCTTCCATCAGACCGGGAACGGACTGAGCCTTGACGATATCTTCAACCTCGAAGTTGAAGTAGCGGTACTGGTTGAGCATCAACAGCTGAGAGCTGTCTGCTGCAGACTCACGCACCAGGGCAGTACCAGGAACATAGGTACGGATGGTGGGACGGTTGACGGACAGAATCTTTACTTCCTTAGCATTCTTAGATTCCTTCTCGTACTGGAAGTTACAGTGGTTACGCAGAGAAGTAATCTTCTCCAGAGAACGCAGAATGGACTTACTCCAAATAGTCTGCTGAAAATTAGTTACGGTATTAGCTACTGCCATTTTAATTCATCCTTTCTTGTAGAAAGGGAAGTTTAGCCACCAGTCATGGATCGTCTTACTGCATCCCAGACTTCCGGATTATCCAAATCTTCTTCGGTCAATCTCTCAATCTCTTCGGGAGAATAGTAATCCTTAACACCAGTATTCTGGACTTGCTTCATACTTCCCATAGTCTTAAATTCTTTCTTGGGTTTCATTTTGGAATAGATATCATAGATATCCTTAATGGAAGTGTTGGAATTGAACTTGCCGGCAAATTCCTTAAAATCGGTGCTGCCGTACACATCCTCGGTCACACCAAGACTGCCAAGTTCGTTGGCTCTCTCGGCATTAAGGCGGTGTTCTGCCAAGGTCTTAAACAAAGCCTTATCTCTGTGGCTCATCTTGTCCAGACCGATTCTATTGAGTCGTTCTACTTCTTCGACTACTTCTTCATAGCCTGCATCGATAATTTCCTTTGCTTCGGCTCGTGCCAGTACCTCTGCTTCTTTATCAGAATACTTAGGCTCTTTCCGAATCTGGATGCCCTTCTTCTGGTAGAAGTCAGTAAAGGTATCAGTCAGTTCCTCAACACTTTCCTTGCCAGTACCGGCTTTCAAGACTTCCTCAAGGTTGCCGTACTTTCTCTCGTACTCCTTGCGAATCTTAGCTTCTTTTCTGGCAAGACGTTTGCCCATCATTGCATCCACTTCTTCCTGAGTGTATGTCTTGACTGGGGTTTCTTCTGTAGTTACCTCTACGTTTTCAGTCTGTTCGACAAAGTTTTCGTTATTCTCCATAACTTTTCCTTTCCTATTTTTTAATCGAGGTTTGTTTCCTCAAATTCCAATGCTTTTAACGACTTCATGTTTTGGTCAATAAAAAAACACCCCTTTAGGGTGCTTAATTACTCTTCTGGTACTTCCGGTTCGGGTAGTGCTTCTTCTGCTTCTGCTACTTCTGCTTCACCCTCGATAGGCTGTTCCTGCATCATCTGCATTTGAGCCATAGCATCTGCCATCATAGAGCCTTGTTCTTCGGGGTCTCCCATAAGGAACTGCTGCGCTCTCTGTTGCATGATCTGTGCTCTCTGCTGAATCATAGCAATCTTCTTCTGCTCTTCCTTGATATGTTCGATTGCTTCAAGAATCTTCATCTTAGGTGCAACAGAATCATCGTCCAATACTTCTGCATAAATAGCCAGTTCACTAACTCTCTGGGCGGTAAAGAATCCCTGAGTTAAAAGATTCTCGATAGTCTGTTCCTGTGCGAACTTATCGTAGACACCCTTGGGAGTTACATCAATCTTGACTGTAGCTTGAATCTGTTCCAATGCACTCTGGGGAACGTTGACAAGCTGTACAGTTTCCAGACCGTTTTCGTCAGTGATTTCCTCTTCCAGATTCACACCGTCAACGGAATGAATGATAAGGTACTCAAGCCAGATACGAGCCAAGTCTTCAACGAAGTTCTTGTAGGATTCTTTCTGCTCCGTCATAGGTGCTTGAGATGCTTGCTGAACTGCCAGAATAGCTCTACCACTAGCGGACTCAGGATTGACCTGACCTGTAGCGGTATCACCTGCACCTGCCAAGTCTCTTGTAACATTAATTAAGTCTTCCTGTAGTTTAACTACATCGGGAGACATTTGTGCCGGAGGAATCGTACCTACGACCTTGTGTACATCATCTACAGGCTGACCATTCGTTCTGATCGTACCACCGACAGTATTAAGTGCCTGAGGATTAGCGATTTTAGAAACGTCAACGACCTTCTGGGGATAAGCCTGATACTTGACAGTTAAGACTCGTCTTACTTCAGTTCGGTTTACCTCAATCTGGTTGGGGATTAAGTATCTGACCTCACCTTCACCTCTAGCAGAGCCTTCTTTTTCTTCCCAGTTGAAGTGTGCAAGAGGATACAGTTTGAGACCGGTATCGATATCCTTTGCGATCTCTACATATCTGGTTGCGATAGAGAATCGTACTGTGCCTTGCTTCTTGTACATCTTATATACAACTGTAACCATGTTATCCAGTTCTTACTTTGCAGCTTCACCGGATTCCTCAAAGTTGTCGTTGTCACCGATAATAAAAGAAGTCTTTCTGTCGCTCATGCCGTGTGCCAAAGCTAAGTCGATAGCATTGGAGACAGGCATTCTCTTGCGGATCAGAATATAAGGCTGACTCTGGATATCATCGTCATTCTCATTGCCGTAATAGATATCGTTCTTCTTGACGATTTCATTTACAGGCATCATCTTCTCCAAGTCAAAGTCTACATAGATGATACCTTCGTCATTGATGGCTGCATCCTTAGTAATTCTTCGACCCTTGAAGTCCATCTTGTCTTTTTCCCAGACGTTAGAAGCATACCGATTCAACATATCGCAGATTCTTTCCGCTGTCTGTCTGAACGCTCTGTTCTCGTAGTTCTGGGAAGAGTAGTGAATCGCATACAAGTTGTCGTGAATGACAGCAATCTTGTACTTGACGATACTCTTAATGAAGTTCTTCTGGACAGGTTCTACATCGCCTAGCTTCGCACCTCTCCATTGGTTGCCGTTGTACATCTCATAGTTCAAATCCGTATCTGAGTATACTCCGGTAATTCGATGGTAGTTTCGACCCTTCTCGTATAGTGTCCAGATTGGGGTTACACTAATCTCTTGTAAGTCCATTTACTCACCTCTCAAGGAACATCCTCTTGACCATAAGGTGTTCCGTTGTACTTCTCAATGTTCTGCATAATAGTGTTGAATCTATCTAACTCTACTTCTGCTTCTCTTCTCGACTTGTGATCTCTCACGGCTTGCATGGGATTAAGAGAGGGGAGTTTTATATCCTCCCCTTTGGTTACTGTCTGACCTAACTTCGCTCCTGCGAGAAAGCAAGCCACACAGACAAACCCCATAGCCAGTATTGCTAAGACTTCCATACTTCCCCCTATATAATCGTTATAGTTTCTCCGTAATCATAGGACACTTCAAATAGGCTCTCGATATCAAACCCATGCTTAGGCTTGACTTGGATAACCTCACTAGGAAATACCACTTGTTCTCGGATATGGTGTGCGATAGCTAGACCCATCATCATATCATCGTGACCGCCTTGTGGTGCTTCTATACGACCCTTCTCGTTACGGATAATAGTTAACAGTTCTTCCAGAGTAGCTTTGTCGTTAATCATATCGCAATGTTCTCGGACTATCTCTATCAGTCTGGATATGATCGTTGGTCTTGTGAGAGATGTAGTCTTGAAACCGAATCTCTTCTCTGTCTTACCTGTATAGGTATCTTGTGCTGTTCTGGTGTACTGTTTGGGATATCCTAATCTCTGCAACTCCATAATGGGATAACTGTCAAAGTTAGCTTCGATACCTATCAGTGCATCCTTGAAGTACTTACCTAGACAATACATCTGTCTTGTGTACTGGTCTGCATCGAACTGGTGTTGTAATACTGCTACCTGTTCTCCGGTCTTAGCATCCAGTACATGACCTGTAAAGAAGTCACTACCTTCACCTGCTGTATCACCGCCTATGCAATACTCTGTTACACTAGGACTATTAGGTACTTGGTATATCTTGATGTATCCGTCCTTATCGGGTATCCACTTGATATCGGATATCGTTAGACCGTCATACTCATAGGTAAAGTATCCTGTCTTCAGGGGCTTTGGAAGCTCTTCTAAGCGGTTTTGGATTGCTCTTGCATCGAATACAGTCTTACCTACAATGCCCCACTTACCTAGACAGTAGACCTCATAGACATACTCATCTGTATACTGTAGGTCTTCCAATGCTTTCCTATCGTCTTCGGTTAGGAACTTGTTATCCTTATAGGTACTGAAGCATATCGTAGCCAGTCCACTATCAATGAAGTGCTTCTTAATCCAATGCTGTATGTTGATAGGGTTGAAGCTGAGTACCATCTGCTTCTTAGACTTGCCACCTCTAAGACGTACCTTTAACTGGTTGATATCTGCTTCTTGTGTCTCAGTAGCTTCTTCTACCCAGATGTCTGTCAGCTCACCGTTCTCAAACGTAATGGACTTAATCTTTTCAACGTCATCCAGACCTGCGAAGGCTACCTCGTTACCCGTTAAGGTACACTTCATTCTCATGTCGGACTCGTTGACCTTGATATAGTCTTCTAGTTTCCAGTTGCTTCTGACTTGCTTCAGTAGAGGGAAAGTGGATCGTCTGTTGGTATCAGCTGTCTGTCTTACTACCAAGAGGTTACACTTCTTTGGTTGCAGGAGTTTGTAGATATATCTCTCCGCTATGAAGTAAGACTTACCACTAGAACCGCCACCATAGAATACTAGGTATCTATCCTCGTTATCCAAGTATGGTAGGTATACTGAGTTGAATACCTTCTTCGATATCTTAATGTCTATACTCATTCGTCATCATCTACCAGTTCGATATTGATAACTGTACTCTTTACATCTGCTTCGATAGTCTGCTTCTCTGTCCATCCCTTAAAGTTATTAGCCAGAGAGAACTTTGCTCCGTTTGCTCCGTTGTTATCGTAGAGTCTTTCTTCTGCATATCGCTCGACTCTTGCCTTCGCACGTTTAATCGTGTCAACAAACTCTTCTTTTCCTTCATAATTCAGTAAAGCCTGTCTAGAAGTGAATCCAAGCGCAAGTGCCAATCCTGTAATCGTGTAAGGCCTTCTGTCATCTCTGATGATCTTTCCGTCTTTATTTCTTACAGGATTTCCGTCTTTATCTAAAAAGGGTTTACCGTCACATTCTTCAAAGAACTTATCTATTAGTTCTTGCATCTCTTCTTTAGAAGTAAACATGGGAGGTCTCCCGACTGGGCGTTTGTCACTCATTGTTATCTCTCCTTTCGTGAAAGTTTATATTTGGCGTTCCCCCTGCGGGGTCGGGCTTTCCAAGCGACCTGCTTCGCAGTTCCATTGTCAATCCCTAACGCATTGTCATCGGTACATTTATCTTCTATTGCACCATAGGCGAATCCTGCTGACCCGCCCCGCAAAGGAGTGGCGGTATTTAATAGATATTGAGCTGTCCAGACTCTCTACCTACTGGTGCTTGAAATAGAAATAGCCACCCCGATCTAGGAGTGGCTTTACTTATACATTATCTGTCCGAGCAACTTCACGCAGCTTAACTGCGCTCGTTCTCGGTTCTTGTTACATTGTGCTTATTGGTAGATTCTTTATCTCATACAAAAAGAAACACCGCCCGACCCGACCCGGCCTGCGGTACTATCCTATTTGTACACCCTACACTATATCTCTTTATAAAGTCACATTCAATAGAATTTAGTCACCGGAAGTCACATTCATTCAATTGGGCATTTCCGTCATTTTGCATAGTTTGGTGTTTGGAAATTTGTGGAATATTACAGCTTGCAAATATGCCCCCGGGGGTATATAATTTAAAGTGTCAAGAGAAACCACGCAACACAAAAACAGGGGGAAACAAAATGTATTACAAAGTCATCAAGGTCAACAGTGAAAACGGAAAAGAAACAGACTATGGAACAATGTGTGAAGAAGATATGAAGCTGGTCACACGGGGCTATTCCTTTGATGGTTTAATTTACAACAGACAAGGAAGCAAATACTTCTTCATCGTGGAAGAGGTAAAATAAAACAAACAGGGCGGGGCAACCCGCCCACCGCTAAAGAAAGGAGAAAAATATGAAAAAGCATACCTTCGGATTTTACCCCAATAACCAACTTGCCACCATTTCCATTATCGCACAATCAAGAAAAGAAGCAGTAAAATTGATCAGAGCAATGATCCACGATGTTTTCTTTGATGAAGGGTTGTTTATTGTTGACGAAGAAGAATATTGTTAAAAAGAGAAAGGATAAACAAATGGATATTGAAAAGAAGTATGAATACCTGTTCTTTAAAAATGGAAAAGCGAAAAAGAAATATTGCTTGTGTTTAAGCCGTGAAAAAATCGCAGAACTCAAACGGCTATATGGATATAAAATCATTCAATGCAGCGGATGTGCTTGCCCGTATTATGCAGTAGAGTGTGGACGAGAAAACATTAAAGAATGGGATGAAAGAAAGGAGTGTAATAAATGAGTGTGTACCGGGTGTTGTATGTGACCGTTAGCGGAAACGGTTTGTGGGTTAGAAAACACGAAAAATATATCAGGGCTGAAAATCTAAATCAAATCATTTTAGAACTTGTAAAAACCGTAACAAGCACGTTCTATCTGTTGGAAATTTGGGAAGAAATTGTTGGGGACGGATACGGTTCGTATAGGCTTGTTTCCCAAAGCGAAACAAGTGGAATACAACCACTGGATAGGCATCTGGAAAGCTATATCAAAGAAATTGAAAAATCAATAGGGCAAGGAACAACTATTCACCTTGATGAAACTTATACAAGAAAATTAAGAAAGATACTGTCAGAAATGATTGAAAGGTTCGGAACGAGAAAGGATGACCCCAAATGACCGAAGCAGAAAAGAAAGCAAAAAAGAAGTACCGGGGCAAAGTGAAGCGACTGACCATTGAGTTCTACCAAACCGAAACTTACCTTATAGCACAGGTTGAAAAGCAGCCAAACAAGCAAGGATATATTAAAAGCCTTATTAGAGCCGATATGGAGAAAGGAAAGTAATATGGGAGAATTTTTACAAAAGGTCTGGGATGTATTTGAGATAATTATGTATATCACCTACATTCCACTTCTTTGCCTTGCATGGTCTGTAATCAAAAATAGTTAAGGGGAGAGCGAAATGCTCTCCCCTTTTTTTGGTCACAACTCGATATTCTCGATCTCTGCTCTTACTTCCAGAATATGCAGGTAATTCCCCATCACGCTCTGCTGTTCACGAAGCATTTCGTCTGGGCAATCATGCGGTGGCATGGGACACTTATATTTACCTACGGTATATGCAACATGCCTAGCTGCTTCAATCTTCGTGTTGAACTTCTTCAGCTTCTCATAGCGAATCTTGGTTTGGTAATACTCTGCCTTGAATCTTTCCTTGTAGTCCTCACTACACATCAAAGCAATCGTGTCTTTCAATTCTGTCATAATGCTCCCCCTTTTTTATTTCAGCAAGAAAAACTTGAGCCACATCGGCAAGTCGCTATTCCATACTGCTTCTGTCAGCCATGCGCCGAGCAGTAAAGCAACTACCGCAACAATCAAATAAATCAAGCAACCGATATTATCTTCGTTCATTATTCTTCCTTTCCAGTAATGCTTGTACACTCTTCAATGCTCTGCCGTGAGCCGTAGTAATAGTGGTATAATCTCTGTTGTAGTGATCCGCAATCTCTTCAAAAGACATAAACTGTATGTATATCCGGTGCAACAAGTCATAATAGTATGGATTGTCAAGGCTCTCAATGGTCTGTACAACCTCTTTTTTTGTGTCGATTAGTTTGTCCACCAGATTATCAATCTCTGACTCAGCATCCACCAGTTTCTCTACGGCACTAGCCATCTTGTCTTTAGCACCGGACGATTGCACTCTCTCTCCGTCCATATTGGCGGTGATACCTAGCGCAATATCTCTCCATTGATTTTTTTCGATTAATTTGTTCCTTATCTGCAAATCCAGTTTCCTTATTTGAGACAAGTAAGTTTTTGCATCCAAATTCTCACCACCAATCCATTTTGCTTAGAACTGACCAGTAGAGCCGAAACCGCAATCTCCTCGTTCGGTCTGATCTAAGCTATCGACCAACTCCAGATCAGGAGTAATAATCGGCAACAACACAAGCTGAGAAATCTTCTGCCCCTTTTGGATATGTACATCCTTTGAGCCATGGTTAAAGAGTTTCACCATTATGCTGCCAGTATAGCCACTATCGATGACACCCTCACTTTGAATGGAATGCTTTACGTTTAGTCCCGATTTACTTTTGAGGAATCCCACATACCCCACCGGTATAGATAAGTGGACTCCAGTATCGAAGATACCGCCTGCATTGGGATAGATAACAGCATCTTCACGGCTGAATAAATCGTAGCCTGCATCGGCACTGTGCGCTCTACAAGGCATTTTTGCGTTCTCGTCTAATACTACTTTAATTGTCATACTTCTTTCCTTTCTCCGTAAAAGCAGTACCATTCTCCGTCCATCGTTCTGTTTAATTTTCCGCACTCACCAAGGAACACCCCTTTGCTATCCTTAGTCCAATGAATACAATCCTCGCACCTGACAGCAGCTTCGCCCATTTCTTTTACAATGTCTGCCACTTCACGAATTGCGATATAATATCCAGACCTTTTAGCCGGATTTTCGGGATGGAAACTTGGCAATTCTTGCATCAAGGTTTCCAGTTTATCCAAAAGCACTCCGCTTGAAATCATCTTAAAAGCATTATTCATTGTCTTTCCTTTCTCCGTAAGAACAGAAACTTTCGTCCGTCACCATTGCCAAGCCTTTATGTAAGCTACAACAAAACCCGCCAAAGAAGTCTCCTCGTCTATAGTTGCAATCCACGCACCGCACCAACTCAGCCATAGCATCAGCCTTGCCATCCATATAGCCTTCTTCGTATTGACTGCGATCATATTCCAATGCTTTTACCAACTCATCCCTGTCCACATTTGGCACATAGTGAAGCACCGCTTGGTGGATAGCTTCGTTCTGTTGTTCAAGAACTTGATTGCAGACATCGGTTATCAGCAACTCTATAGGTGATTTATACATTGTCTTTCCTTTCTCCGTATGAACAGAAATCGTCCATATCTACAAATTCCACTATTCTTTCACAAAAGTGTCCGCCATAAGATGCGTTCTTCTTTTCTGTGTAATGCTTGCAATCCTTACACCGCACCACTTCTGCATACTGGTTGTTGTCTAAGAAAAAATTACAAGTTTCTTCGACACGATCCAAGTCGTCTGTATAGCAATTAAACAAACAATCCTTACAAGTTGCCATTCCCATCACCTGCCATCTTTGCACCGCAGTTGGGGCAGTAGTTCGCTCCACAAAGATATGTGATATATCCGCATACAGAACATTCTGTATTGCCCCAATGAGGAAGCCACCGCCCATGCACCACTTCCACGGCATCCACATCCACAAGTTCCAAAGGCTGAACCATAAGCTCATTCTGTTCTTTTGCGGTCTTTGCACCGCCCCAAAACTGTTCACCGCTATCAATGATGAAAGCTTCAATCAAGCCGTTAGAAACTGTATATTCGCTTTTTACAGCAATGCAATCATCACCAAAAGCAAACATTGCTCCAAAAGGCAAGTCATAGAGTGTTACCTTATCTCCGAATGGAATCAGCCGTTTTTCATTTGCCATCTTCAATCCTCCCAATCAAACCGCCTATAAGGTCTGTCATAATCATTGTTTGAAAGTATCCGCTGAACCGCTTTTTTCTGCTGTCTGCTCAATGTGGCAAAATCAAGGGAGAAACTATCACAACCGCCCCTTGGATATGCTCCGCCATCATCACAATCCCACGAATATCTGCTTTTGCAGTAATCGCACACGCACTTTTCATTTGCCATCTTCTGTCCTTCTTTCTGTCCACCCTTCGCACATATCGTGTTCTTTTACCTCAAGAATATAATCAGCGTTTTCTTCTACTAGAAAGCTCACACATATATTGGTTAGCACCTCTTGGTAGGTTGGGTATTTTCTCACTTGGCAGAAATATTCGCAAGTCTTACAACATTCATTTGCCATCTTTCATCACCCTTTCCAACAAATCAGCAATACGCTTTAGTTGCTTTGGAACTTCAAAAAGAAGATTGTAAAACCCACAACCAAGCAATAAAAGCCCACACACAAAAAGAACAGTAAATATGAATTTAAGCACTTCCATCTTCTGCTCTCCTATTCCATTCGTTAATTGCAATCCAACCTCGGTCTAGGCAATCTCCTTTGAACTCCCAGTTGGTAATCTTCCTACCAGTTGCTCCGCACGATGTACAACGAACGAATGTAGTGGAGACAAATTCGCCATGTCCAATACAATCAGTCTTTTCCACGGCTTTTCCTTTCCCACCGCAAAACGGACATGGTTTCAATTCAGCCATCTTCTCCCTCCAAGTCTACCAAGAAAGCCACATTGCAAGCCATGTGCCACAGATGGGGCAAACCGCTTTCCTCGTCATACTTCTCACCAGACAGATATGCAAGGAAGTGCCGGTAAAGGGCATCCCTATATCTCTGTGGCTCTACCTTTCGCCAATTCTCTGGGTCTTTGTATTTCCTACAACCATACTCACGGACACAAGCCACCGCCATAACCAAAGAGGGTGGAACAAGTGTGGGTCGCACCTTGCCCTGATCTGCTTTTGCTTCATTAATCATCTGTTCCATTTTCCTTTCTGGTAGTTATACTCTGGAGCATACTTGTATCGTTCGTAGAAAGAATCGTGCAAGGACTCTCCGTAGATTTCTGCTAGTGCTGCATCCAGTTTGTTTTGATAGTAGTCAGCTTCGTCCGACTTCTCCCAAGCGGTCTGGTACTTGTCGATATACTCACCGATACCTTGCACCACAACTAACAATCTATCCTTGCCAAAGCCATACTTGTCGTGCAGTACAAGGCTCATCATATCCATAATCTGTTGTCTGCCACTCTGTATGCCGGCATCAAAGAAAGCATGCTGTGTGGCTCTCTGTTTAGCCAGGAAATCATTCTTCGCCATAGTACCCTCCGTTAAACCTCTTCTTGCGGACATTGCATAACTTGATATAGTCTTTCCTTGCTTGCTTTACTCTCTTGATTTCATCCGTCCAAGCCTTGTGACCATACTCCCCTCGTTCATCCTTGGGGCATCTGTCGGAACAAGCCAAGAATCTCTCGGTGCAATCCTTACAAGGAGATGGTCCTCTGATCGTATTGCTTAATCTCTGTTTGTACATCTCAGTAACTCCTTGCGTTTCTTCTCTACCTCTGGATTCCAACCACAAGTATCACACTTGGGAATCTTGCAGATAATCTCTGGATTGTGCAAACAGCTTTCACCTTGATATTTCATCTGGGCATGATAGGCTTTCATCTTGCACTCTTTAGAACAGTATTTCTGCAAGTAACCGCCACAAGTTTTGGAAATGGCTACCTTGCCACACCATTGACAAGTAAATTCTCTCATAATTCTCCTTATAGGCTTACCGCACCTTTGATTCTATAATTCTTCTTTCTGTCCTTGCCGATACTAAAGGCTTTCTTTGCTCTTTCATAAATTCGACCGCCAGTAGCTTCGTAAATGTCCAGAATCTCGTCCTCTGTCAACTCACTAGAGATAATCGTAACCAACGCAGGATTGTTGTATCTGTAATTGATAATCTCAAAAGCCACATTCACATCTGCTGCCGTTGGCTTCTGGTATCCGTTGTCCACCTTGCCGGTCTTAAACAAATCGTCAATATACAGAACATCTGCTGTCTTGAATCTATCAATCAGCTTGTTGTAAACTTCGCCCTCGTTGACATTAGCTTTGATTGCCACAACATCATCTCGCCAGAGCATATACTGGACTCTCTTTCCTGCCAATAGAAACTCTCTGCAAGTTGCCGTACATAAATGGGTCTTACCGCATCCACTTTGACCACCAAGGAAGAACCATCCATCCGGATTCTTCGCATACTCCATTGCAGCTGATTTAAGGGTCTTCTGCCAAGGCTCATTTGTTTCGTATTTGTCAAAGGTATAGTCCTTGATAATATCCTTTAGACCGCTTCGCTTCATCCGCATGATAGAGTTACGAATCTCAACGCATTTGCAATCCGTAAAGCAATGGGAATAGTGTCCGTCTTCCTCAGTCAGCTTTGCGATATAACCTTTGTTCTTGCAAAGAGGACAGTTATGCCCATCCTCTTTGTCACGATCTCCTACGGTGTTGTTCAACCCATCAACCTTAAACTGCTCATATTCTTTCGGGGATAGCTTAGAGGTAGTGTCCAATCCTCTCTTTTTTAGTATCTCCGATATCCTTGCCATTGTTTCCATTGGTATCGTTCCTTCCGTAACTTTCCCAAGTAATGATTTTCTGTTTCCAGTTCCTTACTGGGTTTCCCTTACCATCTATCCAGTCAGAAGCATTAAAGTAGTCATAGAACTTCTTCGGATCAACATTGTTCTTTCGCTCTTGACAGTACTTTTCAACTTCCTCTAAAGTAGGTGGTATGAATGCTTTCTTCTTACTCTTACTAGATGTATTATTAGGTGTATTATTCTTTGTATTACTTTCTTTCAAATTCTGTGAGTCTGCCTTGCAGTTTTTGAAAGTCTGCCTTTCAAATTTTGAAAGTCTGCTTTTCAATTCTCGTTGTCTTCCGTCATACTTCTGGACATACAAATAGTCCAGTTTAATCAGTTTAGATATCGAGGTGGAGACCTTAGTGACACTGCATTGGCAGAAGTCAGCAATGTGCTGATTGCTTGCGTAGCAACCTCTTTCGCCCTGATCTAAGCTATCAATCTCTGTAAGAATAACTTTGTCCAGAGCATTAAGCCGGTTGTCAAGCCAGATGATTTTGGGAATCCATACTCCCTTAAAATCTCTTTCAACCAACTACTTTCACATCCTTGCCAATCTCAGTGAACTTGAAGCTAGTCCGCATTGCAGGACAGCCATACTCAACAGAAAACCACTTGTGTCCGTAATTGACCGCCACAACAGTTCCGGTAACAGTTTGTCTGTGGTCTTCTACACCAAAACCCATAACAGTTGCAAAAGGGTCGAACCGAACCTTATCGTCTACTGCAATCATACTTCCACCGCCTTTATGAAATATCTCTTATATCTTTTGGTTTCACCATCGGTTTCCTTTTCCTCGATAATATCAGTAACATCATAGTCAACAGAATGTCTCATGTTACTGATAACTTTGGTAGGACTGTTTATATTCAGTTTCACGGCAGCATCTCGGACAGTGATAGAGCCGTGTTGATTGCAATAAGCAAGAACTTTCGCATAATGTGTTGCTTTGCTCATGTTGTCACTCCTTGAAGTCGAATCCTGCTTCCCATTCTCTATAAAGATTCATCCAATCTTCCAGAGTCATAGTTACTAGGATTTCGGCATTGTTCTTTTTGTGGAATACCGCAGGAAGTCTACCAGTGCCGGCAGAATCCCTTTTTGCTTGGGATACCCATTCATACAACCGCATTGTTTCTTGGTGCTTAGCTTCGATGTGGAGACCCGGTAGACCTACCACATCCGAAGCATCACCAGTATTACCGCAGTATTGGGCAGTCCGTCTAGCTTCATAGCCGTATTCCCTAAACTTTGAAGCTAGTTGTCTTTCAAACCTTGCACCTTTTTGTTTTGAGTTGACTGCCATTAGAACACCGCCTTAGAACGGCAACTGTTCGTCACCAAAGTCAATGACAGGGAAATCGTTATCTGCCTTGGCAGGAGCATTCTTAGAGTCACCAAAGTAGGCATTCTCCACCACAACCTCATAAGACTTTCGTTTGTTGCCATCCTTGTCAGTCCAAGGACGAATCTGCAAACGACCAGAGACAACAATCATTCTGCCCTTGGCGAAGTGCTTCTGGATGAACTCACCAGTCTGTCTCCATGCTACACACTCGATAAAGTCAGTTTCCTTTTCGCCCTTGCTATAGTCACGGTCACAGGCAATCGTGAAACTTGCCACCGCAACACCGCTGCCGGTTCTGCGAAGTTCAATGTCGTTACAAATACGACCCATAGCAGTAATGTGATTCAACATAAAATTAGTCCTCCCATTTTTTATAAATCAATTTTTCTCTATCCCAATCGGGGTATATACTTCTTAGATATTTTTCAGTAAAGGCTTCAATCGCTCTGCGGTCTGATCCTTGGTCATACATCATATGGCATCTCTGGCACATCACAACGATGTTTTCTGGAATGCCCTTACCGCCTTGGCTTCTACGGATAAAATGACTATTGGGCATCGCATAGATAGAACCACAAATAATGCACTTACCGCCATCTCTCTCCCAGACAATATCCTTTACTTTTTTGGTTATGTCGCAGGCTTTCGCTCTCTTAGTCTTCATCGGAAACCACCCAACCGAACAGATTTAGAACTGAATAGATTATTTCGTTGTCTGCTTCAGGGGAAAGTCCTTTAGGGGTATAGACAGAAGAAACGAAGTTGCGAATTGAACTCCAATCCAGACCGCACTCGTCTTCAAGTTCAAAGCACAAGGTATTCATAGCTGCCAGTAGGTCAAACTCTCCGGTTTTCCAGTAAAGCCGGTCTAAGTAGATGAGGGAATCTAACAGTTTCTTAGGAATCTTTTTCATAGTTACACCTTCCATAAGTCTTTCATTCTTGCGATCTCGTTCGGAGTCATGGTCTCAATTCCAAGGTTTTTTGCTTCGCTCACAATGCCATCGATAAAGATTGACATTTCCCTTGTATCGAACTCACTTGAACCTTTGTACACCCGGTAGTGTGTAAACAGTTTTCCGTTCAAGGTAGACTCTCCTGCTTCTTCGTAGTACTTGAAGTAATGCTCTACCGGAATATGAGAAAGTACACTAACCAAGTCGCTCTGTCCGTAGTCCTTGAGCATCTTAAAATAGACTTCTTCTTTGCTTGCTCTGGTGGAGTTGCCAATCTTGCCAATCAGCGACCACGCATAAGCATTTGCATTCAGTGACCGTTTCTCACGATACTTGTCTATTTTAAGAGCCAGTTTTTCTTGGCTCTTCAGTTCGTCTATCATGCTTCTTGCTTCAGTAGCTTCGTTCATCTCCAAAGTCACCAAAGGCTTTTCGGAGAAATAGTCAAAGGAAACTGCGGTAATTCTTCCGGTCAATTCGTACATAACTCACCTCGCAGTGATCCGCACAAAGCCAGACTTACCATTGGTTTTCTTTTCGACCATGCGACAATATCTCTCAAAGGTTGCAGGACATTCTCTCTTGAAGGTCTCCATATCGAACTCTCCGACCTTTTTAGTCTTGGCAGGAACTTCATCAACTCTGGTAATCTTCGTGCCATTAGGACTCGTCCAGGACTTGACATTGTGCTTTAGCATCTCGTGGTAGAGTTGCTTCTTCGCTTCTTTCAGTTGAGTCTCAATTTCTTTCATTGCCGAAAGCTGATTCTCAAACTGGACTACCTTGTTGGATAGAGCAATCAAACCGTTGCCGATAGGCAGGAAGTCTTGCTCACTCAAGAGAGGATTCTCCTTGAGCCGTTCCAAGTCTGCCCTAAACTTGTCAATCTCACGATTTACATGGTTCAGCAGATTCCGATGGTCTTCCAAGTCAATATTGAAAACCTGCAGCCGTTTAGGATCAAATGTAGGATTCATATCTTCGGGTCTTTCATAGACCGCCAAAATTCCCTTGGTTACTTCGTTCTCTTCCATACCCTTGAGAAGCTGTACCAAGTAACTCTTGTAACCATCAACCGTAGAGTAAATATCGGAAGTGGACTTGACTTCAAGAACAACCTCACCATCGAAGCCATCAGCATGGTAACGAATGTCACCATTGATAACTCTGTTCGGTACGAAGTTGGTCTTATAGACCATATTGATAAAGTCTCTGATCTGCGGTTCAATAATATGTCCATACTCCGTAAATCTGTTACCAGTAAAAGACCGTTCTTCTAAACCTGCCTTTTGGAGAAGAAGTTGCCACCGGCTAGTGAACTTGGATATGCCCAGAATCGCAGGAATGTCCGAGCCACCGATATACTTATCTCTGTCAATAGATACATCAAACTCACCATACTCCACACAAAGAGCATCCTTTACCTTGCTCATGCGTTATCCAACTCCTTCAAAAGTCGCATAAAGGTTTCATTGTCCGTCTTGCCGTTCAGATTGTTTGCTTTGGCATAAGCATTGACATCGATGCCCAGCTCAGTCAGTCTGGCAATCAGCATCTTTCTAGGACTCTGTTCCACTCTTCCTGCTCTAACATTGTTGTAATGGGTTTCTTCAGAAGCATTCTGGTCGGGATCGTCACCAGTGCTAATTTTGTAGGCTTTCATAAGCGCATATTTATCGCCATAGGTCATAGCCTTGCCAGAGCCTTTATCTTGTGCATCAATGCCTTCAGCAAAAGTAATCGTCTCGATATATTCGTCAGGCTTATCGACATTGACAAAGCGGTAAGTGGTCTTGATACGGCTAAAGAAAGTTGTTTTCTTTGTGAACTTGCCGTTATACTCACTCTCACTTTCGAGAGTCTGGCTTTCGATAATCTGTCTATCACAGGGATAGGAGTAGATGCCGTATTTGCATTCAATAGGCTTGACTGCATCGATGATATCTCGCTCAGAAACCGCCTTATAGGAGTTATTCTTGCCGGTGCTGACGGTAAGATTCTTGGCAACAGTCTGTAACTCATTGGTTACGGCAGCCATCTTCTGATAAATGTTCATATTTGTTTCTCCTTTGTTTTTTAATTATTCGTGCTGTGTGTCATCTGCAAGCCTATCGGCACATCTGGCACACAGTTCGCCTTCTTCAAAGTGTTCTCGCAAGCACACTTCACAGAACTTACCTTTTGCGGTCTGCGGATCATAGCCAAAGTAATACATATTATTTCTTGCCACCCTTTCTCTTGATGCCCAACGCATAAGCATTTACCAGTGCGATAATCAGCACAGCGCAGGATGCAACAAAGTCAAACACCGCTGCATAACCGTCCTCTGCCTTAATCACAGTAAAACCGTAGATGGCAAAAGCAATCAGACCGGCAATAAACGCACCGTAAATAGTTCTTGCAAGACCTCTCGCAACGACTCTCAGATGAAACAAAAACTGTTTCATAAACTTCTTAAACTTCATCTTTCTACCTCGTATGTAATCTTCACTCCTTCTTGCTCTGCGTATAGGGAAATCAGCAGGTCAAGAATTTCAATGCTAGTAGGTTTCATTGATTCCTCCCAATTAGCTTAAAGCTAATCATAGATTAAAAAAATAAACAATCAGGGTGCAAAGTTAATCATGTCATAAGTTACACCATAAAGATTGCAGAGTTTTTCAATCATAGGCTGATCGGGGAAAGTCTTTCCGTTTTCCCAGTTGCAAAGAGTCTTGTTGGAGATACCAAGCAACTCAGCAGCTTCTTTTTGGGAATAACCGGCATTGACTCTGGCTGCGGTTAATGTAATTTTAGGCATATGCTCACTCCTCTCTAATTAGCTTAAAGCTAATTTCTACAGATATAGTACTACATATCGTAGCGAAAGTCAATAGCTTTTTGCTAATTTTTTAGGATTTTTATTTACTTTTTGGCTAATATGGTGTAGAATAAAAGAAAAAGGGGGTAAGCTCATGGCTTGGTCTAAAGAGGTTTTCGCCAGGAATCTTCGTAGGTATATGGAGAGTCGAGGCAAGTCGCAAAAGGAGTTGGCAGAAATTGTCGGTGTCTCTGCACCTACAATGAACGATTGGCTCAAAGCTAAGAAGTATCCAAGAATAGACAAGATCGAAATCTTAGCTAACTACTTCGGAATATTAAAATCCGACCTTATTGAAGAGAAGTCAGAAGAACACCGTGAAATGCAAAAAAAGAACGATACCCTTTCGGATATCGTTATAAGGATGCAGACCGATGATGTTTTCCGGTCTGCTGTAGAATCTCTATATAAATTGGATCAGAAGAAACTATCAAGCATTTTGAATCTTCTTGACTAGTAACTGGTAGATTAAATCAAGGGTGGGGATATCGGTGCATTTCTCTAAGAGCGCAGTAATTTCTTTAACGTATTCTTCGTGCATGATGTCTTCTCCTTTCACCGGGACAAACATTTGTTCTACTGTCAGAAAATATCATAATATGAAAATAGTCCAATAAACAACCCACAATATTTGCCATAATAACTCAAAGGGGGTGATGCTTTCCATCGAACGATGTCACACCAAGAAAAAGGAGTGAAAGCCAATGGAAAAAGATTTGCAATGCAGGAATGTGTTAAGTGTTGAACTTGTGGCAGCTTATGTGCGTGTGTCCACCCAAGAGCAGAAGCTACACGGAATCTCCTTGGATGCACAGAAAGCAAAACTCAAGAAGTACGCTGAAGACCACAATATGAAAATCGTAGAGTGGTATATGGACGAAGGTGTTTCCGGTAGGAAGTTAATCAAGAACCGCCCAGAACTCCAAAGGATGATACAGGATGCAGAGAAAGGGAAGTTTGAGAGAATTATCTTTATCAAACTAGACCGATTCTTCCGATCCGTAGCCGAGTATCACGAATGTATGAAAAGAATTACCCCTGTTGTCTGGTCTACCACAGAAGAGGAATACGACCTTACAACAGCAAACGGACGGATGCTAGTCAATATGAAACTGACCATTGCAGAAATGGAAGCTGATATGGCAGGTGAGCGTATTCGCATCGTAAACGAATACAAAGTGCAGACTGGACAGCCACTTGTTGGAGACCCAAGTCAGCCATTTGGTTTCAAGGTAGCGATTGATGAAAAAACCGGTCGCAAGAAAGTAATCCGTGACCCAGAAGTAGAGGATGCTCTACGTGACACAATAGCGTATTATCTAAGACACCAAAGCAGGAAGAAAGCCTTGATATACCTTAACACAAAATACAACGCAGGAATCGCCTACAAAGCCTTAAAAGCGTTGTTCGCAAACACTATGTTGTACGGAGAGTATCGAGGAAATCCGTCTTATTGTGAAGCATATATCGACAAGGAAACCTTTGATAGAATCCAAGAGATAACCACACGGAACATCAAAATGCACACAGACGGAGAAGCAAGGCACTACCTTTTCAGCGGACTTCTGTTATGCCCAGAATGCGGATGCAAACTAAAAGGTACTATCTCAAGCGAAGAGAAAAAAGGCACAAGATACAAATATAAGAGATACCGCTGTCCGCAGAACGCACTCAATCACCGATGCACCTATAACAAGTCTTTCAGCGAAAACGCATTTGAGAGATTGATGCTTGCCGAAATTGAGCAGCACCTTGAGAACGCAAAAATCCGTTCTGTTGAGATTACAGATGCCCAAGCGGTAATCATACCAAAGTATGACATTGACGATATCCATACTCAAATCGACCGCTTGAATTATTCTTGGCAGACAGGTAAAATCCGCACCGTTGAGAAATACGAAGCTGAATATGCTGAGTTGCTTGAAAAACTAGAAGAAGCAGAAGCAGAACGCAAAGAAGTTCCAGTAAAGGATTTTAGCCATATCGAAGCTGTCCTGCACGAAGGTTGGAAAGCAATCTACAACAACCTAGACGATGCCTACAAACGAGCATTCTGGAGATCGTTTATTAAATCTATTGAAACCAACTGGGAAAAGACCATCGAAAGAGTTAATTTTTTTTAGACTCTTCTTTGGTCTAACCAACCATTGCGATTCGGCAATAACCAGTTAGTACAAAGAAAGGAAGTGATACTATGAAAACCGCAGAAGAAATCATCGCCTATCTCGAAGCACAGTTAAATGAAGCAATCGAATTGCACGATGCTTCTAAAGACCAGGCGCAACGTTTATCATTGATGTTAAAAGCATACACTATCAGCGAATTGTTGGACGAGATCAAATAAAAAAAGAGGGGAGAGTCGAAAGACCCTCCCCTTTAAGTTATTCAGTTACTTCCGGTAGACCACCCAGAGAAGTCAGCAGAGAAACAACACCTGCCATAGCGGATACAGAAAGAACCGCAAGCCAGTCAACATCCATAAGACCGACCATGTTACCAGTCAGCATACCAACGGCAGTCTGAGCGATAGTCTTCACACATCTCACCATAGCAGCCTTGATCCAAAGTTTCCAGTTTTTCATAAGAATCATCCTTTCAAAATTTGTCCCAAGAAATAGCCGACAACACCAGAGACAAGTGCTGTGAAGAAAATCTTCACCAAGCTATCCCAGAGGTCACCAGACTTTCCCTTTAGGCTTTTTACATCGCTCTTGATTTCTTTTACATCGTTTTCTACAGCTTCTTCACGGACAGCCAGAACCTTCACAGTACTAACCAAGTCATCGAGATTATCCTGTCTTTTCTCCATCTCATCCAGTCGGTGACTGTTTGACTTGGAGCGTTCTTCCACCTCTGTCAAACGATGTTCGATTTTGATTTCCATTTCAACCACCACTTCCAAAATTACTTCGTCCGTTTCCACATATAAACTGCTAGGTAAGGGGGCATATTTTCATGTGCCAAACCGCCACCTGCGCTAGTTGTTGTGATAGGCGAAGCAGTACCAGAAGTAGTAGGGATATAAGTATCCGAACCACTTTTGCCTGCCATGCTTCGCAATGTTTCGTGAGTATGGGCAGGAATCTGATCAATCGTAAGAGTAACCTCTGCTTCACCACCAGTAGAACCATTAGCATAAGTATCGCCTGCACCAAGCAAAAACCTATCTTTTAGCCGTTCCCACTCTCCACCAAAAAGTGTAGCGGGAGAAGTAGTAGAAACAGAGATATAGACAGAACCAACCGGATAGATAGTTTCCCAGTATTTTGAGATTTTGTTATCCAGAGATGTAATGTCCTTGCCCAGAGATGTAATGTCATCACCCAGAGAAGAGTCGCTACTTTCCAGTTCTGTGTCCTTTTCCGTTAGGGTCTTAATGTCCTTCTGAATTGTGGAAATGGTTTCTGCGACAAGTTCTGCAAACTCTCTAATGGTTAGATTCTGCTCTTTGTTTTCCGCATCTAGCCTAGAAAAGACAGAACCGAAGTTGTATTTCTGTTCAAGTCCGGAGAAAGTACGGACTCCTTGCCGATCTTGTTTTGCCATTCAATCACCCCATTAAAAAGGTGAGGGCATTCGCCCTCACCATCTTACATAACCATCGGAGTCCACATCGAACTCCAAGTACTTGAAAATAGATACCTTCTCGTCATAACTGAGATCGTCTCGACCATTAATGTAGTCAAAGATATCTTGGTTATAGGTATCGTCCGAAGGGTACTGGCTCTTGAACAGAATAATCTTCTCACCATAGTCAGTATCAAGATTATTGAGGTAGTCGATAATCTTTTCTTTTCTGCTGCCAGAGATAGATTTTCCGTTTTCGTCCTTATCGGCACGAATGTAACTGTCAGACTGCCAGTTCTCCAATACATCACGATATCCCATGTAGGAATCATAGCCACCGACTACCTTAGAGAAAGCGTACTGATCGGGTTTATCGTAGGCGAAGTTGTATTCCTCTCGGTTGTTCCAATACTCGCCATAAGAGATACCCAAAGCCTTAGTAACTTCCTGCTCTTTCTGGTAATACCAGTTGTCCGAACCATCCGCTTTCGTAGGCTTGATTTCGTACCAGTTACCGCTATCGGCATCAAGGTTGAATCGCTTATCACCTACCTCGGAATACAGACCATCGATAGAAACATTCTCATAGTTACTTGTGGCATTTTTGGCAAGTTCGTTAATCTGCTCTTGCAGTTCACGGACTTTCTCATACTTCACGGAATCCGGTAGACTACCGCTCTGGATTTCTCGTTTCTGTGCATACAAGTCGCCCATTTCCCAACTAACAGTATCCATGTACAAGGCTCTCATTTTGTCCTCTTCCGTTGCGTTCTTGCCGTTGGAAATGACCTCTAGTTCGTCCTTCAAGTCGTAGAAGTCACCGGGATTCTTGTTGTTCAGCACCATATCGGTTGTCATTTCCTTCTTCCACGGAGCAAGGAGATTGCCTACAAGGGAATCGTCACCGCTCTCAGCTTCGGGAGTGAGCATCGGCAGGAAAGTATCACCCAAGCCACCGGAATACTGATCCAGAAGATAGTTAATCTTCATGGGAGACCAACCAGTCTTTTCGCCAAGCCACTTACTGATAGCATCGGTACTCTCGTCAAACTGCTCTTCCGCAGGAAGGTCTTGCAGTCTTGTAGGAACGATATCACCCTCATACCAAGCATTGTTAGAAACCGCTTGAGCGATAGGAGAAATGATATTGTTCTTCAAGGGATTGTTAGGTGCGATATTGTTTAGGAACAACTCAAAGAAAGTAGAGAAGTCCGCTTCATCGTCACCAGTAACAAGATTCTGCATCTGCTCCAAAACTTCGTGCATGACCGCAGTAGTTCTGCCCTTGGGAATACGGATAAACTTACCTTCGTCTGTCTTAGCAACTACAAAATAGTTCTGCTTAACATAGTCGCTCAGTTCTTCGTATTCTTCATCATCGTCCCACAGTAGACCGTTTAGGATCATTGCAGGAACACCGGCAATAACATACTTTGTCAAAGTCTTGGTAAAGCCTTTGAATCCATCCAACTTGGTAGCTTCTCGGAAGTTTCTTACATGCTGTGCTGCACCCTGTACAGAAGCATTCAAGAAAGTGAATCCGTGAGCATTCAAGAACTTGGTAAAGTCACCGCCGGCAGCAAAGTTAGTGGTAACTCTAGCTGCATCCAACATAGACCGCTCAACACTGCGACCATCCTTACGGCTTGCGATATACTCTGCAAGTCTGGGGATTTCTTCGATGAACTCACCGGCAGTTTCAATCGCCCTAACAGGCATACCGATAACCTTCTTGAAGATATTATCGTCAGCCTTAAACTCGTTCTTTCTGCTGTCAAAATAGGTATTCGACTTACCACCATTCTGGTGATACTCGTTTGCCATTTCACCATTAGTAAGCATCTGAATGATTGCGTTAGGAACGTTCGCATAAGTTCTCAAAGGATGTTGAGAGTTTACCGCTACATCTTGGATATCCTTAATCGGGTTGCGATACAACGCAAACACAGGATTCCAGACCGTCAAGAGATTTCTGCGGAAGTTGCTTGCACCAGTAATAACAGAATTTCTGCTTGCAAGAATCTTATTGGCAGGCTTCAAGGCATCGTACATATCCTCGGTGATCTCAAACTCGACTCTATCACCATTCTCAAAGACCGTGAATGTAGGATTAAGACCAAAGCCACCCTGCTTGAGCAGTTCTTCCTGCATTTCGATAGTGTCAATCATTTCATCGACACCTGCACCCGGCTTGCTTTCAAGTTCAGTACCAAGAGTGTTCTTCAGTTCCACACCAAAGCTGTTTCTTGCGATTGCTCGGTATGTCTGTTGGATTCTCTGTGCCATTGTATTGAACAAAGGCTCAATGTTACTGCTACCGCCAGTCGCTCTCTTGACCGGAGCATTGACACCAGTCTTGTTAGAATCAAGAGGAACATTAACATTTGCACCGTTCTGGTCAACACGAGTAATAGGTACATAGTGCGGATACATCTGTTCCCAAAGGTCTGCAACCTCTTGAGAAATAAGACCGCCCTCGACCAACTTGCTTCTTACCTGCTTGTTGATATTGTAGATATCCTGTGCCCATCGTTTGAACTCGGGATTCTGCTTCAACAGTCGTGTAGCCTTTTTCCGGGAAATATCAGCCGTAACGGAATCGCCATAGACCGCTTTATTGGGAACACCGAAGCGATCCTCAAGTGTCATTCTGTCAACGTTGTGTACATGGTACAAATAGTTCTGGAACAAGTCGGTTTTCTTGGACTTGTTCACTTCTTTCATTACACTCTTGAGCGACTTGACACCGTTCTCACCATTCTCCATGAAGTACTGCGCTCTAGCTTCAGTCTGGCTAGGAAGTGCGTACTGCCACTTGGACTGTACTTCCATATTGCCGGTATTCAAAGACAGTGTTTCAAAGACAGAGCCTTTATCAACTGTTGCAGCTACCGCCTTACTAAAGACACCGCTCTGCTTAGACTTCTTAGAAGCCTTAGTCAAAACCTCGGCAACCTTACCGCTAGTATTTGCGGTAGGCTTGACAGGAGCATCAACAACCGGCTTGACAGAAGTCTGAGTTTTCTCAGCAACCGGAGCGACAGGAGCGATATCTCCCATCGGTGCGTACTTATCACCCTGCCGTACCAAAGAATCAAACGCTTGCTTGGACTCTCTGTTAGAAAGGGTAAGATTCTGGTTCTGCCTAAAGTTGCTGATACCGTTGATAATTAGATCGGCAGCTTCTTCGATGTTCTCAATATCCTTAGGTCGCTGAGTTTCCTTGATATGAGGTGTTGTGGCAATATCCATCATCTTGCGAAGTGCATCTTCAGGACTAATCTTGCTGTCCTTGTCGCTCATATCAAGCGGATAGTAAGTCGGATACAGTTCGTTCAGTTCTTTATACAGAACATCCGGGGTAGAACCGTTTTTAGAGAATCGCAATCTGCCACGCATAGAACGCATAACCTGTGCATAGTCTGCGATACCTCTTTGGACGTGCTTGGGTACAAGTATCGGTCTAGTTCTTAGATCGTTCTTGACTTCCTGCAAGTATTCGTCCGTTTCGGTTTCCGTATAAGTGCCGAAACTATCTTGGAGTGCATCGACCAACTGTTCCCTAGTCTGAATCTCACCGCTTCTGTACTGCTCGATAATATCCTTGCAGTCTGCCATCTGAGTATTGTTAAGACCCAAATTAGCACGAACATCTCTCACGATATCAGCCGTTGCCTTTTTCGTAAGAGTAGTAGGATCAGATTCATAGTAAGGTGCATCCATCTCCGGGGGAGCATCCGCATCACTCAAGCTATCAAACTGTTCGGACAAACCGGATTCCAGTTCCAATGCTCTTGTAGCTGCTTCTGTCCATTCTGCAAAGACTCTATCATATTCTGCGACTGCTTCAGGACTCTCAAGACCGTAAGATTCCAGTTCTTCTAACAGACCTTCCGTAGCTTCTTTGGCAGCTACAACGTTTTCATACTCGTACTGGTCTACATCCGGTTCATCGGGGAACGTCTCACCAACACTCTGCCGTTCTCCGGGCAGTACATTTCTGTTAGGAGTGGGAATCACAGGAGCAAAGGAATCGTCTTTTGCGCCAAAGTCGCTGCCGTAAACATTCCAGTCACCGTACTGCTTGGAATTATCGCCAACATTGGACAAGCTGAACTTAAATTCTTCAAACTGATTGACTACTCGCTGTCTGTCGCCCTCTACATTGGGGTCATACTCAGCAATGTTGTACCCTCTGTTCAAAAGTTCCTGCTTCAGTTTGATATCTGCATTATCAGGAATGACAAAAGCAGCAACTTCATCAAAGCCAACACCTCTCCTGGGTTTTGCTTCAAAGTAAGGAGTAGGAAGGCTTCTAATGTAGTCACGCAATTCGATGATTTCGTCACCAATAGAATCTGTGTACTTGTACACATAATCATACTGTTGTAGATATCTTGCAATTCCTGCTTTGCTTTCGTTCTTAGAAACTGCTTCAGCAATGGCTTCCTGCGCATCGATGATATCCTTGCCGTTTGCGTATCTTTTAGCGATATCCCAGAATGTATCATTGATTTTGTCTGTGATTGCATCGTGTTCAGCTTTGTCCATCATGCCAAGTTTGCCGGCATTTCTCTTGACCTCTGCGATTGAGCCAAACTCTTTAGCGGATGCACCCAAGATACTACCGCCACCGAAAGCGCCTTGACCTGTCTGATTCTCTTTTCGCATAGCCTTGACGATGTTATCTACCGTCAACGGATCGTGAGTCTGAGCAAAACTTCTTCTGTTTCCGCTAGGAGTAAAGATGTCTTTGCTGTTGCGGATGCCGGACTGTCCTTCGATACCGCTAAACAGATTCTCGACCCATTGCTTGTAATCGCTACCTGCAATCTTTTCATCAATTTTAGCTTGTGTAGTACCGATATCATCTGTTTCTGTTACCGTCACACCGCCTGTTTTAATGAAATCTAATGCTCGGTCAATTTCACCCTTCCAGTAGATTGGCTTCTGCTCGTTAGCAATTTCTAATGCTTCTTCTTTGGTCATTGTGCCTTCGCTTGACCAATCTTCTGCAAAGATGTTTTTCAACTTTTCTCCATGCTTCTCAAGCCAAGCCATTCTAGCCATACCAAGTTTCTCAAAGTTGCCCTTGTCATTGAAGGACTTGAGAACATCTTCGCCAATAGTGTCAGCGACAGTTTGATACAGCTTCATTTGGTAGTCGGTCATCCGTGTTTCTGTGGACTTCTTCTCTACTGGAACTACTTCGCCCTTTTCTGCAAGATAAAGCTGCTTCATGGCATAGTCGTCTGCATACTTTTCGAACAATCTCTGTTCGCCACCCCAACGATTCAACTGGTCGTCAATGTTGGTGTAGTCACGCAACGATCTGAGAGACCTCTGGTAATATTCTGGCAGTTTGTCATACAACTCATTTACTTTGCTAGTGATGTTTGCAGCCACCTGTTCACTTGCTTCGTAGTCAACATTCGGGAAGGTAGGTGTATAAGCATCTGCACTGTAAATCTTATTGTACTTGCTCTTCTTCGGGTCGATTGCATCTTTATGAAGAATCACAGAAACTTCGCCAAAACCATCATGAGAGAACATTTCTGGTTTCGTGATAGCGATACTAGGATAAGCCATACCGCCCATTTTTAACTGCTTCAGCAATTCGCTAGAATGCAGGTTGTGCAAAGCCATCAAGTCTTTCGTTTCCTCGACTGCTTCAGACAGGGAGAAACGAATGTCCGGATCAGAGGTAGGCTTTTCATTCGCCACACTCTTTATCTGGTTAGAATCAAAAGCAATAGCAACAGTAGAAGAACCCTCGTAACCATAGGCATATGCACCGTTGTCAAGAATGTTCTTGAAGATAACACCGTCATAGCCGTTAGACTTTGCCCACTTAGCTACCTCTCTGGTTTTCGTCATGCTCTCCGTTGTGATAGAAAGAACACTGTTTGCTTTATCGACCATAACGGACTTTAACAAATCCATGTCCAAATTCTGGTTGTACTGGTTGATAGCAATAGAAGCATTTTCAACTTCTTGATTGCCTTTGTACAACCGGAACTCGTCACCTACTCGCTTTACAGTTACATCCTGTGACTTCAAGTATGCAGACTTGCTCCATCCAGACAGGTTGTTCCAATCTCGACCATTAGCATCCACCACAAGAGGATTGGTCAAGTTGAGATATACCTCATAATTGGCATCACTACCAACACCGTTGTCAGCCATTAGTGCATCTCTTCGTGCTTTTCTTTCCTCTGTTTTAATCTTGAAGTATTCTCTAACACGACTTGCGAGTTCGCTCGGCATCCCTACCCGAATAGAGATTTCAGCAAATTGCTCGTTTGTAAAAACAGCCTTTGCTGCAAGTTCGGGTGTGTCGTAGTTGTTTGATGAGTAATAGGCAGTCAAGTCCTTTATCAATGCCCCATATTTGCTGTCTAAGTTCTTTTTGAGACTATCAGCTTTTTCGGTTAGCTTTTTAATAATCTCGCCATTAACCGGAGCGTAGGTTGCACTTGTTCCGCTATAAGTAGCAGCCACATCGTTTCTGTCGGTAAAGAAGAAACTGAAGCCATCGTCGGACATACTGCCATCGAACACATGGAAACCTGCATCCTGTGAACCGTGATACATGACTTTAAGATTGCCGTTCTCGTCACGCATCTTAGAGTCCTTGAAGAAGTCCTGCTGTTCTTTAGAAAGCGGTCTTCCGGTAGAATCGGACAGGGAATAGCGAATATCTGGATTACTTACATCGAATGTTCCTTTGTTAGCAACAGCAGATTTTATCTGGTTACTTTCAAATACCGCCCAAGTTGGACTTCCATCCTCGATAGCCGTAATGCTGTCGTACCCATATTGTTTGAGCATCTCAACCATTTCGGCACTATGGACGGTTTTGTACAATTCTGCATTTCGTCCAGTTCTCTCCCAAACGTTCCGCAAATCAGTTTCGGAAATGCCAAGGTTCTGAGAAATAGAAGATATAACATCCTCGAATAACAAAGACGTATCGCCAAAGTCTGCCGGATTCTCTGCTTTGATATAAGCAGGAATTACACGCTCATTCGAACCGCCAAACACCTTGCCACTAGGAGCAATCTTATCAACTGCATTTGTTTTAGTTGCTCCCGCACGAGAATACATAACATTTGGCGAAAACCAAATAGGTTTCCCATCGGATTCAAATACCGCAAACCTGTAATTTGTTCCGTGAAAAACCAACAAAGGCTCTTCGCTTGTGTTCGTCGCTTTGCTGTCGCCGAACCAAGATGTAAACTGTGTTGATTTAGTCTGATCTCTGTTTTTGACGATAGCTTCAAGCATTTTGGGATTGCTATCAAGCCATCCAGACCGAAAGACACTATCGCTTGCACCATAATCAGAATAGCTTTCAACCTTGACCGTATTAGGATTGTTGCTCAACGAATGTTGGGTGTTGGTATCAGGCTTCCCCTTGACATTCGCCCGGTAATTATCCTCAAAGACTTTCTTGACCTTTTCCAGTTCTCTAGCTTCTTTAGAGCTGGCAGTAACCACCTTGCAAAGATACTTGATTTCATCGTAAATCTTCTGGAACAGATTTCTGTTTTCTACAGAGAGATTATGGACAAAATCATAATCGGTAAACAAATAGTCACCAATTAGATCAGCGGTAAGTTCAGCCTTGGCATCTGCGTTTTTACCCTTGTATCTTTCCTCGATTGCCTTGAGTCGCTTATCGAATGCTTCTTGACCATTTCTGGCAATTTCGTACTTGAACACGGTATCCTGCAAGGTCTGGTACAACTCTGTATTCTGTTCCAGAACATGAGTAATCTCGTGACCGACAGTAGAGTTAAGAGCCTTGGGAGAGTCCATATTCAAAGTAATGCCATCATCGGTTTTGAAGCCATTTACTCTAAGACCCTCTGCTGAGAAGTCATGCTCAGTACCCTTTAGTGCTTCGTCATTAGTAAGACTAAAGGACATACCCTTATCCGCAGAAATTTTAGCCAACCAGTCAGCATACTCATGGAAGTGGTTAGTGTTGTCACCCATACCACTCTTCAAGATATTCTCAATGGTTTTCTTAGCGTGTTCGTTCTGGTACTGGTTAAGGTCAACTTCGTACTTCTGGTTGCTGCGGATCAACTCGTTATAGCTTTCTTCCAGTTTCGTACCCTTGACCATTTCATGGACTTTGGTACGCAAGTCGTTATGCAAGCCGTTGATTCGCTTAACCTCTTGGTCTAGCTGAGTCTTAATGGAATTACTGCCGGGATTCTCTTGCAGTTCAGTCATTTCGGCAACAATAGCATCGTACCGCTTGTTATTACCTACGGTATTGGGAGCATCGGTCAGCTTGTCCAATTCTGCTTGCAACTCTTTCAAACGAGTTTCTTCGCTTGCAACAGCATCGTTGTAGGACTTCATGGTATCGCTCTGGAAGAAGTTGTCTCTTTCGGAAGTGAATGCCTTATAACCTTCTTCGTCCAGAAGTTCCTCGATAGTGTCAGTGGAGAAACCACCCTTTTCCAGTTCACGAGTAACTCTTTCGTAAATCTTAGTCTTTTCGCCAGATGTGACTTTACCGTCTTTCATGGCTTCGGCAACCAAATCCTCGTAGATTTTGTTGACAACCTTTTCCTCATCTGCTGTGAGACCAGAAGTGACATCACGACCGGTCATAGCGGATTTTACAGCATTAACACCATTGGACACACCGCCCATTAATGCTCCACCGAAGAAAGCATCCCACAAATCTTCTCTGGAAAGAATCTCGTTCCATTCCTTTTCACTAAAGTAGGTTGCCTTTTTGCCTAAGGCGGTTGTAATTTCGGTCAGTACTTCTTCTAAACCTTCACCGCCTACGTCAGTACCAAACTTCAGGATACCTCGGGCAAGTTTGTTCTTAATGCCGGTTTTGAGCCAACGTTGGAACGATTCGTCAGCAGCAACACCCTTGAATTTGATAGCACTAGACAGCTTCTCAAACACAACTTCCGACAACGCAGCAATGCCACCGCTGATACCGGCTTCAGCGAAGGTAGCATCGTTTTGGAATGCTGACTCGATTTCGCTACCAAAGGCATTGACACCTTGAGTCAGCCAAGCAGGAACACCTACACGTTCCAACAATTTAGAGCCAACCAAATGTGCGCCAGACTGGACAATGCCATCGGCTTGATCGTTAAGGATAGAGTTATCCTCGGTTTTGCCCTCGTTTGCCAAAGTGTTCAACCAACCAATAGGAGATAGCCATTGTGCAGACCACTCACCAACCTTCTGTGGTGCTAGAATTTCTTTTGCGATGAAGTCACCTACATCGTCTTTGAAACCCTTATCGAACAAACCACCAACAGCACCAACACCGTAAGCGGTTGTGTCGATAAGATTTTCGGTTGCATCAACCACGGCTTCGTTGACATTTTCGATAGTATCTTGGGTAGTACCCAAAATGGTCTTCAAAACATCGCCATACTGATAGCCATCTTCAAAAGCACCCTTCTGAAACCATCTATTGTACCACTTTTCTTCCTTTTCGGTTTTCTTCGTAGGAGCGATGTCTACAGTAACCGTACTTGCAGGATCAGCAAAAGTCGGGGCAATATCTGGTCTGTATGTATCGACCAATGCCATGAAATCTTTAGTGCTACCACTTGAGGTGGTTTTACTACCACCCCCAGAGGAGGTGGCAGTTGGTTTCGAGGCAACATCAGTATCTTTGCGCTGTTTATATTTATACTTTTCTACTAAAGACAAAAAATCTTTACTCATAAAGCAAATGCACCGCCTTATTTACAAACGTCCAAGACCCAATCTGGATTTCTGAATCTGGGTTTTATTCCCAAGACCCAGTCGAGAGTTCTGTGTACTAGGCTTGTAAACATAAATCTCACCGTTGGTTTTGGTGACAGTCTTGAGTTCACCAGTAGCGACCTTTTGTGCAATAAACTCTTCCGAACGTCCTGCGTAGCCTGCTTTGGTAACACTGTCGTAGTCAAGATTGTATTTGGTGCCAGTGTCGCTAGTTTTAGACCCTTCGTTGATTTTTTCGTCACCAGAGTCACCAGAGTTTTCCTCAATCTTCGTCTTAGGTGAACCAGTATACCTACTAGAAGACTTCTTAGCCTGTGCTTTCTGCCAAGCAAACTGCTCTTTCTGGAATGCAAGAGATTCGTTGTACTGTCTAATCTGTTCAGCCAGTGCGTTCTCGGTATTAATCTGGTCAAGAACATCCTGCCAACGAGTATGGTACAGACTCTCGATTTCCATTTTCTTGTTAGCCTGATCCAGAAGAAGCTGATTCTTATACTGGAATCCCTGAAGAGACAACTCCAACTGCTGCTGAAGTGCCTGATAAGCAATCTCTGCCAGAGCAGAGTTGTTCTGCAACTGAGCATCCTTAATGGAATTGTTGTAGTTTAAGATAGCTTTATTGAAGGACTCTCTAGCCATAGAGACACGGTTCTGGTAAGTGTTGTACATACTTACCTGAGAACTTTCACTATAACCGGTATTGGTCAGACCGGCAGAAGCCATCTGCTCAGAATTAGCACCGTACTCATTAGACTGCTTTCGCCAATCAACATAAGCACCGGACTGTTCCTTGGTGTAGTCCTTCTTCGCTTGGTCTTTCTGCTGCTCAATCTGATCAATAGCAAAGTCGGTCTTTTCCTGCTGAAGCTGAGACTGCTTGTCTGCCCATTCCTTAGAAGCATCAATCTGTGCGTTATAGTAATTCTCAGACTGATTCACCATATCGCCATAGAGCTTTTCGTTCTCTTGGAGGGCAGTATTCTTTTCAGTCTCTACTTTTTGGAATCTTTCATCATCATAGTTGATATCGTATTCTGCCATTCATTTCACCTCTTGATATAGCCACCGACAAATGCTTCTATCGTGGCAGTTTCCAAACTAAACCGCTTCTTGGAATAGAATTTCATCTGAAGGTCTTTGAACTTCTTTCGCTTGATTCTGCAAACGAAGTAGTCCGTGATATTCTCATAGTTTCCAATGAGTTCAAAGTCCGTGTCCTCGATTTTGGCATACACAGAAATATCGCCTGTAGCTTCGACAACGCAACCTCTCTTGTTGGTTGTTTTGAGTCTGCTCGGATTCTTGAACTTGTCTAGCGGAGTAGTCCACCAACTTTCAACGGAACTATCGTTATTGGTCAAGGTGTAAACTCCGTCCTGAGTACCAATGTAAAGAACACCCTTTTCCACCTTGGAGCAAGTAACCTTCTTGCCCAAATCCCAGTAGAACCACTCGTACTCGTTATGACCACCGTTGGTAAACATGGCTCTTGAATCTGCCAGATAAGCCTTGTTGTCGATAAAGACAATCAAATAGCCTTCCCATTCTTCCAGAAGCATATTCTTGTAGTTAGGCTCTGCGATCAGCTTTCTATCGACCATAGAACTTCTATGTGCCAGAACTTGCTCGGTAGTAATATCACCGCTGATACCTTCCATTCCTCTATCGGAGAAGAACACGATATCATCGTTGAAGTTAATTGCCCTACCTACACAGCCTGTCGTGACACTAGAGTGCTGAGACGGATAGATTTTGCCATACTCGCTATCGATTGTAGGGGTGTGGTAAAAGACCGTTGTATTGGCTTGAGAAGGCTCACGGAATACCCACAAAGCGTTATTGCCGGCAACCAGTCCTCTGATCTCAGCAGTATCCAGACCTTCATCATAGTAGTCCAAGTCACTACAGTAGGTAGGATCGTTCAAGCTGCAATGCCAGACCGTATTGGGGAAGTCTTTGTTGCCACTAAAAAACACTCTGTTATCAAAAACCTGTAACAGAGTGCATTTCTTGATTCTATCGGCATAGCCTTTAATGACTTTCTGGAACTCTACAGAAACATTGTCTTGCCCGTCAGTCTTAGGTGCTTCGGGTGCAGTAGTAAAAGTAATCTTGCCGTTTTCGGCATCGACAGTATAATTCGTTACCACCTTATCATTCACCTTGACTGTGATAACTTTATCAATACTCTTAGTGTCTAGCAGAAACTCCGTACCAGTTCCGTCTGCCAAAAAAGTATTGATTCTTCTGTCAGATAGATAGTTTACATCTTCGTAGATAGTGCCACCGCCACCGGGTTTTCTGGCAATAGAGGTAGTGGGAACATAACCCACCACCTCTTTAATCGTAGAGCCATCGTACTGTAGATAGTGTTTGCCATCCTTGAAGTACCAAATGTTGTTATAGATGAAGCTGTCACTCTTGGCAGGATTCAAGCCAGAGAAGATTTTACTCTTGGCACTGTTGACAACTTTGTACAGTTCTGTACCGCTATGGACTAGCTGAAAATTATTATAAAAAAACACACCATAAATAGGTGCGTTAAAGGACATTTTCAGTTCCATATCGGGTCTGGTTCGGATACTCTCGGTTTCCTTGTAGTCTTTCCATACATTCAAGGCATCAGGACTTCTTACGATATTGATTTCGTCACCACGAAAGTCTACACCACGGAAACCGCTATACAGTCTGGTAATGATAGAACCAGCTTCGCTCATACATCCAGACCTCCCTCGATATAACAAGTAGGCATCTGGTATCTGTGGTCAAGACGAGAGAGCATCTCTTGGTATCTGTTAGAGTAAATCACACCGTATTCTGTAGAGACATCGCTCTTCAAAAGGTCACCGGCAATGCCATAAGGCATAACCTCAAGGACATCATTGGATACCTCAAACACATAGCTGCCCTTGGTCTTTTCGGTGATTCTCTCAGGATACACAAAGCAGTCAATCTCCGCAGTACCACTCTCCAACATCTTCAAGACAGTACCGTTTGCCTTGGGTACATATCGAACACCGCAAACAATATCAATCTGGTAGATTTCGTAACCACAAGCCTTTTCGATATCGCCAAACTCAAGAGTATCACCCTCGTTGACCTCAATTTCAACATACTTGGGAATCTTCTTGAATCGGCTAAGTTCGTAAAGAATCTGGTTGGTTACATCGTTAATTTTTGCTTGGATGTCGGGATCATCAGTCAAGTACTCACTAAGAGGGTTTAATTCCTCAATCAGCGCAAGTACTTTCTTTTTCATTTCGGTAAGAGTCATTTAACTCACTCCTTTATTTCGCACCCAGAAGTTTATTCCAAGTCTTAGCACCAACAACACCGTCAACAGTCAAGTCGTACTTCTTCTGGTAGGAACGAACAGCTTTATCGGTCATAGAGCCGAAGTCACCGTCAATGGGTTTGCTGCTACCCAGACTATAACCCATGCAATAAAGCATTCTCTGCAATGCCTTGACCTGATCGCCCTCAGAACCCTTTTTCAGTTCATTCAAAGTAACATTCACGGTGGATTCCCCCTTGGAAGTTTCAGTTTCTACTTTAGTTTCTTCTTTTGTTTCTTCAGTTTTGACTTCAGTTTCTTCGTCATACTTAGGAACACCGTAGCCACGGATGTATCTGCCATTTACAGAAATCGTTCTGCGTTTTACAGAATTGGAATAATTGCCCTCGATAATAGTAATCTTGCCGTTACTGACCTTTTCCACGATACCAACGTGTTCGGGAGAGCCAGTATTATCCTTTGAAGCATAGGAAGAATTGTCATCCCAGTCATAGAACATAAGCCAACCCGGTTTAGGAGTAACGGATTCATCTTCGTGCCACATCTTCTTATTCTTGAGCAGAGTGATCCAACGAGGACAGCTACATTCGGTAGGACAAATATCCGTGTAGCCCAGCTGAACAAAAACTGCCGAAGCGAAGGTAGCACACCAAGCATCTGTGTACTTTACCTTATAGCCTACAGGCAGAGGTTTCTGCTTATTGTAGATATCGATAATCTTCTTATGTGTGCCGTTGGCTTCTTTGCAACCAATCCAAGCCTTTGCCTGTTCAACAACTTTACTTGCGTATTTACCCATAATTTACACCTCACCTTTACTGTGTTCTCTTCCACATATAGACCGCCAAATAAGGGGGCATATTCTCGTGGGGTTCATTTGCACCGAAGTTGATGTTCAACTTCTGGTAGCCTACCTTATTGTCACTTCTGGAAGTACTGTATGCATCACCGTCTAAGGCTTCGTAGCTGAACGCACCTTCCGCATCACTCAACATATTGCCGGTTGCCCATTTTCTAATCGAAACAGAGCCAGAAACAGCAGGAAGTTGACTTTCTTTCAGCGTAACCTTTGCTTCGCCACCGGTAGAGCCATTGGGATAAGTACCGCCTGCTGCAATCAGGAATGTGTCTTGCAACTGTACCCAAACACCGCCAAAGATAGAAGCAGGACTGGTGCTGTTGACAGACATATAAATAGAGCCGATAGGATAAACCAGAAGACCAATATCTCTGGCAGAGGGCATCCAGTTAATAGGTTTAGCACCGATATCTTCGGGAGTTATCTTGTCGGCAGCTTGGGTTGCGATAGAGTCAATTTCGGCAAAGGTTAAGTAATCTACACCCTTTACAGGTGTAAAGCCGGGATCACCTTTTTCACCTTTATCGCCTTTTTCGCCAGTATCGCCTTTATCGCCTTTTTCGCCAATTTCGCCTTTATCGCCAGTCTCGCCTTTATCGCCCTTGTCACCTTTATCGCCTTTTTCACCCTTAACGACAGGAACGTCATAGAGATTTCCGTCATCGTCTCTTAATCTCAAAATGGACATTTCCGTGTCGCTAGGAATGATCTGAACACCGTAGCCTTCAGGCATTTCACCCTCACCGACATAGATATCTGCGGATGCACCTCTCAAAGACAGAAGCCATTCTTCCTCTGTGCCTACAAAGCCGTTCTGCAATGCGATTGCGTAGGCACTTAGGGTTAAGGTCTTTAGGCTATTGATAGAACCTCTCAAGAGATTCGTAGCTGAACTTGTTCCTTTAAGACTCATATATTCGCTCCTTCCTCATTAGTATGCGTTGATGTTGTCATGCACATAAGTCTCATTCGCTAGTAGCGCACTCGGCTCAACACAAAAGATATTGCCTACAACAAGATATTTGGCACTTGTTGCGTTGATGCTGATGAAGAAGTCTGTCAAAAACTTGCAACCGATGAACTTGATTCGTGCATCCGTACCATTAGCATATGCCAGATCTTTTTCTGCTGTATCAACAGAGAAAGTGCATCCGTTGAACTCGCCGTAATTCAAATAGGCTAGCATCTGTGTACGGTCTCCGCTCGTCATATCGAACACGCAATTATTGAAAATAGCTCGGTTTCCGTTTACACCATAGCTACACGCTTTTACGATAATATGCGAATTATTGACCACCAGATCGGTGTTATTATACGGCTGAATGGGTGCGGTAAGGTCTTCACCCTCGATTATACAATTTTCGATTGTCAGCTTGTTGTTAGTCCATACATGATTGATAACAGAGCCAACACACCTACAGTTCTCTCCGTGAGAAGACAATTCTTTAAGAGTGCAACCAATAATTTCCGTACTTTGAGCATTTGTGTAGTGGTAGACCGAACCCTCGCTGTCACGAATGGTCAACTGCGCTCTCTCGTTCCAGAATCGATTACTGCCCTTACATCCGATGATTTCCACAATGCCGTATGTGCTTGCCGTAACGTCATAGCCGGTGTTGTTTTCAAATCGGCAGTTATTGATTCTGATGTTGGTTGCGGTAGAAGTCTCCGGGTCATCAACCTCGATGTCAATGCCACATTGCGGGTCTTTACCGCTAACATCATGGATATAACAAGAATCCACCAAACACCCGTCAGACCGTCCTAGAGTAATGCCTTGTCTTCTGCTGCCGTAAAGTTCGCAACCTCTAATGACGATATCCTCGCACTTGCTGCCTTCGACAGAAGAACCACTTACAATAATGCAATCTGCCAACGCATTATATATCTTTATGTTCTCGATGGTCACATCTTTGCAGTTGCGGAGGACAATGCCATGACCATGTTCGCCGGTTGCACTTTCTTTGTCGCACTCAATCTTGCCACCGCTGACGAAGATGTTCTCGCTGTCAGTTGCCCAAAGAACACGATAGCGAGAAGACAAGTTGGGAATACCCTTCAGTACTGCGTTAGGATGCATTACCAAACGGGTGTTGCTCGGAATCTCAACACCGATGCCCTCTCCATCGTTATACTCCGCTGTGTCATCCGTTGATGTGCGAATCATATATACACCTTCGGGAATATATACATTGCGGTTGTGTTTGAGTGCATACTGTAATGCTTCTGTGTCATCTGCTACACCATCACCCACAGCACCGTACATCTGGGGAGTGACAAACTTCTCTGCCACAGCTTCGTGGATGGCTTCATAACCTGCCTCAAGATTGGTGAATGCTCTTGCGATAGCACTGTTAGAAACAGGTCTGGGAGAAGTCATATCCAGTTCTTCGTCCACCACAGGGAAGTCTTCGGGATCAGGTTCATAAGTTTCAACGTCTGCACCTTCGGGGAACAGCTTGAACAGAACCGCACCGTCCTCGTTATAGCCGATAATGGTCTGCGGTGCTTCATCGGGATTCAGTTCGACTTCGTACCAATAATCAACAGGCTTGGAGATAACTTCGCCAATCTTGGTATCTTCTTCGGTCAGGTAAATCTCAACTTCGGAAGTGTTATTCAAGACAGGGAAGTCTTTCTGCAAGACAACATTCTCAGCATCTTTCTTGCCGTAGACCTTGATTCTTAAAACATCACCGGCTTTGAAAGTGTACTTAGTTTTGGTTTCTCTATCTTCTGCACTCACAGAGAAGAAAACGATATCACCTCTGGTTGCATAGATGGAATTGTCCTCATTAACAACAAACATTTTCTCACCCCTATATTCTTACCCCTGAGGGTTAATATCCGTGTTATCTTTGTAAATCTCTTTGATTTCCTTGATTTCTTCTTCTAGGTCTTTCAGTTTGTACATGGGTACATTCGGCACAATATAGCCTTGCAATTCACTCCAAATGAGAATCGTACCCACAGGCAGTTCTTCTGTCTGGACACTATGGATGGTGTTCTTAATCTCACCCTGTGTCCACTCTCGGTTGATCTCGGTGGTCAACACACAATTCTCTAAGGTCTGATGGATTTCTCCGTTCTCGGTCTTCTCGTCAAATTTCAGTTCTTTGGTTACGGTTCTGCCGTAATACTGGCTTAAACTAGGTTTTACAGTAAATAGTTCGTTGTTCATAAGTTCTCCTTTAACAAAAAAGGTGGGGCATTTCGCCCCACCCAATTTTTTATTAGATTGCAGTCTTCATAACGTAGATTTCGTTAGGACGGACAACCTTTGCACCGAAGACGTACAGACCCTTGACTGCATCGGTGAATGCATCCTCAGGACGGTACTTCTCAACCTTGTCAATCTGCTCAGCGAAGGCAACAGCCTTGTCGGTACGCAGAATGTTGTAGTGAGCTTCTGCGGAAGCAGGCAGGCAGTTCTCAATGCAAACGAAAGCATTGTTGATCTTGCCGACAGCACCCTTCTTCAGAATCTCGGGGTTGTTGGTGGACAGCTCGGTAAGCTGCTGACGATAGGTAGTGAACACCTTGGGAGCCAGTTCCAGATAGAAGGTATCGGAAACCTTGCAGTCGTTAGCGTACAGAGTTGCGAAGCCATCCTCAACAGAAGCCATAGCGTTAGCGGTGGTCAGGGTGATAACATCGGATGCCTCAACCTCACCATCATCAACTGCTGCCTTAACGACCTCGGCAACGTACTTGTCACCTTCCAGAGCCAGACCCTTACCTGCTTCATCAGTCAGAGCTTCCATCAGACCGGGAACGGACTGAGCCTTGACGATATCTTCAACCTCGAAGTTGAAGTAGCG
>JAEIGA010001305.1_pt1 | contig 38768 bp, 67 predicted proteins | sample 9270691 | NCBI WGS metagenome assembly JAEIGA01 (sample SAMN17057246, study PRJNA624740) | gut metagenome | biome: biome; isolation source: fecal sample | host: Bos grunniens | place: China: Xizang | collected 2019
ACTGTGGGTACCGGCGCACCGGATCCCCACGGATGATCACCCATCATTGCCCGCACCTTATCGGCATTCTCGGTCAGGTACACGAAATAGACCTTTCCTCTGATAGCCTTTTCGGACTTGCCGATTAGCTTGCCGATTTGACTATAGCTGTCACCGTTTCGGATCCCATCTGCAAGAATCTTAAAATCCCCATCAGTCCACTTGGCTTCAGCACTGTGGTTGTCCGCTTTCACCGGCCGTTCCTTAATACCCAGGTCTGTGCACCGTCGCTGAATGGCGCCGGCAGATCTGTGCAGCATTTCCGAAAGTTCTGCATAGCCGTACTTATGCATTTTCAGCAGCATGATCAGACGGCTATCCTCAGCAGGTGTCCACGGGTCTTTTCTCTGCAGGCGAAAGGCGTTGACGTCTTTCTTTCTCTGTTCAGCTACCCAGGAAGGCTCTGCTCCCAGCGCCAGCGGCTCCAGCTTGGAGAAGTCCAGGAATGAGCGGTTTTTCTCCGCCCATTCCCAAAATTCATCCAGATAGACCACTCTATAGGTGTCTTTTCCGCGCCGTTTGCTGTGAACCGGTAACCCCCGGTCCTTAACCCAGCTCTTCAGCTGATAGGAATTGAAATTACATCCGCTGAAGGCTTTATGCAGCGCATTTAGGGAAATGTACTCTCCGCTTTCAAGCCAGGGCGGAAGTCCCAGTTCCTGAACACGATTCATGATGGCATTGACGGTCCGTCCCAGATGTTTTGCAATTCCAGGTATGGAGGTAGTGCCCCAGCTGCATGATAGATAATCATCATCTTCAGCCGTCCACTTTCTGTGATACAGTCCAAGAGAGTACATTTTATTTTGAACAGCAGTTACCGATCGTCCTATCTTTTGGCTTAGGACTTCCAGCGGTTGCTTCCAATTCTCCTGCAGGAAGGAGATCTCCTCTGCGGTCCAGCGTTTTTTCATCGGATATCACCACCATCGAACAAGCTTGTCTGGCCAACCTCAAAAGTACACCACAGGACTTCTGTCCGTTGGTCTGCGTTTTGGTTGTAAGCCTTCCGGGTGATCCTGCTCCAGCCTTTCAATTCACGGTCGTACAGTTCGCTGGGATAACCGGAGAGGATAACGGGACCTTTGTGCTGCAAGAGTGCCGCCAACAGATCTATGTGATCCTGCTCGGTCATTTCGTGCCGGTATTGCTTACCACCCCGGGTATCCAGCAAATACGGTGGGTCTGCGTAGATCAGGACATTATCGAAGTTAAACCGCCGGATGATATCCAGCGCCGGCCGGTTTTCGATTTGTACTTCTTTCAGCCTACCGCCCAGCTGCTGCACCAGTTCAGGCATCTTCGCCCAGTGCCTGGAGGCATAGCTACCTTGACGGCCGGCAATGTCTATCTTGAAACCAGTCTGGGTGTAGGTTTTGAAACCGTATCCCATCTTGGATTTGATGGCAAAGCGGTATGCTCTGTCCAGTGTTTCCGTGCCCCTGTTATGGTGCGCATCGTTAAATACATCCCTGGCATAGGGCGTTAGCTCTATGAGCCGCGCCAGTTCTTCCGGTTGCTCCCGGAGGACAGTAAAGAAATTGACGATATCACCATCAATATCATTCACCGTCTCGATTGCTGAAGGCGGTTTGTTGAACAGTACCGCACCGCTGCCAAAAAACGGCTCCAGGTATGACCGGTGTGGCGGCATCAAAGAAACAATCTCCTCAGCCATACCCCACTTGGCGCCGGGATAATTCAGCAGTGCATTCACAGCCCCACCTTCTTTCTGGTAATCTCCATCCGGGCGTTGTACCACCGCAGATAGGCTTTGCAAGGGGTATCGCAATTCTGCTCTGCAGGGCAACCAGCACAGGGACTGTTCTGCAGGTACCGTTTTACATGATCCGGATGGCTGTAGCAGAATTTATCTGTTTTGGCCGGTAGTTCCTGTGGTACTGTTTTAAACACGCTGTGAAATCGTTTCCACCACCACCGGAACCAAATAAGCCACTCCCGGCATTCTCGAAATTGCGAGCCGTTCTCTTTGCAAGATTTCCGGTCACATTTCAAGCAGGGGCAAGGGTACTTACTTTCCATCCCTACCCCTCATTCCTTTCCGCCATAAACTTCCGCACCAGAGCCATTGTCTCTGGGAAAGCCTCGGTATCCGCTACCCCTTCGACAACGACCGGGGGCGATACCCACCGGGATTCTCTCAAAAACTTTGCCGCCCCCGGGATATACCGCCCGTTGTCCTCTGCCCACTGGTCGGAATCGATCCAGTCCTGTAAGCCGGCCAGAATCTTATCCGCTTCGGCTGCGGTCGGGGCAATGTCCCTCCATACCTTCCAAGCCTCTTCCCGGTCACCACCTTTTCCGGCCGGATATAATCTCCAAAACTCTGTGAAACTACGGCCGTCCATAGTGGGCGCGCTCTCGCCGTCCGCTCCCATACCATCCACAGTATTAGTACCCCCTGTATTACTACTATGGTTAGGTAAGGTATGGTTAGGTATGGTTAGGTTAGGTATGGTAGGGGCGTTACTTTCGTTATTCGTTACGTTACGGGGGGCGTTACGCGTAACGGTTGTGTCACCGTTACTCCCGTCACTTTTATCCTGATTTTTTCTTTCTCTGTAACGTTGCTGACGTTTAGCGTTATTAGCCTTTGTCTGCTCTATACTGCTAATAAGTAATGACGCGTGTTCTTCCCAGTCGTGCAGCTTTTTATCTGAATCCAAAAACTTCACCTTCAGCAGGGCACCTACGAACATATCCGGCTTCTTTTTATATTCTGCCGCTTCGGCGATCGCCCGGTTCGTACATCCGCTCAAATCTCCGCTTGGTGCGTTTTGAGCTGCCCACAACCAAAGACTAAGGATCAATCCGGCTGCCACAGCATTTGGCGAGGCGTCTTTGCTGGTAAGGTTTAGCTCGTCAGCAAGCGCGTATATTTTGGGGTGTTTTGTCAGATTTGAATATACCTGTATCCACGGGATCATATTTCAAACCTCCTTGATCCTAATACCGTGAATATACAGCATTAGTTTTCTCTTGATTATGTAGGCCTCTGTTCTAAAGCCTTTGGTGTCCTCTACAACCTGCTTTCCGCCCTGTGTATATACAAAGTCGGCAATGTAGCTGCACTCCCGCTCAATCAAGTTCCCGCGTCTCACACCGCCCCGCTTGCCGATCGTGGCAGGCTCATGCTGTGCCGGAATCAGCGTGAACTTTACTTGCGTTTGCAGGTCTGATATCTCGCCTGCTTTTTCCAGCAGGCGAAGTTCGTGAAATCTCTTGGCTTCTTTTAGGGAGTCAAATGTCATTCCGTCACAGGCAACCTTCTTGCTTTTATACTTAGAACGGGAGTTGAGCATCGTTGTCCTCCAACATTGCAAAATCCGATGCGGGCGCAGCTGCCGGAGCGGAATAGCCGCCGAAATTCGCTGCGGGAGCGGAGTAGGTGTTGCCACCGTCGCCGTCGCGCTTGCTGTCACCGAAGTAGACGTTGTCAGCAACGATCTCTGCGGTGCGGCGCTTGTTACCGTCCTTGTCGGTCCAGCTGCGGATCTGCAGCCGGCCGGAAACCACTGCCATGCGGCCCTTGGTGAAATACTTGGAGACATACTCTCCGGTCTGACGCCAAGCGACACAGTCGATAAAATCCGTCTCCTTTTCGCCACCTTCCTTGGAGGGAAAATCACGATCCACCGCAATGGTGAAGGAGGCAACGGCAACACCGGAACCGGTCCGGCGCAGTTCTACCTCGCGCGTCAATCGTCCCATAACAACAATTCTGTTTAACATACCTTTTTTCTCCTTGATTCGCTCATTTTTTTCTTAGCCTCTGGACTTCTCTTTGCGCCTGCGTGGTGATACACCGTATGCGCACCGTGAAGCATCAGGCATAAATTTTCAATCCGGTTATCATGCTTAATGCCATTTAGGTGATGAATACAACAATTATCCGGAAGCGACACACCTGTTTCCCGTTCCCAGACAGCAATATGCTCCATAACATATCCATTACGATCAGCTCTTTGATGTCCGGGCATTAGTAGCTGCCTGTAACCTTTGCTTGTTGTCTTTACCCCGCCTCGCCAGTTCGCCCCTTTCTCTCCACGCCGAGCTTCTGATCTATTAAGGAACTCGATTTCGGGTGTTTTTCTGAGCCCTAATTTATAAGCTTTCTTATATATAGCCATTGCAGTCTTCCTGGGCAACATATCCCTCAGCAATGCATTGCTAACCTTGTTGTAGTTTTCCAGAAGGACTTCCGTTTCAGCATTTGTCCATGTTTTCATAGATTCCTCCTGTAATATAATTTTGATTCGTCCCATCCTGCGTACTTACTCTGTAGGTATTCCACGAAGTATTCACGCAGGACGGGTCTGTCTGTCGTTTGGTCATACCTCCTGTGGCACACAGGGCAGAGTGTCAGCCCGTTTTCCGGAATTCCTAATCCACCTTGCGCCCTCGATATAAAGTGGGCATTGGACCACGCCAAGGGGGCAGGGGCGGCAGCGCCGCAATTTACGCAGCAGGGCCACCCGTCTATGCTGTCCCGTTCTGAAATGGCAGCCTTCGCCTTTCGGTCAAAATCTCTTGCCCTGGTGTCTTTTCTCATTGCCACTCCTCCACGAGTAAAGCAAGCTTGTCCGGGGTCATAGTCTCGATATCCAGTGCTTTGCAGTCCTGCACCAGGTTGTCGATCAGCTGGGACATCTGCCGTGTGTCATAGGTTGAAGAGCCGTAGTAGGCCCGGAGGTTCCTGTATCCGTCCAGCTTGGACTTGCCCATATCTACGCACGGCCAACCTAAGCCCTGCGTCTGCCACACCTGCTTAAAGTGTTCTGCCGCTTCCTCCTTAATGGGGATTACCTCATAGTTACCTCCCACATTCTGAATTGCCTGACGGTATACTTCCACCGGCGGCAGACGCAAAGCGACAGCAAGTTTATTTATCAGTGTCCAGCAGTAAGCATTGGCATCCAAACTCCGCTTCTTCCGATGTTCCCGGATTTCCAAATCATAGAGTTTTTCCTTGTGCTTCCGCACGATGGCCATTGCCTTGCCTAAATCCTCGCGCTCTGGCTTTACCATCAGCCAACCGCTTTCCAGTTTTATATCGCGAAAAACTATCGTTTCAGACATCGGGAAACACTCCTCTCGCAAGGCAGTCTGCCAAAATTATCAGTTTGGGCAGGTATACGCTCTCGATCCAGTTGAGGTCATACACCACCGGGAACTGCTGCAGTCTTCTTGGGTCAATCTCCCGGAGAAAATTGTCATAGTCAGACTCAACAAGGCCGTAGGCTACGATGTCCGCCTCGTGAATGCCGGATGCAAACATCTGCACTTGCACCTGATTTATGTATTTTTGCGGTGTGTTTTTCCAACCCTTCTCCCACCCATAGGTCTTAACCTCCTTGATGCGGAAGGGTGTGTTGCCGTCCAGATTCACTCGTAGGCGAAGATCCTCAATAATAACCTGTTTGTCCTTCTCTAAATTGGGAATCTGCAGGCTGTCCAGTATTCGATGCTCCCAGTTGGTGCCGGCAAGTGTATACCGATTGTTGAAGTGATCCGTATTGATGCCGATTTTCTGCATCCACCACTTCTCCCAAGTTTTAGTCTTCCAGTTGCCGATGACCTTATCGGTGTCTGAAGCTCCAAAATACCCGGAACGGTCGTGATCCGCAATCATAGGGCATTCAGCTCCAGCTCAAAACGGTTAAGCTGGTCGAAGTAGGTAAAGATGATACGCACCTCGTCTTCTGTCTTATTGACCGCTGCAGCAATATCCTTTGTGCTCATTCCCTTCTTAATGGCATTGGTGTAAGCAATCTGCATTCTCTCCTTGATAGCAAACAGATTGTGGCTACTCAGATCCTCCGCAGGAGATTTATCCTCAGCCTCATCTCCGGTCACCCAAAGGCCGAAGCCTAAGCCCGTACGCATCGCCACACCCTTTACAAACGCCCTTGTCTGCGCGTTCCACAGTCTCTGCTGAGTAAGCGAATTGTCCTTAACCGGGTTGCTGCCGTTCATTAGTGGGTACTGCGCCTCAAACTCCAAATCGTCAATCACGATCTTGACCCGGACCTCATAGCAACGGTTGGTATTGCCCTTGCTGTCAGTAAAAACCTGGTCACTCATAAATAGAGAGGAACCATTTGCATTTACGCAAGGCTCAAAGTATACCTTTTCAGCACCGTTCTCGTGCAACAGTTCCTTACATCTTGCCCAATTCAAATAGGGTACTTTGATAGCACGCCCCTTGTCGTCCTTTGCATCTCTTTCGTCGCAGAAGGGAAGCACATCAATCTTCCGCATTTCTGCATAACTCTTAATTCCCATTGTTTTCCTCCTTAAAGGTATTTCTCCGTCTTGACAATCGCACTTTTCACCAGGATCCAGCGCAGCACCGCATATAGGGCAAGTTCTGTAGCAAGCCATCACAATTCCCCCATATACTCAAAATGCTCGGCAACCGTAACACAGCTAATCCCAAACGCTTCCGCAAGTTGGTGATTATTGCAGTTTTCCAAAATCCGATTCCGCAAGCAATCGCCGCACACCAGATCTCCGTCCGAGTTATAAAGCATTGCATCACCGCTGAAAGATTCTCCACAATCGGCACACTCCAGAGTGTGGATGCGATGCGGGTATCCGGTACGCAGCGCCATATCTATTTCCGGGTGTTCAGGAATCTTCATTTCTATCCTCCGTAGGGACTGAACTATATGTAAGGGTGTGCAGCGTTCCTTTCTCCTCCACATCAATAACAACAAGTCCGCTTGGGTATAACGATGCAGCCGTCACCTTTCCAATTGTACCGGCTATTGTGACCAAGCTAACAAAAGCATCTAGCATTTGACATCCTCCTAAAAATCTGTTATATTAGGAGCGTGGGTACGCCCTTCGCCGCTTTCGGTTCTGATCCAACCGAGGCGGAATTTTTATTTTACTTCCACAAATTCACCATTCTTCACAGTGTACCAGGTGTCAGCTTTGATTTTCTCACCATCCACAACCGCAGCTGCCCAGGTCTTAACATTGTAGCTATCGTCGCTCTCGACAGCACAGACAAGGATCGCTCCCATACCGCCCTTGATTTTGACTACATCACCGCGAACGGTTCCAACGCCGTTTTCTCCAACAGTCACAGATCCTCTGCTGGTAGCTGCGCCATAGTTGCCTGCGGTAGCTGCGCCATAGTAGCCTGCGGTAGCTGCGCCCTTGTAGCCTGCGGTAGCTGCGCCAGAGTTGCCTGCGGTAGCTGCGCCATAGTAGCCTGCGGTAGCTGCGCCATAGTTGCCTGCGGTAGCTGCGCCATAGTCGCCTGCGGTAGCTGCGCCCTTGTAGCCTGCGGTAGCTGCGCCAGAGTTGCCTGCGGTAGCTGCGCCATAGTCGCCTGCGGTAGCTGGTTTTCCGGGTTCAGCGTTATGTTCGTTCGTGCAGTGACTTCTTACATACTCGATCTGTGCCTTCACAAGGCCAGGGATACCGATTTCCGCACCAATCTTGATCTTTGTTGATGCCACCTTGGAATCATCAGAATGCTTACTGATATCACCGGACTGCTCAACTTCACAATATCTGCTCCCGGAACCAGGTGCATAATAACCGAGCACCTCAATCGGCATTTCGCAGGCGTGAAAACCACAGTTGCAGGCATCTGCCTTTTCTTCCTCATATTCCTTGCCGACCTCGTACTGGAAGCCCCGGCACTTTAGGTCCTTATCAAATCCTTTGTATGTTTTCATCTGCTGAACCTCTCATAGGCCAGACCGGCAAGGAACGCAATTACACCGGTTATAATTTCCGAAACAAATATGGACGGACATGAAGGGATCGCACCCAGCTGCCAAAGGGCGATATTGATGAACTCTGCGCCCAACAGAGCAACAATGGCCAAAAGAATAAGTTTATGCTGCGGTTGTTTTTTCTGATCCGGAGCTTTGTCCTGTTCGTATCGCCCCTTGGACATGAAGGGCATAATCTCGGGGTCTTTCATTTTTATTACCTCCTATTGATACTCTTTTGCAAGAGCTCGAATATCTTGCGTTGTTTTGCCGAAAGCTTTGGAAAGTGGAGCGATCTCGAAGCGCAGGATCTTTGCCAAATCGAAAAGATCCTCTGCCGTGATCCGGCCGGGATTCTTTTCCATATAGCTGACCTGCTGCTGCGTGATCCCCATCTCCTTTGCCAGTTCCGTCTGGGTCATTCCCAGGCGGCGACGACAATCTACTATGTAGCAACCCAAATCCTTCATTGCATATTTTTTTGCGTTAATAGCAATTCGTGGCATTACTGATCCTCCTTTTTCTTCTGCTCGTGAGCCTTGCCGGCGGCAAAACCTTCAGCAAAGCCTTCCATACGGCTTGCGTACTGCTCCAGAGTTGCAGCAGCAACATCCTCCGGCAGATCGCTCAGCTTATCGCTGATCGCCTCAAGATTCTTCTTTGCGTTTTCGCTCATTGAAATCCCTCCTTTATTGAAAACTGGTATTGGTTGTGGTATCATCACCTCGAAGGGAGGTGACTTCTTATGAAATTACCCGAAATCTTAAATGGCACTGCAATACCTGACGGAATCCAAGAATTATGGTTAAAGGAAGAAAAGGAAAAATCCTATCTAAAGCGGCAACGCAGGCACGATTTTCTGATGGCCACTTACGGAATTATCGGCGGTATTATTGGCGGCATTATCTCGGGTGTAGCATCTTCCATTATCGTCTTGAAATTACAAGGATTGTTGTAATCGTAGCCGCAATGGCAGACGCTATAGCTGATATAATTGGAATAAGGAAAAATAAGATTCGCTTCAAAATCTCACCTCCCGTTTGTTGTTTTGTTAGGTCGCTCCCCTAACCTTGTGTGGTTAGTCTACCACACCTTGTTAGGTTTGTCAAGATATTTTTTAAATTTTTCCTTGACAAAGTTAGGTTTTTGTGTTATCTTTGTTTCACACCGAAAGGAGGTGCCGAAATGAATGACAGAATTAAACAATTGCGAAAAGATCACCTTAAGCTTTCGCAGAAGGAATTTGCCGACGCTATCGGCCTGTCCGAAAACTTTGTGTGGATGATTGAAAAAGGAAGCCGCATTCCCAGTGATCGCACTATCTCCGACATCTGCCGCGAATTTGGTGTAGATCGAAACTGGTTGGTTGATGGAATTGGAGAACCCTTTAAGCCTGTGAACAGAGACCAGCAGATCGCAGCCGTTCTCAGCGCCGCAATCAGCCATAACAGCACAGCAAGAGATCGTCTGATCCGTGCATTTTCCCAGCTGCCGGACGAGATGTTTGAACAGGCAGAGAGAATTCTGGAAGAGGTTATACAAAACCTTAATAAAGAAAAAGAGTGACCGAGATTTCCTCGGCCACTCTTTTTTTATCTTCCTAAAATTCCGTGCGCTGCAATCAAAAGGAGTTCAAGTTCCTTTTCGTTTCCGGTGTCCACCAGTTCTTTTATTTTGGCTTTCAATGCCTCTGTACTTTCCATTTTTTACCCCGTCCTTTATGTTCTGTTATCAAACAACTGTTCTAAAACAAACTATATTTGTATTTGTGTCCAATAAAGCGGATGTTATTCAATACCGCTTTCGGAGCAGGCTATAATCCTATGTATTAAAAGAAGTATATCCATAGGTAGCGATTCCAGTGATTCAGTGATATAGCAGCATAGCTGATCTCGTGACATATTACCGTTTTTGAAGTTAAACATTTTCTTTCCCTCGATAAAATACAAAAAATATTTGTTGACACTTACACCCCAAGGTGCTATGATTTTTTTACAATTTCATAGGATGCTAAATAAATGACCAGCAGCTGCTTGACCGTGGCCTTATTCAAAATAGCATCAATATTCCGTCTGATCTTTTGCGGATCTATTTTTTCTGTCATATTGCCTTGCTCCTTTTCAGTGTTGTGCCGGTGATAGCCACACAGTACATCTTCCCGGGAGAAAAAGCAAGACGGAGTAAATCCAAAAGAAGTGCGGAAATTTCAACCGTGATAGTCGGTGATTTTTCAAAGGGGGTTTTTCCGGTATGATCGAAGAAAAAGACAGTCCACCGAGCGGTGTATTATCTCCTACAACGGGGTTGGAAGAGCCTGTGCAAGCGGAGATTTCCGCCAATTTCCTGGCAGAATACGAGCCTTGCATCACTTGTAAGGACCTTGGCCGCAACTGTAAAGGCCCAAAGCTGGCAGCCCTGGGCACGATTGCAAATGTAAGAGAATATCACCGCCGCCTGCGCAGCTCCCACAAAATCACTATGAAACAGATTTTTCAGCTTACAGAACACGAGATCAGCAACGCTACCGTAAAGGACTATTTTTCCCACGAGCCTAAAGACTTCCGGTGGGCGACTGTTTCTCTGATCGATAATGCGCTGACCGTGATCTGCGGTGATTGCGTTGGTCTGCCGCCGGCATACCTGCCCAACTGCCCCGCCACATCTTCTGAAATTAAGGAGCAAATCGCCATCGCAGAAAGCAAACTACAGGCCGCTGAGGATGAGTGTGCGCGTCTGCAGTCAATCATGTCTGAAAACGAGCATTTATATGTTTCCCAAATGAACACCTTTAAGGAAGATAACCAGGACCGCTTGGATTGGCTTAAATCCGACGTCAAGCTGTGGCGCAAGATCGCCTTTTCTCTGCTGGGCGCATTTGTGCTGGTTGTTCTTGCCTTAATCATCTATGTGGGAATTGATATTGTAAAATAAAAACACAAAAGGAGAACACGCTATGAAACAAAAATTATTCGCAATATTCCTTATCGCTGCAATTCTTCTCTGCGGATGTAACGCAGCACCGGCTACTGGAGGAGAAGACAACGGGGCTACAACTGAGAGTACTGCTGCTAAAATTGAAACCGACGAAAAGCTTTTGACCGTTGATATCAAGCTTCCGGCATCTCTGTTTGCAGATGAGGATATGACAAAATTTGACGCAGATGCCTATGCAATCGAGCAGGGGTTTAAGTCCGCAAAAGTAAACGAGGACGGGTCCGTCACCGTTACGATGACGAAGGCCAAACACAAAGAGCTGCTTAAAGAAATGGCTGATTCTCTTGATGCCAATTTCAAAGAATTTGTAAATGGTGAAAATACTTCTTACATTAAGGAAATTACCCATAACGAGAACTTTACAACCGTTACAATGAAGGTAGATAAGGCCGCATATGAAAATGCATTTGATTTTACGCCGCTTGCAATCGGTATGTCTGTGGCTATGTACCAGGCATTTATCGAAACTGAATACCATGTAGAGATTTCTATTGTAGATGCCGCAACCGGCGCAGCCATAAATTCTATTACTTACCCCGACGCATTGAATGGTTAATAAAACAAAAAATAACCCCTCCAGTCCGTACAACTGGAGGGGTTTGCAGAAAATCCACCACTATCACATAGGGATGTACTGCCTTTGTATGGTAGCATGCCCGGGAAGGAAAGTCAATGAAAAAGAATGTAGATCTGAATATTCCTAAGATCATACAGCTGCCGTCAGGATCTTACAGCACCAAGGTTATGATCGATGGTGTCCGTCACACGATAACAAAAGATACAGCAGAGGAATGCGCTGCAGAGGCCACCGCAATTAAGTACCGGGCAAAAGAAGCCAAGAAGAAAGAAAGAACAAAGGTTCTCACCTTATCCGATGCAATAGACGCATATATAGAAGCCCGGCGCGGATCTGCATCACCGGCCACCATTTATGGATATGAGCGATATAAGGCAAACTGCTTTCAGTCTATGATGGAAGTAGATGTATACACAACAACGGATGAGCAATGGCAAGCAGCTATTCGAAGGGAAGCGAAAGGACGGTCTCCAAAATACATTGCAAATGTATGGGGCCTGGTTCGTGCAGCCATCCTGGAACACACAGGCCGTACACCCCGTGTAAATCTCCCAGCCAAAGAAAAGAATCAACGGCCGTACCTGGAGCCGGCGCAAGTAAAAATATTTGTGGATGCCGTTAAGGGTGATACCGTAGAAATTGCAGCCCTGCTTGCTCTCTCTTCTCTTCGCAGATCCGAGCTAAAAGCTTTAACATGGGATTGTATTAACTTTGAAAAAAAGACAATCACCGTCAAAGGCGCTATGGTTTATGCTGGCAAGGACGGCGGTATGGTTCACAAAAAGCAAAACAAAACTGCTGCGTCAAATCGCATTGTTCCAATTATCCCGCCACTGGAAGCCGCTCTGCGGTCTGTAGAGCGCACCAGTGAATATGTTGTTCCCTATGGTGGTACTTGCCTGTTTGAACGCATAAACGCTGTTTGTAAAGCTAACGGCCTTCCAGAGGTCGGTGTGCACGGTCTGCGCCATAGCTTTGCTTCGTTGGCCTATCACTTGCAGATACCGGAGAAAATAGCAATGGAAATTGGCGGCTGGTCTGACGACGGTACAATGCGAAAAATTTACACACACTTAGCACAAAAGGATATCGCCGACCGTGCAAAAGATTTCAGCAATTTTTTTAAGAACGAATAAAAAAACCGTGTGCAATTCTTCGTTGCACACAAAAAAATATATTTCATTTGCACACGAAATTGCACACGGTTTTCCAAAAACCAAGTAATACCAACGCTTTTTATATATTCTGTTACGGGTTCGAGTCCCATTACCCACCCCACAAACAAAACACCAAGAAAAATATGATTTTCTTGGTGTTTTTTCGTTTTTTTGTTAACATTTTTATATTTTTCTTATTGTAAAATATAATTTTCTCAAATTTATTTTTTGCTTTTTACAATTTATTTTTGTATGCAAACTAAAAAATAAGTATAGTTTTTGCACACGAATTGTCCATGAATTGTCCACAAAAAAATAACCCCTCCCTGAACATCAATACAGGGAGGGTTGTTTTTTTATTTATTCTTAAATTCTTTCAGCCGGGACCACAGATTAGTAAATTTATCCCAACCGAACATTGCCGCATAAGCCACTGCGATACCGAGAACCACCGCACCGACGGCATAATACCACATAACGGTAATTTCCATAATCTCAGCGCAGATAAACAGTGCAACCACCGTCAGTGCGATGGAGATGATGAACACCACCAGATCCGTGGGCACCTTCGGTATCAGCCGCTTTACAACCTCCACGATCATAGTCACCGTGGTGACAAGGGCCAGCATCACTGTCAGAATGATAGAACCGTAGTTCAAAATTGCGTTGATAAACACATTGAAATCCATAATTTTTCCTCCTATTAACCTAATCCAAGATAAGATAAGATAAATGCTATCAAGGCGGCAGCCACCGCCCAAACAACCTTGTCAACAAAAGATTCCCACTTTTTCGCAGGTTTCTGTTCCAGTGCCTCCAAGCGTTTTGCTTGTTTTTCCTGTGCCTTCGCCATTTGCTCAACAGATTTTGCGAGGCTTGCGACACTCGTTGTTAAAGAACTAATGTCCTTTACGCCGTCTTCCAAAGTGGAAATCCGTTTGTTTTGCCTTTTGTGTTCTTCGTCCATGCGAATGGCAAATTCTTCGTGGACAGATTTTAAGAGATAAGGTGTATCTGGCATATCATTCACTCCTTACTGCATCCCGAGCAGTTTTCGCCAGGTTTTATTCTTGGCAGTGGCTTCACCATCAGCATCACAGCCATTGTCTTTCTGGAAAGCCTTCATTGCTTCATCGAACATAGCGCCGGCAACACCGTCCGCATTGCCTACCTGGGTGTACCCCAAAGCTGCCAGCCGCTTCTGTATGAACTCAACGACCGGATGTTCTCTATTCACCCATCGAGAAACCGTCGGGGTATTACCAATGGTTTCCGGACCGGCGATGCCGTCTACCTCCGAGCCTGTTGCATCCTGCACGTCCCGGATAAACTGTTCGAGAGTGTAGCCCCCCTGCTCCGGTGCACCGCCGAACGTAGTACGCCTTTCCTGTGCGTGGGAGTACCAGAAAGACTTTGTTTCCCTGGTATCGATATGTACAAAGGTATCATACAGGCCGATACCCTTCACACCAATACTTTCTGCATACTTGGCGATCTCGGCAGGAGATACCCCGTCGATGTGGAAGTCGGCAGCTTGTCCATAGATATGGCGGCTATTGGTTGCCGCATTGGGTGTGCGGGCATTGTGGGTAGGGCAACGGTAAGCGGTTAGATACACGGGCTTGCCGAAATGGTCACGAATCTGCTGAAGAAAGGAGACCAACTTTTCGTCGATGGGTGTCTGTGTGCAACACCCACTACCTTGGCAGTCGAACTCTCGCGCCCTAAAGTTCTTTGCAACTTGAATCGTACTACCTTTTGCATAATACTTAATTGCCATTTGTTATTCCTCCTGTTCTAACTGATTGATTTGATCGCGTATTGTCTGTCTTTCTGCATGAAGCGCAATCACATCGTAGGGTATTTCTTTACCAAGGAGCTGACACTCGCTGCATTTGATAACCTTGTAATCTGTTGCAGAAAGCTGCGCTTTTAATTCTGCAATCTGCTGAGATCTGGACTTTTCCGGGGTTGGTACATACATCTGCACCTCTTCCAAATCCGCATCCGTCCACGCAAATTTCTCCTCATTGTCAATAGGCGGGGCATCCCAACGGACAATTTTCCGTTTGACAAGCCTGCCTTTGGAAAGATCATATTCCGTAATGGTTTCGCCTTTTGTGTTAATTACTCTCATTCCATCCCCTCCTTAGTCCGCTTTCCACAAGCCCGTTATATGAACGGACACATTGATATGATCCGCTTCTGTAAAACCGCCCGCATCTCTTATCGCGCAAATCTTCACAGTATTACCGCCATCTATTTCTAAGTAGGACAAAACATATGGCTCTTGCAGTAAATAGCTGCTTTCGGCCTCCGGCACGGTCATAGAAATAACCTTCTCCCACACAGGAAATGGCAGCGCTGTCCATCTGCTCAAAATTCTGCTACCTTCATATCCTAAAGGCACAACAGAACTCCAGAATTCTGCATAGCCGTTATTCCATTTTCTGTAGTACCACTTTACCTCGTCAATGGTAGTTTCACCGGATACAATCTCAGGGTTATCCTTAACAAGGGTCACGCAGCCATGTTCATCAATAGTAAAGGTTTTTCCTTTGTCTGCCGGGCTGTGTACCATTTGCACAGCTGTTGTATCGGTATAGTAGACAACTTCCATCTCTGCGCCATAATCATTGGTGATCACTGTAGTAGGTGTGAAAGTATGCAGTTTGGCATAAGCCTCCAACACATCATCAGGCAAAGGATATTCCTTATTCTCAGAAACGCGGCGAATCAAAACACCCCTTGCAAAATCGATCTCATCTCGTATATCGCCGCCAGGCAGACCACCGGGTGTGGATACCGTAAGGGTCTGCGGTTCTTTGTATTCCTCAAAGCCTGTGTATGCACTACCGTACTCGATTTGGAAATTGGAAAACACACCAGACTTGCCACCGATGCGAATCTCCAAATAATTCCAGTTGTCGGCTTTTTCCATCGCACTTGTAACTGTAAAGCTGTGATAGTACAAACCGGGATCTACATTTTGTCTGTAAGCGACAGTTATGAGTTGACCATTCAGTATCAGCCTCATACCTGAATTATTCAGCGGATTTGTTGTTACTTGGTAGTTGTAAGACATCGTAACCTTGTCCCCTGCTTTTAACGAGCAATAGAAGCCCACGGAAAAAAAGCCGTTGGTATAACTGTTCACATCACCCGATGCTGTACTTTGCTCCACAGTAACCGAATTGCCTGTATTGGCAGAAATCGTTGTGCCGTAGCTATTGGATAAAGGGGTTGCTGCAGTCGGTGTGGGAATTCTGCTGTCGGTGCTGAACTTCTGCACATTGGCAATGTTCTTGCCCATCACCTTTACTGTCACACTTCCGCTTTCGCCAACAGTTCTGTTTTCTGTATCTTCGCCGTATATCTTCAGACCCATTAACGGCGTATAGGCAGCGTCATGCAGGGTGATATTGCTGCCGCTTGCGTGCCGTACTGTATCTGCTTTTTGGTCATATAATGCTCCAAAAGCATCTCCTGGTGTAGGGTCCTGTACCCCAGGACACAACTTAGCCGCCACCGCATCCGGCAACACTGCTGCCTTGCTATAAGGCGTTCCCTCTTGTATGGGATGGTCATCCCGCCGGAGGGTAATGGCAAATTCATTGCCGGACTGCATTTTCTGCAATTCTTCAGCGGTCACCACCGCCTTACATCTACCAGGCGCGCCAGGAACTCTGTCTGTCATATAAAACTCTCCTCTCCGGCGAAAATTTCGCCGCTAAATTGAAATGTCTGTAAAATACTTTGAATGCGGATGTATGCCTGCTCCAAAGAACGCTCGATCTGATTGGCGCCTTCCCAGGTTAAGTTTTCCATGGATACCGGCAGATCTTTCGCCAGGGCCACCGCATTACACAATCTGTAAATATTGTCCAGATAGCGCTGCATTTGCGTAGCCGTGGGCCAATTATCCCGTAAAAACTCTTCGGGAAGCGCCCAATCGGTTTTGACAACAAATTCACCGGGAATATCCAAGTCCTTCGCAACGGAAGCAAGTTCCGCCACAACCTGTTCCACCCGGTTCAAGTCCTTTGGTCCATAGTGACCTTTTTCAGTACCCATCAGCACATCCGCCTGGGTTCTATCTGTGACCAATTGCATCAAGCCTGCACCTCCTTGCCTCGGATTCGGATGTTAGCCGTATGTCCGGTGTTCGTAAACTCACTCTCCATGCTGGTGATGTAACCAGTTGTCACAGATCCCCAAGGGTTTTGACTTGTAACTTTTTGGCCGGCTTTTTGACCGCTCACAACAATTTCTTCCGTCAGCACATTATTAAGCATGCTAAAATCATAAAGCCTGGACAATGCCGCATCCACATTTCCGGAATGAATCAAAGTAGCATCTTCCACAGTTAAAACATTACCTTTTTCAGCTATAGTCGCATAAGGGTTTTCGATTTTTCGCACGGATGTAGAATGTACATATTTTTTACCGGTTAGTGTTACCGGGCCGTTGGCGGTGATTTTAACCCAGTTTTCGCCGCTTGCTTCAATTATTCCGCCGGTTATTGAGTATTCATAGTGGGGCGAATCGAAAATATAAAGCACCGATATACCGTTAACAGTTTCATCCTCGAGAAGTTTTTCATCTTCCGCACTTTTTGCGTAACTATGAGAAAACAACTGAACCGTTGCCGTTTGTGCTTCACGGACAACCTTAGCGCCAGAAAATATATCTCTTCCGGAAAGCTCTGAATCAACATTGTCGGTAAGTGAAATAAGTCTGATCGTGCCATCTCCCTGCGTTGTTACGGCTGCGCCGATTGCAAAAGCGATTTGCTGCAGCGCCTCCCGCCGCGTACAAACAGGAAGATATCCCGTCACCGTTTGGCCTTGAAAGGGAATCCAGTCCGCGCTGAAACCACTGAGAACTTGCGACAGCAACGAATCCAACGAATAGTCATTGTATACACCGCCTAAAAATTCGTCCTCTAAACGGCCTACAGCAGATTGACAGGTAAATGTATAAAAACGTTGATTCTCACGACTGGAATCTGTAATATATTGGGCCGCAATCTGCACACCGTTTCGGATCAGATACATTGATTGATTTTTTTGCGGAATTAGCCGGCGATCTTTCTTTTCCAATATTTCGATTTTCATTGTGTCCGTACTCAATTCACAAAACGACGGGTCGATTTCATTAAGCAAACTCACCCTTGTCAATTCGTCCTGCAAAAATACGATTACCTGCCCAATCTGTATCTGCTGTATTTTTGCAAATTGTTCCGGAATGTTTGTGCTAATCAGCTTGATTTCGATTTTATCAAATCTTTCAACGGTATGGCTTAAAATCCACTCAGGATTGGTCGGGTTTGCCACTATGTGGTCAAGAAGATTTTGGTTGTTATACCAAGTAACTTCTACCTCGCTGCACCAATGATCCAATGAAGGCCAAAAAGAAAATGTTATACCGGTAGCTGTGTATGCTTGCGGAAAGCTGATTGTAATAGAAGGTGGATCAGAAAACACCCCATCTTTTCCCGATCGATTTCTGCTCCACCAGCCAACGTCATACGGATTTTCGCTCCAAAGTATTCTGGAGCCATCCAGTAACCAGCTGAACGGCTCCAGGGACGCAAACGGAGTATCTTTTGCGCCAGAAGTGATTTGAGCATCGGATCCAAATGTCTGCGATTCTGATGCTATTGCTTGCGCCTGTTCTTGTGCGCCGATAGGAGCATCAAAATATTTAACACTTAAGCTCATTATCCAACCTCCGGGCTCATAGCAATAAAATTCACAGAAATTTCGCCCCAGTGGTTTCTGTCCTTCTGCATTAGTTTCAAAGGCTGATCGCCACTTGTGACATACATTTCTTGCGTCAAAGTTTTTTGACCGTATGGGAATTGGCAAACATGGCTGGCTTTTGTTGGATCAGATATGGCGGACCAAAAATCTTCTAATGCTTTATAATCGCCGTTCCGCTCCGCCACCGTCATTGTGTAATTGTAGAACGTACCTACAATATCCCGGTACATCTGGCCGTTTTGTGTTCGGCCGGACTTATCCGTGTCCATTACAGAGAATTTTCTTGTAAGAGCTGTCACCGAAACATTGTAGGCAACTCCGTCCATCAGAAACACTTGAATATTATCCATTAAAACGCAGCTCCCTTCGCTAAAGATCCGCCCTTTCGACGGGTTTCTGTTTCAATTGCCGGTTTTAGAATACGGGCAAGCTGAGCAAGGTCACCGGTAAATGTTACATTTACATTGGTCTCGCCGCCACCTCCTTGCATAGCCAACACCTCAGCCATCGCTTGCTTAATGGTATCCAGCGGCGCTTCAATGTTGGTACCGTGCTTTTGATCACCCAGCACCGCCATAAACGGAGCGTTGGGTGGTATTACATCACCCTGGGCAAGCCGAGGAATAGATACTCTTCCAAATTTTGCTTCCGGAATGTTAAATCCAAACTTCTTGTCGCCGATACCAGGGACCCAGTCCGGAACATCAAAGCTGATCTTGTTAAGACCGCCTATGATCCAGTTAATCATCTTTTCGAACAAACCGAGAATGCCATTAACAGCATTCTCGAACCCTGAAATTAAGCCGTTTCCACATTTCTCGGCAAGGTCTAACCAGAACTTTCCCGTAAAAACTTGCGCAATATTCTTATTCCAGAATTCTTTTACCTTATTCCATACATTTTTCACCCAGTCCACAATTGCAGACCAGTTAAACGCAATTGCTGTTGCCAATCCTGCGGCTCCAGCAACCACCATACCTATTGTAAGCGGTGTAATAATACCACAACAAAGGAGAATGACACCAAGCGCAAGCAACGCTCCGCTTACAAGCGCAACTACTTTTCCAAGAGGACCTTGTAAAGCATCTTCTATTGCATTCCAATTAAGCGCAACGACTGTCGCTAATCCAACTGCTCCTGCGGCCATTAAGGAAATACCAAGCGCCAAACCAACGCCGGAAAATGCGATAATAGCGCCAATTGCAAGTAAGGCAACACTTACCGCCGCAACAACCTTTCCGATCGGACCTTGTAGTGCCTCTTTAATTGCATTCCAGTTTACCGCAACAGTTGTTACAATAAATGCCGCGCCGGCTACGATTAAGCCAATACCAAGTCCCCAAACCTGCGCAAAACAACACATAATTCCAAGTACAACGAGAACCGCACCGGCAATTAAAGAAACTGTCGCAACAATGGGATTTTGCAATGCTTCTTTTATAGCGTTCCAATTTAAAGCAACAGAAGAAGCAATCAATGCAGCCCCTCCTATAATCATACCGATGCCAAGCGCCAGATGCGTTGGGCAGCAATAAGTAATAATAATACCTATTGCCAACAATAATGTTCCGCCCAAAAAAGCAATCGCATCTGATGTAGATAGGACATTGTTTTTTACTGCGCCCCAGTTTTCTTTTATAGATTCGTACATTCCTATCGCGCCAATCGCAATCATGCTAATTCCAAGGGGAATATTTACGCCGGACAATGCAAGCATAAGACCAATTGCTAAAATTGCAGCTGATGTGTATGTAACTAACTCTCCTAACTTGCTATCAAGATTAATTGCATCTAAGTTAAAATTTGGATTGCTCGTTGCACCTGTTTCTTCTGTGTTTTTATTTTGCAAAGTGTTGATTTCATCAAACCCAGCCAACGCTTTTGCGGCTTTCTTTGCTGCTTTGCCATTTTCTTCAGTAGCGTTTGCCTGCTCATATAAAGCTTCTGCGTTTTTCTTTACCTGATTGGCATTTTTACCTGTAATAGAGGCAAAAAAGTTGCCAATAACAAGAGCAAATTTCGTTATGACCTGCATTGCCGAAATTATACCCGGCAGCAAAGTTTCGTAAAGAGGTTGAAAAGCCGTTAAAAGTGCGCCTTTTAGATTGCTTGCTGTTTCATTGAATTTTTGGTTTGTTTTTAGCGCCTTTCCAAAATATTCTGTCACTTTACGCAAACCGCGGGCAATAACGCTAAAAAGCAAAGCGCTAGACATAACGCCTGTTAATCTTTTACCAAACGCTCTGGCGCTTTTTGTAGCACGCATATATTGCCGTTCTTTTTCTGCTGCAGCCTTTCTGGCCGCAGCTGTTTCAGCTGCCATTTCTTTATTGGCTTGCAGAACAATTACTTGTGCTAATCGTCTTCTTGCTGCTTCTAGCTGATTATATGCAATCTCTCTCTTTGCTGCCCAGTTCTCGGCGCCTTTGTCATCGTCGTTATAGGTTGCATTGTAAAAGCCTTCTGTAGCAACGGAAAGTTTTTCTTCTAACTGTTGCACTTTTGCAATTGCGTTCTCAATAGGCGCATTGACCTTTCCAGAAAAAGCAAGTTGAATTTTTTCGCCAACTTTTTCTGCAGTCAGCCCTACCGTATTCATTTCATTTTTTATGGCCTCAAAGCCTTTTTCCATCCCTCCGTCAATTATTTTTGTGTCAATAATAACGGAACCGTCTACTTTCATTTGTTCACCACCTTAAAGCCATTTGCTAAAGTATTCTTGAATTTCCGCCTTTTCAGCGTCGGTGTTTCTATGGAAATCCACATCCGTTTTATGCTCTCGATAATATTCTTGTTCGCTTTTGTCCAGCTTTTTCCCCTTTGCTTTTTTTAATCTGATTCCAACAACAGTGGATAACTGTCCTTCGCCTATACCGTTGAAGTAAGCCATAAATGTCCACCAATGCAAAAACTTTTCCGCGCGGATTTCTTTTCCTGCAACCTTGTTCACATCGGAAACAATCATAAGGGCATCTTGTTCCCAATCAATCAACTTGGGTCCGTTTTTTTCCTCCTGCTTTCCGCAAGCAATAAAATTGGATAAAAACGTTGCCGCATATTCTTCGTGTTCTTCTGGAATTTCACCTTCATAAAATAAAGAAATCGCAATTTTCCACCGTGAATATAGCGTTTTTGATTCATCGTTCAAGTACCCTATAATCTCCAATATGTCCCGAAAGTCTGGATTTATAGAATACTCTACTCCGCCGATAACGGCGGAGTTTGGAAGGCTCCAGGCATTCATACGCCAAGAGCACGGCGCTGCTCTCGGTTCAGCTTTGCGTCTTTTATTTCGGATTCCACGCAACTCTTAGCTCCGGATTCCATAATAGGACCTAAAGCGTCCAGCAAATTGCTGATTACACGATTGCCGCTATCGGTAACTGCCATCAGGTTTACACCCAGCAGAATTTTGTCGAAGTCATTGCCGGCACCAAAAATGCCGTTAAGAATGGTCTTGATTCGTCTATCTGTTTCTTCCATAATTTCCAACGATTCAGCACCGGCTCTCGTCTGTTCTTCAATGGTATCATCCTTCATAGAAACAGAATTGGCTTTTGTAGACATTTCGGTTTCTACGGCCTTAATGTCATCCATAGCCTTCATATATCTTGCGTATACGTTGGGGTCGCTTGGGTTAAATCTAAGGGGCTGTGCGCCTTCTACAAACTGATAACTTTTAATGCCAATGTCAAGTTTGATTTGTTCCATAACATCCTCCAAATTTTAATTTAAGAATATAGCCACCCAATACGGGTGGCTATATATTTTACAGTCCGCTGTTTGCGGTGAACTTCTTTGTCTTAATATCGAATGTACCCTCTGTACGGTTGCCTGCGTAGTTGATGGAGAAGGGTACCTGCACGCCGGAGGTATCGCCACCGTAGCTGTTGGGAATGACAAATACATCCTCACGAACCGCACGGAGAACTGTAGGCTCTGCGCCATTTTCGCCGGGTTTCAGCATAACTTCTACATAGGAGGTCTTACAAGCATCGCCGGACAGGCGCAGCATAGCGATCTCCATCATTTTTTCGGTAAGGGCATCGTCGTACTCATAGTAGACGGGATCTGCATCGCTGGACGCATCGTAGCCATTGTGCTTTACAGAGTTTTCACCGAGAATGTTTTTGGAAGTTTCAACATCAGGATTCAGCTCCACGGTGAACTCTTCCAGATCCTTGCCCAGTCGAACATACTCCGGTGCAGCATAGGTAGCATCAAACGCAGCGTCAATGTAGTGGGCCAGGTATTTTCTTTCAGCCTTCATAAATTTCTCCTTTACATATCGAATTCATAGGTATACTGGACACTCACAGGGAGGATCCAGTCTTGTGTTTTGTTTTCATTCGGCACTGTGCCATAGGGATTGTTGCGAGTAATACGGGTAATCCTCCGACCATCGGAAATGGCAGGGTACGAAGAAAGCCTGTGGGTCTCTCCATTGATCTCCACAGGCTCTTTACATATCCATTTCCCAAGCGTTTCTAAAAATGCAGAAATATTCAGCTTTTGAAATTCCCGTGTAGCGCCCGTGCGGTACACCACCAAAAACGGAAACTGGCAATCTTGGGTAACATGATCCGTAATCGATCGCCTTTCGGCCATCACCAGAGCGCCAGCATCCGCAGAAAAGGCGATTCCTGCATCCTTCCCCAATTCCTCAAAAATAATTTTCTGCCCGTCAAGGCCCGGGAACTGGTTCAGAAGCGCCTTTATTGCTTTGGTCAACAGTTCATAGCCTGTTGCATCTTTGCCTATCGGTTTCAATTCATCGGACATTTATCCACCTCCTGCCATTTGTTTTGTCTTTCGTATCCACACTTTGCCGTGATATCTTTTTGCCGTATCAAACCAGTGGTCTGTTACGCTGGGATGCGCAGCTCTGGAGTATTGCAACTTCTTTTCAATTACAACCTTCTTTTCGCCCTTTGCTGCGAACGCAGACCTTGTTCGTTCGCCGACCATTACATCACCTTCGTACAAGAAACGGCCCATGGGCCGAGCAGCCGCCACGACTTTGCCCGATCCGGCAATCGCCTGGGACATACCCCTGGTAACATTGATAAATGTGCCGGTTTGCATTGGCATATACGGCACCATAGAATCCATCACCATACTGTCAAGCAGGTATTGCGCTTTTTCCAGGTTTTTATTAAATCTTGACAGATCGATTCTCATTCTGCCATCAATATAACCGCCGGTGTATTTCGTGTTATTCTTGAGATTTGCCATATCACTTACCCATAATTTCAAAGTGCGGAATCACACTATACGGGCCACCCACAGATGAGATCGCAAACACATAATCGTGCGTGCGGTTCATATAGGTGTAAAAGTCCGTATCAGAGAAGTAGTCCGTATCGTGCACAGGATTTTCATTGCCCCAGTCGCCCAGCCAAAAGAAATCAAACCGCGTACCGGTCGTAAAGGTCAGCGCTTTTTCCGGTTCTAACAGTTGATCCCACATCTTGGGAGGCCGCCACGGCTTTTCTCCGACGATTTTGTTTTCCCCGTCCTGCTTGTACCGAATGTGCAAAACTGCGCTGTCAGCGGATTCTGCGCCGTACTTAGCAAGGATTTCCGCGCGGTCCATATTTAACTGGACATTGTGCAGCACAGTTGGGTACCAGGTATCGCCTTCATTGCCTTCCTTTCGGTTAAACAGGGTAATTGTGTCCTTATACACGGGGATACACCCCCATGTACAGAAGGTTTACACCGTTTGCATCGGTGATCCCGGACAGATATTCCCGGATTGTGCTGCAGATCAGGTTGTCACGCACGGTCGGATCAGAAACAGCAGCGTCAATTGCGGTAATTTGTGAGCCGGCGGAATACGAAACAGATTCGTTACCGGCAGACACTGAAGACACGACCTTACCGCGCAGGCCGCTTTCTGTCTTTTCATAGCCGCGCCCCACAGAGGCGGAGTTTTCCGCCTCCTGGATCTGTAGCAGAATATTGATAACCTTTGCGGCGCAGTGCTTCACAGAAACGGCAGAATCTTCATCAACAGGAAAAGCAACATTTAATTTTTTTACACCGTCTACGCCCGTTGTGAGCCTGTCAAGATATCGACCGGCATCGTACGAAATGCGGTTAAACAGCTTTTCATCGATTGGATCATAAAGGTTTGCATATTCGTCGTATTGGATATACATATTACACCTCCTGCTGCACTAAGAATTCTGCAATAATCTCTGCTTTCTTGGTCTTGGTAATGCTATAACCCAGCTCGGCCGCCAGGGCCTTGATTTCTGCGATTGTCATACTCTCAAGGTCCTGTTGGTCATAGCCAGACCGCAAGCTATAGCCGGTTATTCCCCCGCGATAGTGCCAACAACGACGCCATCAATGCGCTCTGCCAGCAGCTTAATGCCGGAGATAACCGTGTCAGAAGCGGTCATATTGGTGTAGTCGGGAGCCTCGTGGATACCGATAAAGCCGGTCTCGTCAGTGGTGAAGCTGAAAGCCTCGTCCAAATCGGCGCCGTTGGCAGGAATGTAGTAGGCAACCAGGTTCTCAGCGGCAGTGGAATAAATCTTGCCACGGGGAACAGAGCTGTTGAAGAAAGTTTTGCCCAGGCCCAAGAAGTCCTCCACATACTTCATACCAAAAGCCGTCTGAGTGGTAATGGTAGCAGTGCCCAGGTAGTCAGCAACATCCAGGGGGTTCATAAAGTGAACAGCAGACACGGTGTCGTCCTCAAACAGAACCTGCAGCTGGCCCCAAGCCTGAGCCAGAGTAGCCTGGAAGGTCTCGCCGCTTGCAGTACCGGTACCGGTACCCAGGAAAGAGAAGAAGTCGCCGCGGATGCCCTTCTGGACATCAGACAGCATCTTATCCGTGGTCATAGTCACAGCCTGATCATAGCCCTTCTCAACGATAGCCTCAGCAGAGGTAGCCTTTCTCCACTTCTTCAGGATGATTTCGCCCAGGTCTACAGGCTCGGTTTCGTACTTGGACAGGGGGATGGTCTCGCCCTCGCCGACATTGCCATCCTGCAGGGTGCCAACAGCCTTGTAAGCCTTCAGCGCATAACCTGCCTGCTTGGGAATCTGACGTGTGATGGACATCGCCTCGAAGAGCTTCTTCAGAGAGCCGGTAAACAGATAAACAAACTCCTGCTCACGAACGCGAGCCAGATCTGCATTCTTAATCAAATTAGTTTCAGCCATTTTTATTCTCCTTTTACAAATAAATGTTGATTTTGGGCCATTGCAGCCCGTCTTTCTGCACGGTCAGTAATGTTCATAATTTCCTCCCGTGTTTTTGCGCCACCGACAGGGACAGTACCCTTTGGTGCGGTAAACTTCGCAACTCCGCCATTATCCTCAAACAGATAGCCACTTTCAGTGCGAAGTGCATCCAGAGCAGCTTTAATATCTGCCTGCTGGTTTTTGCTGGAGCGCAACTTTTCCATATCCAATAGAGCAGTGATTGCCTTGGCGTTCTTGCCTTTGGATTCTGCAATTGCTGCATCCAGAGCTGCAGAAAATTCTCTTTCTTCCTGCTCTTTCTTGTGGCTTGCTTCCAGGTCATCATGCTTCTTCTTCCATTCATCCCGTTCCCGGGTGATGGCCTCAAAGTCTTTTCCTTCAAAACCTTTCAGCGTTTCCACAGCGGTATCTGCCCGCTTTTTCTCTGTTTCCAGATCATCGGCTAGACGGTTTACCTTTTTCTCGTGTTCAGCAATAGTCTTGTAGTTTTCTGCTACAGCCTTGTTGAACTCGGCGTGTTTTTCTGCAGGGATTTCAATACCAAAGTCCTTGCAGATGTCAATCATGTTCTTCATTCTTCTTCCTCCAAATCGTTATTTATTGACCGCCCGTCAGCGGTAATGGATTTAGCCGGATAAACCACCAGCGGGGTAATGTGGGTATAAAAATAGCCAGACCGACAAAAGCCGGTCCGGCTACCCTTATTCAGTTAGGCGAGATTGCCGATCTCACGGCGCATCTCTCGGATTTTTTCCCGTTCCTCACGGGTGTCGGCATTGGCCTCCATCTCGTCCAGTTCCTTCTTCAGCTTTTGCATGCATTCCTTCAAAGAAACATCTACATCCCTCTTACTTTCTGGGGATCTTGTGGATCTGTAGGAATTTTTGGCGTACATATAGTCCTCTTTGGCCTCGCTGTAGCCAGAATATCCTCCGCCACGGGAATTGCCGCCACGGTAGTAGCTGTCGCCCTCATAGCTGTTGTTTGCGTAGCTATTACCGCCATCCCGGGAATACCGGCCACGACTATCTCTTCTGCGTCTTTCGCTATATCCTTCATCGTGACTATATTCGGAAGCCTCTTGTAGCATATCGATCTTCAAAAGATTCTTGTATGCATCAATCAGTTTCCAAACGGTATCCAAGTCAGAAGTGCTTTTAATTCCGCTTTCTGCCTTCTTTTCCAGTTCAGCACAGATGTGCTCCTGCATTTTGTAGGTATCGTACATCATTCCACCCCCTTATCCGCAGACCCGAACAATCGTAAGATTGGGGTTGTCCACAAGTACAGGAATATCGGATGTATTCTGGACACCTACATTTACGCAGCACTGGCAGTATGTATCAACATAATGCTGCGTAGAAACATTAAAGTATTCCTCAACCGCTGCAGGAGTGACCCGCATTAAAGAGCCGCCGAGAACTTCACCATCCTGTGTAATACCAAGAGAAATTTCTCCAACGGTTTCACCGGTAGGAACTGCAATGTTGCCGGAGAAGGTTACCAGGTATCTGCCTGGAGGCAAGAGGGTAACAAATGCGCTGCCCTCTCTATGCCGCTCTCTGCCACAAGTGCTGCGAACAGCAGTGGCATTATACACAACAGACTGACCAACAGGAACGGTCTGCGGTGCCGTGTTAATCAATTCGATCATTAAATTTTCCTTTCGTATAGGGGCGAACATTGCCGCCCCCGGGTAAAAACGGTTTATCCGTAGATCCCGGCATATCTTCCGCCGGGAAGATACGTATACGAATTAGCCTGCGTAACCGTAGAAACCGTTGCTGCCACAGCCGCAATTACTAAACTGCACCTGACCGCAGGAATTCACGGGGAAGGTAACGGGAGTAGGTGCGTTTACGAGATATGCGGGAGTGGGGCAATCAGCACCCAGCCGGCGAAGCAGGGTTGCAGTCTGTGCTTCCTGGTTAGCAGAGATAAATGCGTTCTGTGCTGTCTGAGAAGCCTGGAACTTAAGGCTCTGATTCTCGGCAGTCAGAGTAGCAATCTTATCCTGGGTCAAGAAGTCCAGAATTGCGCGGGTATTGCAATTTGCGTTTTCGATGATGTCGCGTGTGCCGGTGTTCACAACATTGCCCAGGTCGCAGAAACCTTTTGCCATATTGTAATTTACACCGTCGATTGCGCGCTGAGTAGTGCAGCAGCACTCTGCCAGCTGACCGGACAGGGAATTGAAACCGCCGGTAATGGTATTGTTCAGTGCATAGGTGCTGTCAGCCAGACCATAGGTCTGCTGATCCAGCTTGGAAATCAGGGTCTGTTGATCAACGGCAGCACGGACATCAGACTGAGTGGCACAGGGCTCATTGCAGCCGCCACCGCCACCACCAAAGCCGCCCCAACCGCCTCGGCCGAACAAGCCGAACAGAAGGAACAGAATGATCCAGGCGCCCCAATCGCCATTTCCACCATTGCCGCCAAACATACCGCCGTTCTGTCCGCCGGTCACTGCTGCAATGTCAGAAAGAGAATAGTTAGAATCCATCAAAGTCATACTCCTTATGAGATAATTTTATAAAAACCGTGGCCACAGGTTTTCACTTCTTAAACATCCCAAACACACCCTGCATTTGCTGGGCCATTTGTTGGGCCTGGTTCAGCTGCGCTTGCGTGATCTGACCAGAACGAAGCATTTTAGCGATTTCTTCATTGGGATTTTTACCACGCATTTTCTGCATAAAGTTTTGGAAATCAGAAAACATATTGTTCTGACCGCCTCCAAACGCCTGAAACAATGGATTACTCATTGCTTTCTCCCTTCTTCTTTCGTGTCAGCGATACTTCTACAGGCTCTGCAAGCTCTTGCAGCTTGTTCTCTATGGATTTTTTGAACTGTTCAAATTCATCAGCTGTAACAAAATCCGGCTGCGCAACCGCAGCTGCAGGCTTCACAGCGCCAACCTCTGCATATTCAAAGGTTCGCATTGTAGGGATGCCACCGGCATCCGCAGTTTTTAGGTAAAACCGTTGTGTTTCACTGTCCATCAACAGGACAGTAGCTCCCGGAGCCACAAACCACGACTTTGCGCCGGCCTCTCCCTGCACCCAGTTTAAAGCGGAGTTATCTTGCCGCTGCTGGACGGGTGGCTGGAACATCGGTGCCGTCCTAAGCTGACCCAGCTGATCCTGGTAGGGATACGGCTGCTGACCGTAAAAGGGATATGAGTAAGACATAATCAAGCCCTCCTTTTATTGTGGCCTAATTATCTCATAAGGAGTATGACTTCAACAGTGCGTTAAAGTGTTTGAAAAGGTGCAAAAAAGTGTCGGAAAAGTGTTAGATTTCCCGACTGATTTTAGAATTTACTTTTCTGGACAGTTGTTTTACTGCATCAATGCTGCGGTTCATTCTTTCGGCGCAATCTTCCAATGAAACATCCTTCAGACGGAGCTGAAATAATGTTTTTTCATCTTCAGTAAAATTACATACCGTTTCCAAATAATCCGCTTCAGTTTGCGTAAAATCACGGATCTGCATATTTACTCCTTTATCCAGTAATACACGGGGATTTCCTGTCCGGAATCCCAGCTGTCATAATAAAAGCCATCTTGGACGCATACAACATGGCCGTCAATAGCTAAAATATATGTTCCTTCCGGGTGATCCCGGCAAAAATCCTCTACTGTGTAATCAAACCGGTCACTGTCGATCAGATACCGGCGAAAACCAAGGTCACGAAGGTATTTACCCCATACGGAATTGGCTGATGGCATATCTTTTGCGTGCAAACTGTAGGCGGCTAAAGCACAAAATACTTTATTCCATTCTTGGCCGGTTGCCTTGCAGATCGCCCGGATCGTGCAGTCGCCAACACGATTCCCTGCTGGGTTTGGATTATATTTCTTGTAATTGCTCATCGTATTACCTCAAAATTGGTATAGTAAAAGCACCATGCAGTAATGCACGGTGCTTCACTCTTCAATTACTTCAAACTGATCTGGTGGGAAAACGAAATCTTCCTCCGTGTCATCAACAAGGCGAAACCACCCGTATTCAACGCCAAGTACATCGTACACTTTTCCGTTTGTCATTGATATGTCCGTTTCTCCAATGTATTTAACCTTCATCTAGAAACCTCTTTACTTTCATTTCAAAAATTTCGTTGTTAGATTCGTACCAATGAAGTTCTGCGTATCGTTTCTTTCCGTCTACAATAATGTACCCTTTCCCGCTAACTTTTTCGAACGAATCCGCCGGTCGCTTGTAAGCCACTTCCAGACGAAATCTTTCACGAATCTCGCTTTTTGTACCTTTTCCCGCAAAAGTAACACCGTGCACAGATTGTCCGCCAGCAAGTCTTGCATGATCTCTGCTGTCAGGCATCCTAACCGAATACCTTTTAGCCGCTGCGCCAACGCTCTTTCCAACATCTAACGCTTTTATTATACCATCATTTCTACTGAATGCAAGAGGTTCTCCGGAAGGATTTGGCCTATTTTGCCACTTTTTCGCCCCAGCTCTTGCCTGTGCGGCCTGTTTGCGATCCCATTTTGCAATGGTGATCCGCTCGTTCAGTTTTTTCAGGTCGTTGTCCTCGCAGAACTGATTGTATGCAGCATTCCGCTTTTGGAGCAGCGCCGCCTGTTTCTGATATTCTGCTTCAAGCTTTGCCTTGCTTTCCGGTGTTTCGGCTTTGTCTGCGGCTTCCTTCAGGCCCATACATTGGCGCTTGCTATCCCGGATGCGCCGCTCCATCGTCCTCTGGCGCTGCTGGGTTTCGTAGGCCTTCCGGTTTTTCTCGGAATCATACTGCGCATAGGGATTAAATTCGCCGTCCCCAGGGCCGTGACTGTGCCGGCAGTTTGCCCCGTGTATTCCCTGCACATGGCCCATACCACATACGGTGAACGGAGGGAATCTCGTGTCTTTGCCGGACTTGGAATAAAACTTACCTTGCCACCAATAATGGTTTGTAAAGTTTTCACTGTCCGTCACACGGGCGCCTAGGTGGGAAGATACAAGTATAATATCCCAGTCCATTTCTTCCATTCTGGCGTCCGTGATCTGCGCTGTGGCCTGCGATACGCCGGTTCTGATGCAACGCAGCGTTGCCGTTTCGATCGTATCTTGATGTCCGGAAGGATATGTGACAACAACACCATCCGCCACAATGTCTTTTATAGCTTCCACAAACGCTTGGGAATATCCAAATGCACCGCTGGCAACCTGTGTATAAGCCTTATCACAAGCCCGGATGAATGACCGTTGTACCTCGTCAGCCATTGTCCGGGTGAAGTTTATCCAATCGCCGTTGGTTGCCTCGTAGGTTCTCTGCATCAGCCGGATCAAATGTGGAGACTGATCAAGCGGCGTAGGAGATAGTCCGGCAGCTTTGTATATTTCATCGTCATATTCCAAAGCCTTAACACCGGCATCTTCCATTGCTTCAGCAATTTCTTTTTGCATTAGGCCGCTCTTTTGGGCCAGTATCTTTTCTATATCCTCCCGGAGGTATCCAGCCTCTTGCAACACTTCAATTTGCCATTTGTCCTGGGCGGTGAGTATGTAGTTGTCGCCCCGATCCAATCGTGTTGCGATGCGATCAACTATTTTTTCGATTATGTCATTGTGGAGGGATTCGGCTATTTCTTCTCCACCCTCACTTACCCGCAAAAGGTATTCCGGGGACAGCATGCAAATCCCTCCCGTCTGTTATTCCTCTTTCCCGAATAATGTGGGTTGTGCCGGAGCCGCCTCTGCAAGCATCTCCTTTGCATCTTCCTCGGTCATACCCTCGAACTTAACAAAGAACCTCCAGGCAGGAACTTTTCCGGACACAACATAACCCCACCAGCGCGCTCTATCCTCATCACGGTTATAGGTAATATCTCCAAAATCATAAACAGCCTCATATGCACCAGCAGGAGCCAACGCGTACAGATCAGCAAATACATTTAGCGCATATATCAGACCATCCATGCAGCTTTCCAGTTTGTCACGCACATCTTTGATAAACTGAACGGTGCGCTGCTGCTCTGCCTCTACACCCGTTGCTGTCTGAATTCCGCTGGATTCATTGAAAACAAAATACCCGTTAGAGAATCCGATCTTGTAGCCGATCTGGCTCAACAAAGCATTGATTCCACTTAAACGGGTATCCGTGTTCAGCTGAGGATTAATTTCGTGATAAAGACTTGCATCTCCATTACCATCAACAGTCTTTATAAAATCAGGCATAGGCGGTAGGCCGTTGAATAGATGCATTTTTAGATTTTTGCCTTTTGCCGGATTTCCAGCAAACATCGTATCACTATCCAGCAGAACAGTTCGCTTGCTATCGATGATTTCTTTTGCGTTTCTTGAGTAAGCAATGTCCAGATCTCGAAGCTCCTGCATAGCTTCCGAGAAAACCGGCAGACCATAAGGAGAATTAAGGTCGATATTGTTTGCGTTCGGCATTTTAAGTGCACCATACAAAGGCTGATCTACATTTTCGATCGCAACGGCTTCAGCCAAATCTCCCCACGGGGTAACCTTGATGTCAACCGCTTTCTTGGTATCGTTGGGAGAACTGCCGATATAACACTTGTTTGTGATTGCGTAAACATTTCCCTCAAACCGGTGATACTCTAACCGTGTATACCAATCATCGCCCACCTTCCGGTAATCGTGGAACACAATGCCGTCGATATTTCCGTCTGTCTCGTGCGTTACTTCAAACTCTCCGTATGTGTACAACCTGATTGTGTCGCCGTCCGGCTTTAGTATAACAGTACCGTATGCGCAACCAAACTCGACCCAGTTGCGAAGCTGGAAATACACCCGGTCTATCTGCTTTTGCAGCCATTCCGCTCTTTCGGATCCGTCAATGTGGATTCCAATTCCCAAAGTTGCCAGCCGGGCCGTTTCGGAGCAAATAGACTTTGCAAAACACACCGTATCAATGTGATCCTCTTCGCTAATCCAGCTGGGATTGCCTTTATAAACATTGACGCACTCATTGATCCAACGATCCATCTGCTCAGAGTGTATCGGTTCAATATTAAACTCTTCTTTTGCCTTACTGCGCAAAAGCATAGAAAACCACCCCTTAATTGTTGTAAATATACTCACGCACTGTTACCCCTTCGATTGAAATGTTGCTCATAAGCGTACCGCAGCGCCGATATTGCGTGGTCATTTTCGTCCGGGTATCCGCTGATCACATTTCCGTCCTTATCTCTTTCGTATTCATACCCAACGATTTCCGCATACGCATTCGGTGTCCGCTTTGGATCAATTACCAGCGTGCGAGATTGCAGCCACTTGAATCCATACTCTACAGATCCAGGGCCCTTGATGGCACCTCTTGCCGGAAGTCCAGCATCCCGGTAATCATTTACAGATTTAGGCTCTGCACTATCGCATATAATTCGAAAATCGTTGTAACCTTTATTCAATATCCATTCGGCCGTCTGCGAATTGCTCCACTTGTTTACATACAATTCATCGATCAGGTATATCTTTTCCCGAGCCGAATCATAGTAAGTACGCAAAAAAGCAAACTGATCAGGATACCAACCAAAGTCAACACCCTGATATATTCTGTCCATCTTGGCGATCTCTTCGTCCGTGATGTCCCGGATCTCCAAATATTCAAATACATTTCCTCCGTCACCGTTTGGAATTCCCAAATATTCATGTTCATACGCCGCCGGATTAACCTCTTTAAGATGTTCGGCATCGTCAATGAACTTTTTACCAAGCCATTCTGCCGGCGCTTCCAAATATGTAGATTGATGGATCACCCGGTTTGGATTCGGAATCAACTTTTCCTTATGCACCCAGGCGCTCTTGCTTTTTGGCGGGTTATAGCTGGAAAAGTCATAAGACACATCGCCGCCACGAAGAACAGACTGGTTGACAGATCGTTCCTCCGCGGCACCCTTCATTTGGTCTTTTTCTTCCTTCCAAAGAATACCAATGTAGCCGAAAGGAGGTTTAATAGACTTCAGCTTCGTTTCGTCGTCTAACCCGCGGAAATATATAATCTGGCCGGTCTTCTTATAAATGATTTCTAACGGAGATACTTTGCAGGTGAATTCATCATCAAGCCCCAGGACATTGATCGCCCACTTCATTTGCGCATAAACGGAATCCTTCAATGTAGTGGCTACCTGGCGGGTCACGCAGGCGTGAAGATTTGGGTTGTTCTTTATAAGCTCCACGATCTTCAATGCCCAGTACGAAGACTTCAGGCTTCCTCTGCCGCCCTCTAACACATAGGCTCTGTTCGGCTCGATATTCCGGTTAAGATCAACATACGCCTTACCCAGCACCCGTGCCGGCAGTTCATACGGTCTATCGTCGCCAGGAAGTTTATCAACCGCCGTAAACTTATCTATCAGCGTTCCCAAAGCAGTAGTGATCTGCGACGGTGTAGCTTCTTTAAGCTTCTCCGGGTCGTTAAGTACATTAAGCCCCTTGGTTATGATCTCATTGACCACATCTCTCTTGCTTTCCATATGGTCAAGTATGCTCTTTGCATTTTCGTCTTTTTTATGTTCGCATTTTTCTGCAAAATCTGCACTTTGAGATTTCACAATATTCTTTACAGTGTTTCCAGAAACGCCGTTTTTAATTGCCACGGCATTATAACTGCCAAGCTCAACATAATCAGCAATTATTTTCTTTTTCTGCTTATCCGTTAGCCTTGCAGCCATAACACCACCTCTCTTACTTTTAACTTCCCCTTCTCCCACCCTCCCGCTTTACAATCGCAGGAGCCCACAAAAAAGAGGCTCGGGAGTATCCCGAACCTCTTAGTCTTTTTCGATGGTACCACTATAATGCATTTTTTTGGCTTCCGGAGCCCCTCTTTACATCAGCAAGCAATTTCTCCAAAAGTAATTTATCGCTTTCTTCCAAATCATATCCATAGGCATCTGCAGTTAACTTTATGAAAGTACTTTGTATTGTTCTCGCTGTCTTATAAGCATACCCTACAGACTCCCCTGCATCCAGAAGTTTTCTGCGTTCTTTCCAGAACACCAAATCAATAACACGCAACCGCAAATCCCCGTTAGGCATGCGTCGGGTGAAGTCAATTGCTTTCCGTACAGCCTCATACTCTCGCTGCTTCGTGCGGGGCAACTCCCGGATTGCAATACTCTCCGTTCCCCGAGACACACTACCGGACCCGGGCATACCAGAAATATTTGCAGTAATTGATTGCTGATGCAGCGCATCATATTCCTTTTTGAGCTCAGGATACGCCCGGATCACATTCCGTATGTACCCCCACCACCTATACCGCGGTTTGCTCATTTGTTGTCCTCCTTATCAGACGCGAATCCGTATCGCTTTCGCATACCTTCCCACCATTCCAGCCACCAGGATTTCCAAGGGCCGCAAAGTTTATTTTCACAAACAGTAGGGTCTTTAACCCGGGTGCAATTTAAGCAAGGACTTTTAATCGCCATCTTTACTTTTCCTCCAATTCAATCAAGAAAGCCACATTGCAAGCCAAATGCCACAGGTGAGGCAATCCGCTTTCTTTGTCCAGTTCTTCACCATTCAGATAGGCCAGCCAATGCCGATATAGTGCATCTCTGTACCTCTGTGGCTCTACACACCGCCAGTTCTCCGGATCTTTGTACTTTTTGCATCCATATTCCCTAATAGTTGCCACCGCTTCCATAAGAGAAGGCGGGACCAGTGTAGGTCGTATTTTGCCATGATCCAATTTCGCTTCCGTCGTGAATGTTTCACCATTAACATTTTTAATCATTCGCAGGATCTCCTTTCGGTGCTTCCGGCAGTGGCATCCAGTGGGTGACTTTTGAAAAACAAGTGCGGTGGTTATTCTGCAAATAAAGTGTGGAAACCACATCGGCAAAACCGCCTTTATTGATTCCAAATCGTATCATTCCATCATCGTGGTATACCAAAACTCTTTCGTTGGCTTCCGGCAACCTCTCTGTCACAGGAATCCACTTCTGCACCGTTACTCCGTTGGCAATGATGTGGTCGGCGTGTTCCTCTGCCGTTCCAAAACACGGCCATCGTTCCAACAACTCAATCAGCTTTTCTCTTGTGTTAGGCATTGTCAGTCCTCCTCACATATCCTCGGGAATAATGCTCCGATTCCGGGCGTTTTCTGCTTGCCTTGCTTTTGCTCTTTTTTCGGAAAAATACAGACGGTGCTTAAACGGCAACACAATCATTTGCCGCAGAGAAAGCACATAAAACGCACCGATATGGCATCTGTGGTCAGCTATGAATTTGCAGTAAAATCGCTTTGATTCTTTATCCCAACCAATAAGCGGCTTACTATCTATCTTGCACTCTGTATAGTACCAATTTGGATTTTCTTTATTACCGCCAAAAACATAAACAATCATTCTCCCTCTCTCCTTTCTCCGTAGGAACAGAAATCGTATGGTTGTACTGTCCTATTCATTCCGTTTATACAAGTGCATTTGAATGTTTCGAGTGTATCCCCCTGTTTCGGATCTGCCAAAAGCATAACTCCCTCGATTATCCCCAACGCTCGTTGAATAGTAGCGTTTGCGGAAATCAATTTTTCATTTGCCATCTTCTGCCCTCCTGTTCCATGCCTGTTCCACTTCAATGTATTCTTCACCGTTTGGATGTTTTCTTGCATCATACAGAACCCTACCAGTCCTTGCATCACAGTTGGTGCAACGGACATTTACTGCATCACACCATGCACCATTTGTCTTTATTACTGTTCGCTTATACTCGGCTTTACCACCGCAAAACGGACAAGGTTTTAATTCAGCCATCTTCTGCCCTCCTAAAATCCAAATAACCGCTTTGTCAAATTGCTTGGCTCTCGGTTTTTTGTGTACCCACAACGCCTGCAAAACTGATACCATTCACCCTCGACCAATTTTGCCTTGCACTTGGGGCATTTTGTGGTCTGTTGCTTTTTAGGTTTTGCCATCTTCTGCCCTCCTGTTCCATGCTTCGATTTGCTTTTTGATGTGCAAACTCGATTGCAACCAAGTGCAAGGCTCTATTGTGCAACCCTTTTTGTGAATGGGGTTGATGTAAAATCTACCCATTTGTTCAGCAATAACTGCTCTGCCACCACAAAATGGACAAGGTTTTAATTCAGCCATCTTCTTCACCTTCTTCCAAGCCAAAGGTTTCATACAGTTCTTCCTTTGTCCTCTGGATAGCTTCGTCCACAATCCGTCTTACACGAACACCACGATTGCTCATCCACTTTTTCTTGAACTCTGCCTTTGCTTTCAAATAGGTTTCCTTACAGGTATCACCGCTTGCATACCAATCAAAATCGTGGATAAGATTCAGAACATCCCATACCAGTTCGGAAATCTCCCTATCTTCAAATACATTGCTTGGTGTATCAGTCCACCCAAAGATTTCGTTTTTAAGACTGCTGTCTTTATAGTCAAAGCGTCCACCGCTCATTCTTTCTTCTCCTTTGCCTTTCTTTCACAATTAGGGCATACCCAACGCCCCTCCGGGATAATCTCACCACAGCTTATACATCTGTCTGCATTCTCTCTACGGCTCTCCTCACTCGGTGCATAGCAGAATACGCTGTACAGAAGCATTACAAGTCCTACCACACCGATTACAAAAAGAATCATTATTTCCACTTTCCTTTCGTATAATCGAAGTCCGGGGCATACTGGTATCTGTCCAGGAAGCTATCGTGCAAAGCCTCACCATAAGCCTGCTCCAGAGCCTCGTCCAGCTTGTATCGGTAGTAGTCTGTCTCTTCGTCCTTCTCCCAGGCCTTTTGGTAGGTGTCTATGTATTCATTGATGCCGACAACCACCTTTGTCAGCCGGTCCTTACCGAAGGTGTCCTTGCCCATAATGTCAGGATCTCGCAGAACCAGGGATACCATATCGATGATCTGCTGCCTGCCACTATTCAAGCCTGCATCAAAGAAGCCTCTCTGCATAGCTCTTTGTTTCTCTAAATAGCCGTTCTTACCCATCGTTACATCCTCCCATGTCTGCGCTTAGCTTTTTCGATTTTATAGGCTCGTTCCGTATAAATGCCTCCACTTATATTTTTTCTTCTCCGGTCTTCCGCTTTTTCTTTTTCGTATTGCTCCTTTTCAGCAAGATACTCAGGGCAGTGGCCCCAGCAGGCGGTATGCCTTTTGGGAGCCAAACAACCGTAGCAACATTTAATGGCCATCTTGCACCTCCATAAGCTTCTTCGGAACAACCTCGCCTGTTTCTGCGTTCTCAACCGCATACATGTGACCATCTTTAACAATAAAGCCCAACTGCTCCAATCTGGTTTTTAGATGTGCTGCGCCAACCTCTGGATCTGAATAGTATTCGTCAATCAACAATTTAAGCCGACGGGCAAATCTTGATAATCGCATATATCCAAGCCCTTCAGTGTCGTTCAATGCTACACAAGCAACCTGTAAGGCAACAGATGCTGCTTCGTTTCTATGGGCGGCAATGGTAGAATATTTCTCCATCTGTTTTCTTTGCACGTACGGGATGTCGCTCCGTACCGGTGAGTGATTCCTCTTTTTAGGCATCTTTGGTCACCTCTCTGCCTAATGGACACCAAATGGGAGTTCTTCCCGTCCAGCTGGCTTTGTGGCCGATCTTCTTCCCCTTAACCGTAGCCAGACAGTAATAGCAGAATCGTTCCATCGGCTTTTTCTGCTGGATCGTCTTGCCCGGCCGGCAGCAGATCACATCCTTGCCATCGATCGTTTTATTACTCCACCCACTGCCGGTGGGAATCAAGCCCTCCTCCTTCACCTCAAAGAAAGCAGGGCAATTTTTACAGTTACGCTCCATATTTCCCTCCATAAAGTCGTTGGTATTTTCTAAATGCCTGGCTCTTGCGTGCAGCACGACACCGGGCACAGATGCGGTTTTCTTTCCGCTCATAAAAAGTGGCGCCACATCGTACACAGTATTGCGGTTGGATCCGGACGAACTCTGTGCAGGCGTCGCAATCCTCACACCCGGCCGTACAGCAGCTGTGTAGATCATCCCAGTTCATACACATAGCCCGCTGGAAGTAATGGTCGTAATCCACTTTCTTGAGTTCGAGTGTTCTACGATATAGAACACCGGCAAGCTGCTCCAGCATTGCCTTCGTTTCCGACCGCGTCCTGGACAAATGTACCGCCTGCTTTACTGTGGGTACCGGCGCACCGGATCCCCACGGATGATCACCCATCATTGCCCGCACCTTATCGGCATTCTCGGTCAGGTACACGAAATAGACCTTTCCTCTGATAGCCTTTTCGGACTTGCCGATTAGCTTGCCGATTTGA
>JAEIGA010001306.1_pt1 | contig 38759 bp, 53 predicted proteins | sample 9270691 | NCBI WGS metagenome assembly JAEIGA01 (sample SAMN17057246, study PRJNA624740) | gut metagenome | biome: biome; isolation source: fecal sample | host: Bos grunniens | place: China: Xizang | collected 2019
GAACCTTGTGCAGTTTGAACTACTGTTGAATGGGTAGCACCTTTTGGAAGGGTTGCCTCATATTCCTTCTTAACATCTTTAATTACTTTATCTAAATCGCCATCGTTGGCATTAAGTAATCTTGTGTCATTTTTGAAGTAATTTGGTAATCCTTCTTTTGCCAACTTTTGTGAAATCTCGCTTGACTTCTTATAAGCACGAAGTTCGCTTAATTCCTTTTGGTCGGCTTCGTATTGCTCTTTGACTTTTTCTTGGGCAAGTTGCTCGGCTGTTAAACCTGCTTGTTCTTTGGCTTTTTTAAGGTCATCATCGTATTTTTTACGAAGTGTAGCCATTTGACCATTGTGTTTTGCCTCTAATTCGGCTTGTTTCTCTTGAACTTTTGCCTCAACATAGTCATTGAGTTCTTGTTCGGTTTTTGGTAATTCTAAATCCATACCTTATTCTCCTCTCTTGGATATAGTGCCAAGGTCACATATATTGGCGAAATGCCACTCTACTATTAGGTAAGTAGGCAACCATATCGCAGTAGATTACTCTACCTTGTTATCACTTAAATCTTGCGAAACGCCTTTGATGAAATTGGTTTTATTGTCCATTTGATCCACCGTTTGTGGCTTTTCGTTTTGTCGGCTTAAATTGGTTTCATTCAAACCTTTATTATTATTTTCAATAGTTTTTTTGCGATTGTCAACTTTCACATTCCACTTGTCAACACCTTTAAGATAATCGGCAACATTTGGAATAAATGATAAACCTTGTAATGTAACTTCTGGGTCATTAAGTCCTTGGTTACCAAGATTAACAATGTTGTTAACCATATCGGTATCGTTACTTGGAAGTGTGTGAGTATAAACCAAATCAATGTTATCTAAATCAAACTTAATTTTATCATAAAGTTTCTTATCGTTCTTTTCTACAAAGTCAAGTGTTAAGTCAAGCATAAGCATATAACCTTTGTTAAACCACTTTTCTTTTTCTAAACATAAGTCAAGTAATGGTTTTGTTTTTGCTTTAAGAACTGGATCACTCGCATTTTGTGTAAAATCAACACTCATAAAATCTGGTATGTGTGTAATATAGTGAATCTCATTTTTGTAATCATCAGCAAGTTTTTGAATATCGGTTTGATTTAATGGGTTTGATAAGAACTTGGCATCGACATCTTCGCCTTCAATAGCCAAAACTCTATGTCTTTTAATTAAATCAAGTGCTTGTTCTGCTTCTTTTTCGTTACCAAGTCGCGCATTTTTAATGAATAATAAGTAGTTCATAATATCATCAACATTTTGGAAACGATTATTTTGTAAACCGCTATATAAAGAGATTTGTAAAAGTGCTGGTTTGCAATCACTAATGCACTCTTTATTGTTAAAGAACTCGATAATTGGAATATCTTTGAAACCGTGTTCAGTAACATAAGATAATTCAGCACCATCAATTAAGAACAAATTAAGTGGGTAAACGCTAAATGCTTCTTTGGTAGGTATGGAAATGTTTGGCGTGTAATATGCAAACATTTTATCTTTTGTATAGATAATGCACACATACCTACCTGTTGTTCCTTCGCCACTACCAATTGCTTCATAGTAAATGTTATAAGCAAAAAGTCGCTTCATAGCGATGGAACAATCATAAACAACATTTGTATAAAGTGGGTCAAGTGAACGATACTTTGGGAAACTATCGCCTTCTTCGTTGTATAAAGCAAGGAAACCACTACCAGTAATTCCCATTTGTTTCGCGGCATCGTAGATTTCTTCTTCAAACTCGTTGTGTTTTTGTTCTAATGTAAACTTACTAATTCTTTGTTTTTCGGCATCGGTGCTATTTGTAACAATGTCTGGCACTCTACCTAAAAATGTTGAAGTAGATGTATCGACAAGTGGCTTTAATAAGTTGTGTTGAATGTCGAGTTTTAATTTTTTGAAAATAAATGGTTTTTCGTATTTGCTATCATACATTCCTTTTTGTAATGCTTTTAATCGAATATCTTTACCGATAGCATCCTTAAAAAAGATTTGATACCAAATAATGTCTTTGACTACTCTTTCAAGTCCAATACCTGTTTCAAGTGTTTCTTTGTCAACATTCATTCTAATCATATCAATATCCCCTTATCGCATTTGCAAATGTTATATATCTACTTTCGGTTTCAATTCGGTTTCCACTTTTGTATGAGTAAGTTGTTAAGTATTGTGTCATAGCATCGACTTCATCATCGTGTTCGCCATTTGGAAACTTCATCATTTCATCAACCATTTCGTTAATAGTTGGATCAATAGTTTCGTCTGGTAAGAACACATTACCACTTTCGAAGTATGGTGTAACACTATTCGCCCTACTTTGTTTATCGTTCATTTTTGGGTCATACGCTTCAAAACCACCGATAACATTGTTTAGGGAGTCAATAACCGCTTGACCATTCGCCTTTTTTTCAACAATTTTTTTGCGACATTGTGGAAAAGTCGCACTTACAATTTTTATCGTATCACACATCTCATTGAATGTTAATCTTTTTTTAATACGCTTTAATAAGTAGTGATTTGCGCCATTTCTACCCCATATTTGTATAGCGCAAGGGTCATTATTTTTGTTTTTTCCACCAAAAGATAAGTCGCAAGACATAACAACTTCGTCAAACTTTTGTGGTAGTGTTGCTTTGGTGTAAAATTGTATCATTTTGCGAGTAAAAATCTCGCCACCATCGATAAATGGATGACCTTGATATAGTGCTTGGAAAAGTTTTTCGCCTATATTTTTTCTAATTTCGGCAATTTTTTGGGCATCAAAGCCGAGTTCTGGGCATAAAGTTTCGCCAACTTTTCTATGTAATGGGTCGGTTCTTTCATTTTCGCAAACACAAGGTATGTTAATTGTTATCCAACCATCTTCTTTACCATAAACACCACATAAATCGCTTTCGTGCCAACGAGTATGAATAACGATAAGTGCGTTTCCATTACCTCTTAAACGAGTAAGCACACTATCTCTAAACATATCTTCAATAATTTTTCTTGTTGCTGGACTATTTGCTTCTAAACCATTTTTGTATGGGTCATCAACGATAATAATATCGCCACCATTACCAGTGATACCACCTTGAATACCAACGCCCATACAAGAGCCACCACTTTTAAGTTCAAATAAACCTTTATTGTCTTGGCTATCACTAATAGAAACACCAAAAACTTCTTTGCCAAACATTCTAATTTTTTGTCTATTAGAATCGTTAAACTTTTCGCCCATTTCGGCATTATAGGCGGTTAAAATAGCACTACGAGTTGGGTTTCTTCCAATATACCAACTTGGTAATGTCTTTGTAATTGTTTGTGTTTTACCGTGTTGTGGTGGAACACTAATTAAAATCTTAATTCTTCCCCTTTGTTTATCTTCAAAAGTTGCATTTGGTTCATTTGCTTTCTCAACTCTTTGCACTATTGTTTGGCAAAGCATAGCGAGATAATGATGAAATCTCGTGCATTTGAAATCTGGGTAAACAAGTTTTAGGTAATCTTCATAAGAGTTTCGCGCTTTCGCAATTTTAATTTGGTGTAGTGTTTGTTCCTTTTGACTATCGGTTAAGCCACTAACGAAATTATCCATATTTTCGCTTTTTCGCGCCTCTTCTTGTTGACTACTTGCAACACTTTTTGAATTGTAATTAAAATTATTCTTCATTTTTGAAGAATACCATTTGTATTTTTGATATGATTTTTTCGCACTATTTGGCATCTTTTCTTAATCTTTCTTCCAATTCTTGTAGTTGTTGTGGATCAAGTGTGTTAACAACACTAACGATTTCTTTGTCTTTATCAATTTTATCTTTACCAAACTTTTCACTTAATTTGTGTTCGGCAAGATATTTTAGTAAAGCACTATCTGGTGGCAATTCTTCTTCGGTTTCCACGATTTCGATATGTTCGCCAATTTTTTGACCATCTTGGTAATCGCCCACTTTAACAGGCACTCTTTTATGAATTACTTGACCACCAATTGCCCTTTGAAATAAAGAACCAGCGACAACAACATCAGCAAGTTCTCTACTATCTTTCATAATCATTATAAGAGTAGGGCAAATAGCCAATAAAGTTTCAAATTGCCTGTTTGTGAGTTCCAAGTTTCTCGCAATTTCTTCGTTACTCGCGCCATTCAATGCCCATTTTCCAATGTTTTTAATGGTTGTTGATTTAATTTCGCCAATATCTCGGTTGCCAGAAAGTTCTATCAACTCGTTTACGCTTTTAACATTGATAGCATCTTTATACTTGTTATAGATTATTTCTTCATTTCGCATATATTCGCCTCATTTTTTCTTATTATAAATTGAACATCTAATTTTTGCAATTTTCTCGTGTCCCAAGTAAAAAAGCATTAGCAGGGAAATGAGAAAACCCACCAATGCCACATAAATTATAGCAATTTTTCGCCATTATTTCGCAATAAAAAACTTTCTTTTTCTTATATACCTTTTTATTTTTAATTTTTGGTATTTCTATTACTTTAATACTACTACTAATAGCGAGACGATTAACGAGTCAGGTAACGAGTCACCCCACGGACTCGTTTATAACGAGTCGTGGGGGACTCGATACCGACTCGATAAACGTCACGCGAAAAGAATTATTACCATAATTCTAAAAGAAATATATATAAAGAAAGATTTGTGTTAAAAAATTACACGATCCAATTAGGAAAAACGATTAAATGCTTCTAAAAGTGAAGTAGTTGGCGAGTAAGATTTTTTGGGCTTTCGCGCTACTTGACAAGCAACCAGCAATTTTTTATAATGTTCTCGTTCAGTAATGGACAAACTCCTTTAATAGAATTAACAAGCAGACATATTGTTGATTCCTTTCTAAATAAAAGCGTTGCTCTAAAACCTCCTAAACGTTCTTTCCATAGCAGAGTGGCGCTTTTTTTATTTTTGAAAACTTGAAAATAATTTTTGTAATTTTTTTGGCATTTCGCGTTATACGAAAAAAACTAAATTAGGGGGTTGGAAAAAAGTTTGCAGATTGTATGGGGGGGTTGGGTTGACATTTCTATCATCGTCAATAGTAGATACCCTACACCCTATTAAATCACTTGTAATAATTGGATCATATTTTTAATTAAATCGCGTTATATTAAAACATTAGTTATTTATATATCATTTGTATTATTAAAACTAACGCGCATCTCATTTATTTCTTTTTCTTTTTCTTTTTCTAATTAGATTAACTTTTTACTTAATAACTAACATATAATAACTTGTATTTATTCATATATGCAATTTATAACAAGTAAACAACAACGCGAAAATAATTATTTTTAAGCGCATAGGCGCGAGAAAGATTATTTTTTATACTTTTATCTTGTCGCGGTTTCTTTTCGTGGCTTAAATTGGCTAATTTTACAACAAGCGCGAAAACGTTTATTTTTTCATTGATCCAGAAAGCACAAAAAAAGCACCGCGCGAGGCGATGCCTTTCTTCTGGTTGGATGCTTAACAAATTATATTTGCGTATCCGTCGGCGGTCATATAGTAGCCGTATTTTTTCAACTGTCTTTTTTGCTTTCGTGTGAGTTTCATTTCTTGCCCTCTTTTAATGCTTGGATCATATTTTCAGCAGTGGGCGCGTGAGTGTTCCAATAGTTGCCGCGCTTTTCTTCTCGTTGCTTGTAGCGTTCGAGCCATTTTATAACTTTATCGCGTGTCATCTTTTACCCTCCAAGGAATCCACCACCAGCAGCGCGACGAATTGTGCCAACGGTCGGCGGTCTTTGTCTGCTTTTTCTTTTAATTTGTTGTAGTCGCTTTCACTAATTGAGAAAGTTATATATCTTGTCTTTTTTTCCATTTTTTACACCTCACCAAGAGACAACAACGACAGAATCGCTATTCATTAAACAATCTAAATGATCTTTGATGTAATCTTTTCGCGCTTCTTCGTCGTTTTTGTCAATTTCGCGCCACTCGTCGAAGTCTATATTATAAACTCCGTCGCACTCGTTGCCGTTGTCGAGTTCTTCGGCGATTTCTTCGTATGTTTTTGTATATGCGAATCTATAATCGATCAAAATATCGCCATCGTGATCGTGTAGCCACTGTAAAAACGTTTTTTCATCGTAGCAATCCGCGAAGATTTCGATTATATTATCGATCATTCCGTCGTTTTGTGCGGCTTTATAGTCTGGATCGTTCTTGTCGTAACGTTCGACCAAGCCCTCGCATATTTCCTTTATTAAATTATAAGTGTTCATTATTTGGTCCTCCTTTTTTATTCTGGGATTGAATCCTCAAGATCAAAACTCGCCAACTCTTCAAGCGTATTTTTTAAGTTTTGCATCCTGTAAATATAGTCGTCGTAATCTTCGTCGCTATATAGTGCGATTTCTTCCGCGAGTTTGTCGGCTTTGTTTTGGAGTCGCTTTAACATTTCGTCAAGTTCTCCCGCCCTTTTGATGATTTGTTTTCTTGTCATTTTTTGCCGTCCTTTTTTCTTTTGCGCTGGTCGGTTTCGCGCTCCCTTCGCTTATTATTATATATCATCTTAATTTTATATTACAATTAAAAAAATTATTACAAGTCAAAAAATAGTTAACTTTTTTTATTTTTTTTCTAATTGTTTTCTACTCGCTTTTTATCGCTTAAATTGTAAGTGCGAGATGATCCAAAAATCACGCAAAAATTGACCTTCAAAAAAGCGTCAATAATCCCTTCAAAATTGAACAGTGAAATGCTGTTCTTTTTTCTTGTCCCATATTTTTCAACTTTCAAAACCAAAACCGATTTTTCGTAAAAAAATAAAAACCGACTTTTTCAAATCGGCTTTTTTCTAAAATCAAGTAGGGGGGTATTAAGTTTTTGAATATATGTAAGCGATGCAGAACAGCACAACACCTACAATTATTCCAATAGTTGTAAGAATATGGATTCCCCAATTCTTTGTGTGATAAGAACGAATGTTCCACAAGAGTGAGATGGTGAACACTACTGCACCTATCATCATTTCAAACATAACACTAATTGGCATTTATTGTTTCCTCCTTCTACCAATTTCTTGGCATAATTTTTGATAATACTTATTCGTATCTCTGTATGATTTTTGATTTGGGCAATGCCTTAACTTAAATTGTATCTCAACGCGTGTGATAAGCAATTCTTCAAACGACATTTCGCTAATTTTCATTTACGATCCTTTCCACATAATTTTCAATTTTTTCGTGGTAATCGGTTTCGCTCATTTCACCAAATATACCCATTAAGACGGTGGTGACAATGCTATCACCAGCACAATGATATATTTGCATATCGCTCATACCTGCTTGTCGCATAGCCGCCACATCTTCTTTTGTAAAACCCATAAGTTTCATACAAGTGGTTGGAGTCAATTTTCTAATTCTCATTTTTAACCACCACCCCAATATCGCAATTTGTTTTAATGGTTTGCGACAAACCTTTTTGCACTGTTCCACGATGGTTTGCCATTCTTCCACCTATGTCTATACCATCGCCAAATGTTGCTTCCAAATAACCTTGTTTAGTATTGTTTTTGATACGCAATTTTCTTAAATCATAATTTTCTGGCAATTCATCACAAACATAATTTGTTGTTCCTGCCCTTTTATTTTGCTCGGTTGTAAGCGGTCTGCTAATAGAACAGTTTATCTCGCTGTTATTTACTGAAAAATCTTTTGTTCCTGTTGCACTTATATAGTTAATCATTTTTTGCGACAAATAGTATTTTTCATCAACCACCTTTTCCAAAAAATCTTTAAGATGGTATTTTAATTTGTTCTCAATAGGGAAATCGTAATGATATTCGCCCAGAACACTAACCATAAAGCACCTTCTTCGATTTTGTGGTATTCCATAATCTTTCGCATTGAGTATTGCATCGTAATTTGAATAACCCAATTTTTCCAATTTTTCTCGCCACTTTTGGAAATGCTTTAAGTTCCCACTACCCACAACTTCTGGCACATTTTCCATAATTAGCACTTGTGGTAAGTGAGTGCTTACATCTCTCTCTCTCTCTCTCTCTCTATTTAGTTCATCGAGTATTCGCTCAACTTCCCAAAGTAAGCCAGAACGAGTGCCGCCATCGGCTTGTGAGATTTCCATACCTGCTCTTTTACCTGCCAAAGATAAATCTTGGCAAGGAAATGAATAAGTAAGCACATATTCGTATTTATCGGTGTCAACGATTTCTAAATCTTTACCGTGAACTTCCATAACATTAACAAGATTGTGTGTTGCAACGATATTGTTATAAGCATCTCGCAACCATTTTTCGCCTTTTCTCGTTAATTGTTTATCGGCTATTGGTTCGTTATAGTTCAAACTTGTTCCACGAACTTTTGCAATAATTTCTTCTAAACTTTTGCCTTTTGAGTAATCTTTGAAATCTTTAATGTGAATGTAATTATATGCTTTATATGATGGGTAAGCCCACTCGCAGATTTTATAACTTTCTACATTTTCTTTTCCAAATATCACTTGCAAAGCACGAAGTTGTGAACCGATACCAGCAAATAATTCAATAAGCCGAATCGGTTTTTTTATGATTTTTCGCTCATACATAAGCGAGAATATAGACATTTGATCGTTCATTTTTGCCTCCTATTTATCTTCAAATAAGTTCATTTGTTCCAAATTATCAAAGTCGGTATCAAACAAACTCATTTCGCCTTTCTGGTTAATTCCGTTTAACCTATCTTTTGCGATATTGTAATACTTTTCATCAATTTCAAACCCAATGTATTTACAACCTATTTCTTTACAAGCCACAGCAGTTGTGCCACTACCAAGAAATGGGTCGAGAACTACATAATCATTGTTTACAACACTATGTTTTAAGTGTCTTTTAACAAGTTCTATTGGCTTGATCGTTGGATGGTTATATAAATCTTTATCGGTTTTGTTAATAGCAGATACAAACCATTTAGATTTATTCTCAATGCCATCGTTGTATCGTGGCGCGTTTTTACCTTTGAACACCAAGCAATACTCAATATCTGGTAGCCAAGTATTGTTTACTGCTGGAATTGGGTTTGTTTTACACCAACACAATATATTGAAATTGCAATTATGTTTTTCAACAAAGTAATTCATTATATCAAGTATTTGTTCTTTGCTACACCATATATATATATATATATATCGGCATACTCTTACAAACTCATCTAATATGGAATAGTCAATGCCATTAACGATGTTGGCTTTTTTAAGATTGAGCGAGTTTTGTAAATTGTTTTTTTGAACTCTTATCTTTTCGTGTTCTATTGGATCACTAATAGTTTTAAGTTTTTCATCTAACTTTTTAATTCGATTATAGATATTTCTTTCAGCACTATCGTTTCCAAGCACATATTGTTCTTTTACGATTCTTTGAGATAATTGGCTACTTCCTTGACCACCACTACCAATCAAATAAGGTATATCGGTATAAATCAAATCAATACTTTTATCTGGTATTTCTTTAATCAATTCATAGGCATCGCCAAGATAGATATTATTTGGTTTTATTTCCATTATCTAACCTCCGCAATTAAGTATGGCTTAACGCTTGTTTCTCTGTTAAATCTAAAACTATCAATTTGCTTAATGTTGGCTTGTCTAATTTTAATCTTCAAACCTGTTTTCTTTTGTAAATGAACTCGCAAACTATCACGATTCATTTTATTGCAAGAGTTTGGTAATGCTACATTATGTTGCTTTTCCAATACCCCATAAACCCAACTTGGTAATTCAATTCTTCTCATTTTCCAACTCCTTAATTTTTCTTTCTAATTTTGCAATTCGCTTTTCTAAATTATTTTCTTTATATCGTGGGTGTTCTTCAATTTCAATGTTCCCATCTGCATACATTTGCATTAAGACATAAATATCTTCATTTCTTGGAATGTTAAATGTGATACGGTTATCTTCATCTCTTATTGTTATCCTTGACCACGATTTGCCTAAACTCCAAGAACGAGAATTACCACTTATATCTTTGTTTCGCTTAAAACCATAATGCGTAGGATCGATTCCTTTTTTGAAATAAAATACTTTCATTGTTTCTTCCCCATTTTAATAAGTTCTTCAAATGTTAATCTTTGTTCGTTTTGCTTTTTCGCTCGTTTCTTTTGCGAACGGATATTTGATTTTCTACTCATTTTCGCCCTTTCCAGCGACTTTCTCGCTTTCTTTGATAAATTGTGTCACCAACTCGGTAAACTCGCCTAATTTTCGCTGTTTTACCTTATTTGGTTCGCCTTTGATACTCACATCTAACCATTTAGTAAATAAAGTTGCGATTTCTCGGTAAGCATTTTTGCGCCCTTGTTCTAACCCATCACGGTAGCCCTTTGGTGCTTGTCTTTGGTTAATATCAACCTTGCCTTCGTTTTGCCCACCACTCGTTATGTTATAAGATGTGTTGTGTTCGCACCATTTCGCTATGGTTTCGCGTTCCTTTTCGTCGAGTTCCCACTCATCGCAATAGAAGTAAATGAGATTCCAACCCCAAGGATTATCTTTGCTATATAAACCATATTTTTGGATTGACTTACCCAAATGATCATATTGCATTAAATGTGATACAGACCTATCAACCAACTTCACACTTTGCCCTGCATAGAAACAATACTTTTTGCGATACCACACATAGATACCTGCTCGGTTTTCCATATTAGGCACAAGTGCTTTTATTCTATATTCGTTATCTCTTCTGGCTTTTCGCCACTCTTGTTTTTCCATTCGCCAAATCTCACACATTCAATTTTTTCTAATTCGATGCCGATACTACCATCGTAAACTTGTTCATTCCTAAACGAGAAATAAATATATTTTTCGCCACTTTGCGTATCATAGACACCATTTAATGTTAATTGGTAGCCATCTTTGAATATAATTGTCATTTTCATTTTATTTCCTCCAAGGTCATTTCTTCCCATATTGTTTCGTGCTTTTTAATAAATTGTTCGCACTCTTTTTTATTGCCCATAAATATCGTTCCGTTGGTTTCGGCATTGATTACAACGAACATATCATTTTTTATCGGTTTGCCCATATTGTTTAATTTGTAAACAAGTTCTTCTTCATCGTAGAAACAGTCAACGCTTTTTGCCCCACATTCTTGGCAAACATTAGTAATGCCATCTTTGTCCGTCCACCAATAGCCGCATTTTATGCATCTTTTAATCATTTTCCAATACCTCTTTTAGCAATTCAACATCATTATCGTTTAAGTTTTTTAGAACAATAACATATTCGTTTTCTTTGTTCGGTTTTCCTTTTACACCGCCAATGCTTACAAAGTGTTCTTTAATAACATTAAATGTTGCGTTTTTTTTATGATAATTTGATTCATTGATAAATCTTATAACCGAATTATATGAACGAATATGAGAAGCAAACTCATCATCTTTTTCTATTTTTTCAATTTCGTTTTCAATAATGTCTAATCTGTCATTTAGATATTTTGTATGCTCATCTAAATGGTGCTTCGCATCTTTTCTTAAATCTTTCAACGCCTGTTCTAATTTTTGGTTCATAAGACATATTCCTCCACATATAAGATTTGCATTTTTAATAAGTTGATTCTTTTGTAATCTTCTGGTGTTTTGTTTTGCTTGTTTTCCAAGTCAACAATTTCGTGTTTTGTTTCTTTGATAGCATCCTTTATTTGTCTTAACATTTTTTTGTTTCCTCCAACATAATTTTATTTGCGATAGATAGTTCGTTATCTTCTTCAATGCAAGTTTGTTTCAAACCCCTATGAACGATTTTTCCTTTATAATCGCTATACCCATCCACAATGTTAATTCGCATTTTATAATTTTCTGCAAGTTTTTGAAATGCGCTTTGCAATGATTCTTCACTGTCATCAAATGGAATAATGCCATAATCGTTCAACTTATCTATGATTAGATACTCAACCATACTTTCAAGTTGTTTAACTTCACTTGTATAGAACTTGCGAGTTTCTTTAACTTTTTCGTATTGATCCAAGCCGCTTATATTTTTTGATAATACAACTATTGGGTTTTCATTCTCATCGTATAGAACACTAATTACAGGTTTCATTAGTCAATAACCTCGTTTCCCCATAAATCGTATTGTTTTGGCTTTTCTTCCTTTTCTTCTTTCGCATACACTTCAACAGGTGTAGGTTCTTTAACAACATTTAATTTTTGGTTGAGAATTGGAATTGTGCCATCTCTTTCGGCTTTCCATTTAAGGTTGTTAAGATATTCCCATTTTCGTTGTAGTGGTTTTAATTCTCTTTCTCGCCAATCTTCAAACTCTTGTTGGCTTTCGCAAAGTTTTGCGCCACCTTTCGCGTTTTTAACAATAATCTTGTAACCGTAATTGCAGTTCCAATTTATGTTTTTAATGTCGCTGCTTAATGCGATACACTTATCGTGGACATAAGGGTTGGTGTTTAATTTATAAACTTTGTTTCCGTCCCTGTCTCGCACATTTTCGACCAATTCTTCAATAGAATAATAACGACCACTTATAAAATTGTGTTCTAAAAAGTTTTTAAGTAGCCATTGTCTTGGAGTAAGGTTTGGTTGTTCCTTATCTAATTCTTCATCTTCTTCAAAGATGTTAACTTTAATTTCTTCCATTTAATTTTACCTCCACTTATATATTAAAAAAGTGCTTGTTTTTTGTCAAACACTTTTTAATTACACTTTATTTTATTTAACTTTATTGCTTTGCAATATATTTTTTAGAATATCGCTTCTTGGTAAAAGTTAATAATTTTTCAGCATATTCCTTATCTATAAATAAATCATATACACTCACTTGCAAACTATCGCATAATTTTTGGATAGTATCAAATCTCGCGTTTTTCAAATCAAGTTTATCGGTTTCCAAGAAATGAATCTCTGTCATCGTTAAACCTGTTTTGTTTGAAAGTTCTTGCAAAGTGAGTTTGCTTTTCTCTCTAATCTTCTTCAAGTTGTTGTTTGTCGAGTAATTGTTTTTCATTTTTCTTCTCTCTTTCTTCCATTGCTTTTAAGGTATCTATTATGTCTTTATCGGTTAAATCTTCATCGCTTACAACACCTGTAAACTTGTCGCTTTCGTTTTCATCGATTTCCATACGATCGTATATTTTTGGTATGTAAGCCGCCCACCAAGCACGAACATAAAATGCTTTTGAACTTTTAGAACATAGCGCATAGACAATTGCATATTGATTTTTCGTTAGTGTGTATATTTGTTTGCGAGAATTGGTTGTCTTGCATATAAACTTTCGCAAGAACTTTTTACCACCGCCAAACCCAATATCGCCATAAACTAAATCGTAATCAGTTCCCTTGCGTATTTCTCTAATAAACACTGGACCAAATGTGTTTCGCACACCGCCCCATTTTTCCCACATAATGAGTGAACTTCTTTTGCGAAAAGCCGAATATCTTGCATCTGGCATTACTTCATAAGGGTTTTCAAACTTTTGCCATTTCGCCCTTTTGCTCATTTTCTTAATTCCTCATAAATTGCTTCTTCATCGGCAAACATTTCTTCTAATAATTGTCGCATTGCCTTTTCTTTCTTTATCTTGTTTTGTTGCCATTTCCAAATTAAGAAAGTTGCGCCAAGTAAAGCAATTAAGCCAACGACAAGAATGATCCAACCCCACCAGAATTGTGTTAAGTAGCCAAACCCCCAAACGCTAAATGCGGTGCATATTCCACGAGTTATCGCGCTAACAATTAAAACAAACCAAAAGTTGTATTTACTTGTTCCAACAATAGTGGTTATTACGTCGTCTGGAATCCAAGGTATAAGCATCGCAGAAACATAAAATGCTTTGCCTTGTTTCAACCATTCTTCGCATTTTTTCGCGCTTTCCTTATCGCTTAATATCCAAGAAAGTAATTTATCGCCACCAAATCGCCCTATAAAAAATAGAATTATCGTGCCAATAAATATGCCAATCCACGAACTTAAAAAAACTTTCCATAGTTCGTTGTTGAATAAGATAGCAATAGGCACAGTGATGATTTGGTTTGTAATAGGTAAGAACACAACTTGGAAAACTTGCAATGCTGTGATAATCGCCCAGAACCCAAATGTATCGCCAAGTTCATCTCTTAATCTTGTAAAATCTTCAACCGTTGTGAATCCACACAACCTTAATACGAGATATGAGATACCAGCGATAGCACCGATAATCGCAACCACGATCAATGCTTTAAGAATAATTTTAAGTATCTTCTTTTTCATTTAATCTATCTCCTTTTATATTCTGCTAATGATGGAACACACAATTTATGAGTTTCCACCTTCACTATTTTTTTCTTTGGCATTCTTTGGCATCTTTGCCTTCTTTTTAATTTGATAGTGCCATTACTATGAATTACAGCAATATGTTTTTTCGGTTTTCCAATCATAGATTTGGCTTTTTTAATTTTTTCAAATGCTTCATCCCAAATCTTGTCTTGTGCTTTTAAGAAACTTTCAATACTACTTGTTAATAAATCCATTATTTCTTTACCTCAACTATTTGTAAGATTTCGTTGTCTTTAACAGCCGATAGATATTCAAGCGAGTAATAAGCATGGTATTCGTCAACGCCAACATAATCGGTGTGGTAATAACTCGCGTTCTCATCTTTTTTCGCAAACTCGGTTTTTATATAAAAGTATTCAAGTTTGTGTTCGTAAGCCGCCTTGATAACAATTGAAGTGTCAATAACATCGATAATAGTTGGTTCTTGCGAACAGGAACATAAAAGTAATGGTAACAATAATAATGTGCGTTTCATTCTAATTCCTCCTTTGTTAATGCCCAATACATAAATAATAATTCTTGTATCAATTTCAACAGTTCTTCTTTTGAGTAATCGCCGTAATAAGCATCTCCGCAAAGATAAAACTTTTTATCTTTTGTAATTTCCATAAAACACGTATTTGGGTCAATTCCTTTTAAGAATGTCATTAAATCAATTCCAAGTTCTTTTTCAATACTTTTATATTGTTTAAGTTCGTGTTCTAAACCAGCAATTTGCCAATATAAGTCCTTTTTCTCGCTATTATATTCTTTCATAACAACACCCCCTTTAATAAATCATATTCTTCTTGAGTTAGTTTTCTTTCTAATATACAAACAGCAGTATCATAGTCTTCTAAATCAATATGTTTTTTAATAATGTCTAATGCTTTGAGTTTATTTTTAATTTCGTTTAAGCACTCTTTGAAATAGTCATACATTTGTGTTGACCATTTATCTTTATGTTCTTCAATAAGTATTTCAAAGTCTTTTATTGGATTTTCTTTCGCCATTTCCTTTGTGCATAAACCAATTTTAGCATCAATTTCTAAACCTTTTTTCATAACAATTTCAATTCTCCTTTATTCTCCACAATCGCAACTTTGAAAATACTTTCTTTCAAAAGCGTCTAATTTTTCAAGCAATGCTAATCTTGAATAATAACCACTTTCTTCTAATTCTTTCTTTTGCTCTTCGGTTAATTTATCAACTTCTGTGATATATATTCCAAAGTTCCAACTATCGCCAAATACTCGCTCTTTTATTTTCCAAATGTAAGTAATAGTATCGTTTTGTAAATGGTATAATTCGTCTTTTGTTAATTCTAAAACAGCCATAATTTACCCTCCTTGTTCATTTTTGCGACATAGATAAGTCCTTTTTCTGTCCAAATAGCACCATAGATTTCTAAATCAGTGTGTTCTTTTGCTATCGTTTGTAATTCATATAAACTTTCATATCTTGCAAAATGATGTCTATTGTTTTCTGGATTTTTAATCACATAAGCATCGCACAATTCTTTAATGGCATTGGCTTGATTTAAGATTTTAGTAAGTCCTTCTTCTGGAATAAAAACCATATTGTTTTCCATTGGCTTAAAGGTTTCTTCAATAACTTCGTATATTCCACCTTGTGTTCTAATATATTTCATAATAGTTCTAACTCTCCTTTGTTTTTAACTTCGGCAACCTTTATAAAATTGCCATTGTTTTTAATGTAAAACTCTTTAATTCTATAAATTGGACTATCGTAATCAAATGGCACTTTCTCATTGTAAATAATAGGAAATGTTGAGTGCGAATAAGTTTTGGTTGTATCTTCAACAATTAGCAAATCGCCTGTCACAACCAAATCCAAAATGTTGTCGGCTTGTTTAATGATTGTTTCCCCTATTGGGTTCAATTCTTTATCACAATTTCCATAGCCACATTCATTTATAATTGCTTTATCAACAAATAATCGTTTATAAATATGTTCTTTCGTTCTAATGTATTCCATAATCTAATCTTCCTTTGGTTCTAATGTTAAATAGTGGTCGCAGTGGTAATTTTCGCAATTTCCGCCATTATCTTTTCTTTTATCTTCTACCACATAAAATTGATTTGTTAATGGAAATAAAACACACAATTCATCAGTCAGCATTTCCCACCAACCATCAATAGATAGTTCTTTATCATTTAGTGTGAAATGAAATGTATGATAAGCACCACATCCATTGCGATAAACATATTCTCTTAATGTTAAATAAGGTGGCTCAATTCCATATTCTTCTTTGAGTATATTGATATATTTTTCACTGGCGTGATTCTTGTTTATGCAAGGAGTTAACCTCGTAATAACTTCCAACACTAATTTTTGTTTCTCTGTATATTCTCGTTGTTTCATTTTATTTAACCTCCTCTTAATAAATGTAACTAAACTCAATTTCAAATCTATCGATTTCTTCTTGTGTGAATATACCGCTTAAAACATTATCAATATATTCTTGCAATTCTTCGTCATCGCTTCTACAAACGGTATCGACTTCTTTGCCATCTAAATAAATGTAGTATCTGTTCATAATTCAAGCACCCCCTAAAAAGGCATATCTTCGTGTAAGTCATCATCTTCTGCGACTTTGCTTTTTGCTTTTTGATCGTTAACTTGGGCTTTTGCAAAAATCGCAATACTGTTAACTTTCACTCGCCACTTACTAACCAAAGTTCCATCTTTGCTTTCATATCTTTGGTTTTCCATAATGCCGACAATTTCTACTTTATCGCCTTTATGCGCATATTTGGAATAATACTCGGCTTGGCTTTCCCAAATATCAAAGTCAAAGTAATCAACCAAATCTTTGTTGTATGGGCGATTAACTGCGATAGTTCCTTTGGCTACTATCTTTTCATTTGATGTTCTTTCAATAATTGGGTCTTTTGTTAGATTCCCTGTTAATGTAATGTTGTTCATAATTGTAATCTCGCTTTCTAAAATAATTCATCTTGGTTCTTACTACACCAATCAACTTTTTCAATTTTTTTATCTTGTTTGGACGAGTCGGTATACGAGTCGGCTACCGAGTCGTGTATCGAGTCGCTATTAGTAGTAGTATTAGTAGTAGTATTAGAGTTTTTAATAACTCTTTCCTTAATAATGGTTTTCTCTTCTTTTTTGCCGATTATTTCGTTAATGTCTTTTAAGTCATCAACTTCAACTTTTTCTTTGTTTGGTAAGTAATCGCTGTAAGTTTCAATAATGCTTTCAACCGATTCTTTCTTATGTTCGTTTCCAAGTGTCTTTTGATAATCTTTTAGAGAATCCACTATTCTCGCTACCAATGTTCTATCGCTAACGAGTTCGAGTTCTCGTGTAATGCAATCGATCATTGGTTTACCCATATTAGTAATGTTGTATTTAGGGTAATTGTAAATAACGATTTCTTCGGTTTCTCGCGCATAATACACGAAATTGTTTATTTCAAGTTCTTGCAACCCTTTATCAATATCTTCTTCGCTTAATTTGGTATCAAACGCCACGATGTCTAATGGTAAGTGGAATACACCACATACTTTTGACATTGGGCAACTTAATAGATAAATCCAAAGATAGCGAGTTTTAATTGATTTTATCCTGCGAAACTCTTTATCTGTCCATAGACCTGTTGCTATCATTCTTGTTGCCATAAATTACCTCCACGAAAAAATTATTTATTTTTCGCTTTCCAAAGTTCAACAAGTTCATAGAGTTTTGTTTCAACAACTTGACGATCCATTTTCTTTAATGGTCTTATTTGCTTCGTATCATCTCTTAACCAGATACCACAAACTTTGTGAATCTTGCAGATGTTAAGTTCTTCGTAGCCAATGGCATAAAAATTAACTTGCCACTCAACTTTTTCATTAACAAATTGTGCAACGGTTTTGAAATCGCCAAGCACGAGTTCGCCCTTGTTTGCGAAACCTGTGTCTTTTGTAATCTCAAAAATTGCATCGAGTGTTCCATAGGCGATAATTTCGCCCTCATCATTGGTAAGCAAGATTTGTTGTTCGCTATCATAAATCTTTAAGCCATAAGCATTAGCCAAGATTTCGTAATTTTTGCCTTCTCGCGTTTCACAATGTTCTTTCAAACCCTTGTTGAATAAGTCAATATCTTCGTGGACTTGTGTTCCCCTTTCGGCTGCTTTTTCCAAACGCTCAAAAGGGATTTCTTCCATTGGATACATAATCGCTAAAAGTTGAGTAATGCTTGGAATAAGTTTTCCATCGACATAACCCTTATGTGTTTCTTTATCGTATGTAAACATTATTTGTCCTCCACCTTTTTGAGAAGAACGATTTTAACCACTGGTGCTTTATAACTTTCTTTTTGGTATTTGTTATAAAGTTCTTCGTTCTCACTCTTAAATGTTTCTAAATCAAACTCGGTTGTAAAATAACCACTTGAAACTTGCACTTGGATACCACCATAAGTTTCGGTGTTCTCGCTCGTGTGTTCTTTCTTAATTTGATTTTTAATTTCTTTTTCTCGCGCATCTAATTTGGCTTTTGCCTGTGAGATTTCGCGCAATTCGTTTTCAAACTCTGCTATCATTGCTTTTCCCCAATATGGCAAGTAACAATAATTTCATTTGCTTGTTTTTGATTGAGTGTATTCAAATCGCTACTTCCATAACTCTTTTCTAACCAATTTTTGAACTTGACATTTCTTTCTTCGCCAAGCGAAACCATATAAAGTAAAATCTTGTCTAATTGGTCTTTTGTGATTTTATCTTCACTATGTAAGTTAACAAAGCCACCAACTTCTTTCTTTTCTGGTGTTTTTGGGCTATTCTCGGCTTGTTTTCTCTTTAAGCCATAAGAATAAACCACTTCGCCTTTTTCGTTTGTGATTTCAAGTGTTTTAATTTCGCTTGTTTTTTCATCATAGGAAATTGACTTAACATCGTATTTCTTGCGAGTGTCTTTTCCTGTGTCTTGGCTTTGAATCCAAATAAATGGTGCATAGTATAATTCTCTACCAATGCCCCAGCGAAAACCTGCCCTTTTGAAAGCATCGCTGCTTTGCCCTTTTTCTTTTTCGACTTGTGTTTCACTACCACAGTCATCTTTCCAAACCCACTCGTTTCGTTCTTCGCTATAAACACCGATAGAACAATAAAGTGTGTCATTAAGCAAATAATACTTTACTTGCCAATTGTAAGCACCAACAACTTGATCCAAATATCTGGCATCGGTTCGTGCAGTTTTGTAAAGCAACAAAGAAAAACCTTCGTTTACCTTTACATTGCCAACTCGACATTCAATGTCTTTGGCTTCTAATAGTGGGAAACTTAATTTACTCATTTTTATTACCTCCATTTCCACTTGCCTATTATATTAAATCGTTCCTATATATATGTCAATATGTTTTTGTAATTAGAATAAAAAAATATGATAGTCGCAACTACCATATCTTTTTTGGCTTTGAATTGTGGAGGTAAAGGAAGTTATCAGCCAATTTCTAACTATTATTATGCATATAAAAGTGTCAATGTAAATAAGAAAAATGAACACTCAATTTAATTTAGATTTTCAAGTCCCATATTTTAAGCAATGAAAAAACGAGTTTACTTGTATTTATTCGTTCAACTCGCTTTCGTGCCTTATTGCGCTTAAAAAGTGGCAAATTAAGGGGGTTATGTTATTTACTATTAAGAGATTTTAGTTGTTCTTCTGTAATTTCAATTACTTCTTCATCTTTTAATGGTTTGATTTGCATTATGTAAGCATATTCTTCTTTTGTAATCTTATTTTGTGCTAATCGCCATTTGTGGTATTCGTTATAAACTTTTACTCTACCAGCATAAGGTTGTGTATATTCACTTGAAATGATTTTTCTTGTTTTCATCATACCACGGAATAATTGCCATAAGACAACACCAACATCTTCTACACACTTTAATAAGTAATGCCAAAACGCTTCCATATTTGATGCGAACTCTTGTCCGTTAAACTCAAATACAAGTGAAGTGGTAAACATTGCAAAACCAAGCATACCAACAGCCACACTACTACTTGCTTTGATTTTTCCAGTAGTAGCACTACCTTTTGTTTTAGTCCCATATATTGGTTTGCTACCATCAATTTCAAGTTCAAAGATAGTTGGATCAACTTCAATATATCTTACTTTCAAACTATCAAGGTTCTTATTGATAAAATCTTCATTTTTCAAATCTTCAAGTTCTTGGCGAATAATACAATACTTGTTTTTCTTTTTAAGTTCTTGGTGTTCTGGTAAATCACTCGAATAAAGTAATCTATCTTTTCTACGAGAAATACGGTTTAACCAAGTAATCTTATAATTGATTTGCGATAAGTATGCTCTTATCTTCATCATTGGGTTATAAACCTTTAAGACAAAGTATTCAAAGTCATCTACTTGGAATTGTTTTAACCACTCGTATTTTGCTTTATTTTCGGCTAACACCAAATCTTTTTTAATTTCGGTGTCCCACATAAAGTTAATACCAATGTTAAAAGCACAAATACCTGCTATAAGTTTACTACCAACTGTTGCCCAGAAAGATGCTTGAACCAAGTATTCCAAATGAAAAGTTGCTGTCATAAAGTCCAAGCAACCGAATACTAATAAAATAATAAATAGTAAAATGGTGTTAATTGCTTGTTTGAACAACAACTCTCTTTTCTCGGCAACTATACCACTTGTGCGCGAAATGTTATCGCCAAGTGAACTAATCTTTTCAAAAGGATTCATAATGTTCTCTCATTTCTTGCGTTGTGTCGCATTTATTTTTTAACTTTAACTTTTACTTTCTTTTCTTCTTTGTATTGATCAACCAAATCTTCTTTGTTTGCAGTGTTTATTGCATCTTTGATTTGTTCTTTCTTTGCTTTCGCTTTCTTACTACCAAGTTCAAGTATGTAAGCACCTGCAAGACCAATTAAGCCAAACCACATAATCGTTGCTAAATCGGTAATCATAGCACCAAGCATTTGGAATACAAACGCCATAACTGCCCAACCGATTAAAAGTGTGATGTATGAGTTTTCGAGTTTCTTTTTGCTAATAAGGAAAATCGCCATTCCCATTACTGCCATTGCCATAAAGAAAGCAATAGACATTTTTGTTCCATCATATTGCACAAAGTATTTATCGTAATTTGCGATACCAATTGCAACAAATGGTGTAGCAACCGAAACAAACTCACCAGCAAAGCAACCATATTCAATAGCCGCATATTTATTCTTTTGAGATTTCACTGACTTTGCCATTTTCAATTAACTCCTTATATTTGGCGATTTGTTCTTCGAGTTCTTTTGATTTGGCATCGAACTCGGCTTGTAATTTTGCTCTGTATTCTTCAATGATACTTTGCGTTTCTTTAATGCATTGTTCTTTGGTTTCAATAACAGCATCATCGACAATATCGGCAATTGCGATAACTTCTTTGCTTTCTTCACAATAAGCATTAACCAATTCTTTAACTTTTACATTGTTGATATTTTCACTAACCGCGATAAGCAATTTTTCTAATTTTTCGTTTTTCGCGTTTACGAGTTGCAACTTTTCTTCATAGTAAGATTTTAACTCATCAACTTTTTTGTCTGCGTGTTCTTTATAAGTTTTAAGCAAAGATACAGCACTTTTAACTTCTGCCATTGCTTTGATATAAACTTTTTTGCCTAAACTCGTTTTAGAGAAGATTACTAATGCAAAAATGCATACTGTTAACACCGATGTGCCAACTATTGGTAATTGTAGGTTGAAAAACCATTCGATCCATTCTTTTACTTGTTGCATAATTCTTCATACTCCTCTCTCGAAAGTTCGCCACGATTATAGGCAAGTTCGTTTTTAACTTTTTCCAATTCTTTTTCAAAAGTGCTAACAAGATTTTCGAGTTGCTTTCTTTTAGCATTTTCTTTTGCTTGATTAAGTTGTGCTTGTTCTTTCAAGGTTTTGACTTGATCGTCGCTTAATGTCTTTAATTCAAAAACTTCGACAATTTCGCCTAATTCGTTTTTTTGAACGCCAACTTGGACTAACTTTTTAAGTGCCATAATTTTGCCCCCTTATTTCTTTTTTGAAAAATAATGTATTTGCGCCAATCTTTTTTGCGCTTGTTCTCTTGTAGGATATGCGCGAGATAGGGTTTTTCCTCTTTCGCTTTTAACAACATAACCTTGACTTGTTTTGCTAATCATATTCTACTCCTTACACCTTAACAGGTAAATCTAAATCGAGGTTCGGTAGAACTTCACAATAATTGGTGTTTGTATTTACATCACTGCCTTTTACAAAAGTTCCTGTTCCAGCATTTGTGTAAAATTGTTTGCCAACTAAATCGTATAAACCAATTACATTGTCACTCTTACGATAGCAAGGAATGAAGTTGCGAACAAGCAAATTGTTATCATACATTTTGAAATAATTTAGTCGATAACCATTACCTCTTTCTTGCGAAGAACCACCACCATTTTTGCCAAATATATAAATTGGAAAAGAACTAATTGCAGTTCCACTATATGTTGCGCTCGTAGTATTTCCATTTAATGTGCATTTTAATGTTGATGCGCTTTTATTTAATTCGTAAGAAACATCGTTGTTTCCAACTTCATATTGAACAAATAAAATGTTGCTCGATGAACCAACCCAATGTGTAAACTCTCTATTACCATAAGAATAAGGAACTAAATTGTAAGAAGGACTATTTGAACCAAACAAAGACATATTTGTCGTTGAATATGGGAAATAACAACCAAAATCAATTTTTATGTTTTCGCTTGTAAAAACATAGCCAGTGTTAATATATTGTGTTCCAGTGCTTTCAATATATTCAACTTCTTGGTATTCTCGTGGCAATCTTTGTTCTAATGCACTAACCGTTCCGCCATTTTCAGTAAAAATTCGTGTCGCAATATCATCGATTTCTTCGGCTGTTTCGTAGAAAAGGTATATGCCAGACATTGCGGTTTTGAATTGTGTAGCATCTAAACTTGTTTTTGAACTATCGTAAATTACAACACCTTCATTACTAATACCTCTTAAAGAAATGATATTATCTCCACTTCCAAGAGAAGTATAATTTGTCGATAAATATGCTGAACAGTAGATATTGCCAACGACATTATCGTCACCCTGCATTGGCACAATAGAAAAATTATTTGTTCTAAACATTGTTCTGCCATAAATTGTTGATTTTTCCCAAGTAACGCTTCCTAAATCCACAATTCCTAAATGTTTTCGCGGAATACGAACAACTTGTGGTGTGGTGAGTGTTGTTGGCATTGTCACCGAATCTACATAATTCACTTCTTTTGTGAAAACAAATTCGGTTTTTGTTATTTCTAAATTATCGTGGTTTGTCTCATTTCCGTTTCCTTGATAAATAAATGGAATAGATGCGCTTGGTTTGTGTGGTGCATAACCTGTGCGAGTGCCAGTTCTATGGAAACAAGCATTTATGTTAGGCAAAGTATTGCCAATTTCTACTTGCTCACTTCTATCATAAAAATAGATATAGGCATAATGCGTGTTGCTTGTAAATGTAATGGATGTTCCGCTTGTTATATATTGATTTCTAACTAAAACAATTCCATTTTCATCTGTTTCTATAATATATCCATTGATATTAGCACCACTTATATTGTCAAACTCTAATGTATAAGATGTGCTTGGCAAAACACTAATTGGTGCTAACTTCATATCAAAACGATAATTGCTTGTGCCTATTTGTGAACCGACATTTCCACTCCACCAACCAAATGTAAAAACATTATTGGCTAAATTATATGGTTCTGTCGCAATTTCGCTAACATTCGTTCCTTTATATTCGCCTTGGTTATACGCGATATAGCCACGATTTAAGATATTTTGTATGCGATTATCGGTAAGATTTGTTGGTTCGTTGCCTGTTCCTTCTCGTAGTGTTAAATCTATGAGTTTTGGTTCACCTACTTGGAAAGTATCGCTATCTACAACAATATCGCTTGTGGAAGCATATTTAACCGTTACATTAAATCCATTTGTTGTTTCAGTATTTTCTCTTGCTTGAATAAAAACACCACTTAAATCTAACCAAACATTTTTTTGTGGATTGTTTATAGTAACTACTGTTCCAACGCCTTGAACACCAAAAACAATTTGATTTATATTTCCACTAATAATCTTTATTTTTACGCTCATTAAATAATGACGACTTTTAACAAGTTGACCAGCACTAAATTGGTGGTAAAAGTTTGCTTCGGCATATTCATTAGAATTGACAACAAAAGTGTTTTCTGTTTGTGTTAGTCTGTTTTTAGTCCAATAACTTGATGTGCTTTCGAAATTATCATTTATCAATTGGTTCTCAATAACGCCATTCGCATAAATCTTTGCGATTTTGCCTTTTACAACTTCGCTACCATTTGGTAGTAATGAATGATAAACATACGGAAAACTCGTTAAATCAAAGTCCCAAGTTCCATAACTTAATAATTGTAATAATATGTTTCTTCTTCTCTTTAACATAGTATTACCACCTTAAATTGCGTGATTTATTAAAGCACAGCAACCATTTTCAATGCTAACTTCTAAAACCATACCTGCTGGAATAGTTACAACATTGTTGTTGATTACAATACTTGCATCGTTTGTGTTAATGTAAGCAATGCCTGTAAATGTAATGTTAATTGCACTACTACCAACATTTGTGATCCAAGCACTATAAATTGGAATACAACCAGTTGGTGCAGATTTTAACGAAAATGTCGTATCGCTTGAAAGCGAGATTTGACTAATTGTTTCGTATGGCAATGTGGTAATTGTGTTATCGGCTATGTATTTGCCAAGAGCAATTGTATATAGATAATCAACCCAAGTAAGAGTTCCATCGGCACAAACGATAGAATATGTGCCTGTGTCATTTGGATATGCTGGAATAACTTTTCCGTTAATAACATTTATAGAGCGCAAATTAAGTTGCTTATTGTCCGCATTTTGAAGCGAAATAACCCTTGTAGATTTTGTGATTATATAACAAGCCATAGTTAAACCTGCTATCGCAATTAACCTCCACGCTGTTCCTTCGTCATAAAGAGAGAAACACATTATATCTTTCATACTTCCAAACGTTCCTTTAATCAAAGTTGGCTTTCCGTTTGTAATAAGGTCATATTGGTCTTGCGTAAGTGTGTTGTTTGTAATATCACTTGCATTTATAACATCAAATAATCTTGGTTCAACTTCTGCTTTTGTAGCATAAGCACTTAAATCAATTGTGGTTGGTCCTAAATCAACCCAAGCATTGTTTTCCCAAATATATTGTTCAAAACCACTTGTAATTGGGTAAAGGTAAAAAATACCTTCTTCGCCTGTTGATGCTAAAAAGTCATTAACTGTTGGGTATTCAGTTGTATTTACTTTTTGAAATGACTTTCTTAATAACGAAATTGCAAAATCGTAAATTGCTTTTGCACTCGCATATTGCACATCGGTGCTACTTGCACTTAATGAAGTAACTTTATTCGCAATTTTTTCGTTTAATGCGTTTTGGTCATCGACATACTTTTTAGAAGTCGCTTGTCCATTGGCTGTTGGTGTTAGTGGAACAACTAATTGTCCATCATCATCTCTACGAGCAACATCGCCAACGTTATCTTCTACTGGAATTGTTGTTTGTGCGCCAACACTATCAGTTCCATAGAGTTTACTTGCGCTTGTGGTTTTATCGACTTTCGCGCTTAAAGCGGTATTCATTTCGCTAATTGTTGGGTATGGTCCTTCACTACCAATGTATTCCCAACCATCTTCATCACCCAACCAACGATAGTAAGACATAGCATTTGAGTGTGTGCTATCTTGTAAAACTTTGATAATATCATCAATTACGAGTTTGCTTGTATCGTATACTTGAAGTTCGGCATAAGTTCCAACAATGTCGCTAACATCGGCTTTTTCTTCCATATCTTCGATAGCACTTGCGATAGAACTATCGACATAACCTTTGTTCGCTAAATGCGAGTTTTCGGTTGGTGTCGGTGCTACAAGTTGACCATTATATCGTTTAGCAACGCCATTTTGACTATAAGAATTGTCTGGATCAACTCCATAAGCATATTCTTGGTTAAGCGCGTTTCTACCATAAACGATATTTGCGCTATCTACTTTTGCAACAAAAGTTTGTGTTGCTTGTGTAATAGTAATGTATTGACCTAAATAAGTTGTAAGTTTAGTTCCATCAATAAGCATATCTTTGAGTTCTAATTCAATTAAGGTAAGTGTATCGCTTGTTTTACGATAAAATTGCCCTGTTTCAATATCGAAGAAAGTTTGGAAATTGGCGAAACCGCTAAAATCAAAACCTTCTAAACCATTGACTACGAAAATAGAACTTGATGTGTCAATTTTTCCACCCAAAGCCGCCATAATTTGTTGTTCGGTTGTAGGTGTAATTGTTTCGCCTTTTGCCAAAACATTTGGCGCATAGTTAACTTTAATTTTAATAGTGCCTGTGGCAAGAACATCTGGGTTACCACTAATTTCGTAAGTTCCATCGTTTTCCACGATAACTATTTCGCCACTATAACCTTGTAAACCAATAAAGACATCGCCTACTTGGTCGGCAAAAATATCGCTAATGTCGAGTTCTGCACGATAATCGCTTTGTCCGTTAGAAAGTAAAACACTTTGTCCACCTGTTAACAAGCGATATGAAAGTGTGCCATCTGGTTTTTTAAGGTTTGCAATCCATTGTTTTGCACCACCACCAATGCGACCAACATAGAAAACGAGTTTGCTTGTGTTGTTTTCGCCTGTGATTAAAGTGCCACCACTTTGTGATGAAACAATTGGATAATGCACTTCTCTATTCTCATCTTTGTATGGTAATCTGTCGATTCCATAATAAATTGTTAATAATCTTTGTTGCATAATTTTAACTCCTTTCAAGTTAATCATTATCAATATGTCAATTTAATGGTAATTGTTTTTTAACAAAAAAGCAAATAAAAAAAGTTGCCACATTTTCGTAGCAACCTTTTAATTTTATTTGAGTTTCCAGTTATTTACTTTTAAGGTAAGCGAGTTTGTCCCACTAACTTTGCATTTATTGACAGCGAATAAGAACTCTTGCTTTTGTAAGCCATAATCTCTATACCACTCTGTCCATTTTATTCTTACACCAACTTTTTTTGTTGCGCTATCGTGGTCACCAGCGATATAAGTAATTTCGCCTGTATCTGTGTCAAAACTTTCAATTGTGATATATGGATCAACCAAAGCGTATGTAAACTCAATAGTTGGTTGCCCATATAAAGTTCCTTCATCGCTTGGAATATCATAAGTTCTTGGTGTATCGCCACTTGTCACATATAAATCAACACTATGATCTAATACTGTAAGGGCTACTTCTTTGTATGTGTATGAAATAGTCCTTGAAATATCGTTGCCACTATCTTTATAAATCGTTCCCCTAAAATAATAACTTTGTGTAGAAGAATCATAATAGCACTCTAAACTATCTCTTGGATCGCTTGATGTATATTGCGCACTATCAATATCTACATTGTTGTGTTCGGCTTGGACATTAAACGAACCATAGTAACCTGTTGCATAATTATAACTTGCGCTATAAGACATTGTTGAACTATCACTCCAAACAACAATGTTAATTCTATGTGCTGTCGATGATATTTCCGTAACAGTTAAAGTATTGCTTAAATTGGTAATACCATAATCATTAGCAATGTTGTTTTGCGAAATTGTGCCACCACTTTCATAATCTGTTACTATCAACTCCCTTGAATACTTATAAAAAGTATAACTATGATTTTGCGACCAAGATGCTGTAATTGTTCCACTAACAAAATCTTGTGTTGAACTTCTTAATCTAAAATTAACGATATTTCCATTAACAGTAACATTGGTAAATGGTCCATCATAAGAAAGAGTAGCACCATAATCGCCAATTTCACTAATTGTTTGTTGCATATATTGTGTGTAGTAATAACTACCACTTTTTGTTCCTGCATAACCGCTAACATTATAATTTTTTGTTTTATTTTCGGTCACAATTCTTGTAACTGTTCCATCATTGTATGTGACTCCGTTTTGACCAATATCTTTTTGTGCGGTAATTGGTGTTCCTGTAATGCTTACATTTTGTGTGGCACTAATTGTATTAACAACCAATTTTGTAGTTTGATATTTCAATGTTACTGTTGTGGCATAAAACTCGCCACCAGTTCCATCGGTAACATAATAAATAAATGAAGTTGTCGCAGTTGGTTGAAGTGGAACATAGCACTCGCCACCATACGGATTATCTAATTGGTATGTTTCTGCGCTTGTTAGAATAAATGTGCTTAAACTTCCGTGCGATTGTAGTTGAAATGTTTGTGTGCCATCGTTTGTGCTTACACCACCATCTTTTGTATATTCGCCTTTATATACTTGCACACCACTAACACTACCATAAATGTTGCAATAAACAACAAGCGATTTATCTTTGAAATCTGCACTATTACCACTAATTGCTAACGCGAGTTCGCCATCATCGTAAGTTAATGTTGCATCATAACTATTTTGGAAATATGCGGTTGCATTTTCTTGTGTAATGTAAACATTGTCAACGACCGTAACTTTGTAATCGATTCTAATTCCACTTTCGCCTTTTAAGAAATCAGCACCAAAAATAATATCGTTGTTATCGCCAACTTGACAAGCATATTCAAATATAGGAACTTCTAAACCATCTTTGTCGTAATTTGGTTCATCAATTAAAATATCATAAGTTTGATTTGTGTTAATATAAGTCCAAACTTCGCTTGGAACTTGAACAAACTTGCCAATAATTTCCGTTGCATTATTTTGCTCGTAAGCAGTTTCTAATTGTAATGCATCACAATATAACAATTTCAAACTTTCCAATTCGCCAATAGTATCAACATAAGAAATAGGTGTGTTTACATCACTTGCTTTTCTATCTAAAAGTGTTTGAACTTGGACAACTTGATAACTTTTTCCTGCTTCATAACCAATAATGTTGTTATCTTTGAAATCTGCAACTTCAACAAATTGTTTATTAAGATTAAACTTGCTTGTTCCTATTTGATAAAAATAAGTTCCATCAACACTAAAAACACAAGTGTGATTATCAACTAAACCTTTTGTTGTTGCACTAAAACTCAAAACTTGTTCAAGTGCCAAGTAAGGTGTTTCATTGTGTTCTTCTTCATAATCAAGTTCTAAATAATCTCTATAAACTTGTATTCTTGGAACATTATTTTGTTGTGGGCAATCGTAATCTCTAATGTTTGTATTGGCACTAATCATTGTAGATTTACAACCAACTTGCTTTGTCATTGTAAATTGGCATTGCATAAAGTAATGGTTGTCATCATTCTCATAAAAATCAATGCTAATGTTATTGATTACATATTTTTCGCCATTGTTATCTACAACTTGGCTAATTTGTGGTATTTCTTGGTAATAACGATAAGTTTTATATCTTGTAATTTCGTTGCTTGAAATCTCTTTTGCGTGTGAGTTAATAAGTTTTGAAATAGCAACACTATCAACAAGTTTTCCGTTTTGGTTGTATAAATTACTATCATTTTGTTCTTTGTTGTTATCGACTTTTACTTTCAAATCAGCCATCGGCACATACTCAACAGCAAATCTTGTTTTGCTAACATCAAAATACTCTGGGTATCCATAAGACCTATAATATCTTATTTCAAATTGGACTGGATCAAAATATATTGCATATACTTGGTTTGCATTTGGCAAAGCAGTTGCTTTGCTATCAAGCCAACCAAAACTTTCAATTTTATCGTTTCCTTGTTCCCAATACATTGACCATTTTTGGTTATAAATAGCACTCGTTCCGTGTGCTTTATCGTTTAATGTAATTTCAAATTGAGTTCCGTGTTCCCCTGTTGCTTCGGATTGAATTGGAAGATATGGTTGACTCCAAGTATCATCAATTTTATTGTAAACACCACCATTATTTAATTCATATTCGCCCATTGTAGAAAAAGCATTATAAAAAGCATCATAATAATCATTTTCAAAAGTTTCCCATTGTTCATCTGTTAATGAGAAAACATTTTTTAGATAAAGTAAAAGTGTTTCTTTTGTATAATTTAATGGGTTTATTTCTATTGTTTTAATATAATTTGGTCCAACCTCGCATTCAACATACAAGATTCTACTTATAATTATTTTATTAACTTTATATATATCGCTCGGTAAACGCAAAAAACAATTAGATGCTGTTACTGTTGGTTCATCACTAATAACTTTTGTCCCACCTATTGCTGGGTATCTAATTGGGTCGGCACTTACACAATTTTGGACATTACTAATAACTCGTGTCCCAAAACTTTCAATATCGCTTGAACATTGTTCTTCTTCATTATTAAATGTCGATATGCTTAAAGGTTGCGCTACACTTCCACTTTTAGAGTAAGCGGTAATCTTTGCACTACTAATATATGTGTCATCGCCACTGGTTGCTGTTACAAATGTTAGTTTAGCAACCAAGTTCATACCATCAAAAAGTTCTCTAATCGCACTCATTGGTGTATAGTTTTGGAAAGTTTTTAGATATGTAACTGTTTGGTTAGTGTCTGCATAAGTTCCAAAGTCCCAAGTAATTGGATACTCAAAGTCCATCATCGTTTCTAATCTTGCCAAAAACTCATTTAATGTGTATCTATTGGCATTAAATCCACAATTTGTTAAATCTCTCGCATTTAAGATTTCAAAAGCACCATAAAGTGAAATCGAGTGTTGATAATAAGCACCAATTTCATTAGCATATCTTGTTACTTTATCGCTTTTAACAACCCACCAAGTATTTGTGCTTTCTAACCAACAAATTGTAAGTGGATCAAGTTCTTTACTATTGTTATTATAAACTTCAACTTTGCAACTATCTTTTGTTCCATCTAAAACGAAAGACATATTAAAAGTTGTTTGGATTTCGCCAAACTCATATCTTTTATGTTTAAGTTCGCTATTAACACTTAAAGTAGGTGTTTTTTCAAAATAATATAACTTGTCAAATGCCATAATAACACCCCTTTACTTGTTTTGGTTATAACTAATTTTGCCAGACCATACATTAACAGATGTTTCATATTCACCACGAACAGCACCAACACCAGTTTCCATCGCCTTATAGTTAAGTTTATTTCTTTCTTGCTCTTTTGCAATAAGTTTGGCGTGATGTTTCATCATTGTTTGTAATAAGAAAGCGATAATAATAGCAATGGCTGGTCCACTCAAACCTGCAAACTCCATTTTTCCTGTGTTTGCGTTTTGCTTAAACTTTACAAGTCCCAAACCAGCACGACCAACACGCATACCTTTTTCCCAATAACCACCAGTTAATCTATTGAGTAATGGGTTAATGGCTCTCATTTTTCTATTGTGTTCTACGCCACCTTTTTCGCTACCTTTCATCATTTTCAAAAGAGTGGTAGTTTTAGCAGTGGTTTTTTTAGAGTTTTCGCCACTTGTTCTACCACCAGCACTTTTGCTTGTGCCTTGCTCAACGATAAAACGATAGATGGTTGCCATTAGTCATTTTCCCCTTGAACTTGAATTGTAACACCAAGTGTCATTGTATCACTTTCGGTATTTTCAACATCTATATCTTCAACGATTTTTCCTTTATATTCATATAGGTTAATTTCGCCCCAAGATGCCCATAATTCTTTAATTTGGTAAATAATGTTTGGTGTAATTGAGTTTAATTGAATAGCACCATTATTTAAGTTGTTAATTCCATATCTTCCATATTCAAACCATTGTTTGATAAGTGGTGTTTCTAAATCTAATAAAAAGTTGTATTGAATACTTATCGCAACACTATCGGTATGTGTATTTGTCCTAAAATAATTTGAACGAAGTTGGTTTGGAATTGTATTTGCATTTAATCCGCTTGGCATTTCAAGTGGTTCTAAATCATAAGAGTTTGTTGGAAATGTATAATCGGTAGAACCTTTGACTTTATACTTTGAGAAAATAACGTGTGTTAAATCATTTCCCATACGAATACTTTTTGTAGTAAGTGTCGCTGTTCCACCAAAGGTAACAGTGCAGTATTCTTCGGCATTGAGTGTATATGGCTCATCAACCTTAATATCATCAAAAGATAGATCAAGTTTCAATTTTTCAAAACTATCGTGTTCTGGCACATTATTTTCACTAATGTTAACCCAAGTGTCGGTTTGATATTCATAAAGTTGCAATTCGCCATCGTATTCAACATAAACAACAGTTGCATTATTTGTTATGCCATAGTTTGTTTGCAAATCGCTTAAAATTGTCGCAATTTCGGTTGATGGCGAACTTATAATCTCGCCAATGTAATCATAATCTTCAACAGTTAAAGTAATTCTATTTGTAGGTGTTCCAACAGGAACGAGTTTTCCATTATTGAGTTGTGCTACATCTTGTTTCTTGCCTTTGTAATCTTCAATGATTTTATAAATAGTTGAAATCATTTTATCTCTATTTTTAAGAGTGCAACGAATAGTGCAAGACCACTCAAAAGGCGAAACGAAACCTTTTTTAAGATTTGTAATGCTTGGTGTGTCTGTTGTTGTAACAATACCAAAGCCGACTAAATCCATTTTATTTTGTTGAGAAACTAAATCGTTATACAGTTCAACATATCTATTAACTTCATTGTCTTGTGTTAGTTGCTCGTAAAACGAGAATAGTTTAATATCGGTATCGTTAAAAAATTGTTCGCCACTTGCGAATGATTTGAGTTTGCTTTCAAGCACACTTCTAACGAAATCTATTTGCATTACTTTTAACATAACTATATCTCGCTTTCTATTTAATTTTATTAAAAATGTTGTATTTTATCAACCACTATAAATATAAATCTTGCAAAGCACTTTGCTTTTCTTCATCACTTGTTTGGACTCGTGCCATACGCAAACCATATTTTTGCGCCACAAATGGCAAACCGCTATCCATTGTTTTTTCAATATAGTGGTAATGTCTATTGATATATGATGTAGAAACATTTTGAAAAACAACAGTTTTATGAACTTCGCCATTGTCATCTACATACTTTTGAACTACTTGTTTATATTTTTCTTTTGGCTTTCTGCCACCACGAACATTTTTTCTATACTCTTGGTAAACACTATGCTGACCGCGACCTTTTCCTGTGGTTACGATCCAACCACCATAATCTCTTTGACCTTTATTAACAATTGTTGCTTGGCTGCCTTTACTTGTAGCAGTTCCTTTGCCACGTTTTTTAATCGTATAAGCATCTTCTAAAATGTGGTAGTGTGGAAAGTTTGCTTCAAGGTTTGTGCTTCCTAACTCAAAAACATAGCCATTTGTTCCCAATGGAATAACTTGACCGTTGGCATCTTCGCTAAATGCTTGGAATAACTTTTTACCCCTTTTCTTGTGTTTTTTCAAAAAGTTTTCATCGCTTTCAACTGGTATGCCATCTATCAATAATTGTCTTACATCTTTTGAGAAAGCATTTAAGTCCATTATTCTAATACCAAGATTTGACTTTCTATTCTTTGTTTTAACATATCTCTAACAGCGATATTTGGTTCAAAGTAATTATTGGCAATTCCAACAATTCTTTTCTTTTCGCCATTTTGTAAATAAAACATATCATTAACACAAAATGCGTGTTCACCACTACAAGTGATTTCTAATGTTTGTTTTAATTCTTCTCTGCCATTATTGTAGTCGATACTAAAAGTTGGTTTGTTGCTTATGAAATAATAGATACTTGTTGAAATATCTTGCTGTGGGTTTTGCCATTTACCTTTGAAAGCATAAATGGTTCTATCTACTAAAAGTGGATTTTTTTGTCCTAACATAAAGCCACCACCTTATCTTGTAAAAATGTGTTTTTGGAATCCGTTGATTTTGCCCCAACGCAAATCGCTACAAATAATGTCATCAACATCTGCGTTAATTGGGTTGCTATCGCCAAGGAAAATTAAGTTATAAATTACTTGATATTGAAGTTTGTAGAAAGCACCAACAAGGTTTTCATCTTCATCTAATGCTTTTTCAATATCGCTTTCATAATTAAAGTTATCGTTTAAGTATAAAATCTCGGTAACCGCTTTTCCTAATGCAATTCTAATAATCATTTCAATATAGGTTGGGTCTAATGCATAATCGCTTAAAATTAACCCATAGTCACTTCTTAAAATATCTTCGGTAATTATATATTCTTGTTTCATAAGTTATACCACCTTTGTTTTTATTATAAGAAACAAGTTATCAATTAACAATAAAAAACTTGGCACAAAGTGACACAACTTACTCTATGCCAAGCATTTTTATTATATTAACTTTTCGCTGTTTCTTCCACTATTCTTGGTTGCAATTTGCCATCAACATAAACCATTTCAACTTTTTTGCCTTCTTCTTTGGCTTTTTTAATGGCTTCTTGCTGCGCAACTTTCTTTTCGTATTCTTCTTTGGATCGTGCTTTTGCTTCGCTTTCCAATGCAACGAACTCTTTGAACCCTTTTTCGGTTCTATCCCATTTTTTAATTGTGTTCTTACTATTGATAGTTTTGCACAAGGTCGCAAAGTAAGTTTCTTTTCCATTTATAAAAGTGTTGTATAAACTAACCAAGATTTCATAATGCCTAATACTACCAATTAAGTTTTGCGCTTTTCTACTTTCACTAACGAACTTTTTAAGTCCTTTAATATCTTCTTCCTTATCGGTTAAAGTTAGTTGAAATTGCATAATTGAAATGTTTGTGTCTAACATATTCCAAAAAATGCGTTTTAATCTTGCTTTTTGAACTTCTGCTTTTTCAATTTTTTTGTGTCCCATAATTTTTTCCTTCTTTCTTTAATCTATAAAACCACGAATGTTGTAATCAACTTGCAAACCTTCCTTATCAAAGAAATCTTTGCACTCGTGTGTCCATTTTCCTTTAACAATTCCCCATCGCCAATTATCTCGCCTTTTACCCCAATTTATAAAGTTGCCTGTTTTACTTATAAGAAATGTGTAGTTTTTTGCGAGATTATTTTTTTCAAATTGCCAAGGGTCAATATCGTAATCAAATAAATCTAATAATGCTTTCTTTTGCCATATTTGGCACATACAAGATAGTTTGAACTTTCCTTGTTGATTTCTAAAATATATTTCGTTGTTAAGTGGCAAATCTAATGTGTCAAACGCAAACTCTAAATTGATTGATGCGATATAGCCAAACAAGAAAGAACATAAGTTTTCTAATCTTTTTGTATCAACTTGTTCTCTAATAAATAAGTCATCTATCGTAAGTAAGATATATTCGCTATCAATTTCTTGGACAGTTTCCCTTACTCGTTTAGTCCATTGTTCAATGCCATAGTTTTTACAAATAGTTTTGTAATATGGATTCACAACACTTTCTGTTGAATAAATAATCTCTGGGTGGTCTTTCCAATACTTTTCCATACAATAGTGGAATGGATCAAATAAATCTTTGTTTTTATCACAACCCATTACTAAAATCTTAAAACTCATAACAACCCCTTGCCTTTCAAATAATCTATCTTTTCTTGTGTTTTCTCGTTAATTCGCCAAAAATAATCCACTTTCAATGCTTGATTAAACACAGCATCATTGCGATTTAACTTTTGATTTATAAACTCATCCAATGTTTTTGTCATATAGTGATTTAAGAAAATTGTTTCTTGAGAGTAATCTTCTCTAATGCGAACACCACTATTACAAGGTTTTCCACTTGGCAATACACTTGGGTAAACTTTTCTTGTGATGCGAGATTTACAATAATGAACCGAGTAGAACCAAGTGTCTTTCAAACCACCTTTAAGAATAAACTTTCCTTGTATTTCCAAATCACCTTTATCAATTAAGTTTCTATTAAGTGAGTGTGTAACTTCTTTTTTGAAAAAATCTTTTACAGGTATAGTAATATCTCGTTTAATTGCATTATCATCGCCAAATAATCGCCATTTAATTCTAATTTGTGGTGCATTTAGAGTTGATAACCAAGTTTTAATGTTGCTAACACCATCTAAAAACTCATCAATATCGCAAAACAAACAATAATCAAATGTTGTTCCATATTTGTTATAAAAAGCAGTGTAAACATCATTTTGCAAGTGTTCTCGTTTCAAGCCACGAACATTTTTAATAACAACATTTTCAGCATACTTACCATTTATATAGTTTCCAATGTAGTCGCTTTTCAAATCATCGTTATCGTATATGAAAATCTTATCAACACCAAGTTTAACATAGTGTTCAACCCATTCATTGATATACAAATGTTCATTTTTAGCCATTGCGCAAACAACTACTCGCATAACTTTCTAATCTCTTTCTTGTATTTTTCAACATATTCCTTTTTATTTTCACAATTAACACACACGATTTGGTGGTTAAGGTTAAAATCTTCTTTTAGTTCAGTGTAGCAAAAATCTATATTGCTTTCCAAAGTCCCATATTTTAGATATTCATAAATAGGGTAAATGTATTGGTTGTGTTGATATTGAGTTCTAAAAGCAAATATATGCGAAACAACCAAATCTTTGATTAAATTAAAACTTTCTTTGCAATGAGATTTAATCATTGGTGTAAAAGAATGAACTGGTCTTAACATTATTCCATCATATTTAATGCCAAGTTTTTTGTATAAAGAAACACAATTATTGTTGCATTGATAAGAGTAAACATTTGAGTTTTTATTAAACAAATCTTTTCGCCACTTTATTTTAATTTTGCCATTTTCAAAGAAATTGCTTGGTTCAAGTTTACCTGTTGGCAACATATCATCATTTGCATAAATAAAGTATTCGCTTAAATTAGGTATGTTCCACAAAAACATTTCAATAGTTGTGCTATTAAAAGTAGGCAAAAATTGATTCCAAATAAATTGATTATGGCAAATGATTTCTACATTAGGCGGCAACAAACTTGGAATAATTTGTTCTTTGTTTGAAAGTAAAAGAAAAATCTTGCGAACCCAAGGCATATTTTTATTTACAAGTTTTAGTTGATCGTAAATAAAAGTTAAACCACCAAAACGAGAACCAAGTAAATCCACAATTTTTTCGTTAAGTCGGTATTTCTTGCAAAAGTTAATATAGGTATTTCGCCATATTAAATCTTGGTTATTCACATAAGGAACAACAAAGTCAATACTATTAAAGGATGTTGTGTCTTTCATCGCTATTATTATACACTACAAAACAAAAAAAGAAACCCACGATTTCTCGTAGGTTTCATAAATGTTAGTTTCTACTTATTAGTTAGAACCAGCACTTGATTTTGTGATAACTGCAAATGGATATGCAGCAGCACCTGCTTTAATGACATTGCCACTTGCAATACCGCTAACTCTGTTGACTGGGTTTGGAAGTGCAACGCCTAAACGCATTGTAAATCTTAAACCAATCATATCTTGTTGCGCAAGGTTGTAGAGTTCGCTACCTGTTGCTGGGTCTTTGAGTGTTGCTTCATAAAGAACTCTCATTGACATTTCTTCACGGAATGAATAGACAAGATAACGGAAATCGCCAACAACAGCAAATGCTGTGGATTGTGCGAAACCACCAGTTAAGTCAATGTGGCGTGGTAATGCACCAATTTGACCTTGGTCACCAGCGAGAACGCCTAATGCAGTAATGGTTGAACGGAAAGCACTGTTGAGTGATGGTCCACCGAGAATTGCGGTTGGAACATAACCACTGTTTTCAACATATTCCATTGCATCGTTAATGGCGTTGTAGAAGGAAAGACCACTTTGTCCGTCCCAAGAAACGGTTGCACCAGCGGAAGTTGCACCAGCAACTAAACCAGAGAAACCAGCCCAAGGACTATTTGTTCCAAAGAACACTGTGCTATCAAGGACTTGTGCAAAAGCACCTTCAACTTGTTCGCTAACTTCTGGTAAGAGTTCGATACCAAAATCTTCAACATCGTTAAGAGTATTGATAGAAACTGGAATAATAACAGCAATTTCTTCTGCAACAAGGTCAACACCTTCAAATGCTAAATAAGAAATTGGTTTGTTTTTGATGTCGGCTTCACCACTAATGGTTGGAGTCGCTTGTTGAGAAACCCAACCAGCAACTGGTAAGTGGGAAAGAACATTTAATTTGTAGGTTTTGCCTCTCATATCTGGTAATCTTCTACCAAGTTCGAGGGCTTTGGAACGTCCTGTGACGCCACGGATAATTTCTCTACCGTATTCAACTGGTAATACGACAGAACTATTTGAAATTGAGTTTGCCATAATAATTTTCCCCTTTCATAGTAAATGGCATTTTTGCGATAGATTATTTACCTAACGCGCCTTTAAGTGCTTCGCCAACACTCGCATATAGTTCACTCTTGTCATCTCTTGGTTTAGAACCTTGTGCAGTTTGAACTACTGTTGAATGGGTAGCACCTTTTGGAAGGGTTGCCTCATATTCCTTCTTAACATCTTTAATTACTTTATCTAAATCGCCATCGTTGGCATTAAGTAATCTTGTGTCATTTTTGAAGTAA